>JACCEC010999642.1_pt1 | contig 16180 bp, 13 predicted proteins | sample 7450121 | NCBI WGS metagenome assembly JACCEC01 (sample SAMN15323455, study PRJNA562643) | freshwater metagenome | isolation source: river surface water | place: USA:Blue River Watershed | collected 2017-08-18 | reverse complement strand
GATTTTTGCCATGGGATTGAATTTTGGCGATTTGGACAATGACGGTTGGTTGGATATTTATACCGGTACAGGTGCATTTGAGTTTAATTCATTGGTGCCGAATCGCGTATTTAAAAACATGGGGGGACAGCGATTTGCTGAAATCACCCATGGTTCTGGTATTGGACATTTGCAGAAAGGACACGGCATTGCCTTTGGCGACTTAGACAATGATGGAGACCAAGATATCTATACCACTTTGGGAGGTGCGGTGGAGGGAGACAACGCACACAATGCATTGTTTGCAAACCCCAACCATGGGAACCATTGGGTCACCTTGATGTTAGAGGGCAAATCAGTATCCAAAGATGCGCAAGGAAGCCGTGTTTTTATTCATTGTAAGGATGGCGATAAAAAGCAGACTTTTCATTTAACTGTTGGCAGTGGCGGATCTTTTGGAGCGAGTAGTTTACAAGTTGAAGCTGGCTTGGGCCATTTTAACCAAATTGACCACATTGAAATTTGGTGGGCTGGCAATCCCAAAAAACAAGAAATCATCAAAGGAATTGCGGTAGACAAGCATGTCAAAATTGTTGAAGGAAGCAAAGTTGGCGTTGTGATAGAAAGACAAAAAACGCCGCTCAAGGGCGATAAAGTTGGCGGGGGCTGCTGCAAGAAATAGTCGACGTTGACTTTGCTTGAAATTTATCCCTGCAATCGAATCTACATATAATATATTTGTAGGGTATCCTATGGATTGGGATTACGCCCAAAGGATACGCTGCAAAACATGACCCATCAACCCGATACATATACACCGCTCATCCATTTGATTTGCGATTTTCGGGTGGAATCTCCTGATTACACGGTTGCCATGGCCAAAATGGCTACTGAGTTTCCGCAATCTAGGACATTAATCACGCCGCAGCCATTCAAAAAAGGTCATATTTTGGGACAAAGTGTTTTCCTCAAATTGGTCCTGAATGAGTTCCCAGAGGGCACTGTGCATATTTGTCGGTTCGGTACAATGAGTCGACTCCCCAATCGCTTTGTCGTTGCGAAGCACCAAGGCAAGTTTTTCATGGGGCCGGACTCGGGCTTGTTTCCTTTGTACTTTGACGATGACAGTATTCAGTACTTTAACATCACCCCAACTGAGAACATCCATATTTTCGATCCACTCAAGGAAGTTTATATACCCGCGCTAAAGCAATTAATCGAGGCGAAAATGGATCTGTCAACCGCGGGTTTTGCTGCAAAAGAGATGATGATTCGCTCCTCTCCTCCCCAGCCCACCCTTTCCAATGGGATGATGAGACTAACGGTCATCTACAACGATTATTACGGCAACGCCTATTTGAACATCAATAAGCAGACTTTTGATGAGGTAGGACAAGGACGTCCTTTCCGATTACTACTCAACAGCACCATGGAAATCAATCGATTGAGTCGTTCATACAACGATGTTCCCGAAGGCATGGAATTGTGTATGTTCGGCCATGGCGATATCATGCAAATAGCAGTCAATGCAGGTTCCGCAGCACAATATTTGTCCTTAAACGAAGACAAACCAGTCGTTTTACAATTCAAAGAATGATCAATCGCATCGTCATTATGACTTTTGAAGTGGAACAAGTTTCCACGTTTTTGGAGGTTTTTGATGCTTCCAAAGATCAAATTAGGAATTTCCCAGGCTGTCATGGGCTCAAATTATTACAAACCGAGGGCAAGCCCAACCAATTGTCTACCTATTCCTTGTGGGAAAATGAGGATTGCTTGAATGCCTATCGACATTCGCCTTTGTTTGAGGCTACCTGGGCAAAAACCAAAGTGTTGTTTTGTGACAAACCGGTGGCGTTTTCTACCACAGTGGTTCGAGATCTCAACAACCTTTAATCAAGCCATTTACCGGGATTCAACAATCCTTTGGGATCAAATGTGGCTTTTATACCCCTAAACAATTGGTAGTGTGACTCTCCCATCACAATGGACAAATACGGCGCTTGTACGAGTCCGATGCCATGTTCTCCGCTGATCGTCCCACCGACGGACTTACAATATTCAAAAATTTCTACGATGGCTTTGGGGATTTCTACTGTCCATTGGGAATCGGACAAGTTATTTCTGAGAATATTCACGTGAAGGTTTCCGTCGCCCGCATGTCCGTAACACACGGATTGAAAACCATATTTTCCACCAATTTCTTTCACTTTCAATAAAAGTCCAGGCATAGCTGATCGTGGCACTACGGTGTCTTCTTCTTTATAGGGCGATACTTGTTTTACGGTTTCACCGATTGCACGTCGTACCTTCCACCAAGCATTGGCAGTATCGGCATTGGGCGATGGTAAAATATCCAAGGCATTGTAGGTGTCCAATATGCCAAAAATTCCTTCTGCTTGTAGAAACAAATCATCCCCATCGAATCCATCAAAAGCAAAAAGTAAGTATGCCTCTGCTTCAGGATGGGTTGGAAAGGTTGATTGGGTAGCGACCATTGAAATTTCAACGCCGGATTTCTCCATGAGTTCAATGGCGCAGGGTTTATATTTCGAGAGCAGCACAGCGTTTACGGCACTTGCACAATCATGCAAGTTGGCAAAGGAGGCCACCAACAAAAGTTCTTGGGTTGGTTTTGGAATCAACTTCAAAACAGCTTGGGTAATTATTCCCAACATCCCTTCAGAACCAACCATTAGATGGGACAAAGAGAATCCTGTAGAATTCTTCAAGGTATTGGCCCCTGTCCAAATAACATCGCCGTTGGGCAGCACAACTTCTAAGTTGAGCACATAATCACGGGTGATGCCATATTTAACAGCTCGCGGTCCACCGGCACCATGTGCGAGATTTCCACCGATGCTACAGCTACCCTGTGAAGCGGGATCCGGCGGATAATACAGACCAACAGCTTCTACCGCGGCTTTCAAAACTCCATTAACCACACCAGTTTCGGTGGTTACCGTGAGGTTCTTTACGTCTATGTCTACGATGCGATTCAGCTTCTTGGTACTCAGGACCAATCCAGCAGAAACGGGCAAACAAGCGCCAGACAATCCTGTTCCTGCACCTCTGGTAAAAACCGGTACATTGTGTTCATAGCATCGCTGCATAATAGCAGAAACCTCTTGGGTACTTGCAGGAAAACAAACTGCTGTTGGTGGAAAAAACAGATCTTCGGTGTAATCAGAGCCATAATCAGATAATTCAGACGCTGAAAAAAGAAACTCAATATTCGCCAAATCACTGGCTATCTGTTGAATAGATTGAAGAATTGAACTGTTCGACATACAAAGTATTTGTAAGCAAGATATTATGTTCAACGGAATATTGCGACCTTTGGGCTACGCAATCGGTAATTTTCTGTAAAACCATGAAACAACGACACATTCTCACAACAATAGCCATCTTCATTGCTGTTTATATGACCGCTGCTTTGGGCTGGTGGACCTATTCCTTGTTGAAATATAGCGTTGTAGAATCGGAACTGCAGATGGAAATTTTGGAGAGCAAAAAACAGTTGTGCTACACCGAATTCAGATCTGAAACACGCTTAAAAACAAACACAAAAACAACAGAAAAACTTAGCACAAGAATAAATACTAAAGATTTTAATTACATACTTAAAAAAGCGAATGATTGTGCTAAAAATTACAAGTTGATTTCAACTGTACAGAAATCGGCCATCATTAACGATTCGATACATATCACAATCACATTCAATGCTCCTCCTGCGGAAATTGAAAAAATCAAAACCCGACTAGACAGCAAACAGAATGCCTGGCTGGGAGAAGGGATCACTGTAGGGTTGTTAACCCTTATTATCATTGGGTTGATGTATTACTTTCTAGATCGCATGATCCGTTTCAACCAACAAAAGGCGAACTTCATGATGGCTGTAACGCACGAGTTAAAAACACCCATCGCCGCAGCAAAATTGGCCATTCAGACGGTTATCCGCAACAAAAACCAGGCGAACCAAGAACGTGTATTAGAAATCTCAAAGCAGAGTATGGACCGCCTCTCTGGCTTAATGGAAAGGGTGTTGTTGGCCACGCAATTTGAAAACAGACTTCCCAGTAAAAATGAAAAATGGATACATATACATGAGATTATTTCACAAGCCATTGAAGAGGGTCAGTTCAGCATCGGCGAAACACTAAAAAATAATTTAGTTGAATCTAAAGATTTTTTAATTTATTGTGATGCACAGATGTTAAAAATCGTTTTTATAAATTTATTTACTAATTCCATAAAATATAGCGAGGAAAACTGCGTTAATGTTAGCGTGAATTCATTCGTACGCGACGGCGTGTTTGGTGTTACGGTTACCGACCAGGGTATCGGCATTCCTTCGGAGGAACGAAATCGCATTTTTGAGAAGTTCTATCGCGTTGGCGATGAAAGAACAAGGAGTAGGCAAGGTTCTGGACTTGGGTTGTATTTGGTTAAGCAAATATTAAATCTTCACAAGGCCAACATCGAAGTTACTGCAAACGTCCCCAATGGCTCAAAATTCAACATTGTATTTAACGCTAACGATTGTAGAATGGAATGATTAACTACCGAATCCTGGTTGTTGAGGACGAACAAGACCTCGCCGAACTGTTAAAAATCAATCTTGAATCTGAAGGGTACAAAGTTACCCTTGCTCCGCATGGCGCTGTTGCCATCAACAAATTGAAGACAGAGAGCTTCGACCTTATCATCATGGACATTATGATGCCCAGCATGGACGGGTTAACAGCTACGCATCACATTCGACTCTCAAGTAACAACGTACCTATCCTCATTCTATCAGCTGGTAATACAGCACAGGATCGCATCAATGGATTGAAATCTGGTGCTGATGATTACATGAGCAAGCCTTTTGAATTGGAGGAACTCTTGTTGCGCGTTCAAAAGATCCTCATGCGTGCTCACCGCGAAGATCCAGCGATCAACTTTATGGAATTTCGTTTTGGTGGCAACTTTGTGGATTTCAACAGTTACAAGGCACATGGAATCAATGGCGAATTCAAGCTCACTAAAAAAGAAGCACAGTTACTCAGGTTATTGATAGAAAGAAAAAATCAAGTAGTGACCAGGGAGGAAATTTTGAAAACGGTATGGGGTTACACAGTATTCCCTAGCACACGTACCATCGACAATTTTATTCTTGCTTTCCGTAAGTACTTTGAAGTTGACATAAAAAACCCAAAGTACTTTTTAAGTCACCGTGGTTTAGGGTACAAATTCAACGATAAAGATTAATTCGCCAAGGCATTGGCTGCCGTAGCTGCTGTCGCCCAAGCGGCTTGAAAATTAAATCCGCCTGTTACTCCGTCAATATCAAGCACTTCTCCGGTGGCATAAAGTCCTGGAACTTGTTTGATTTCCATGGTTTTAGGATTCACTTGTTCCAAGTCAATACCTCCAGCGGTAACAAACTCTTCCTTAAACATCGTTCTTCCATCGGTATCAAATGGCATCCGGCAAAGGTTTTCAATGAGTTTATTGAATTCAAACTTGCTTAAATCCGCAGCCATCTTAGTTAGAGGGGTTTCAGCTCTTTTCAAAATATAATCCCAAAGACGCCTTGGAATGCCTTCCAACGTCAAATTATCTATCCGCTTTTTGGGATTTGCAGCCAACACATCGCGAAGCATTTCCCGCATACCGTCCTCACTCAAATTTAGCCAGGAAACCAATGCCGTAGTACAATAGGCCTTTTCATTCATCCATCGCGCTGCCCAAGCACTGGTTTTCAATACTGCCGGACCGCTCAATCCCCAATGGGTAACCAACAAGGGGCCTGTATACGATTCTGGATAGCCAACCAATTTCACTTTGGCATCTTGCACTGAAACGCCATGAAGCGCATGCAAAGTGGCATCAGGAATGTTAAAGGTAAACAATGACGGCACTGGGGGCACGATTGCAACACCCAAATGTGAGATAATATTGTATTGAGATTCTTTAGAAAATCCTCCCACGGCCAGTACTACATCGGTAGCCATTTCGCTACTACCCGTATTGAAGTTGATTTGCCAACGATAGGCACCCTCTGATGGGAGTTTTACAATGGTAACAACAGACGCATTGGTTCGCAATCCCACGCCCAACTTCTTGGCTTTCCATTCTAGCAATTGTGCGATGGTTTCTGAAGAGTCCGATTCTGGAAACATTCTACCGTCGCCTTCTGTTTTCAAAGGAACGCCATTCGATTCAAACCAATCAACGGTATGCTGAACCGACCAATCGTGAAAGATCTTTTTCAAAAACGACTTGCCTCTTGGATAATGCAATAGTAGGTCAGAAACCTTTTTACAATCGTGGGTCACATTGCAACGTCCACCACCGCTAATCCGCACTTTCGCCAGCGTTTTACCCGTTTTTTCTACGATTAAAACATCCACTTGTGGATTCAATTCTTTGAGCCGAATGGCTGTAAAGTATCCGGCAGCACCGGCACCTATGATCACTACACGTTTGTCTTTCATCGTATTTTTTTGTAATTCTTGTACTCTCCCACTCTCCATCCTACACGTTTCTCAATCCAATGCAACAGCCAAGCTTTAAATCCAAAATTCTTTTTGGTTGGATCCACTTGAAATTGCCAATCCATCGCAGCGATTCTGGGTTTCATGACTTCAGGGTGGGTACCTTGGAAATGCTTCAATGAATCTATATTGCTGTAATCAAACTCTTCATTCACCAACACCTTGCGCTGCATATAGTCATCGTCATGCCACAAACGATGAAACTGTGCTTGCTTTTGCTGCTGAAACTTGGGGTGTTTCACCCAGCCATAATGGTAAATGCAAGCATCTATTTTTGCCACTTTCAACTTTTTCCCATCGGCCGTCCGAAATCCTTGCGCATCTTTCCAACTGCGAAAATTTCGGTTGTTTTTGATGATTCTAATTTCTTGTCGATACCATCGTCTTGAATCGCCAACCATGGAGTAATTGCCATAAAAATGCAGATAATCGAACAGCAATCCATCTACTTCCGTATCGTTCAAATACTGCTCCATCGCCTTTCTCACCACAGGAAGATACTGTTCGTGTAAGCATTCATCGGCTTGAATATAAATCAACCAATCCGCATCATGTGGAACTTCAGACAACGCTTTGTTTGTTTCATCAGCGAGCACAGCCCCACCGACCCTTTTTGTATCATCCCACTGGGTATCAAAAAGTCGAATCTTAGGGTTGTTCATGGACTCTAAATACGCTTTGGTTGAATCTTCAGAATTACCCACGGCAATGACCATTTCATCGCACAGCGGCAACACAGAAAGCAAAGCCTCTTTCAGCGGATAATCGGCCTGAACAATGTTCCTAGCTATTGTAAAACCTACGACTTTCATCTTTTCGCTCAACCAACCATCGATCGTCTAAACGCAGCGAATAGACGACTTCCATTTCATTTAACATTTCCCTCACCTCTGTGGTGAAATTCAACCCCGCGCGTGAAACCATACGAACGGTCATATTTTCATCTGCATCGTAAAAATTGAAGTATAATGGACATTTTCCGGGGAATTGCGCCAATACTTCACTTACAATTTGCTCTTTCCCTTGCTCCAAATCGGCGGGTGTCATATCGATTTGAATAGAGCGATATATGGTCAGTGGATCCACATCCGACACCAACTGAATGTGATGAATGTTCATCCGCATTTCGTCTTTGGATTTGGAATAATCGGTCTGTCCTTGAATCAACAAAATATAATCCTTATCGATCAGCGGTTTGAATTTTAAGTACTTTTCTTTGAATAACGCCAATTCAATGGTCCCTGAGTAATCCATAAAATTGAATCTCACGTAGGGGTTACCCATTTGACTCATGAATTCCTTGGCACTGGTAATAATTCCCATCATCTGAAAAACAATGGGGGTCTTATTTTCCATGGCTTCGCGATATTCTTTCACACTGGTGTTGACGATGCTGTCATAGATAAATTTGAAATCATCTAGGGGGTGCTTACTCAAGAATACCCCCACCAGTTCTTCTTCTTCTTTGAGTTCTTCTAGCAGGGTAAGTTTCTCTACTTGCGGCAACTTGGGTTCTTCGTTTGTCAAATTCGCCCCTCCACCGAACAAGCCCATTTGTCCGCTAAATTTCTCTTGCTGAATACGTTGACCATATCGAATGGCCAATTCAATACCATTGGTACCGTTGGCATCCTCTTTCACGTATTGCGCTCGGTGATAGCGCGGATCAAAGTCAAACACACCTGCCTTGGCCATGTTCTCGATGTTCCGTTTATTTACCGCTCGCAGATTCACTCGGGTTGTAAGGTCAAACAAACTTTTGAACGGACCATTTTTATCGCGATCCAACAAAATTTCTTCCACGGCATTATCACCCACCCCTTTCACTGCACTCAAACCAAAGCGAATTTGTCCACTAGGCGTTACCGTAAACACATTCCTACTTTCATTCAAATCCGGCCCAAGCACTTTGATTCCTTGGCGATGACACTCTTCCATATAGAAGGTGATTTTCTTGATATCGCCCATATTACTCTTCAGCACAGCCGCCATGAATTGGGCAGGGTAATTTGCTTTGAGATACGCCGTTTGAAAGGCGATGACTGCGTAACAGGTTGAGTGTGATTTGTTAAACGCATACTGGGCAAATTCTTCCCAGTCTGAATAGATTTTCTCCAAAACCTTTTCTGGGAACCCTTTCTCCAGGGCACCAGCCATAAAATCACCTTTGAGTTGATCAATGATGTTCTTATTTTTCTTACCCATGGCTTTGCGGAGCTCATCGGCTTTTCCTTTGGAGAATCCGGCTAGCTTCTGACTCAACAACATTACCTGCTCCTGGTAAACGGTAATCCCATAGGTTTCCCTGAGATAATCTTCCATTTCCGGCAAATCAAACACCACCGGTTTACGTCCATGCTTTCGGTCAATAAAATCAGGAATGTATTTCAACGGGCCCGGACGGTATAGGGCGTTCATGGCGATCAAATCCCCAAATTGGGTAGGTTTGAGTTCGCGCATGTATTTCTGCATGCCGGGACTTTCAAACTGAAAAACACCATTGGTTTCGCCTCGTTGAAACAATTCATACGTTTTCACATCATCGAGTGGAATGGTATCCAAATCAATGATATCCCCTGTGGTTTCCTTGATCAATTTGATGGCGTCCTTCATGATGGTGAGGGTGCTCAATCCCAAAAAGTCCATCTTCAGCAATCCTGCCTTTTCAATTTGGGTTACATCATATTGTACCTGAATCCATTGAGATTCTTTGGACAGGGCCACAGGAACAAGTTCATCGATGTCTTGCGGGGCGATAATTATCCCACAAGCATGCACTCCCGTATTTCTAACACTACCCTCAAGCTTTTCGGCATCTTTCAACACCTTGGCAGCATCATCGTTGCCATTATATACCTTTTGGATTTCGCGAACGCAATCGATTTCCTCGGGTTTTAAGTTTTTAGAATCGTCTTTGGCCAATTCGTCGGGATCCACATGCAGCAACGTCTGCAAATTCAAGTTTCCCACAACCATTTTTGCTAATCGATCGGTATTGGGCAACGGATATTGAAGCACCCTACCCACATCTCGAATGGCGCTTTTTGCAGCCATCGTTCCATAGGTAATGATCTGCGCGATCCTCCTTTCGCCGTACTTCTGGGCCACATATTGAATTACCTTATCTCGTCCAACATCATCGAAATCAATATCGACGTCGGGCATACTTACCCGCTCTGGATTCAAGAAACGCTCAAACAGCAAATCATATTTCACAGGGTCCACATTGGTAATCCCCAAACAATAAGCCACCAAACTTCCAGCGGCAGAACCCCGACCGGGACCCACCCACACATCCATTTCTCTGGCCGCTGTGGTAAAATCTTGTACAATTAAAAAGTACCCTGCAAAGCCCGAATGTGTGATGGTATTGAGCTCAAAATCCAGTCGCTCTTGCACTGGGGTTGGAATGGTGCCGCCATATCGCTTCCTACATCCTTCGTATGCCAGGTATTTGAGAAAGACGTTTTGATCATCAAACCCTGTTGGCAATGCATAGTTTGGCAACACAATGTCCCTGGATAATTTGGGCGGATCTATCGATGCAATCAACCGATTTGTATTGTCCAATGCCTCCGGTATATCTGCGAACAACACCTCCATCTCCGCCTGAGTTTTGAAGAAAAACTCATCGTTAGGAAACGCAAACCGATACCCTTTTCCGCCTTCTTCGTTGTTGGCCTTCGGCGTACTTTGAAATTCCCCCGTATTGATGCACAACAAAATATCATGGGCATTGGCATCTTTTTTATCGGTGTAATGGGAATCGTTCGTTGCAATAATGGGCACATTGTATTTCTTGCCCCATTTGATCAGTGTTTGGTTGATATCCTCTTGCGATATTCCCGTCCCATCGAGGTTTTCCAGCCCATGTCGCTGCAATTCGATGTAATAATCTTCGCCGAAAATCTTATGCCACTCACAAAAAATTCGCTCTGCTTCTTCTTCCCCTTTCCATAATATGGCCTGAGGCACTTGGGCACCGATGCAACAGGTGGTTGCAATCAACCCTTCGCTATATTGCTCAATGAGTGCGCGATCGACCCTCGGATACTTACTATACAACCCTTCTAGGTACCCCAACGAGCACAACTTACTCAAATTCGCATACCCTTGTTGATTTTTCGCCAGCAACAATTGATGGAAGCGCTTGTCTTTGGCCCCTTGGGTGAACGATTTCTGAAATCGATCTTCCACGACATAAAACTCACAACCAATGACCGGCATGAGTCCCTCTTTTGTCACTGCTTGATAAAATTCAAAGGCCCCAAACATGTTGCCATGATCTGTAATGGCAAGGGCTGGCATACCATCGGCTTTGGCTTTTTTAACCAAACTTTTGATGCTTGCCGCCCCATCGAGCAGAGAATATTGGGTATGGACGTGCAAGTGCGAAAAAACGGGCATAATTCGAAGCTAACGAAGATAAATCAATCCCAAAAAACTCAAGTTCAATGTGGACAATTTGGAATAACTCGATGTGTGTTTTGAATCCACAACACCAGACCAATTGATTTACTTTGCACTGTGTATTTGCAGCGACTTCAATTGTATCACTTTAAGAACCACAGCGAGCGGTCGTTGGAGTTTTGCAATGGCATCAATACCATCACAGGGTCTAATGGAATTGGCAAGACCAACCTACTGGATGCAGTGCATTATTTGGCGAATGCGAAGAGTTATTTCAATGGAATCGACAGTCAAATTATTGAACACAACGCCCCATTTTTCACCATCAAAGGTCATTTCCAGGGAGAGGCCCCTGCGGATATCTTAATTCAATTTGAAGGTGGCAAAAAATCGATCAAAAAGAACGACAAACCCTATCCCAGACTACTTGACCATATCGGGTTGATTCAAACGGTTTTTATTACACCATACGACATCGATTTGGTGTTGGGCAACAGCGATGACCGCAGGAAATTCATGGACTTGAGCATTTGTCAGATCGACAAGGCCTACCTCCAAAACTTAAGCACCTATAAAAAGACATTGGAGCAGCGCAATGCTTTGCTTAAATCGATGCAAGGGCGATACATCGACCCGGATTTACTTTCAAGTTTTGACGCCAAACTCATCCCTGCTGGCTTGTTGATTCATGAGAGCAGAAAAGCATTCGTAGCAGACCTATTGGGCTTTTTTGTAGGTATTTACCAAACACTCAGTCAAGGCAGTGAAACGCCGGCAATTGTCTACGAGAGTCCGTTGAACGAAGGCGATTTTCAGTCATTGTTGCAATCATCGTATCGCCAAGACATGGCAGCTCAGCGAACTACTGTGGGTGTGCACAAAGATGATTTACAATTCAATTTGGGCGAATTCCCGTTAAAAAAATTCGGATCTCAAGGACAGATTAAAAGCTTTATCATCGCCCTAAAACTTGCCCAATACAATTATTTTCAACGGGTAACAAACAACCATCCCATTCTGCTACTCGATGATATTTTTGAAAAAATTGATGAGCAACGTGCACAGCGGCTCATTGAAATGGTTGGAAGTTCGGGCTATGGACAAATTATCATCACAGATACGCATGTAAGTCGGGTAGAAACCCACTTCCAGCACCTCGAAACCACCAAGGTACACCATCATTTGTAGGATTTACATGTAAAGTCCCACCATCAGATCGATGTCGTGGTATTTGATGGCGAATTTATCGGCCAAATTTTTATTGGTTAGGCTGCCCCGGTACAAATAGGTCCCTTTACGAACACCCGCTTTCGAGCGCAAAAACTCACCAAATCCACCCATTTGTGCCATTTCATCGAGCATCGGTGTGAAAACATTGCTCAAGGTATAACTGGCGGTTCTGCTCACCCTCGATGCAATGTTGGGCACACAGTAATGGATCACATCATGCTTATGAAAAATGGGTTTTTCGTGATTGGTAACTTCCGAGGTTTCAAAATTTCCTCCGCGATCGATGGCTACATCAATGAGGACGGAGTGAGGACGCATCGACATGACCATTTCCTCTGTAACTACGATGGGACTTCTGGCGGTACAACCCGCGAGTGCACCAATGACAACATCTGCACTTGCAACAGCGCTTTTGATCACTTGTGGCTGCAAGGTGGACGTATAGAGATGGAATCCAAACGATTTTTGAATTCTCCGCAGTCGGTACATGTTATTGTCGAACACTTTCACGTTGGCGCCTAATCCCAAGGCGGCTTTGGTGGCAAATTCACCTACGGCACCGGCACCGATTACGACCACTTGCGTGGGGGGAACACCGGCAAACCCGCCTAGCAGTTCACCTTTGCCCACATGGGTATTGTTCAAATATTCTGCAGCAATCAAGATACTCGCCGTACCAGCAATTTCACTCATGGCGCGAATGATGGGACGTGTTCCACCATCATCTTCCAGGTATTCATAGGCCATGGCATTGATTTTTTTCTCCATCAACTTCCGCAATAGCACTGAATCCAACTGATTGATTTGCAATGCTGAAATGAGCAATTGACCGGGCTTCATCAATTCGATTTCCGCCAAAGTTGGTGGATCAATTTTCAGAATGGTTTCACATTCGTAGACCTCTTTGTTGTTGTATACAATTTGGGCACCTGCCTCGCTGAATTGGATATCCGAAAAATTTGCATTTCTACCCGCGCCAGATTCAATTTTGATGGAGTGTCCGTTCGATGTAAAATATGCCACCGCTGCAGGCGTCAAAGGAACCCGGTTTTCTTGAAAGGTAACTTCTTTGGGGATACCAATGCTCAGTCCACCGTTTTTCGAGTGCGATTTTTGCATTTGTGCCAAGGTTTGAACCTCATTTTCGGGCGATAGGATATTTTTTGACAATGCCACAGGGTGTATAATTTATTAGTAACTCTAAGGTAGCAAATACTTCTGGAATATGCGCTACTTCTATAAATACAAATATACACATTTGTTTGTTGGTTAAAATTTGGCTCAGTCTTTGCTAATAAAAGAAGGCGCAGTTTTCTGCGTTAAATTTGAAGCACATGATGAAATCGTTTATACTGTCTGCCTTGTATTTGGGAACTGCCATCGTTGGCCTGCGGGCTCAGGCACCTGTCAATCCTGAAAGCGGCAATCACATTACACGCATAGACAGTCTCACACAAGTTTTGTTGGGCAATATACCCTCGCACAGTCCGGTGGGACATGACGAAGCACGTTACCGCAACGGCAGAGAATTCGAGGCGATGATGTCGCAAATAGGAAGCACCATTCCCTTTCAATACCATCGCATGGTAGAACAGCATATCCGTTATTTCATGGGGTATGGCGAAGCATACTATAGCCAAATCCACGAACGCATGAAGTTGTATTTTCCCATTTTTGAGGAAATCCTGGATAAAAACGGACTGCCAACGGAATTAAAATACATTTCTGTCATTGAATCGAATTTAAATCCCAGTGCGGTATCATGGTGTGGCGCTACGGGTTTATGGCAGTTCATGCCTTACACCGGCAAATTGATGGGCATGCGCATTGGCTACCCTTGTGACGACAGAAAGAGCATTGTGGCGAGCACACAAAAAGCTTGTGAATATTTTGCCAATTCTCAGTCCATCTTCAACAACTGGTTGATGAGTATCGCTTCATACAATTGCGGACCTGGTAACGTACAAAAGGCCATTCGCCGAAGCGGTGGAAAGACCAATTTTTGGGAGGTACTTCCCTACTTGCCCAAAGAAACCCAGAACTATGTGCCCAAATTCATTGCAGTGGCTTATGTGTTGAACTTCACTGAAAAAGGCAAAAATGCGGCATTCAACGATCAAAGTATTGTGTTAGCACCAACCAAAATTGACTCCACCATGCATTTGGGAAAAATCAACGAGTACTTGGGCGCACAGCACAATTTGGTTGGATTGAACCAAGAATTGCTCAATCAGAACACGGATATGGCCCACGGCAGCGTGATTTTGATGCCCTACAATGCCAGTATGCAATTCATCGATCGTTTCGATAGTGCAGCCGCTTTTGCAAAATACAATCACCACGTGGTTCCCACGAACTATCGCGCACCCTACGCCTATCCAAAATCGGTACCCAGAGGCGTTCAAGTAGCAGGTGCTACGGGCGTTACTGCCCCCAAAACGGGAACATTGCGTACAGTGCATGTGGTTCGACGCGGACAAACCTTGAGTGCCATAGCACGAACCCATGGAGTAACAGTTACTCAAATCAAAACATGGAACCACTTACGGTCTAACTCCATCCAAGTTGGTCAGCGATTGGTTATTCAAAAACCCCGCAGAAACTGAATCCTCTGATGCATTTTCAACAAATTCGTCGGTGTGTTTTTATTGCTTTAGGAATAGCAATCATTGGTTTCCCCTTTGGTTGTAAGCCATCAACGAATCAGCCAACCGACACTGCCTCCAGCACGGCAGGAGAAATTCATGTTTTCTACCCCAAATACTGGGAAGATTCCATACAAGACATTTTCGGAAACACCTACTTTTTGGCTGATAGCAATTTGATTCGATTCGAAGAAAATCGCAAGGAAACAGACCCCCAATATTTTGAATCACTCTACGATTTCGAATTACATTCATCGGATCAATTGGAGGAAGAGGATCCACAAACGGGCAAACCTTTTAACACCTATGGACTAACTTGGATTATTGATCCACGGTCAGACTATTTCAATCAATCACAGTTCCAACCAACCAAAGAAAACCCATCGCTGAAAGACACACTCATTGATGGTGTTTATTGCACTTGGTTGCAAAATGTTTTTGCAAAGCAACAGGTGGTATTGTGCTTGCACGACAGTCATTCTGATGGCGAAAATCTATCGGGGGCTTGGATTAAAAAACACCAAGCGTATTTGTGTGCTCAAACCAAGTTTTTTGAATTGAATTCAACGACTCACGCATCGCCCCAGCGTCACCCCGCCTTAGAGCAAAACACCTATTCCGACAGTATTTCAAAGGTGATTAAGGGCAAGTATAACCTGGATTTGTGTTTGAGCGCCTCCTTGAAATTGGTGCAAGCCACCGACGATTTCATATGGTTGCGCAATGAAAACAGCCAATATCACAGCAACTTGATGGTGAATATTTTTCCATTCAACGAAGCATTACAAAACCCCGACTCTGCAGAATCTATCAGGAATGCCTTTACCAAAAAATACTTAAAAACCGTTGAGGGAACTTGGGTCGAGGTTAGCAACAGTGGCATTTTTCCCAAGCGCTTTTACCAGCGAATGGAGAACGGTCAACCGGTTTATTACCTAACGGGTTGGTACAGTGAATTGAATACCGACCGTAGAGGACCCTTTGTTAGACGCATCCTTATGGATACCGATCAAAATCGTTTCATTGCGATTGATGGCTTTTTGTTTGCCCCCAATCAACCACGGAAATCGTTGATGCGCGAGTTAGAAATCATGGTACAATTGGCTAAAGCAAAATGAAGAATTTGGTCATTTTCGCCTCCGGCAGTGGCAGTAACGCGGAGAACATCATTCGATACTTCGCTGATTCAAAGGATGTTAAGGTAGTCGCTATTTTTTGCAACGTCGCCGGTGCGGGCGTAATTGACAGGGCTGAACGATTAAACGTACCTTCTGAGCTATTTTCTCGCGAAGATTGGAAAACGGGGCATCACATCGATGACCAACTGTCGCACTACAGCCCAGATTTGATTGTATTGGCTGGATTCCTGTGGTT
>JACCEC010188609.1_pt1 | contig 16180 bp, 19 predicted proteins | sample 7450121 | NCBI WGS metagenome assembly JACCEC01 (sample SAMN15323455, study PRJNA562643) | freshwater metagenome | isolation source: river surface water | place: USA:Blue River Watershed | collected 2017-08-18 | reverse complement strand
TTACTAGCGCCCCTTGTGTAATACGAGCCTCTTTGAGAATCTCCGAGAATCTCTCCGTTAAAGCCTGCGCTTGGGTTTTCTCAAGGGAGAATGAGAATACTTGGCCGGCTTTGCGAACTTGAATGAAAAACTCTCGCTCACCCGGCTGCCCTACTGTCCCCAGGACAAAGCGGTCAACTTGATCAAGGTTATACACGCGTCTAGACATCAGAGCCTCCCCCTATGACGCGACGATTTTTCAACGAAGAAATTCGCCTCACTCTGGATTGAGACGTTGGAAGATTGAGTTGCATCAGCGTTCGCTGTGACTTATTCCAATCAATGACCGTTAAAGAGCACGGATCAATAATGATGCGTTGGAAATCATCAATCTCCATGTTGAGAGCCCTGGCAGCGGCAAGTTTGATGATGTCTCCATGAGTAACGATGAGGATTCGTTTGTTGGGGAATTTCTGAGCAATCTTGTTGAGTTGGCGTTCAACTCGACGAGTTGCGCTCATGAAACTTTCTCCTTGTGGGAATGTGAATTGGGATGGTCTCTTCTGGATTACCTTCCAACCGCTTTCTCTCCTCAAATCTTTCAAGTACTTGCCGGACCATTTCCCATAGTTCATCTCAATAAAGGACGGATCCTTCTCAACACGTTTGTGAAGCATTTTCGCCGTTGGCTCTACAGTTTGGAGACACCTTTCAAGCGGGCTCGTCATAATGCGATCGATTGACAAGCTCTGAATAAACAAAGGAAGTGTGCGCGCTTGCTTCTCGCCTTTTTTCGATAGGTAAGTTCCTGGTAATCGCCCTGCGAGGATACCTTCGACATTTGCTGTCGATTCGGCATGACGCAAGAAGATGAACGTTGTCATGTTCGTAGGTTAGCCATTTCAGGCCAAACTCTCTTCTTCCCGAGTTTTACGCCCGATTTTGCTAGGGTTTTTACATGGAGCAACGTCAACTTGGTCGCAGTGGTGTTCGGGTTAGTCGACTGGCGTTGGGAACGATGACGTGGGGTCGTGACACAGATGAACACGAAGCCGCCGAACAGTTCCGCTTCTATCTTGATGCAGGAGGAAATTTCATCGACACTGCTGCGGTTTATGGTGATGGTGACGCAGAGCGTGTCCTGGGTGGGTTGTTGGGAGTTCTTGGCAATCGCGATGAGATAGTCCTGGCTACCAAGGCCGGCATTAGTTTTAAGAGCGGCGAGCGTAAGGTCGACAATTCCCGAACCTCCCTCATCGGAGATCTAGAAAAGTCTCTGGTACGTTTAAAAACCGATTATGTAGACCTGTGGCAAGTTCACACCTGGGACGAAACTACGCCGTTGGAAGAAACGCTCGGCGCTATGGACTACGCGCTCTCATCCGGTAAAGCTCGCCATGTAGGAGTCTCTAATTTTTCTGGCTGGCAACTTGCGCGAAGCGCAACCTTGCAGAATCCTTTATTTGGTAAAGCTCCGGTACTGAGTACGCAGAATGAGTACTCCTTGCTCAATCGTCGCGTCGAGCGAGAAGTTCTTCCGGCATGTCTTGAATTGGATATCGGTTTTCTAGCTTGGTCGCCGTTGGGCCGCGGTGTTCTCACTGGTAAATATCGCAGCGGATTGCCTTCGGATTCTCGCGGCGCAAGTCCACACTTTTCATCTTTCATTGAGCCATATCTTGATGAGCGCAGTTCTCGAATTGTTGAAGCAGTTATGGTTGCTGCTGATGGCTTGGGTTATTCTCCATTGGAAATTGCACTTGCGTGGGTACGGGATTGTCCAGGTGTCACATCAGCAGTAATCGGAGCACGTACTGGAGCCCAACTGCGTGGCGCGCTGAGTTCTGAGAACGTAAATCTGCCCCTGCCAGTGCGCGAAGCCCTCGACGAAGTCTCTGTTGAGTAAATCCTTAAGCGTTAGCTAAGAATGTCTGCAGGGAGCGAGCGCCAAACTTAAGTGAATCGATCGGTACCCGTTCATCTACCCCGTGGAACAAGGCAAGAAAATCCAACTCTGGCGGAAGTTTTAGCGGACTAAATCCGTACCCAGCCAAACCAATTTTGGCCAACGCTTTGTTATCCGTTCCGCCGCTCATGACATACGGAACCGGAATACCCTCCGGATCCTCAGCCTTGATAGCAGCAATCATCTTTTCCACGAGTGGACCTGAGAAATCTACTTCCAAAGGAATATCTGAGACCAGACTTTCAACTTTTACATGCTCTCCAGCAAGTTGCTTTACGGTGTCCAGAAGCTCTTTTTCGTACCCTGGCAAAGTTCTACCATCGACAACTGCGCTAGCGGTTTGTGGAATGACATTTGCCTTGTATCCACCCTCCAACATTGAAGGGTTAGCAGTGTTGCTCAGAGTTGCGCCCATCATTCTGGAAATTGAACCAACTTCATCAAGAATCGGTGTCAGGTTGTTGGCGTCATAAGTTTTACCCGTGAGTTCAGCTATCTTGCGGAGGAAAACTTCATTTGTCTTCGTAATTCGCTGAGGCCACTTGTAGTTTCCAATCCGAGAGACTGCATCGGCAAGACGAGTCACCGCGTTCTCTCGATTCACCATCGAGCCGTGACCAGCTACACCTTCAGCGGTGAGCTTCATCCATTCAATACCCTTTTCCGCAGTTTCAATGAGGTAAATCCGTTTTCCAGAATTCAACGTCAGCGAAAAACCACCAACTTCTGATACTGCCTCACTGCATCCTGCAAAAACTTCTGGATGCTTTTCTGCCATCCAACGTGATCCAAAAATGCCACCGGCTTCTTCATCTCCGAAGAAAACAATCACCATGGTACGTTGGGGTCTAAATCCATACTTAGCCCATAATCTAAATACCCCGAGGATCATGGCGTCCATATTCTTCATATCGACCGCACCTCGTCCGTAGATGCATCCATCTTTGATTGCTCCAGAAAATGGATCAACGCTCCAATCTGCAGCATTAGCTGGGACAACATCAAGGTGCCCATGCACCACTAGTCCTGGCAATGAGGGATCAGATCCTTCGACTCGAGCAACGACCGAACAACGCTTGGGAGCGCTTTCATAGATCGTGGTTTTGATGCCCACCTCTTCAAGTTTGGCGGAAACGTATTTTGCTACCGCCTCTTCATCGCCTTTTCCTTCTCCAAAATTCACGCTTGGAATTTGGATTAATTCCTGGCATAGCTGGATTACGTCGGCTTCGAGTTCAGCGCGTTGGGCATCGTTAAGAATCATGGGCTAAAGTATGCCCTCTCATTGTCCGGGTGGCGGAATTGGCAGACGCGCTAGCTTGAGGTGTTAGTTCTCGAAAGGGATTAGGGGTTCAAGTCCCCTCTCGGACACGGTTTTATAGATACGCTCCCGCCGTGAGCGCTGCAGCAAATGATATGACCCCACTGGGACGTGCTTTATCCCTCATCGCCGATGTTCCGGATTACCCAAAACCGGGGATTCTCTTCAAGGACATAACGCCGTTGCTAGCTGATGGCCCAGGTTTCGGAGTAGTGATTGATGAGTTTGCTCGCTCCATAAGGGCGCTTGATCGCAGGATTGATGCAATTGTTGGCATCGAAAGCCGAGGCTTCATTCTTGGAGGCGCTATCGCCAAAGCGTTGGAGATTGGGTTCGTAACAGTGCGAAAGCCTGGGAAATTACCTCGCGATGTGTATCGAAAAGAGTACGCGCTGGAATATGGATTTGATGCTCTCGAACTTCATAAAGACCTCTTAACGCCTGACGACAATGTCATTATCGTCGATGACGTACTTGCAACTGGTGGCACAGCGCTTGCTTGTCATGATTTAGTTGACATCACAGGTGCAAAAGTTGCGGCGCATCTTTTTCTTTTAGAGATTGAATTTTTACAAGGCCGAAAGCTCATATCCGATACGCACCCTGATGTTGAAGTCATTTCTCTCTTGAAGGCATAACTATGGCTGAACTCATTTACTACTGCGGAACGATGGACAGCGGAAAATCTACGCTTGCTCTGCAAACAGCACATAATCACGAATCTCGTGGTCGGGCTGGTTTACTCTTCACAAATCGTGACAGAGCTGGGTCAGGAAAGATTTCGTCTCGCCTTGGATTAACCTCTGAAGCGCTAGAAGTCTCTGAAGAGATGGATCTTCATAAGTTCGTAGTGGACCAACTCTCGGCCGGGCGTCGAATTGACTATGTCATTTGTGATGAAGCCCAGTTCTACGCACCCTCTCAGATTGAACAATTAGCGCGTATTGCAGATGGACTTGGCATTGAGGTCTATGCATTTGGAATTCTCACTGATTTTCGCACCAAGCTATTTCCAGGATCCGCGCGTCTAGTGGAACTTGCCGATCGTGTGCACACTCTCCAGGTAGAAGCGCTCTGTTGGTGCGGTGAGCGCGCTACTCACAATGCTCGAACTATTGGTGGCGTTATGGTCACCGAAGGAGAACAGGTTGTTGTTGGAGACACAAACGGAGCAAATGAGGTTGCATACGAAGTTCTATGCCGACGTCATCACATGCGGAAGGTAACCGCACGGAATTCTGGTGCTGCGCACCAATCGATCGACCCGTTACCCTTTAACTAGATTGTCCTAAGGCTCACCTATTGCGAAATAAATTAAGGAGACTCCCCTCATGAAGACTCGTGGTTACGCAGCGCTGTCTGCAAAAAGCAATCTAGTTCCCTTTGAATTCGAAAGACGCGAACTGCGCTCCCACGATGTCGGCTTCGCAATCGAATATGCGGGGATTTGTCACTCTGACATTCATCAAGTTCGAGAAGAATGGGGCCCAGCAATTTTTCCCATGGTTCCAGGTCACGAAATAGTTGGAACCGTAACTTCCGTAGGGAGTTCCGTAAGTAAATTCCGAATCGGTGATCGAATTGGAGTTGGGGTATTTATTGACTCATGCCGCAAATGCAGTAATTGCATGAAAGGCCTTCAACAGTATTGCTTAGAAGGTATGACTGGTACATATAACGGATATGAACGCAACACTCAAGAAATTGCGTTTGGTGGTTACTCCAACAACTTTGTAATCGATGAAAATTATGCCGTAACGATTCCTGCAAACCTGACCATGAGTGGCGTAGCGCCATTACTCTGTGCAGGCATCACCCTTTACTCCCCCATCCGTCATTGGCGCGTGGGTCCACACTCCAAAGTTGCAGTCATGGGGCTAGGAGGACTTGGGCATATGGGAGTGAAGTTTGCTGCAGCGCTTGGAGCAGAGGTAACTGTTTTCTCGCATTCTTCCAACAAGGAAGCTGACGCGCGCTCCATGGGCGCCAGCGACTTCATTGTGACCAAAGGTGACGAGTGGCATAAACCGCTGCGAAAGAAGTTCGACCTTATCTTGAATACCGTATCTGCAGATATTGATCTAGATCCCTATCTATCAACGTTGGCCACAGATGGAACTCTTGTCATTATCGGACTGCCCGGTAAACCATATGCAATCAATGCGGGAAGTATGCTCGACGGACGTCGATCTATCGCTGGCTCAATGATTGGTGGTATGCCAGAACTTCAAGAAATGCTTAATTTTTGCGGCGAGAAGAACATCCTCAGCGATGTGGAAGTTATCAGTGCTAACTACATCAACCAAGCCTACGAGAGAACAGTCGCTAGTGATGTTAAGTATCGATTTGTGATCGATGCTCAAACATTCTAGAAAACGGTAACCGCTGTTGCGATAAGTGGTGCGAAGGCGAGCGCGGGAAGAAGATCTCCAACTGCCATGGTTTTGATGTTTAATAGCCTGAGACCAATACCTAGGAGAAGTACTCCACCGGTAGCGGTCATCGCTTGTACTTGATAATCCGAAAGAATCGCTCCGAGACCAAACCCAGCACCGGTCCAGGCAAACTGATAAACCCCAACTGGCAAGGCAGACATCGCAACTCCCCAACCAAGGGCGGCCGCGAATGCAATCGATGTAAAGAAGTCCAGAATACTTTTGAGGGTTAATTGTTCAATACCTGTTGCCATTCCATCACTGATGCTGCCAAGGATTGCCAGAGGTCCAATCGCAAAGATCAAAGAAGCGCTCACAAATCCTTCAACAAATGGCGATGATCCATCTTTATCGAATCGTCGCTTCAATCTAACACCAAGACTCTCCAACCTTGCCTCGATCTTGAGCAGTGAACCAAGCAATCCTCCGAGCAGTAAAGATGACAGCACTACTAATAGAGGCCAGCCTTGAGGAAGCGCCTCAATAAATTCTACTTTCCATAGGGCTGCGATGGCAGATGCTGCGCCAACTAAGGTAATAGCTCCCAAAACATCAGTCATGAGATTTCTAGTGCGTTCCGAAAGTTTGTTGCCCGCCAAAACCCCAATCGCTGAACCAGCCAGGATTGCAACAATATTGAGAACAGTTCCAAATCCAACAAACATGTGAACGAGTGTAAAGCATTGGTGGTGTACCGTACTTTGGTGCGCGAATTCATCGAACGGTTAAAACCTCATAAAACCGTACCCAACACTCCATGGACGGCCACTCATCGTTGGGATCTCTCCCCTTCTCGCGTGACAATTCTCATTTTCGGTCTTTTCATTTTCGGAATCGGAGATAGTCTCCTCATCGTCGCTGAACTTGGAAACGCTCCTTGGTCCGTGCTTGCTCAAGGTGTTGCGCTGCGCACGCCACTTTCAGTTGGCGCAGCAACCTTTCTCATCAGTGGAATAGTTCTAGCGCTTTGGATACCACTCAAAGAAAAACCGGGTTTCGGAACATTCGCTAATATCCTCGTTGTCGCAAGCGCCATTGATATTGGAATAGCATCTATTCCCCACCCAGAGCTTTTGGCGATCAAGCTGCTCTACGTTTTCGTGGGTATCGGACTTGTTGGCAGTGGTTCGGCGCTTTACATAACCTGCGGCCTCGGACCTGGACCCCGGGATGGCTGGATGACCTCAATGCACCGTCGAACAGGTATCCCCGTGGGGCGGGTTCGGATGATTATCGAGGTATCCGTTCTCATTATGGGCGCCTTGCTAGGCGGGACCTTAGGGCTTGGAACTGCGCTTTTTGCGCTGCTCATCGGGTACTCCGTTGCTACATCCTTCGGTGTCGTTGCCCGTTTTACTAGCAAGTAACACTTAGGTTTAAGCCACTCCCCTCAGCCTGTGGACTGACTCCACTCGGTGTCGCAACCACCACCGTTAAAAAATTAGCGCCATCCCATTTTCTGGGATGAAAGGAAGAGCATGCTCGATTCATACTTCAAAATCTCGCAACGCGGATCCTCAGTAGCTCAAGAGGTCCGAGGCGGAGTAGTTACCTTCTTCACGATGGCCTACATCGTCGCACTCAATCCACTGATCATCGGTCTTTCAAAGGATGCGGATGGCAAATATCTTGGCGGTGGAGATGCTCCAAATCTCGCACTCATCGCTGCTGCTACTGCCCTTGTAGCTGGAGTTCTTTCCATACTCATGGGTTTAGTCGCGAATTTCCCACTCGCACTAGCAACTGGTCTCGGCCTTAACACCTTCGTTGCAGTCGGTATTGCCTCAAAGATGACATGGGCAGATGCAATGGGCCTTGTTGTTCTCGAAGGAATCATCATTCTTGTCTTGGTCCTCACCGGATTCCGTACCGCGGTTTTCCGTGCTGTTCCAACGCAACTCAAGATCGCAATCTCCGTTGGTATCGGCCTCTTTATTGCTCTCATCGGTCTCGTTGATGCCGGCTTTGTTCGCCGTACTGGCACAGGTCCTGTCCCGGTCACTCTTGGCAATAACGGAGAGCTTGTTGGATGGCCCGTCGTTGTCTTCGCCTTTGGTCTATTCCTCACAATCGGCCTCATGGTTAGAAAGATCAAGGCTGCTCTTCTCATCGGAATTATCGTCTCCACTGGTCTTGCTATCGCTATCGAAAGCGCCTTCAAAATCGGTCCATTGTTCAATGGAGCAACCGGTGAAGTTAATCCGAAGGGCTGGAACCTCAATGTTCCTGCGATGCCAGAATCAGTAGTGGCAACGCCTGATTTCGGATTACTCGGTTCGTTTAACCTCTTCGGTTCATTTGATCGCGTTCCTCTGATCACCGCTCTTCTTCTAGTTTTCACACTTCTCTTGGCTGACTTCTTTGACACCATGGGAACCATGACAGCTATTGGACAAGAAGCGGGCCTCAACGATAAAGATGGAACACCTCCGAACGCTGATCGCATTCTCCTTGTTGACTCACTTGCAGCTGTTGCCGGTGGTGCCGCTGGAGTTTCTTCCAACACTTCTTATATCGAATCAGCTTCAGGCGTTGGCGAAGGTGCGCGTACTGGATTGGCATCAGTTGTTACTGGCGCTCTCTTCTTGCTCACAACATTCCTCGCGCCGCTTGTTGCGATTATTCCGTACGAAGCTGCTACCCCTGCGTTGATCATTGTTGGTTTCTTGATGATGACACAGATCAAGTCCATTGATTGGGATGATTACGGAATTGCAATACCTGCCTTCCTAACAATCATTTTGATGCCATTCACTTACAACATCTCTGTAGGTATTGGCGCGGGCTTTGTTTCGTATGTCGTAATTCGTTTCTTGCAAGGACGAAGCAAGGATGTTCATCCTCTACTTCTTCTCGTTGCAGGGCTATTTATGATCTACTTCTTGAATAACCCAATTAATACCTGGGTTTCCTAACAGAAATCAGAAAATTGGGGCACGGAGAAATCCGGGCCCCAATTTTTTTTACCAAATAATTGGATCTCTACCCTGTGAAACTAATATCTGATTCACCGCTGAAAATGGCTTTGAACCGAGAAATCCACGATGAGCCGACAATGGGCTGGGGTGGACGCCTTCAACAAGATTGTCGGCCGGAAAAAGCGAACTGAGTTCGCGGGCCGAATTACCCCACAAAACGCCTATCGCTCCCTTGGCCGCACAGGTTTCAACAATTGTGTGCGTAACTTCAAGCCAACCAACCTTCGAATGAGATCCACTCTCGCCAGCAGAGACTGTCAATACGCGATTAAGGAGCATGACTCCCTGTGCGCTCCATCTGCTGAGATCGCCATCCGCAGTTGTGGTGGATCCAATATCGGTCAAAATCTCCTTCTGAATATTCATTAACGAGCCAGGCAACCCCGATTGTCGCGGCGCTACGGCAAATGAAAGCCCAATCGCGTCGCTGGAGTTGGGATAAGGATCTTGGCCCACAACTACTACCCGAACCTCACTGGGAGGAATTTCCAGCGCCCTGAACACATGTTTCTTGTCAGGCAAGATTCTCTCTCCATTATCCGCACGTTTCTGCAGTTCACTGCCAATCTGATTTATCAAATCCTTGTGAGACGCCAACACTTCCTGCCAAGGGCTAGGAATCAATGAATACAGCATCAACGGCCAGTGGATGCGAAGTATCGACCACCCGTGAAGTGCAGCTCAACCTGGACGCCGAAAACTTCTGCCAGGCTTTCCTGCGTCAAAACCTGATTAATGGGACCGGCGTGAGCAATGAGACCATCTTTAAGCAGCAATGCATGCGTAGTTCCGGCTGGTATCTCTTCAATGTGATGCGTAACGATGATGGTAACTGGTGATTGTTCATCACTCGTATATTGCGTAATTCTGCCAAGAATATCTTCTCGTCCGCCAAGGTCTAATCCAGCTGCGGGTTCATCAAGAAGAAGGACTTCGGGATCGGCCATGAGCGCGCGTGAAATCTGAACTCGTTTCTTCTCTCCTTCACTCAGCGTTCCAAAGGTTCTCATTGCCAAATCGCGAACACCGAAAGTTGTCAGCAAGGCTTTGGCTCGAGACTCGTCCCATAGGTCATACTCTTCTTGCCAACGGCCAGCGATCGCGTATGCGGAAGTTAAGACGATGTCCATAACTTTCTCGTCGCTAGGCAGAAGATCGATCATGGCGCTGGAGGTAAATCCAATTCTTGGTCGCAATTCAAAGACGTCTACGGCGCCCATGCGATTTCCTAGAATGGAGACTTTTCCTGAAGTGGGATGAATGAGAGCTGCAAGCAGCTGAAGAAGCGTTGTTTTTCCTGCACCATTAGGGCCGAGGATTACCCATCGCTCGCCATGGTTTACCGACCAAGTAATCGGCCCCAAGATTGCACGTTGAGAGCGACGAACGATTACGTCCTCAACCGAGAGCAGGGGTTCCATAGGCAGAGAAGATACCCTCGACGGATTGCATATTCGCTAAACTTCCATGATGAGCCATTCACAATCATCTGGAGCTGATTACAAAGGTCGCGCAATTGTGCTTCTCAGTGGCCTCTCTGATGAGTCTCCAACACAAGCTATTGAAGCAGTTCTACGTTCATATAGCCTGCGCATCGATGGCCAGCAAGAGATCACAATGGCCGGAAGATACATTGGAGCCTTTGAACTCTCGCTCGATCCGGCTCACGCATCAGCTATTGAGAATGAATTGCACGCTAAATTCTCTCCACACGGGCTTGATATCGCGTTAGAAATTCTATGAAGTATCGTCTTGCGCTTTTCGATGTTGATTCCACGCTAATTGAACAAGAAGTCATCGATCTTCTAGCAAAGCGAACAACCTATGCAGACCGTGTTTCCGACATAACACGCCGCGCCATGGCCGGTGAGCTTGATTTCGATTCAGCCCTCCAAGAGCGAGTCTCCCTACTTCGCGATCTGCCCGAAAGTGTCTTTGATGAAGTACTCAATGAAATTAGTTTCTCTCCAGGCGCTCTTGAACTTATTTCATTTCTGAAGGAACAGGGAGCGGTTGTGGGTGCAGTTTCTGGAGGATTTCTCAATGTGCTGGAGAGACTCTTTGAGAACCTACCTCTTGATTACCTCAAGGCTAATTCACTGGAGGTTGCAGATGGGGTTCTGACCGGAAAAACATTCGGCCCAATAATCAACCGCAGAGCGAAGGCCGAAGCACTAGCTCAGTTTGCAGAGTTTTCCGGGGTTCCGATTTCAGAAACAATCGCTATCGGCGATGGTTCGAACGATATTGACATGGTTTCTCTCGCGGGCCTGGGCGTTAGTTATCGAGGTAAAGATATTTTAAACAGCGCCGCAGATATTGTCATCACCGACAAACGACTCGATGCGCTAATCACTTTTCTATAAACGACATGAGTGGATATCTGTAACGAGTATTCCTCGTGCGCCAATAGCCCAGAGCTCGTCCATGACAGCGTGAACATCATTGCGCAGCACCATTGCCCTTACCGCCACCCAATCTTCTTTCTGTAGCGGTGAGATTGTTGGAGATTCCAAACCTGGAGTCAGTTCACAAGCTTTATCGAGATTACTCTTCTTTACATCGTAATCAACGAGAACATATTGACGCGCAATCACAACGCCACTGATTCTGCGAATCAGCGTTTCAATCTTTGCTCCCGGCTGGACATTGTTACGGCCAATAAGGATCGCTTCGCTCTGAAGAATAGGTTCACCGAAAGTTTCTAATCCAGCTTGTCTCAGGGTGTTTCCCGTTGAGACGACATCAGCAATCACGTCAGCGACACCAAGTTTGATGGCACCTTCAACCGCTCCATCGAGTTCGACAACAGAAGCTGTGAGATTCTTCTCTTTGAGGAATTCAGATACTAGGTGTGGGTACGCGGTTGCGATTCTCTTACCGGCTATAGATGTCACACCCGGAGGGGCTGCAAATCTGAATACACTCTTACCAAAATCCAACTTCATAATCTCTGATGCAGGGGCTTGTGAATCGAGGAGCAGATCTCGACCTGTTATTCCAACGTCGAGCTCTCCTGACCCGACATAGGTCGCGATGTCTCTGGGACGTAGATAATAAAATTCAACTCCGTTGCTGGGATCGGTAAAAGTTAAATCTCGACTATCACTTCGTTGACGGTATCCCGCCTCTCGAAGCATGTTCGTTGCAGCGTCAGCCAATGACCCTTTGTTTGGGATTGCCACTCGTACCGACTGCATATTCACCGTATTCATATTCAGAGCTTCTTATAGACGTCGTCGAGAGAGATTCCCCGTGCCAACATGAGAACCTGGAGTTGATAAAGAAGTTGACTAATTTCAGTCGCGAGTTCCTCGTTGCTCTGATACTCGGCCGCAATCCACACTTCTCCGGCCTCTTCGAGCACTTTTTTGCCGATGGCATGAACCCCAGCATCCAGTGCTTTCACCGTTCCTGAACCCTCAGGACGTTCTTGCGCGATGCTGTTGAGCTGTGACCACAGTTCATCGAAATTCTTGGCGGACATAATGATGGAAGTTTACTTGTTTAGGAGTGGAGTTGGCGGGCCAATATTTAAGAGAGTCCAAGTGCTTCAGAGCGTAACTGCTGAATCATATTGGCTGGATCCTCGGACTTATAGACCGCAGATCCGGCTACAAAGGTATCGGCACCAGCAAGAAATGCCTTGCGGATGGTTGGAAGGGCGATGCCTCCATCAACTTGTAGCCACGTGTCTGACAGTCCTTTTTGATTCAACCAATGACGGGCTTTTTCAACTTTCGGCATCATAGATTCCATAAAACTCTGACCGCCGAAACCTGGCTCGACTGTCATCACCAGAATCATGTCGAGCTCTTCCAGCAAATCTTCAACTTCTTCGATTGAAGTTCCTGGCTTAATAGCAAGACCAGCCCTCTTTCCGCTTGCGCGAATTGCGCGCAGGGTTTGGCGTGGATCATCGCATGCTTCCAGATGTACAGTGATACTTGATGTGTTGGGCGCAGCGAAATCAACAGCCTTGCTATCAGCAGATGCAATCATCAAATGCACATCCACTGGAAGAGTAGATTGTCCGATAATTTCTAGCGAGCGTTCTAGTGAAAACGTCAAATTTGGCACAAAGACGTTATCCATCACATCTAGATGAAGTAAATCTGCAACCTGGGCAACCCGAGCAATCTCCCCTGGTAAATCATCAAAGTTTGCGTTGAGAATACTTGGACAAATGCGGATCATTCTTCCGCACCTACTTTCATTAGCAATGAGATAAACATCGAATCGCATCCATCTCTATGAGTCCATAATTGTAGATTGCCGTCACTATCCACTCGCGGATCGTCAATGGGTTTAATTCGGAAGTGCGGGTGTCGCCGCAGGAAGCTACGAATCTGGAAGGTAGTTTCTGCCTGATGAGAGCTACAGGTCACGTAGGCGAGAATTCCGCCGGAGCGCAGGCTCCCTGCAGCAGAATCAAGCAGCTCGGCTTGCAGCACGGTCAGGTTCTTTAGATCTTGCAATGTTCGACGCCATCGAACTTCTGGTCTGCGTCGAAGCGCTCCGATTCCCGTACAGGGTGCATCAAGCAAAATCCGATCAAAATTCCCGAGCTCTGAGGGGATTTTTCGACCATCAAAATTGGTGACCGTTCCATGGTGCACCACCTGCGCAACTAACTCAGCTCGAGCCTTAGATACCTCATTAGCAACGAACTCTCCCCCATGAATTTTCAAAAATGCCGAGATATACGCGGCTTTTCCCCCAGGACCGGCACAAAGATCGAGCCACCGTAAACCCGATTCATGTGTCGTGAGGAAGATTTCAGATACCAATTGCGATCCATAATCTTGAACCCCAGCCCTACGCTCACGGATAGCGGCAATCGTCCCAGGATCACCGTCAATCACCGCAGCCACCTTGCTATATGGAACTGATGTTGCGCCCGCACTGCAGAGCTCATCTTGAGTCGATAGGCCAGGCCAAGCAATCAAAGTGGGCTTTGCTGGAACGTTATTTGCCTCAAGTAGTTCTGCGACCTGATTAGCATCCTTCAAAGAATCAAAATACGAACTAACAATCCATTCTGGATGTGAATACCTTTCAGAGAGATTTTGTTGTGGGTCTTGACTCTCATGTAGTTCAGTTACATCAACAGAATCAACTTTTCGCAGAATAGCGTTAACGAAACTTGCGGTAGATTTTCCAACAACTCTCTTTGCTAATTCCACAGTCTCATTGATTGCTGCATAGCTGGGTACGCGCAGCTCCTTAAGTTGGTGAACACCAAGTCGTAGTACAAGAAGAGCCTTGGGATCGATATCCTCTAATGCGCGATCACTAACCCGGGAAATATATCGATCATGCCTGCCTTTAAGACGCAAAGATCCGTACACTAACTCTGAAGCAAGGGACTTATCTGCCGTAGATAGGGATGATTTGCTCAGCAATTTTGGAAGAACAAGATTGCTATATGCACCATTGAGTTCCACTTCAACTAAAGCTTCGAAGGCTAGTAGCCGTGGATTAGCAATATCTCTCATGTGAAAACAATTTCACTTGTACTCTGCAGGCCTCTTAGCCAATCAGCAGCAGGCATTTCTCGCTTACCTTCGGGTTTGACCGAAACTAATTCAATAAAACCGCTGCCGCACGCAACTATAAGTGGGTTCAGATTCACAGCAGAACCGCTCGTTGAAGACCCTTGAGGCTCCTCATGGGCGGTTCGAGCCTGAGTAATCAAGACTCGAGCGTCGCGGTATTCAGTCCAAGCCATGGGCGAAGGATTCATAGCCCGAATTAAGCGATCTATATCCTCTGATGATCTCGTCCAATCAATGCGACCGTCGCTCTTGGTGATTTTTGCCGCGTGAGTTGCTCCCTGACTTACCTGCGGACTAGGTGAGACACCATCGTGAATCATCGCAATAGATTTCATTAGAGGCTCAATTGCTCTATGAGTTAAGGCAGTGAGAAGTTCGCCCGCAGTATCTGTTTGAGCGATGGGGTGTTCAATTCTTGCGTAAACCGGTCCGGTATCCATGCCTTCATCAAGTTGAAATATCGTGACGCCCGTCGTCGAATCTCCTGCTAACAGAGCACGTTGCACTGGAGCTGCACCACGCCAACGCGGGAGCTGCGAAAAATGAATGTTTAACCATCCATATCGTGGAATTGACAGCTCTGAAGCTTTGATCAACTTGCCATAGGCAATTGTTACAACCAAATCTGGATTCTGACTCTTGAGGAGTTGATTGAGTTCCTCATGAGTTTTCGGCTTAAAGACCATCTGCTGATTCTTCTGACAGAAGTCCGCGAATTCATTTGGGGCTAATTGACGACCACGGCCAACCGGCTTGTCGGGCGAGCTGATAATCCCAGAAAGGAAACCTGCTGATTCCAGCGCGTCTAGAATAGGAACTGCAACTCTGGAGGAAGACGCCAGGAAAATTTTCACTAAATATTTCGCCCAAAAGTAGTGTGTGGTGAGGTGCGAATCTCAGGGGCAGAACCGGCGCTGTCGGCTTCCATGAACCATTCGGACTCTCGGATCTCCTTCATTGCAATCTTACGTAAGTTTGCTGGCAGGCGATCAATAAAGAGAATTCCGTTGAGATGATCGGTTTCATGTTGGAGTGCGCGCGCTAGCAGCTCTGAACCCTCAACCAAAATTGGCTCACCATGCATATTCCAACCTTTAGCCACCGCGCGCATTGCTCGTGGGGTATCAAATGCTAAATCTGGGAACGAAAGACATCCCTCTTCCCCTTCTTGCAGCTCCTCACTGAGCTCAAGTGAAGGATTAACTAAATGCCCAAATTCATCATCAACATGCCAGACGAATACCCGCAGTGGAACTCCGATTTGTGGGGCTGCTAAACCCGCGCCTGGAGCGTCAATCATGGTCTCTGTTAGGTCTTTCACAAGCAGGCGCAACTCCTTATCAAAGTCTGTTACCGGTGATGCAGGCGTCGTGAGAACCGGATCTCCGAAGTAACGAATAGGTTGAATGGCCATGCTTCTATTGTATCTGAGAGTCCCGAATGACTACTAAACGAAGTAAGGGTCAACTTCAATCTTAAAAAGTTCTCTTTTCGCCATCGAGCGAGCCTTCTGTAACGCTTTCAATGCTTTGAGTAGCGATGATGCTGCATCATGTTCACACTTGATAGTTAAACAAGCACCCTCGTGAGAATAGAGAACGCGAAGAGATGTCCCGAATTCAACAGTGAGTTTCTGCCTTAATGAGAGCAGGGAGCGAGTCTCTCCCGTAATTCGAATGACTCTTAGGTATGGGGGTAATTGAACTTCTTCTCGTTCTCTCATCTCAGTTGCTAGACCGCGTTCAATGCGATTGGAGATAAAACTTTGAGCAAGTGGATGGTGAGCAGCAATCGAAAGATAGATTGGTGCACCCGGAGATACTAAGCCCGCAAGCGCAAACCACCGCTGTCGCAGATCTTCCTCGGCACGAATGAAGGGGCGACTCATGAGCTCTTCCCCATCCAAAAGCACCAGAGCTGAATAACCACCTGGAGGAACTGGC
>JACCEC011776390.1_pt1 | contig 16189 bp, 2 predicted proteins | sample 7450121 | NCBI WGS metagenome assembly JACCEC01 (sample SAMN15323455, study PRJNA562643) | freshwater metagenome | isolation source: river surface water | place: USA:Blue River Watershed | collected 2017-08-18 | reverse complement strand
GTGAGCGAATCGATTGATGCCAAGCCCGTGGTGGTAAATGCGCTAGTTGCAGGAACCGCAGTGCCTGTAAATGTTTCGATTTGAGACAAGACGGTCACAGTCAATGTATCCGCCTTAGCGACGGTGACTGCAAGTGTCGCTTCTCGGCTGCTGTTGTAGTTTGCAGTATCTGTTGGAGTAAGAATTGCCTTGATAGTGGTTGCACCGACAGATGATGGAGTCCATTCACACGTTGCCAGTCCGTTTATCGCAACGACCTCGGTGCAGCCAGTGATATCAGTTGAACCGTTTTTAAATCCGACTTTGCCTGATGTGCTGGCTACTGCCGACACAGTGACCGGAGTTCCATACTTTGCAGTGGTCACAGATCCTGGTAACGAAAGTACAGCTGTCGGAGTCTCTTTGTTAATCGTGATATTGATTAGATAATTCGAATAAGTACCGTTTTCAAATAAACGAATCAGTTTGCTAGTTACGCTTCCAGCAGGAGTTCTCTCAGGGATAGATATAACAACGCTTCCATCAACGCCTGTAGAACCATTTGAAATGGTATTTACCTGAACTGTTACCGAGTCGACCGCTGGTGTTTCATATCGGACGACAACAACACCACTTCCACCGGAAATATCGGTGGTGCTAAGTCCGCCGCCGCCGCCACCACCGGTATTAGGTGTGCCAGGTGTTGCTAACTGACGTGCTTCTGCGCCACTTGCATTTCTGAAAGCTTCACCATTTCCGCCACCGCCAGAACCTGATCCAGCGCCAGAGCTTCTATAGTTCTGTTCTCCATTCAAGAGTTCTGCGCGACCATCAGAACCGCCACCGCCACCGCCATAGACTTCAGGGGATCCGGTTAAAAGTGATGTGACTCCAGCGCCACCGTTTGGAGGAGGTGGTGGACTAAATGTTGGACAACCTGTCGCCCAACTAAACCCTCCGCCAACGCCTCCAGCGCCGCCGCCGCCGCCCGTAGTTCGTCCACCCGAACCGGTGAGTGCGCCATCAGAATTGACCGTGTAACCCGCGGTTGTGGTGTCACATTTATAACTGTTACCACCGATATTTCCGTTAACGGTTCCAGTACCAAAACTTCCGCCTTGACCGATACGAGGTGTTCCGTCGTTGAAGTTATTACCTCCACCGCCACCAGAGCCACCAGCACTTTTCACGGTCGCAGAAGCAGATTTTCCACTATTACCAGTAATTGTTGGAACATCACCAGACATAGAGCCACCGGCACCACCTCCTGCAGCCCTAACTAAGATTGATGTTGCACCAAAGTTTCCAATCCAAGAATCGTTGCCGTCATTTGTTGCGGTACCACCTTGGGCGACAGAGATGTCATAGATATCGCCAGGTGTAATTGCAAGTCCGGTACCGGTTGCAACACCACCACCGCCACCACCACCGCCACGACCAACTCCGCCGCCACCACCGCCGCCGACAACTACATAATCAACTGACGTCACACCTACTGGTGCAATCCAATTACAACGTTCATAACCAGTAAATTTCTCGTAGGTATAAGACTTACCCAAAGTGCCATTTGTGCCATTGCCAATATAAGTGCCTGTAATCGGGGCACAAACATCGGAAACAGTTGGAGTCGAAGTTGTAAATGTAAATGGTGGGACACCGGTTGCTGAGCTAACGGTGTAGTTACTTATTGAAGACTCACCATAGTTCTTTGAAATTGACAGGCTTCCAGATAAAACAGCTGGCGGTCTCACATCAAGATTAATCACCAGAGACGAAGTTGCACCTTTGCTATCTCGAACCGTCAGAGTTTCCACATAAGTTCCAACAGTTACCGTGTCCGCAACTCTTAAGGTCATAGTCGACGTTTCAAATGTGATTCCGGTAGTTACGCTATTCGATGGATCAATCGCACGTGAAGCCAAAGTGTAGGTAAATGGCGCAATTCCATTTGTCACCGAATATGGAAGCGAGCGGAAAACAAATCCTCTGGCAGTGATTAGTGAGCTGCTGCCGATCAAGATTGGACCAGGAATTACAACTACAGTTTTGGTTATGGCGGTTGTAGCCCCGAGGCTGTCACGCGCTGTAATAGTAAGTACATAGTTACCCGGATTAACAGTCGGTTCGACCTTGAGAACTGCCTGATTATTGGATTGGGTGAGAGTAAACCCTGTAGCAGTTGGAGTTCCCGTAAGAGTAAATGTTTTATTTCCTGTGCCTTGAGTAGCTGTAAAGGTATCCCAGGCAACAATTCCCGAGGTTGTAGTAATCGTGCCCGTCGTACTCTCAACTCGAACAGGTGGGTTAACAACAATCGAATACACACGCGCAGTTGTCGCACCGGCGGCATCTGTAGCAGTGACCGTTTCAGTGATGGTTCGTGCAACGGTCGAACTTGTTGACGTCAGCGTATTGGCAACGTTGAGTGTGAACGCATTCGCAGTCGACGTGTCGATCGTGACACCTGCACTCGCGTTGGTGATTGTGAAGGTCTTTGAGCCAGTTCCCTGGCTTGCAGAGACATTTGAGATTACTCCGGAAACACCTTGTGTGACTGTGACGGTTTCGCGTCCAGAGTTGGTGGCGATAAATCGAGGGCCGGTGGCATTGTAATTTTGTACAACTTCAGCCGCTGTGATCGCGCGATTGTAAATCGAAACTGCAGCGATATCGCCAGTCATCGAGTTTGCCACATCCCAACGACGTCCCAAAAGAATAACGCCACCGCTAGTGCCGTTTCTTGCCGGAACTAATGTTGAAGCCAGAGTTGATACTGAGACTCCATCTTTATAAAGCGTTTGCATGTAACTATTTGTCCCGAGCTTGGAGACTACATAAGTGATATGCATCCACTTATTTACTTCAGGTACAAATCCCGACATTTCTGGTGACCACGTAGACCCAACTCTGTACTGACCAACAATTTTTCCGTTAAACAGCTGCAACATGAAGTTAACGTTGCCACTTGCTGCATACTCACCCAATATCGCAGGGTTTCCAGTCTGAGTAACTTGTGGAATTTTCACCCAGGTGGAGACAGAGAAAGTCTCTAAGTTTCCAGGATTTGGGAATTGAATCTGATTTGTACCCGCACTAAATCCAAAACTACCGCCCCAATCACTGGAGAACGTTGGTGCACTACCCGTTGGCGCAGAACCACCTAATGTTGCATTTCTTCCGAATCCCGAGGTGTCATCCCAAGCTCCGCTTCCCGAATACGTGCTGGCATCCAAACTTGTAACAAGCCCGCTGGTTACAACACCTTCTGTCCCAATGACTGGCCATCTGTTAACGACTACCGTAAATGTGTCTGCGACTCGAACGCTCATGGAGTCAGCTGCAGCGATACTAAATGAGTAGCTCCGAGTTGGAACTGAATTTGAAACGTTCAGGGTTAAATAATTCTGAGTATTAATCGTTGAGGAATCGATAGTGATTCCGGTTGCCGGCGATGTCCAGGTGATGACTCGATTCCCAGAACCACCTACAACATTGATGCGAAGCGACGTAGCTCGTCCAACAGTTGTGCTTACAGTATTGCTTGGCGAGCCAGCAATTGTTGGTGCAGGATTTACAACAACTGTCAGTACGTAATTTGTCGTCGCTCCAACTGTATCTGTTGCTGTGATCGTTACCGTATAAGTTCCTGCAGGAAGATTGCTAGCGACAGTTAATAGTCCGACATTGGTGCTTGGATTGGTGATCGTAAATGCTGATCCATATGATGAAGCAGAAGCTGTGAATGTCTTATTTCCCGTACCTTGTGTAGCCGTGAAGGTATCGTAAACAACCTTTCCAAAGGTTGTAGTCAGAGTAAGAGGTGTACTCGCAGCAATGATGATTTTCGGATTAATTACCGTGGTCACATAGACAGGGGTAGCAGCCGATATTCCAGTGATATCTGTAGCCGTTATCACTTGAGAGATCGAGCGAGCAACTGTGGTACTGGTTGCTGCGAGAGTGTTGGCCAAGTTCACGCGGACAATATTTGCAGTGGCGGTATCAATCGAAATACCCGTTGTGGTGTTGGAAAGCGAAAATGTCTTGTTCCCGGTTCCAAGTCCAGCATAAAAGATACTTGAGGAAGCAGTCAAACTTTCGGTTGTGGTGATTGTGATTGCATTTGGAGGATTATTTGAAAAGCGTGGAAGCAATGCGTTGTAATTCTGGGCGACTTCTGTGCTTGAGAGTGCTCGTCCATACACGCGTACGGCTGCTATATCTCCGTTTACAACCGTTCCATCCTGGCGCCAGTTTGTTCCAACTAAAAAGCCGACACTGCTAGATCCTGGCGAAACAGTGCTTGAAACAGGCGTACCAACGGCCACTCCATTCTGATAGAGGGTCGAAATGTAGTTATTTCCGGACTTAGCGACTGTGTAAACAAAGTGGTACCACGTATTTACCACAGGAATTGCAGTACCAGCAGAGCTCACCCACCCATTAGTACCGTTCCAATATCCTCCATAAATCTTCCTGTCATTGCGGAAACAAATGGAAAAATTGATGAAAGAAGTTGTGTACTTATCGGAAATTACACAATTGTCGCTAGTAGGGATTGCAGTAAATTTGACCCAAGCTTCGGCAGTTAGAACATTTGTTGCACCGAGTCCGTCTGATCGCATGTACTGACTTGTACTTGAGCCGATAGCGATTGCACCGCCATTGTCCGTGCGGAATGTTGGGCTCTGTTGCCAAGTTCCATTCTTGCCATTTCCACTCAAATCTGTCCACGTGGTTCCCGAACCTGAATAGCTTGCCAGATCACCTGCGTCGAGGTTAATTTTGAGACTATCCAACACAGGAGAAGTCAGGATTGCCGATGTCGAAGAAATAGTAGGTGGGGCATTAATCGTGATGGTGACCAGATAATTCGACTTTATTTTCGTATCATCGGTAACAGTGATTTGCTGCGTGTATGTTCCGGTCGCGGTGTAAGGATCAACTTTAAGAGTTGCATAGCCGCTTGCTGCAGTACTTGTATCAAGGCTAATTCCAATTGCAATTGGTGTCATTGTGAATACTTTCGAACCAACGCCATTTACTGTATTGAGACGAAGAGTTGCACCCTTTCGATGGGTAGTAATTACCGTTGTCGCCGTCGAGGTATCAAATTTGACTGCCGGGCTCACTGTCACATTAAGTAAATAGGTGGCTGTATCACCGAGGCTGTCAGTGACTATTAAGTTCTGACTGTAGCTTCCAGTGGCTACCGTGGGTGAGACAACAAGGGCCACCGAATTAACGGTCGTTGTGTCTAAGCTAAAGCCTGGACGCAATGGTGAAGTCGTAAAAGTTTTTGTACCAAATCCATCAGCCGCGGTAAAAGTTTCACTGCGACCGCCTACGCCAGCACCAATCGCCACCGACTGTGACGTCGGATAAGAACCAGGAGACGCCACCGCAACTCCGTATGTCTGTGAGAGATAATCTTCGACTTGAGCCAGTTGGGTTGTCGATAACTTGTAGTCAAAAATAAGGACCTCGGCGACTTCAAAATCTGATCGCTCAGCTGGATAATTTCCATAGTTAATACTCATTGGAGGCATATAAGTGACGCCACCTGATGAACCGCGTGATGTGCCATTTGATCTATAATTATTGGCAAAACTTGATCCAATGATCCAGTTGTTCCCATGATTGTTTGCAGTAGATGAAGTTACCCAACCTTCGTGATAAGCAACGCCGGTATACCCGGCCCAGAATCCGTGTAACCAGTTGTATCCGACAGAGTCAAAGATGCGAGCTTTGCTTGCACCTGCATATCTAGCGACAGTTACAAGTGTCCAATTGCTATTTGAAAAAAGCGGATTGTTGAACCTGATTCTTTCGGCCGTGCTACCAGAGACCACACTGAATGTTTTTGTATTTCCATTGCCTAAACTCGCAGTTGTCAGGGTTGGGGTTCCTGAAATCGTCGAAGTGCTTCTATTATTTCCCGAGGAGTCCACCCACGTTTTGGTAGTTGCGTTGTAGTCCGATGCCTTAAAGCGCATGTATGGGCTCAGACGAATTGGATCTACATACGAATAGGCGGTTGGAAAGGCTAAAGCTTTGGAATATTGGGCGTAGAGAACGACATTTCCAGTATTTGGATAAGTTGCACCAGGAGCGAAATAAGTTCCACTTCCATTTGCCGCGGTGTTCCAGCCGGCAAACTTGTATCCCGCCTCGGCCAGTCCACCAGTATTTGTAGCAAGAGTTCCAGAGGTGCCGGTGATTACATGTGAACTTGGGGGCGTTCCACTTGATTGACCATTACCGTCATAAGTGACCGTTGAACCCCACACCGCGTGCAAGGTCGTATCACCTGCTGATGCATAGTTTGTTACTGGTGCAATCCCCGATGCGGATACCGAAGTTGCGGCACCAGCTGCAATTCCATATCGATTTTTAAAGTAACGACTTAAATTATCGATAGAACTATCTGAGAGAAATTGATCGTAGATGATCATTTCGGCTAGCTCCCAGTCAGAGTTCTGTCCGTAATAATCCCAGTTAATGGCTAGCGGTGGCAGTGATGTTGTTGCCTGATAGGTCCAGGTAGGTGTCTTTACTCCGTCCCAAATCGCCTTGTTTCCCGAGTCGCAGTAATAGTGCCAATTGAGATCAGTGGTTCCACCGTCGTAGTTCCACGCTTCGTGGTGAAATTGTCGAATTAAGCCGTTATAGAAACCTGAAATCCAGTTGGAGTTACTTGAATTTATCAATCGCCCCTGAGATCCAGCTAATCCGTTTACGTCTTTATAGCGAGCAACTACACAAAGTGTGTACGTCGTGAGCGTCGGGTTATTTAATCTGATACCTGCCGAGGTTGCGCCAGAGATTGTGGGGAAGGTTTTAGTTGCCCCAAAATTTCCACCACTCGATGCGTTATATGTGGGTGTTCCTGTATATGTAAATCCAGCACCTGAACCATTTGTTGCCGTCCACACCTTTGTTGAGGCGTTGTAATTTTCTGGGAGTAATCTTAAATACGGAGTGGGGAGTGCCGATAGTTCAGTGACTGCCCCGGCGACAGTGGTTCCTGTATCAATTTGCGTACTCCAGCCTGCAAATGTGAAGTTACTCTTGCTCGGAATTGCTTCGGGGATTAGCGCAGAATAGTTTGTCGCAATCTCCGAGGCGCTGAGTGCTCGATTATAAACTTGAACAGAATAGATTTTGCCATTTAGGTAAGCTGTTGGGGAACTGCCACTAAGACGCGCTCCAATTAGCGCTTTGATGGCATTGTTGCCAACAGTACCGGTCATGGCTATCGAACCATCTGCAACACCATTTACAAATACAGATAAGGTGCTTCCGTTGTACACGGCTGACATGTAATTAATTTTGCTTGGGTCCAAATAGCCATTGGATTCGACAGTCCAAGGTGAGACTTCACGTTGAACATAGTATTTGCCTAAGTAAGTTTTAAGAACGTAGTTTCCGGCAACTCCTGCGTTATGTCGAACAAAAATGGCGCTATCTTTCATAGGCTCGTTGTTCTTGAAAGCAACATTTACTGTGAAGTTTTGTGTTCCATTGAAATTGAATGCCGAATCACCTAAATCGAAATACTGACTACTTCCATTGAGAGTGAATGCTCCTTCAGTCGAACTGTAGGTAGGGTTTCCTATGATGGTTGCACTTTGACCTCCAGCAACCTTGTTTGTCCAAGTTGATCCTGAAACCGTTGAAGGATCAGCTGCATCAAGATTGAGGACTAATCCACCCGAAATTGGTGTTCCTCTGGCGAGCCGCCCATTTGAAAGTGTGGTTGAGGCACTTGAACTTACTGCCGTCGTGGATTCGACGGATCGAGTCGTGGTTACAGAGTTTGGACTGTATGAAATCGTTGAATTCCATTGGGCGTAAAGCGTGATATCTGCAGTTGGTGTATAAGAAGAACCGGCTGAGTAATTGGTGCCTTTTCCATTTGATTGCGTGTTCCATCCCGCAAACCTAAAACCGCTACGAGTAAGTGTCCCAGCTGTCGCTAGTGTTACAGAACTTGAAGCGACTGTCTGTCGAACCGATGCGATACTTGGTGTTCCGGTTCCATTGTTTGCATCAAATGAAGTTGTGAAGGTGGTTGTGTATCTGATGATGACAACTCCAGCGCCACCTGTTCCTCCGGAAGTGCGCTTATAAACCAAATTCGTAACGCCGGATCCATTGATGGTGGGATCACACGCGTTACCACCTCCACCACCACCGCCAGTGCCGTTGACACCATTTGCACCAACTGATGCTCCCGGACGATATGTTGTACTTTCGCCTGCTTCGTACAACCAGTTTGCACCGCGACCACCACTGGTTGAAATATCATTTACAGTTCCACCTCCGGCTAATCCATAAATAGCTCCAATCGAGGCGCTGTTGATATTGGAACCCCATCCAGCTCCACCCGCACCGCCATAAAACTTAGAAGAACCAGAGATTGAGTTCGACGGCGCTGTCGTTCCGAGTGCGCCACCAGCACCTCCTCCACCACTTAAGAACCAACGTAAACTAGGCCAAGATGCTGAACTCGCACGCTGGGTTGCACTAATCGTTGCAACACAACTGCTTGTAGGGGGAACGGCCGTTGCACTTTGGCCGTTTGTGCCTGTTCCGCCAAAACCACCACTACCGCCTGCTGGTACAGACGTGCTTTGCCAACCTCCGCCACCACCGCCAGGATTGGCTTGATATCGAGTTGTTCCGCCCCACGAAACCGTGGATGCAGCTCCTGCGTTGCCCGCACCGCCACCACCGCCAATTTGCATTGATAAAGTCGTGCCAGCTGATGGAATCCATGACGGTGAAGCGCTTGAGTACCGAAGTTCTCCGCCGCCGCCGCCATTTCCACCATCCCAACCGCCACCACCACCGCCGCCGACTACAAGAATTTGGAAATTGTCACCGTTTGTAGGCACAACCCATGAGTTAGTCACTGTGGTATTTGCAGCAGATTGAATTGTCACGATGCAATCTCTACCGGATGCAGTAACAGTTACTCCACTTATGCTTCCAACATCTTGCACGCAACTTCCATCGCCCGCAGCGACTGATGCGGCTTCTGCAATTTGTGGCGCAACGGCAGAGATAAAAGTGAAGATAGGTGCAACCAGCGAAACAATTACAACTTTTCGAACTCTGATCCCCCAGAGCTTTAAATCAAATTTAGCCATTTGCTGCGGACTCAAGGGTAGTCTTTGCAACATCTCTCATGATTGCAAGTGGGCTTGAAAATGTAACTGTAAAAACTGCAGTTGTTGATTCGTAACGAATGCTCTCGTGACGATCTCCGTAGCCAATGTTTTTTCCTGATGGACTAATCAGCGTGACGCTCTGAGCAGCAGTTGCCTGAGTTGCGTTAGCAGCAATCACCATAATCACCGCTGTACCGGTCTCAGTACAGCATGGATAAGAAGTGCCTCTGCTTGTATAGGCGATATTGTTAAAGAGATTCATCGGAGATGGGTTCGAAGAATCGTAGAGGCGGAGACGGACCGATGTATTGGCGCATCGTGCGACATCCACACCAGAAAGCTCAATGCTTCCTACGCGTGAGAGGCCATCATCGAAGGCGTTAGAGGATTTAAGGTTGACGTTCATAAACTGATCGCAGGATGTAATGCGATAAACGCCTTGACCAAATTCAACCTGATTGTTTCCATTGATGGTTACGTTGATCGCAAAAGTGGTTCCAATCAGGGAGATGATGACGGCAAGCAAAGTCCAGCGAAAGCCACGGGACGAGAAACGTCCTGGCTTTTCATCAGTCTCGGGCATACCGAATTCCACGAAAACTCCCTATAGATCACGCTTAAATTAGGGCGTCAGTCTACCTTTTTGGGGCAAGGGCCATAACCCACCCTTTCCCCCTTTGCTACGGCAGAATCGTGAAATCGAAGTAACGGGCAGAGGTTCCCCCGGGAGAGATGACCTCAATGGTCGCATCTCCAGTAGGTAAGCCCGCTGGAATCCTCACCGAAATTTGAGTTGCTGAATCGGCGGTAAAGGTTGGAGCTTCGGTGTAAATGTTGAAGTAAACCTTTGTCACTGTTGAAAGATTTATACCCGTAAGCACGACAAGATCGCCCGCTCTTCCTTCATAAACATTTGAATTAGTAATTCTCGGTACACAGCCCGAAGTACAAGAATCTGCGCCCTTGGTAGTTGTCGTTCCTACCGGTGTAGAGATTCCGGTACTTGTGTTTGTTGGTGCAATTTGTGGTGCGATTTGGAAGACAACGAATGAAACTGTTGTGGTCTCAGATCGTGCAATCAGGTAGTCGATATCGGCAGCCTTTGTTGCGACGACTTTACAGATTCCTGCTGTTGCTAGCGTCAGAGTAGATCCCACCAGCGAGCAACCTGCTGCACTTCCGGTAGCAACAGATGCGTAGCTCACTGTTCCGAGACCACCGCCACCTGCAGTAGAAAGCGGGAAGGAAGAGCCAGCAACAGCAAAGGTTGTTGCAACCGTGAGAGTTGGTTGCGTCAGTGGAGTAACGGTCAAAGTTATGGTTTGTGAAGCAGTGGTAGTAGAGAGAGTGCCGTCGCTATCGGTGACTAATAAACGATATTTCTGTGTAGTGCCCTCGCCATAGTGAGCCACAAAGGTAAGGCTTAGAGTCGAGGCGCTGGTTGAAGTTTCATTTCTCCAACTACTTCCAACAAACTTCTGCCATTGGTATGTGCGCGTAAACAAATTGGCAAAGACAGGCACAACTGCGACTAAACTGACATTTGCAAGAGATGCCGTGCTCGTATCTACAGGAACGGTAATTGTTGGTGCAGAGATGTAGCGAAGTGCAACCAGACCAGATCCGCCGGATCCAGTCATGTAGTTGCTGCCGCCGACAAAGCCTCCACCTCCGCCACCGGAGCCAGTGTTAGCAACGCCAGAGAGCGCGGCTGTAGATCCTGTCCATAGTGCTCCATCGCCACCAACTTTTGCAGTTGATAGGCCGGTACAACTTCCACCTGCACCCGCTGGGGCAGCTGTACTAAGGCTTGAAGATCTTCCACCGCCACCGCCTGCTGCAAAACATCCATAACTTCCATCAAGTGTCATGTCATAAACGCGTCCTGCACCGCCTATGCCAGGAGTGGCAGGGTTGCCAGAAATACCTGCAACACCGTTTCCGCCGGCACCACCTCCACCGCCACCTGTCCATTGAGGTTCTACGGTGCCCGATGTACCTGCTGCACCTTTATTGACGTAGGAATCAAATCCTGAAAATGACGTCTGCGTTGGATCTGCTCCAGTACTTGAGCCAGCTCCACCACCACTTGAACCACCGGTGAATCCAGCTCCTACAGTGTTTCCACCACCTGCACCACCACCGGCGGCAATTACAGAACCAAAAGAAGTAGCTCGTCCATTGTTATCTGAGATTGTTCCGTCGCTGGTTGCATTTGGACCTGAGTTGTCTCCAACACCACCTGCACCAATTGTGACCGTGCGAGTATCTGTAATGTCATATGCAGCTGAGTAAAGAAGTGAACCTGCACCTCCACCGCCACCATGACGTGTACCACCGGCACCACCTCCACCGATGACAAGTACTCGAGCCTTCATACTTGTCACGCCAACTGGTAAACCAAGAGAGCCAGACGAAGCAGCGGTAATACTTACTGCGCAATAACCTGCTGCAGGTGCTCCCGTGTTAGCTGTGATAGTTCCAGAGACACTCTGCGTACAGAGTGAAACAGTCACCGACGTGCTCGATGCTGCCGCACCGTTGTAATTCAAATCTCCTGCATATGTCGCCACGATTGAATAAACACCGGTTGAAGTTGGCGTGAAAACACATGTTGCGACATTTGAAGTAACTGATCTGGCGCTACACCCTGAAATGGCGCTATCCCCGATGGTAAAACTTACGTTTCCTGTCGCATTGGTTGCTGTTCCTGTCACGATCGTTGCTGTAATCGTTGCTGTATCGACAGTGCGGATAAATGGTGTGGTTGTTGCTGCCGTAATCGAAGGATTTGCCTTCGTTGGAACGACCGTCAACGCCGTCGATGTTGATGAATCTATGTATGTCATGCCGCTGTAGAAGGCCCGAACCGTGAAGGTATCGGTCGTCAGAGGGGTATACGAACAGCTGGCAGCACCCAAAGTGATCGTTGTTGTCTCGCATAACAACGTGCCCAAGGCGTTCTTGAATGAAATCGTTCCAGTTAGAGTTGCTCGAGAATTTACAGAGGTAACTGTCGAGGTGAAGGTTAAAGCTTGACCAAGGATCGGCGAACTTGGCGAAATCGTCGGAGTAGTAATCGAGGAATCGCCTTTGAGAATTGTGAGCGTGAAAGTCGCGGTGCCCGTCGTGTAGCTGCTGTAGGTCGCAGTCTCTGTATATGTTGTCGCCGTCTTTGTTTCAGTCGGAGTTCCGCTAATAACGCCAGCAAGACTTATTGATAAACCGGTAGGCAAAGTTGGTGACACTGAATAGGTAATATCTGAACCACCACGAACAGTCGAAGTGATCGTTTCAATGGGCGTTCCGAAGTAACCGGTAATGGAGGTGGAACTCAAGGTCACACCTAACTTCGTGTAGACCTGCGTTGCAGTTGCTGTTTCAGATCTACCAACTGAGTTGATTGCATTAACTCTAAACACGTACGCCGTACCCGGACTTAGACCTGTGATTGTCACCGGCGAAGTTGATGCACTCGCTGTGACCGTATCTGTTGTACTTGAAATTACATACGAGGTAATCGTTGCGCCACCAGTATTGACTGGCGCCGTGAAGGAAACTGTGGCGCTAGTAGATGAATTAACAGTCACCGAGACAGCTGTTACAGAGTCAGGGACTGTTGCCTGAACCGTGAGAGTATCTGAGACATATGAGTTCGGTGATGCATATCCGGCTATGTAGCCAGAGCTCATGGAAATAGTTCCAGCTGATGGCGTTACAGAATACGTACCAACAGATGTAGGCACTGTGGCGCTAGGTCCATACGATGTACCGTTAATTCCTGCATATGAATATGTAAGTGAGCTAACTGTTCCAGTATCACTTCCAACAAATCCGCTGAAGGTGGAGCGTGGAGAATATTGGGCTGTTGGCTTGTAATTAACAGTTCCAGCAACGGCTGCGATTCGAAGTGCGCTGGCAGCGTTAAAGGTAAATGTTGTTGCGGTAGATGATTCAGTTAGGTAATCAGCATCGGCAGCCTTTGTGGCAACTACTAGACATGTTCCAGCAGATTGAGCAGAGATTAGGGTTCCACTGATCGAGCACTTAGCACTTCCCGGTGCAGTTGCCAAACGTCGTTTGATGAGTGAAGTCGATGAAAGAAAGTAAAGTGTGCTTCGATCGCTCGAAATTGTTGGGTATTTAGTCGAAGCCAAGTTAACAATGCTACTGGTGCTTAAATCGTTCAAATTGACTTGGTAGATCTTCCCATCTGACTGAGATGCGAGATAGGCATTGTTGTCATTATCAATCGTCAAACCAATTACTCCACTTGCGCCTGCAAATACCGAAGAAACTGAACTGACCCCTGTTGACAGATCAACCTTCCAAACTCTTCTCGAAGTATATAAACCTAATGCGAGAATTTTCCCATCGGGAGAAATAGCCATGGTCTTTGCGTCATTGGTTGACGAATTTCCACTCAAGGTATACGTGTCAACAACCGACGCCGATGAGATTGAGATTTTACCAATTTTATGATTCGCTCCTTTATCCGCAACGTAAAGGAAATCTCCATCGGGCGAAACAACTATTTGTTCGATATCAGAATATCCGACTAAATTTACTGTTGATGTTTTTACCCCAGATGAATTGAAAAATAAGACTTTCATCGTCCCTGCGTCAGCGACATAGAAATTTCCATTTCCCAAGGGGCTAATTGCAATTCCGTAACCAAGTGATACGTTTGAAGTTAAAACTGTAAATGTATCCGTTGCTACATCTAACTTAAGTATTTGACCTGAACCTGGGATCAATACGTATGAAGAATCCGGTGAGATTGCGATTTGTCTTCCAGGCACGAAATTTAAATTAATAATTGCAAGCACTGTTCCTGAGCTCGTACTTACTTTACGAATTCGCGATGCTTGGCCACCATTGAAATCAAAGACATAGAGGTAGTTTCCATCTGGCGTGACGGCGGATCCAATTATGTCCCCCAGAGAAGCTGTAAATGTCTCGGTTGTGGCAACAGATGTGCCCGCTAAAGAGTAGGCAAGAGCACCAGTGCCGGTTCCGCCGGTCGCCGTCAAAGTTTCTCCTGGGTACGTTCCTGAAGTCTTTGTAAGTGTTACTGTCGCTTGGCTTGCAAGAGAAGCTCCAGTGACTGTTGCAGTTACTAATTTGGTGGTTGTGCTTGTATCCGAGACAGACAAGGTTGCAGATTGTCCAGGTGAAAGTCCTGAGATCGTGTAGGTCCTATTGGATCCACTTGGCGTGCCTGCGGTTACGGTTCCCGCCGTGACAGATTCGGTCCAGGTATAGCTAGCGCTGTAGTTGCTGATCGAGACCGTAAATCCGCCGGCAATCTTTGTTGGAGTGCCAAAGATTGGTGTTAGACCTGCCCCCAACGATGCTCCACTGACTGTCGCAGACGGAGATGTGTAATTCAGGCGCGAAGTTGTAACGGTAATTGTTGCACTTTGAGAATCGCTAAGACCGGTGACGGTAATTGGAAGAGAAGATCCTGATGCTGTACCGGTTTCAACCGTTCCCGCACTGATAGCTAGTTGAAAATTATAATCTGCACTGTAATTAGATATCGTCGTTGTGTACCCATTGGCAGTTCTGGTTACAGTGCCAAAAGTTGGAGTTAAACCAGTCAGGGGATTGACCGTAATGATTACTGACTTATAAGTGGTGTCTCCAAGACCATCAATGGTCGTGATTGTCATTGGATATGTTCCCGCAGGTACTGTATTTGAAACCGTGATTGTTTCACCGCTTATGGTTATTCCAGAAACTGTTGAAGAGTCACTTGTCTTTACTATCGACCAGAGCCAAGTATTTGCCGCGCCACCACCTCGCGCTGTGTAGGTTCCAACGAAATTTGCTGCAGTTCCGTAGTTGGTAGTAGTCGAAGTATAGCTAAGCGATGTACGCGGGAAGAATTGAATTGTTTGGAGCGACGACACTCTTGCGGTTAGATTGTAGTTGGAATCGCCTAGATATTGATAAAAGATTGTCGTAGGACCATATGCGGTTAGGCTCGTTGCCAAACATGTGGCTTCGCTATTCACTAACGTGACATTGTCGCAACCTTCAACAACCGTTGTGGAATTTCCCTGAAAAAGCTTTACAGTTCCAGTTACTCCCGCAGCACTAGCAGTGAATCTAATGGTTGTTGATTTGCCAACTGTAACCGAACTACTTTCGACAGAGAGCGAAACCGTCGTCGTTCCTTTGTTGATAACTACTACTGCCGGTAAGTGAGTAGTAATCCCCTTCGAATCTGTGACTCGAACCGTGAGGTTGTATGTCCCAACTGGAACACTTGAAGCGACGGTGATGGTTTCCAAGTTCATGGAAATCCCAGTAACGGTTGCAGAATCTGAGGTCCGCACAACGTCCCAAATCCAGGTAGAGCTCGCTCCGGTTCCATTCGAGACAGAATTCGGTGGCCGTGTTCCACCAACCCCATAACCCAACGTTAATTGTGGGTAAGTCGCGGATACATAGTCATTGACCTTTACTGTTGGGCCAATAGCCAGGGCCGATTCAGTAGAACTGTAATAATTTGTATCCCCGGAATAATTTCCATAAATCGTATTGTTTGAAGCTACGGCACTGGTCCAAGAGCAAGTCATACCACCATTGACAAGTGGAATGTTTATACATCCAACGACATCTCGGTATACGCCGCCACTAACGTATCTCAAAGTCAACGTTCCAGTCAGGTTGTAATTCGAATTAGTTACGGTAAATGTAATTTGCTTTGTGACAGATGTTTCGGTTTCGCTTGGCGTGATATTGAAGCTTGGATTGGCTTTGTAGATAAGTAGCTTAGTGTCATACGCAAGAGTTGCGCCATTGGCATCAACGACAGTAATTGTCACAGTTTCATTTATTGCTCCAGTGTATTGAGCAACCGTAATAGGGGTCCGGTGAATGTTTGCATCAACGTCATAAGTTGCTTGAATTCCAATTCCAGGAATGGCTAAGCCGGTTGATTTATTTACCAATGTGACTGTGTATGGACCGACGCCGCCATTGGTCTGCAAGGTGAAGGTTTCCATCGGTGTTATATAAGATCT
>JACCEC011842545.1_pt1 | contig 16190 bp, 22 predicted proteins | sample 7450121 | NCBI WGS metagenome assembly JACCEC01 (sample SAMN15323455, study PRJNA562643) | freshwater metagenome | isolation source: river surface water | place: USA:Blue River Watershed | collected 2017-08-18 | reverse complement strand
TTCCCCGGGATGGGAAGGGAAAGCCTACTTTATAGTAGGCTTTTTTTACGACTGTTAAATACGTCATGCACTACAAACTATATACAACTGTTGATATTACAAACACTGGACAGCATAGAGCAGAGCCAGGTAAAGAAGCTGCAAGATGGAAAGAACAAAACTTTCAGTCGATTATTCAAACACTAGGAATTCGTGCAAATCTTGCAACATACAACAAGCCCGAAGCTGTAGAAATGCGAGGCAGCTTGCTTGGATTTAATACTGACGAAATTATACGTGTTTGGCGCTTTGATTTCGAAACAGAACGAGAGTTTTTATTTGAAAAAGACGGAAATCCAGTTGGATTTATGCTCGAAGACTTTGATATGGTGCCATACATCAGTGGACTAGACGAAAGTATGCAACAAAACTACGATGTATTTGTTACCGACGGTCCGAGTAAGAATATTGTTTTCTTTGTCAAGCAATAAATATACTTAGATGTATATCACTGCGGAGCGCAATAACATGTCATTACAACCAACAGATATTGAAAAAGAAAATTTAGAAAGTCACGTAGAACTATGTGCGTTACGTTACCAGAATCTAGAACAAAGACTAGCTGTGATTGAAACTAAAGTAGGTAGCCTAGCTACTAAAATCGAAGACAGCCATCACAGCATGAGCAAAGTAATTATTGGTGCAACTGCTACAATTGTGTCAGGACTATTAGCAACAGTGGTTACTATTTTAATGAAGTTTTAATATGCGTTTGAATGAGCTCTCTACTGTCTACTACCATGATGAGCTCAATCCGCTACTCTGGGATCAGGGACAGTTAAAAACCGAAATACGTTATAAATTACTAGCAATTGCACATCACTTTGCCAAGTTCCTTAACGTTCCTAGACTTAATCTACGAGATATAACAATCAGTGGCAGCAATGCTGCATACGGTTACAGCGACTCGTCAGACATCGATCTACATCTTGTTGTCGATATGCCAGCAGACAAGCCCGAGCTAGAAGAACTTTATCTAGCCAAAAAGAATCAATTTAATTTTACATACGATATCAAAGTAAAGGATATTGATGTAGAATTGTATGTACAAGATGCACAACAGCCGCATCATTCAGCCGGTATATACAGCGTAATTAACGATCGCTGGGTCAGCAAGCCAAAGCATCAACCACCAAACATCGACGATAGAGAAGTTAAAAGCAAGGCTCGTAACTACTCTGGAAAGATTAATGCAGCAATGCGTGCTGGCGACTTAAATAAAGCTAAAGAAACAATGGCTGATATTCGCAGGCTTAGACAAGCCGGCCTAGAACAAGGCGGCGAGTATTCGGTAGAAAACTTAGCATTCAAACTACTACGTGCTAGGGGTAAGATTGATAAGTTTGTAAAATACATTAACAAATTACAAAGTGCTGAACTCAGCCTTGGAGAAAGAAGATGAAGATTAAAGATATTGTTATTAGAGAAGGGCTAGCAGCAACTTACAAAATTGTTAAAACAGGCCCAGAAGGAACTGTACTTCAAAGTCCGGACATGCATACTACCCTTACACTAGATCCAGAAGCTAGTAAAGGTATTGTGCAGAACCCAGATAATCCTAACCAGTTTACATTAAGTCATGCGCAAGCAACAGGCACTACTGATCAAACACAGCCACAAGGACCTAAGCAAGGTGCTGAAGTAGCAATTCCTGCTAATGAAGGAATGGGCGGCAGTTACGATATGACTTGGACTATTGCAAATCCGGATTTTAATGCAGAAGATGACGATAGTCCTGAAGAAATCGATGTTGGGATAAACTATAGCATGTCGGGAAAATATATTCCTGCACGTATAAACTATAGTGACTACGACCACCCTGCTGAGTATCCAGAACTCGACGAGTTACATGTTTACAACCTAGAGACTGGCGAAGAAATTACTGATAGAATCGATACAAGTGAAATCGAACAAGCAGTATATGACCGTGCAGATCAGCAAGGATATGATGATGACGGATACGATGACAGATATGATGATCGTTACGACGAAGTAATTGGCGGCGAAGAAGATCCTACTGACAAGTTTATCAGTGACGTAGAAGACAAAGAGTTTACAGCAGCTAACAAGCCTGCAAACGAAGACCTAGTAAACATTAGAAGATTAGCAGGTCTATGAAAATAAACGAGCTTATCCAGTCTTTTGAAGTTTGGACAACAAACGAAGAGCGCGAGCTGCTTAAGAAATTAAGCAGCCCTGTTAAGCTCGCATCTCTAAGCGAAAACGATCAATTCAAAGTTGAGACCATGATTCGCAAAAGTTTGGTAACTAAGATAGGACATACAAATCCTAGCGTAGTTGCAAATGAAAAAACAAAATAAAAAATTTAAAAAGAAACTGCCTGTTAAAGAATTAGCAGAACAGTTTAGCCATGAGCTTGATTCAAAGCTACCTGTGCATGTTATGCCTAACGGCGACATCATTTATAAAGAGTATCTAATACGTAAATTATCCAACGACAACTGGGGAATTTACAATAGATCAAACAAAGATCTAATAGATCAATTCTTTCTCAAAACGTGTGCGTTAATGGCTGCAAAAGCATACAATAACACTAGAGTAGAACGATTCTTTGAAATTAAACGCCTTGATAGCAAATACTGGGCAAACTATTGCGATCTAACAGTGTTTAAAAAGAACATTAGAGGTGCTAAAGACTTCGATCGTTACCTTGTCCTCCTAAACAGACTCGAAGAGTGCGAGACAAAGGTTAAATACTACAAAGACGAAATCTCCAGAATGTTTGCTTGGAGTTTTGTATAAATAACATAATAAGATTTCTAGGATAGAAAACCATGCAAATTAACGAATTTAACACACCAATCACTGCCAAGACATTAAACGAAAGTCTGGCACAGAAGTTTGGCTACAAGATTAATTTAGAGCAGTTTACTGATGTGCAATTAGAAGACGCACGCAATAAATTACGCACACGCCTAAGCCAGTACGAGCTAGGCGAAAGCTACGACACTGTCCTAGCAAGCCCAGATTACCAAAAGACTCGTATGTTCTTAGATGTTGTCAATCAAGAAATCCTAGAAAGAGAGATGACACCAGCTGAGAAGAAGAAAGAAAAAGATATCAAGAAGAAAACTGATAAGTCAGGCATGAAGGCTGATATGAAGAAGCGTTATGGCAAAGAGAAAGGCAAGGAAGTTTACTTTGCAACTATCCGTAAGCGTGCAATGGATGAGTCGATCCCAGAAGGTTGGATTGATTCAGCTATTGAGCGTATGAGCTTAGGCGAGTCAGATATTAAAGAACTAAAAGCAGAATTAAAACTACGTTACGACTTAAACGAAGCTACAGCAAGCTGGCTACTATGTGAAGGCAGTGAAGAAGACCGAGCTGAATATATTCTAGCAACTAAAGACATGGTAGGTACGGTTACTAAGTGGTTAGAAGACGTTGCTGCGATGAAAGCAGAACAACTATTAGAATTACTGGACTCTATAAGAGAAAACCAAGGCAGTGATGTAGCAGCGCAATATGAGCAAGCTGTGAAGCCAGCATTAGAGGCTATCTATACAGCACTAGAATCACAACGTTCTAACCTATCAAAAGGCCTAGCAATTGTATCAGGCAAAGAAGTAGGTGATGTAATGGGCGCAGAACCAATGGGCGGCATGGGCGGAGAAATCGGCGGTGAAGACCTAGGTATGCCTGCAGAAGAACCAGCATTACCAGGCGGTGAAGAAGGACTAGGTGGACCAGAAGGTATGCCTGCTCCAGAAGCAGAACGTATGAAGCGTGAAAGCGTTGATTACAGCCGCAGACTAGGCATGCTTTTAACTTCAAAAAAAAAATAAATGAGACAGTAGACCCCTTAGTTATGACACTAAGGAGTTTACAAGCTTCGGCTAACAATCAAGGCAGCGTAGCACCCATGACATGGAAGGCATTAAGTGCCATTACACGTGATCAGGGTGCTCCTTTTATTAGCTATGATGGTTTTGACGCACGCTGGAAGCAAGAAGAACAACTACCCCCTGAACAACAACCTCTACACAATTTAGTAGATCGTTACGACGGCGCTGGCCTTGTTATTAAAACAAACAAGAAAGAAACAGTACGTGGTGTAAGTGACGAGAATCCTGCTAAAAAGAAAATCAGCCAAATGGCTCGACACGCAATGAAATAATTTGACCATAGGTGTAGTTAGCTATATAATTACACTTATGGCCTTATTAATAGAAAAATATACCTACACTCCCTTTAACAGGGAATCAGTAGAAGGGCGCAGATTATATGCCACACCAGATGGCAAACGTGTGCCTAGTGTTACAACAATACTAGATAAAACTAAACCCGAAGAAGCTAAGGCTGCATTAGCTGCATGGCGTAAAGCTGTTGGTGAGCAAAAAGCACAACAGATTACAACTGAAGCAGCTAATCGCGGCACTAGAATGCACAGCTATCTTGAAAATTACATCAAGGGAGAAGTACTTAGGGAAACAGTAACGAACCCATACGCACAACAAAGCCTAGACATGGCTAAAGTTGTGATTAGTCAAGGGTTTCCTAAGATCAATGAAGTATGGGGCAGCGAAGTGCCCTTGTACTTTCCAGGTCTATATGCAGGAACTACTGACTGTGTTGGTGTACACGATGAACAAGAAGCAATCTTAGACTTTAAGCAAACAAATAAGCCTAAAAAGATAGAATACATTGACGATTACTTCTTACAATTAACTGCATACGCCCTAGCACACAACGAAGTACATGGCACTAATATCCGCAAGGGTGTTATTTTAATGTGCAGCAAAGACTACGAATACCAAGAATTTATACTAAAACCTGAAGATTTCGACTATTGGACAGACCGATGGCTAGATCGAGTGGAACAATACTACAGCTTTAACTGATAAATATCCTATATAGAGGATATTCATATGGCCGTAGTGCAAATTTCTAGGATTCAGTTAAGAAGAGGTAGAGCAAATACCGGTACCGGAATACCGCAATTAGCGTCCGGCGAAATGGCATGGGCTGTTGATGCGCAAGAACTTTACATCGGTAGTGGTTCAGTAAGCGAAGGCGCACCTGCCGTTAACAACATTAAGGTTATTACAGAGCTTGACCTTAACGTAAACGGTAACATTCTTAACCTCTTACAGTACATTTACAAAGTTTCGGATCCTGGTATGCAAACCGGATCTGGACCAAACGTACCAATCCAACGCCCAATCCAAGCTCGTTTAGATGACAGGGTTAACGTCATTGACTTTGGCGCAAACGGATTGGGCGGAGCAACTGACGATACCGATGCGCTACAGCGTGCAATCGATCAACTATTCCTAAACACTACCAGAAGTAAGGCTAGCAGCGATTCGCCAGACGGTGTTCGCAATCGTGTAATCTTAGAAATGCCAGCTGGCATTTACAATGTGGCCAGTACACTTTACGTTCCTAGTTATGCTAGTATTGTAGGTGCAGGCCCCGACTCAACTATTATCAATTTTACTGGTACTGGTGCAGCGATACAAACAGTTAACGACGACAGTTTACCTGGTGTTCCTAACGATATTGCAAATACTCTAGGAAACACACAGCCAAGAAATATTCTAATCAAAGACCTAAGCATTCAAACAACTGACGAAACACAAAAAGCGTTACAGTTGGATGCAACTAAGGACAGTATTTTTGCAAACTTGGCCTTGCGTGGCAATTGGCAAAACACTCCGAACGCAAATAACAAAGCGATTGATATCAATGTTAAATCAACAATCGTAACTTCGGAAAACAATATATTTGACAATGTTACTATCGACGGATTTACATATGCTGTCCATAGCGATGCAGATATTTTAAACAATACGTTTTCGAACATTAGGGTTACTGATTGCCAAACAGGATTTTCTTTAGGTGCTAATAGCATTGTTGGTCAATTATATGGCCCAAGAGAAACATTAATTTTTAATGCTCGATTCGAAAACGTCAAGCGTCATGCAATCTATATCGGCCAAGGCACTAAGAATTCTATTAAGAATATCAAATTAGTTAACGTTGGCAACGACGGTGCTGGCAATTTACAAGCATTGTATCCACAGGTCTATATTGACTCGTTTGGTAATAATGTTGAAGGCGTTAATTCTGATCGACACACTGACCTCGGAAGTGGTGCAAATGTTCAGCGTTATGTTCCAGAAGTTGCTGGGCACGCAACATATGATTCTTATGGATTAACTAACGTCGACATTACACAGTTTACCAATTATGGTACTGCATTTAGATTGCCTTTGTCATCCGACGACGAAGGAACGCCGTGGCGTGATGTTTCTTACAACATCAACTACATATATCGAAGTATTGCTTACAACTTTAGCCGTAGAGGAAACTTAAAAGTTGTAGTCGATGTCGATGCTAGCGGTAGCTTAAACTTGCCTATTGTTCAACTGTCTGATGACTTTGAATTCTCTGGCAGTGATACTAACGAAGCGTTGGCTCTTGGCTTAGACTTCAGAGCAAGACTAGTTCAAGATGACGGGTCTTACTATACCGGAGCAGTTGGGACTTTCCCAACAACACTGGTTATTGAGTACACTAACTCGTTATCTGGCGATAGTGGCAAACTGCTTTACTCATATACAACGACTTTATAATCAAAGTCGTTGATTATCTAAAAAACTACGTATATAATTTTTATTACTCCTGTAATAAGGTAAACAGGGTTTAGGATACCTCTCCAAACCGGCGCTATATATGCCGGAAACTGCTATTCGCCAATAAGATTCTTACGTTTATCCGCGATCGGTAAATACTTCCTAAACACAACATTATTCACAAGAGCGGAATGGACAGATGAGCAAAATTACAGTAATCAAAAGATCAGGAAACAGAGAGTCACTAGCTGTCGAAAAGTGGCAAGCTCAAGTAGCAAAAGTATGTAGTGGAATAGCAGATGTCAGTCAAAGCATGATTGAGATCAAAGCACAGCCTCACTTCTACGACGGTATGACTACTAGAGAAATTGATGAGGTCACATTACGTGCTATTGTTGACTTAATCGACATCGAATCAAACCCAGACATCGGACACACTAACTATCAATACGTAGCTGGCAAACAACGTTTGTCTATGTTACGTAAGGATGTATACGGTGACTATCAAGTTCCTCGTCTTTATGATATTGTAAAGAAAAACGTAGAAGTAGGTTTGTACACTCCAGAACTGCTAGTATGGTATACAGAAGCAGACTGGGATAAAATGAACGAAATGCTCGAACACGAAAAAGACGAGCAATACTCGTATGCTGCTATCGAACAACTAATCGAAAAATATCTTGTCCGCAACCGTGCTACAAAGGAAATTTATGAAACTCCGCAGATTCGATATATGGTCGCGGCCGCTACTGTATTTCACAGAGAAGAACCGAATGCAGCGAGAATGCGATACATCAAAGAATACTACAATGCTGCAAGCGATGGCCTCTTTACCCTGGCCACTCCGGTTTTGGCTGGTCTTGGAACTCCTACTAAGCAGTTTAGTAGTTGCGTTCTTATTCGATCCGACGATGACTTGGATAGCATTTTTGCTTCCGGCGAAATGATGGCCAAGTATGCTAGCAAACGTGCTGGCATTGGTTTAGAAATTGGACGCCTACGCCCATTGGGTAGCCCTATTAGGGGTGGCGAAATCATGCACACTGGAATGATCCCGTTTCTTAAAAAGTGGTTTGGAGACTTACGTTCATGCAGCCAAGGCGGCATTCGTAATGCTAGCGCCACAGTGACTTACCCCATTTGGCATTACCAATTTGATGACTTGATTGTTTTAAAGAACAACCAAGGAACTGAAGAAACTCGTGTACGCCACATGGACTATTCGGTTGTATTAAGCAAGTTTTTCTGGAAGCGTTTTAAGAACAAGGAAATGATTACATTCTTTGATCCCAACGAAGTACCAGACTTATACGAAGCATTCTATCGAGACATTGAGAAGTTTGAAAAACTTTACGTACAATACGAAAATCGTACAGACATTCGTAAGAAGCAAATGTCGGCAGAAGAAGTTTTCAAAGGTGCAATTCTAAAAGAGCGTACAGACACAGGCCGTATCTATCTTGTGTTTATCGATAACGTTCAAAAGCAAGGACCTTTTGATACAATCATTGACCCAATTTATCAAAGTAATCTTTGCCAAGAGATCCTATTACCAACTAAGACATTCAAGAGACTTGATGACGAAGAAGGACGCATTGCGTTATGTACCCTAGGATCTATTAATTGGGGAGCATTCCGTAACCCAGAAGACATGCGTCGCGCATGTCGCATCTTGCAGCGCAGTCTATGTAACATTCTCGACTACCAAGACTTCTTGAGCATTCAAAGTAAGTTAAGCAATGATGAGATTCAACCACTCGGTATCGGTGTTACAAACTTAGCATACTGGCATGCCAAACGTGGTATGAAGTATGGCGAAAAAGATGCATTACAAGAAGTCAAGAGCTGGATGGAGCATCAAGCGTTCTACCTTACTGAAGCAACTGTTGAACTTGCCAAGGAACGTGGTGCGTGTCTGCATAGCGACAGGACCCGTTACGGCCAGGGCGTATTTCCGTGGGAACTACGTGCCGAAGGTGTTAATGAATTAGCAGACTTTGCACCAGAACTAGACTGGGAAACATTGCGTGCTAACATGAAACAGTATGGAGTTAGAAATGCTACCCTTATGGCTATTGCACCTGTTGAAAGTTCTAGTGTTGTTATTAATAGTACTAATGGTATCGAAATGCCTATGTCTCTTATTTCAACTAAGGAAAGTAAAGCAGCCAGCCTTACACAAGTTGTACCCGAGTATCACAAACTAAAGAACAAGTATCAACTAATGTGGGACCAAACTGACTGCGAATCATATCTAAAGACAGCAGCAGTGTTAGCAGCGTATGTTGATCAATCAATCAGCACTAATACATTCTATAATCCTGCACACTTCCCAGATAGAAAGATTCCTACAACATTGATTGCTAAGAACCTAATGCAAGCACATGCATGGGGCATTAAGACATTCTATTACAGTCTAATGAACAAGCAAGGTGCAAAAGCACATCACGAAATTCCAACAGAAGTAAATGGTGTTCAAACAGGTGGATTAAATGGATACCACAACATTGAACTATCAGAAGATGACGATTGCGAGGCATGTAAGTTATAATGGATGCATACGATTTACATCAAGAATTATTTAAGGCATGGCAACAGCTAGCACATAAGCCAAATGCCGGATCTATTAAAAAAGACTTTGTTGAAACACCGGTATATGTTAACGGACGCCAAGTCACTGGTGTGACAATTGTAGATAATAAAATCGAATTGGAAACTAAATGAGCAAACAGCAATATAACCTACAGACAAAAACAGATTACACGCATCGAAAGATGTTTTTAGACCCTGCCGGGCCTGTTACTATTCAACGTTTTGAAGAAGTCAAGTATAACAAGATTGTAGACTTTGAAAAAACAGCACGCGGTTTCTTTTGGGTTCCCGAAGAAGTTAGCCTAACTAAAGATGCTGCGGACTTTAAAGAAGCAAGCGATGCCGTTAAACATATTTTTACAAGTAACCTATTGAGACAAACAGCACTAGACAGTTTGCAAGGCCGTGGACCAAGTCAGATCTTCACTCCTGTAGTTAGTTTACCAGAACTAGAATCATTAGTTTACAATTGGACATTCTTTGAAACTAACATTCACTCACGCAGCTACAGTCACATCATTCGTAACATCTATAACGTGCCAAAGGATGTGTTTAATACAATCCACGATACTGAACTTATTGTCAGTATGGCTAGTAGCATCGGTATGTACTACGACACACTTCATCGAATCAATTGCCGTAAAGAACTTGGTGAAGAAGTTACTGAACACGAACACATTAAAGCCATTTACCTTGCGCTGCACGCTAGTTATGCACTAGAAGCATTCCGCTTTATGGTATCATTTGCTACAAGTCTAGCAATGGTTGAGAACAAAATCTTTATCGGTAACGGTAACATTATCAGTTTGATTCTACAAGACGAGTTATTGCATAAAGGTTGGACTGCTTATCTTATCAATCAGGTTGTTAAAGAGGACACACGTTTTGCTAAAATAGCACAAGAGTGCCAAGCAGAAGTAATCCAAATTTACAAAGATGTTATCCGTGAAGAAAAGGAATGGGCTGACTACTTGTTCCAAAAAGGACCAGTCATTGGATTGAATGCAAACATTCTAAAAGATTTTGTTGACTATACCGCAGTTGGCGCATTAAAGGAAATTGGCATCAAGTATTGGGAACATGCTCCTAAGTCTACACCAATTCCTTGGTTCAACAAGCATAGCGACACAAGTAAAAAACAAACAGCTCTTCAAGAAAGCGAATCTACAAGTTATGTTATTGGCGTAATGAGTGACGCAATTAATTACGAAGAACTACCAAATCTATAAGGAAATAACATGTTAACAGTTTATACAAAAAAGACTTGCCCTAACTGCGATAAGGCAAAAGCACTACTTGACAGCAAGGGTGTAACATATGCTACAATCAATGTCGAAGAACAACCAGCTGCTAGAGATTTGTTAGTCGGGATGGGTCTTAGATCAGTTCCCCAAATCTTTAAAGAAGACCAACTACTACCAGGTGGCTTCGACGGGCTAGCAGCACAGTCAGAAGAATTTTGGACATCATTGAAAGGATAATATGTTAATTGATAAAGGCGTATCGCAAGGCGAAGTAATCACACTTAAACTTACAAGTGGTGAAGAGTTAGTAGGCAAGCTAGTTGAAGAAACTGATGCATACTACAAACTAAACAAACCAATGGTTATTGGTATGGGTGCAAAAGGCCCCGGACTAATGCCATACTTGTTTACTGTCCACCCAGACAAGGACATTAAACTTTCTAAGATTACTGTAACAGTAGCCGAAGCAACTGATACAGATTTTGCCAAACAATTTTTAGAAAGTACATCTGGAATCAAATTAGTCTAACCAATCAATATTGATTTTTAATTTTGTTTGTGCTACATTTGATACATGAACAAAATTATACTCACTGACGCCGACGGCGTACTTTTAGATTGGGAATGGGCGTTTCGAGTTTGGATGCTCGAACGAGGTTATACACTAACCGCAGATAGTAAAAACAGCTACTATCTGCATCACCATTTTAATGAATTAACTCAGACAGAAGCCAAAAAGCAAGTTAAGATTTTTAACGAATCTGCTGCTATTGGCTTCCTTCCTGCCCTACGTGATAGCACACATTTTGTTAAGTTACTACACGAAAAGCACGGTTATACTTTTAGAGTAATTACCAGTCTTAGTTTAGATAAAAACGCTCAAAAGTTACGTGAGATGAACCTGCGTAAGATCTTTGGAAATGCTATCGAAAGCGTTATTTGTCTAGATACTGGCGCAGATAAAGACGAGGCACTTGCTCCGTACAAAGACACCGGCATGTGGTGGTTAGAAGATAAGCCGCAAAATGCAGATGTAGGGCACGAGCTAGGCTTAAAGAGTATTTTAGTTGAACACGGACATAACATGCATCACGAATGCCCGTACCCTGTTGTTAAAGATTGGCAAGAAATTTACAATATTATCACAGCAGATAACACATAAATACACTATCGGTTTATGGAGTTAATATGGCGACTAACGGCGTTTTAGGTACTAGAGCTTTGCTTGCAGGAGTACCACAAGCAATTTATGTGTGTAATAACGAACAAGCAACAGTGTTAACACTCAGTGTAGTTAACAAGAATACAGTTCCTGCAAAGATCAGAGTAAGTATCGGTACTAGTGCAACAAACCAAGGACTAGCTGAGTTCTTAGAATTCGAAACTGAGCTATTACCGAAGGGTGTGTTAGAAAGAACTGGCTTAATTGTTAGTCCAAATTCTTACCTAATTGTAAAAGCTGATGTTAGCAACTGTAATGCAGTATGCTACGGTGTTGAAGTGGGCAACAGCTTGTACAGCAACACTATTCAAACTAACACGGGTACGACACCGACATGGGTAACTGGTGATGCGTTAGGATCTGTAGTAGCTGGTTCTACGAACCAGTCTGATTCCGTAACACTTTATGCAACCGACGTTAATTCTAGCCAGCTAACTTATACAGTAACAGGTGGATCACTACCTGCTGGGACAGTACTACAACCAAATGGCATTATTACCCATATAAAAACAACTACTGGTTATACAAGTGGCGCAGGCGGCCAGAGTACATCTTTTACAGCAACTGCATCAAACGGAACCAATAGTGCAGCTAAGTTATTTTATATCAACAAAGTGTGGTTGGACGGAAGCACGCAAGCACTTGCAGCACCTAGTGGTTATTGGTTAGCCCAGAATATTGGTAGTGAATACCTTCCTTCGGGGCTACGATGGATTAAATCAGCAAAGATGCCTAACCCTATACAGATGTATGTTGACATGACCGAAGAAGGCGGTGGCTATGACTTTTATAGAATTACTGGAGGATCGGCATCAACTGCATATGACACCGGGCATTCTGGGACTGGACTCGGTCTAGATATAATTTACCCTAGATCAAAATATCATTGGAAAGCACTCCGTAATTACTTAAACAACATAGTAGGTGATACCGGTTATACTCATTTAGCTAATGTGCCAGGTATATACAGAACTGGTACAACTACCGGTAATACATATGTAAGTTACCCTATGAGGAGTATCCACTACGCTTCTTATATCGGCGGACAACCAGTTGCCGGAACATATGCACCGGACTGGAGAGTACCCGATGGTGGTCGCTGGTGGCTACGCGACACTACATACACTGAGCCAAATGGTGACTATACACTAGGCGGTTGGCTGGGGGATCTTAGTGGTCGTAACGGCTTACCGAGCAACTATAATTACCAAGACATTTTGTTTAACGACGGCGGCACTTATAGTTCAGGTTCCAGCTATATCGTGTCAACAAACGCAAAACCTTAATTTCGCCAGAACTGTTGACGCTATTTGCCTAAGCTGCTAAATTAATACAGTAGAGTGAATAAAACTCACAATTAAGGAGAAGCAAATGGCACAAAATAGACATGCTGAATTCGCAGCAATCGTAGAGGCAATGGAAGGCGATTTTGAAAAGTTTTATGACAAGGAAGTTGGCGCAGCCGGTACTCGTGTTCGTAAGCACTTACAAGAGCTAGCTAAACTTTGCAAAGAAGTTCGTAACGATGTAACAGCAGTTAAGAACGCAAGAAAAGAAGCTACTGGAAAATAATTCTTGACACAATCCAAAATTGGCAGTATAATTTAATTATATTAACAATTTTGGATTTTTCATGAGTATGCATTTAGAAGGCCCGTGGCTTAGTACCACCGGCAAGAAAAAAGGCAAACAAAAGTTCAAGAGTGCAGCACACGCAGCAAAATCTCGAGAACTTGACGCAAGCTGGGAAGAGTTAAAGAAAAAGTATGAGACTAAGGTTACTCCTAAAAAGTCGATAGCTACTCCTCTTCCTACGCAGGTCAAGCCCTATCGTAGAGAAACTCCCTATATTGCTAGCCTAAACAGCAAAGACTCTTGTGGAGTTGCTACTAAGGCACCAGAAAAAGTTTATACTGGCAACAGTATCGTAGGTATTGCAACTATGCATAAAAGCAATGCAGTTCCTGTGTTTAACAGTCAAGATGCTGTTGATATCTCTAAAATGCGGAGATAAGCAAAACTGTTACTTTTTCCCAGGTGCTAAATGGGATAATTATATATTGCACCAATAGGTTTTGGTGCAAAGCAGTAAGGCTTTTAACGCATGAGGAGATGTATCGGAGCCGTATAAAGAGGGAACTAGCGATTCCCTTATCCAGCGTAAAGGAGAAAAAGATGATACGCATTATCAAAATGTTAGTTGCACTAGTCGCATTGGCTATTGTGACATTTGCAGGGTACAAAGCAGTTAATTACAAACTGGACACCCTAAAGACAGCTCGTGAATCAGTGAGCTTGGTTACAGCAGAAATGAGGCAAAGACAATTAGATTGCCTAGCTCGTAACATTTACCACGAAGCAGGTTACGAACCCTTTGAGGGCAAAGTAGCTGTCGCACAAGTTACTATCAACCGTGCAGAAAACCCAAATTTCCCAAGTGATATTTGCAAGGTTGTTTATCAAAAGAATATTGTATACGAAAAGGTTCTTTGCCAATTTAGTTGGTACTGTGACCAAGCCAGTGCAAAGAAGCCTATGAACGGGCCTGTTTATACAGAAAGCATGGAAGTGGCTAAAAAAGTATTACTAGAAGGCTTTAGATTGCCTTCAGTTAAAGATGCTCTATATTTCCACGGTGATTACATTAATCCGGGCTGGAAACGTGAGCGTGTAGCTAAAGTTGGTCGACACATTTTTTACAAGTGAGGAACAGATGAATACTGAAACAGTTAAGAAGTTTGCAAGCGATCTTTTCAATTTAGATCTTTGGGTTAAAAACATCAAAGAACATGCTCCTCACATTAGTGCAGAAACAGCAGGATGGGTTGCTATTGTATTGCTTAATCTAGCAACTATTCCTACGCTAATTGCTATTCTTACAGGTCTTACTGAAAAAATGCCGCCTGTAGATCTAGTTCTTTTTAGCTGGCTAGGGCTTTTCTTGTTTTTTATCAAAGCAACAATCCAAAAAGATCTGCTTAATATTGTAACTATTGGGCTTGGCTTTTTTGCGCAAGCTTCTTTGTTGGCGCTTATTGTTTTTAAATAAATACAAAATAACATTTTTAGGAGCATAAAATGCCATCAGGATTCGTACAAGATACAAACCAATTAAGTCCAAGTCTATATCGTATTGTTATCGATATGACTGGATACCCAACTACCGACGGTAATACCAACGGTGCAGTTAGCCCAACAAGTTCAGATAACGTTGGCGCAGGTGTTAACCAAGTAACTGCAAAACCAACAACTTTAGCTGCTGGCAAACAACGTGCTCGTGGCAATATGCGTTTCCGCAATGTCGTTAACCGTTTAAGCGGAATCGGCGATTGCCAAATTTTAGACATCGAAGTTGGCGGACAAACTGACGGTGATAGCCAAGCAACTAGCCTTGCATTCACAGTTAAGTATGAGCGTCCACAAGACCTTCTAAACGCTATCAGAGCAGCCGTTTACGCAGAATCTGCTTCTTATAACAATGCAGGTGCAGTTGAAATTACAACTATCCTACTTGGATTAGAAGAATTGGTTGTCCGCGGCGTGCGCGATGCTACAACTGCTAACGCAAGAGTGTATAATGGCACTAACGGTACAGACAATCAGTTATCAATTACTGTGGCTGCACCAGACACTGCATCGAATGTGCTATCAGACGTTACTGTTGCCCAAATCGATGGTACTGAATTAACTACTGCTGACGAAGCAGGTACAGCAGAATAAGGATCTTATGATTTTAGCTTGGTTGTTGCTCTTAACTGGTTTAACAATCTCAGCGGTCGCAATTTACTACTCCGTAGTAGGTTTGGCCGCTATTTTCTCTGCGGCGGTAATTCCTATTTACATTATGGGATCGGCGCTAGAGGTTGCTAAACTAGTATGTGCTAGTTGGTTAAAAGCCAATTGGGAACGTGCGCCAGCTTTGCTAAAAACATATATGTCTATTGCAGTAGTTGTGCTTATGCTGATTACTTCAATGGGTATCTTTGGATTCTTATCAAAAGCCCATAATGACCAAAACTTAGTCAGCGGCGATGTACAAAGTAAGATTGCAGTGTATGATGAAAAGATCAAGACAGCAAAGGAAAACATTGATGCAAACCGCAAAGCTCTCAAACAAATGGATGAGGCAGTGGACCAAAGTATGGCACGCTCGACTACAGAAACGGGTGCCGACAAGGCAGTTGCTATCCGCCGAAGCCAGCAGAAAGAACGCCAGCGTCTACAGGCCGAAATCGCAGCCGAACAGAAAACAATTAGTAAACTCTCTGAAGAACGTGCTCCTATTGCAGCAGAAGTCCGAAAGGTCGAAGCAGAAGTTGGCCCAATTAAGTATATTGCATCGTTTATCTACGGCGATAACCCAGATGCTAACGTACTGGAAAAAGCAGTTACTTGGGTCATTATCTTAATTGTTATTGTTTTTGATCCGCTTGCAGTTATTATGTTGCTAGCAGCCCAAATGACTTTTGCATGGCATCGTGGTAAGGATTC
>JACCEC011294499.1_pt1 | contig 16192 bp, 24 predicted proteins | sample 7450121 | NCBI WGS metagenome assembly JACCEC01 (sample SAMN15323455, study PRJNA562643) | freshwater metagenome | isolation source: river surface water | place: USA:Blue River Watershed | collected 2017-08-18 | reverse complement strand
TTTTCGAACTCTGCACTTTTCTTCAGATTGAACTGGATAAACGCGAACGCATAGTAACCCGATTTCACATCGTGATTTTCAAAATTGTTATCCTTGTACTGCGTCCACTGTTCATAGAAATGGCGCTCGAAGGCCGGCACCAGCGTCACGGCCACATTGTAGCAAAGGAAATAGGCGGTGTTGCCCTCCTTCAGCAGCGCCAGCACAGTAGAGACCGGAACTTGAAAAACCTTTGACATGGTATAACTCCGTTTCGTTGATGAGGTTCTATTGTAGCAGGAGGCAGATTTTTGTCTACCCCCTACTGACAACATGGTCAATTTTTCTCGTCGATTTCTAGCGTGATTTGAAAATCACCACCGTAAACCTTGATACATTCTTGCAGCAGAACGCCACGGAAATCAGGACGAACGCCACGGAAATCAGGACACTCGGATTCCCGCTTCAGATGCCCCTCGAAAACCGTATTTCCACTCCGTTCAACATCTTTCTCGTCAACGAAAAACTGCGGCATTAGTTCACGGAATTTCTGAATCAATTCAACCGAGTTCGGGTATTCCAGAATCCGGTCCCGGTCCGCATCGAACTTCGGTTCTCGGGCATTGGCGATGAATGCCACCGAAAAGCACAGATAATTCGCCTTTTTCTGATACTGTTTTGCAAGTTCTTCAAGCGTGAAAGTGAAGGGGCGGGGCATGGTGCAGTTCCTTTCGTTGATGAGGTTCTATTGTAGCATCATGGCGAACATAGTCAATCACCATGATGCTACTAGGGTCATTCAGATGCTATGGAAATCCAACGGGTCACGGTCATCACCCGAAATTGAATAATTCAGAAAATCCAACTCATCGAACCCGTAATAATCGATTTCTTCAATTTCGTCCCGTTCATTTTGTTCCATGATGAACCGGCTTTGTTCATTTTCGTATCGTTCCCGGTCAAAAAATGCCTCTTGCGGGTCAACAGGACCACCCCGCGATCTCCGAACATAAATCAGGGTGGCGTTCAAATAAAATTCTTGCGGGTTCAGCCGGAAAATGTTGCGGTTCCGGTTCGGTCGAAACTTGCAAATTTGCACCGTGTCCTGTTCGGGCACCATCATCGGGCGCGGTTCCCGGTCCCGGGGCAGGAACGCCATTTTTTCGAATTCACCCCGGACCTTGTAGGTGCGACGGCCCGAACGGGCCAGTGTTACCTTTTCGAAGCGCACATTCGGCAGAGTGTTGAAAGACCGGCTCATGTTCAGTTCTCCTGAGTTCCAATGTGGGGACATCATAACATGACGTGGCAAAAATCGCAATCACCACGTCATGAATAGGGCTATTTCACGTGAAACACTCAATCCATGCCGATCATGGTGCGGATGGATTTCCAAGTGCCAGCGATGTCGAAAGATTCGGGGGTGTCGGGAATGTATTCCTTCCGGCCCTTAACACCCTTCTGAGTGCTTCCAATCGACGATGACGACATATCATAAGCCTTGAACGGGTGTCGGGGCGAGTGGTCCCCTTCGCACGGCATTTCCCGGTTCTCCTTGTCCGGATGCATGAATGAACCCGTATAACATACAAGGTCGTTCATCGCACAATTCGGACAATGGGATGGGCCAGAATAGGTCAACGGTTGCGAAACATCGCGAATCAAAATTACCTTGACTGCCGGAATTTCGATTTTCACAATTTTTCCATCCCGGGTCATGTCGTGAAATTCTTCAGATTGGGACGGGGGTAAATCGCGGTGAATGTGTTCCACGCAGAATTGCGTCACGTCAATACCATGTTGAGAAGCGTAGTCTTTGATACGCTGGGTGAAATCTTCAGGAAGGAGCAGAGAATCGTTCGTCATGGGAAACTCCTTAGTTGGTAGTCCAATTATACCACTAGGCAACAACCAGCGCCTGCAAAGACCCTTTTTCTTATAGGGGGTCATCCTTTTTCTAGTAGACTATGCCGGCGCAGTAAACGCGGACTTTTATGAAAAATCCAGCTCGAAAACTTCATCCGGGTTGTTGCGGATCGCATGTTGCAAAATTCGTTCCCGAACTTCAAAAAACGTCATTTGTCTCTGGACCGCAATGCGGTCCAGATCATGATGCCCATGAAATTCTTGTTGAAACGTCCCCATACACCACTTGTTCAGTTTCGGATAAATGCATTGTTCAAAATCCGGCAGGTTCATGTATTGGAAAATGAAATTATACATTTCTTGCGGAATCTCAAGATGTTCGTTGCAAGAACGTGCAACATTTTCCTTGAATTGGGAGAATTGGGGGTGATGCTTCAATTGATCGACCAGCATTCCCGTTAGCGTGGTGCAGATGAAACGGCGGGCGCGTCCCGTCTTTTGCTGGTTCCTGTAGACGGCCAACAGGTCGGATATGCGGATTGTTGCGCAGATGCGGCGGGAATTTTGGTTCATTGGGGGCTCCTTAGGCTGTGGGAACATTCTACACTAGGATGGCAGTCAACAGTCAATACCCCACTAGACAACATGGTTATGCCCCAGATCGGTATTGACGTGCTATAATTTCCCTACAGCATCGGGGGACGGACACAATGACAGACCGGGGTGCATAATCCGAGGCTGACCATGTTGGTCCTGATACGTTCCAAAACCAATACCGCGCTGTTAGTATCTTTTTCACATTGTGGAATTTCCACTTTGGGCGAAAGATACTAACGGCTGGCTGTTAGTATCTTTTCTAAAAATACAAAATCTGACATTGAAGTCAGATTTATTTCTTTTATTTCCGGCTAAATCCAAAAAACAACAATTCCCACCAAATGTATCACTCCCAAAATTGAAAAAATCATCATCATGAAAACTAAAAAATCCATGACGAAATTGAAACGATTCTTGCTCATGTGAAATTTCCCTTTCATGCTGATAGTTTAACACATCATCAAGAATTCCACAAATCCATCCTTATCATGGGGTTATTGTTCGGATAGTTCAGAAAGATGATAATCTGTATCTGAAAATTCCGTGGCATGAAACTTTATTTCAGTATCTTCAAAATCTTCAATTCTGGTTTCCGGGGGCTCGGAGTGGGCACCAGAAGAAAACTTTTTTATACCCCAAAAAATTAAAATTCCAGCAATAATTAATGCAATTGTCATTTAGAATTTCCCCAAGCTATCAAGGTCAGCAGACATAATGTCATTCTCAGTGTAATACATTTGAAACTGGTCCGTTGCGGATGCAACGTCTTCGTCTTCGGGATGGCAATCCTCTACCATAAACGGATATTTGAAATCTTCATTTTCCGGAAGACGGCGAGTGTCTTCATCATCGTGGGTATTGGTGACACTTCTACCGGACGCCTCACAATCCATCATACCAAAAAATGAATCAGGGTTCATCATGATGCCCGCCAGCACCACGGATGAACCAAAGAGTATTTCAGCGCCAGCATGGATAATGGGATAGCAAATCCCGACACTGGTGATGGTGATGCCGGCGATCTGTGCGATAGTTCCGATGGTCTTCATGGTGCGTTCCTCGATTGGTTGATGAATTTATTATAGCACAGTCTAAACCATGATGCCACTAGGGAAAAGAAAAACCCCCTTGATGTTTTACCATCTAAGGGGGTTCCCGATTGTTCCTGAAACTTACAGGATAATCTTCGCGAGGACCGACTTGTTCGGTTCGGCGAACTTGCCAGTTTCGGTCTTCAGGCCGGCTTCAGGGAACTTGGCAATCAGACCGGCGACGGTGCGGCGGGCATCGACGTTCTTCGAGAATTCCACGTGAAATTGCTGGGCCTCGCGGAACCAGCGGGTCCGCAGTGCGATCATGCGGCCATTTTCCTGATTGAAGGCGGCCCGGGTCACCTTGTAGGCATCCGTGCCATAGACATGCTCCTTCAGTTCCATATGCAGCGAGTTCCGGTTTTCCGTTGCGGCATTCGCCAGCGCCAGCGTGTTGGCGATAAAGTTCAGGCGGGTGGCGGGGGTGTTGGCGATGCGGTTCATGGTGAAAACTCCGATTGGTGAAGACTTCATTTTAGCTAACTATCTGCTTTTGTCAAGCGACCCTGTTAGCCTTAGGGTCTTTTGTTGAGGGCCGCTTTGTTTTGCGACCCTGACTGTATTCTAGCATGGTGACCGTGTTTGTCAATCACCACACTGTTTTAAGGGTTTTTACAGCGAGTGGAGGAATTCCAGCACATCAGCGGGAATCGGCAGATACAGCCACTTAGACCCATACAGGTGACCATTGTGAACCTTCATGCCATACTTGTCGAGCTGTTTGAGCTGATTTTCATAGGAATTGCCCGGGTACTTGGTCACTTCAAACCACGGCCGAAGAATTTCGGTTTGCTCGGGCGTGCCGGCCTTACAGTCATTCAAGTGGTACTTTTCCCACACATCCAGAAGGGTGTTAAGCTTCTCCTCCGTCCAGCCGTTCCGGAAATCGAAACAATGCGAGTTCCGGACATCTTTGTAAATCTGGCCTGCAGAATTCCCCATCACACCGATGATCGAAAGAACCGGGCGGCCCGGTTCCGTTTCTTGCAAATTCACCGTGAGGACCAGATTATTGTTGTAACGGGTCCAGTCGCCTTGAACCGAACAAACGATTTCGTGCTGAATTTCTCGCATGGTAACTACCTAGTTGCTTGTTGATTCCTGTATTGTAGCAGGACCGTTCGTCCTGTCAACCACCACACTAACTGTAGGGTTATAGAATTTCAAACTTTTTCGTCCCGTAGATTTTTCCATTCCACGGACTGACCTGCATCATGAAATTTTCACTATGGAACGTGGAAGGACCAGCAGTGATGTGAAAATCCAAATCAAGCAGCTTTTGCACTTTGAATGCTGCGGATGGAACCCATTTTGCAGACACGCAATAATTCAGAACCTGATTGAAATCCGGGATACGATTCTTCGAGCTTATCACCTCCACTAGAAAAAGTGGATCGGTGGCACGCTGAATTATATCATCCCATTCAAGGAACTGCGGAAAAACCTTGTCGATGACATGGCGATTCGAATGCGCTTCATTGATGGAACCATTGATTACCCGGGTTGCGAAAATTCGGGCATACGGTGCAGATTGTTGCATAATGTCCCCTAAATCATTTCACGTGAAACACTATCGAAACACAAATGCCCCCACTTCCATCATGGTGATAGTGGGGGCGTTTCACGTGAAATCACTGGGTCAATTTGACCGTGTAAGTCGGCGTGTCATGGGTGGTAAAAGACACTTCCATGCCCAGCGTATTGTTTCCCAATGCGAACATTTCAACTTTCAGGCAACCGGACGAAATCGTCCATTTAGAAGCGCCGGCAACGGGAAACATATGCTCATCAACATGATTGACGGGCCACACCCGATCGATTGCAGAATCAACCAGCGACCGCGCCATTTCACGCGAATCTGCCGGACCCTTATACCATGCAGGCGTGCGGTGCATTGCCATGTATTGCGCATGAATGCCCTTGTCAAATCGAGAGTCACGCTCGATTTGTTCGTAAAACATTTTTTTCACATCTTCGGGGGTCATCGAAGTTTTGCCTTGAAGGGGGAAGGTCATCTGGTCCATGTGAAAATCTCCGAGTTGAGAACTTGATTGTAGCGGGGGCAGCGATTTTGTCAACACCCCCACAATCACCATGATGAAAGTGGGGGCATTTCACGTGAAATCACGGGTTCAGCACGACATTGTAAGTCGGCGTGTCATGCGTGGTGAAATTCACTTCCATCCCCAGCGAATTTTCACCAATCACGAAAATTTCCAAGTCCAGACATCCGGAGTCAATCCGCCAGCTAGTTTTCCCGGACACTTGGTAAAGATGTTCTTTACGCGGGTCCAAAGACCATACCCGGTCCACCGCGCTATCAACCAGCGCCCGAGCCATTTCCCGGGAATCATCCGGCCCCTTATACCATGCCGGCGTCCGGTCCATCGCCATGTACTGAGAATGAATCCCCTTATCGAATCGGGAATCACCCTGAATCTGCTCATAAAATGCTTGTTTCAGCATTTCGGCAGTCATCGCGGTTTTGCCTTGAAGGGGGAAGGTCAGCTTGGTCATGGTCAAATCTCCGAATTGAGAACTTCATTCTAGCAGGGGTGGCACCTTTGTCAACACCCTTTTTTCTGTATGGTCTTGCCCCCAATGACGGTTTTTGATGTTATAATTTCTCTACAGCATCGGGGGGACGGACAGAATGGTAGACCGGGGTGCATAATCCAACCCTGCCCGTTCCAAAACTGGCAATTTCTAAAAACACCCATACCTGCCGTTAGTATCTTTTCACAATGTGAAATTTTCAATTTGCTGTTAGTATCTTTTTCTGGTGTTGAAAAATTCATGAAATGAAAAAAGCCCCTTGCGGGGCTTTTCTGGTTGTTCCGAGTGTATCAGAACGGGGCCAGTTCTTCATTCTGTGCCGGGACCGGGGTGTTCTCCACCGGGGCCGGGACCGGGACCGCGTCCATCTTCCGCACCGCCAAAATCACCTGATACGCGGCGGTTTCCGTATGCGCGCAGTCCACTTGATGCGCCTGCCAGAACCGCAGCACGGTGCGGATAATCGCATCGCGAGACTTCAGACCAGCCGCATCCGCCGCAGCAATCGCCTTCCGGGTGACTTCGATGCGGAAAGTATCGACCTTTCGGCCAGTCTTCGCCCGGTCATGGATGGTCAGACCCAGTTCCTTAGCAACCGGGGAGGCCATCGCCTTGATGTAGGCGATTTTGAAATTCTGCCCCAGCAGCAGATTTTCCAGTTCGGCGCGCTCGATGCCGTCCGGGTGGCTGGTGACCAGTTCACCCATGAACTCGCGCAGCAGGCGTTCCCGCACGACGGTTTCGTCACGCGGACCCATGGGACCACGCGGGCCGCGCCGGCCACGCTGCACGACGACATTGACACCAGCCGCTGCAGCGGCTTCGGCCATGATCCGGCGCAGCGTGGCGGCGCTGGCGATTTCCTTTTCTTCGGCCAGCGCCAGCACATCGGCCTGAATGATGTCCCCGTTTTCGTCCGGGGTCAGGGACTTCAGCAGCTCCACCAGCGCGGTGCGGATGCCAGCATCCGGGGTCCGGCCGGCGTGCTTGCGGGCCGTGTCCACCACGGCGAACAGGTTCACCGCCCTGCAATCATCGAAACGATCCGGGGCGGTCATCATGTCGTCAGTGATGAATTTGACGATGTTGGCGGGGGCGGCGATGGTGCGGGTAGCAGTCATGGCAAATACTCCAAAGGGTTGCACCTTTTGTTTAGCGGTGCGGGTTACTGAGACTTCATTTTAACCTACCGGGCTTTTCTGTCAACCCCCTTTTATCATCAGGGGCTTTCTCTTTCCCGGTCGGGGGAACCTATCTAGTTCCCCCTATCGCCGATGTTCTTCAGCGATTGATTGAATTCTACTCTTTCCCGACAACTTGTCAATCACCATGTTGCCAGTATGGTCTTTTTATCGTCCTACTTCGGGGTTCTTTTCCAGAACCGTGCGGATGAATGCGAATTTTTCATCTGCGGTTCCAGCGAGCGGGAAATATTCCCGAATATGATTATGATGGCAATTGTGCAAAACCTTGTTGGTCTTGCGCGAAACCGGCAAAAGGCGAACAGATTCATGCCAGTGCGACATGCGCGAGACATCGCCATTCTTGAATTGAACAACTTGCACCCGGGTCACCCACTGTTTTTCAAAACAGGTAGTAACCAGAAAGCCCGTTCCGTCTTTCATGAACGGACAATCATACACATGAGAAACAATCTTCCGACCGTTCCCGGTGCCTTCCAACAGGTAAGTTTGAACTCGCATGGTTTCCTTCTCCAGTGTCTGAATTCTATCATGGGCACTGCGGTTTAAGCAATGCCCATTATGAGAACATGGTTTACGCCACTTCCACAAATTTCATCTTTCGGCCAGCGGCAATTTCTTCGGCCACCAATTGCAAAAAGCTTTCGGCGCTATGGTATTCGAAGAACGGGCCGAATTGATCGACCATGATGACGCGATAGGGGCGCCCGATTTTGTCGTCCGTGTTCAGGACAACCCCGGTAATCTCGCGGATCTTGGATGCAGTATTGACGATGCGGTCGGCCATGGTAGGAACTCCTTAAAGATGAGTCATCATCTTATCAGCAATTCACTTCATGTCAACACATAAAATCATCATGGGCTTTTAACCCTACGCTTGCAAGGGTTTTTCTTTGCTGCTATAATTTATCCATAGCGTCGGAAGTGGAAGTAATGGTAGGTCCGGGCGCATAATCCGACCCTGCCCGAAAGTTTCGCGGTCCCATTCAGTTCCTGCCGTTAGTATCTTTTTCATAATGTGAAATTTCCACTTCAGGAAAAAGATACTAACGGCCGACTGTTAGTATCTTTTCACATTATGAAATGGAACGGTACGGTACCAAACCAATTGTAATTTTTCGATTCTGGTATGTCGTTATAAAAAATAAAAAATTTATTTTTTCTGAGAAAAAAGTCGGAAATTTTCTACTTCACCGAATTTGATAAAACTGATAAGTCCAGATGTGAAAAAGCCAATACCCTTTTGTCAAAGTGGTATTGGCTGCTACTTATTAAAAATATTTTTTTATTTTTTAAAAATTTTTCGTTTTTTTTCTGATCACCCATCAATCCGGAATCGAAGATTCCATTCTAAAACATCTTGTTTCATCGCATACACCAAGTTGGAACGATACTTATTACTGTCGCTGAACTCATTCTTCATGTACATTCCCATGACAGTATTACACTCATATGCGGACGGAACCCGTTTTGTGAATCGATTAGGAAGCTTCTCCTTGAACGGATGAATAATATCAACAAGAAGAAATTTCATTTTCCTAATCTGCCTCGGAGTAAGATTAAAGCTATGAACAAATTTCTCCAACAGAATATTTTGAAAAACATGACAAAAATAGTGGTGAGTATCCAGCAGGTCCAGCAGTTCTTTCTTACTAATCCGGACTTTGAGGGAGCCATTCCCCTCATCATTCAGCTTGAAATTTTCAACGTGCATGATTTAATCCTTGAAGAAGTTTTCGAAATTGGCAGGAGCTTTTATGCGGATGGTGATCGCCGCGTTCGGATTATTCTGCAACATCGATTCTAGAGCCATTTCTCGATCAACCCAGTCCTTGAAAGAATAATCAAGGTCAATCGGATTGATGCCTTTGAAATCCCCAAAGTTCACAAATGGAAGCATTTGATTAACCACTTGTCTCGACATTTGTTCACACTGTTCGATGAACATTTCACTACAAATCATATTATAGGGTGCGCCATAATTATGACTAGAAGTACAATCGTTAATGTTCCTACCGGAGATTATGAAGGAAATGGCATGGCATGTGAACCGACTTGCGTATGGATGACGCATCAATTTCAGAACGTCCTTCACCGGGAAAGAACGTTCATATAGTTCGGTGTTGTATTGAGTGATCGGGAACCGACCTTCCGGAAACTTCACTGCAGTCCTAAAACAAATCAACACATCATTAATTCCATCATATTCCCCCGAGAATAGACGATTGGTGAACGGTTCTTCCAGAATCCAATCAGATTTTTCCAGTCGGTATTCATCACCTTTGAACATGATGACCCCATTTTGAATTTCGCTGGTCAGATCACCAAATGCGACATCGCAGAAATCCAGAACATGCTCGCGATTTTTGTCACGAACATACACATCACAAAATTTAATCTTGTCCGTTTCAGAAAGTGCTCCCCAGCGTTCTTTAAGAAACGATGGGTTATCCCAACACAACAGAAGGCGCACCGCATTCAACAGCGTCCCTTTAGTCGAATTGTCCTTCAGACGACCGATCGCCCATTGAAGGTCACCAATCGTAGTTTCAAACGAAGTCATCACCTTTTCCATGTTCACTCCACACTTTCATCAGTTGGGATTGGGGATTGATTGGGCTATTCTACCCGATCCAGGATGGCAGTCAACCACCCTACTAAGCGTAGGGTTACTGCGGCTGGGCAAAAATGCGCGATACACAAAAATCAAATCCATGCAGATGCGCCATGGATTTTGCAGTTAGTGGAATTAAATTTTTAAATTTAATTTTGTCTAATTCTTCAGTTCTGTACCAATAGAATTTCTTATGGCTTACTTTTTTACCAAGAATACACTGGCTCACCAAACCCTGATTAAATCCACTATCAGTTATCTCCCGAGAACCAGTCGCAATAACGAAATGAGTGTCGTTATAACCAACAGTATATCCTTTGAAGCTATGATTTTTTATACCGGACTGTGCAACTGATATTTTCTTTTTTGTTTCTTTATTATGTGTTTTACCAGTTGATGCAATTTTTAATTTTCGTTTATGTTCAATCGATAATGTTGTTCCAAACGAATGATGATTTTTATTCTTTATTTCAAAAATCTTAGTCGGTTTTAATTCCGGGATGATCGCATCATCTAAAATTGTTTCGACCTCTTGAAAATTTTCAATACGCATTACTTCAAATCGAAGTTTGACATTATTCTCATCATAAAACCTTGGGGAAGATGTGGTCTTCAAATTTTTATTATAAATTAACTTATCTGAAAATCCATACTCCCTAAGTCGCTCCGCACTTGAAAAGCATAATTTATACCGCCCACTAATTAAAATTGTGTAATGTTTAAAGTTTGAATTTAAATGCCCGTGCATTCCCGATGCACCTTCACCACCAGCACAAATGTTTGTCATGGTGGTGAATTTTTCACGATACTCAGAAATTAATTCTTTTTCAATCAAATACGCCTGTTCTCGGGTTAAATTATCAGCTAAAATTTTAACGATAACCCCATGCTTATTTTTAACATGCTTCCAATATTTGTTACGACTACACATCTGAAATGCTCGACGTTGTGTCCCCATACCAATGTAAAATGGTAGGTGATCATCTGCTCTTAAATGCACATAAACTACTTTATTATTCATTTCTACCCCCTAAAACGAATTTCCCTCTGTTAAGTTTCTCAACAGAGGGAAATGGTTTATTCACGCTGTGCTAGTGCAAGCTCGAAATCCATCGGAACCTGTAGACTAATATGAATCTCAGCTTCCGGGTTCTTTTCAAGCATGTTTTTCAGCATGAGCCGCCTTTCGACAAAATCCGAATACTCAGTTCCATTCAGCCAAATTTCACCCTTCGTCTGATAATCTAATGGGTCAGGTTTGAATATATAGACCGATTCGTTTACTTCCGTCTTCGTCTGTTCGATTACTTGATATGACATGGCGCTTGAAATAGCTTCAAACCACTCTGCACAATGGTAATATGGCTGACGATACGCTTCCCATTGGGCGATGTCTCGATCATAACGATCAAGAAGATCCTGCAACGGTTCATCGCCATTGGTAATCATCAAACAAATCGCATGGCAAATATATCGGGTGGAATGTGGAAGGTTCATCACCTGAAGAATGTCCCGGACCTTGAAAGATCGTTCATATTTCTTTTCAATGATGTAGTCGTTGTTTTTTTCCAGTTTAGACCGTGGGAAATTATAAGGAATCAGAACTTCCATGCAGACATCATGTTGAGGTTTCACCCCAACCATAAAGTTCCTATAAACTTCCGCAATGAAGATTTCAGTATTCTTTTCGCCGATAATGCCAGAAAATTGTTTAAACCAGCCCTTTGCATTCCGTACAGGAACCCCATTCAAAAACACTTCGGGGAATTGAGCATTGAACGTTGCACCAAATCTCTGCTCCATTTCACGTCTGGGTGAATGATAAAGCCAGTAACTTGCAATAACATAACACATTGTCATTGGATCATCTAGAAGCAGATCCAGACCGTCCAGTTCCAGTTGGTTATCAATGTAGTTATTAATTTGGGTGCGACCAATAGTAATTCTTGCAATGCGCGAATTCATGACAGTTCCTTTTAAATGAAGTTTTCAATCAGGTCAGGAGTGACAGCAATATCAATTTCAAACACCGCATCAGGATTTTTTTCGAGCATGTGTGCGATCACATCTTTACGAGAAACAAATGAATTAAACCCAGAACCATTGACGCTGGGATGTTGTCCAATAGCCTCCACACTCGCCATCATTTGGCCCATCACTTGATAACTAAGATGTTTAGCAGTTGTTGGCGATTCTGCATAAATTCGTTGATAGGCAGACGCAAAATGAATTTTATTGTGATCCACCATATTTTTGCGAACCTTTGGCACTGCCGAGTTAATCAGATTGCAGATCGTATGACACACATACTTCGTAGCATACTCATCAGACATCATTTCCAAAACATCAGAAACCAGAACTTTTTCTTTCACCTGAATCAGTTGTGCGGCCCCGTTGAATTTCGTCTTGGGAAAATTAAACGGGACATCACTTACTGTGGCACAAATGCCGAAAGGATAGTTCATATCGGAAATCAAATCATCAATTTTTTCCATTTCAAATGAGAATGGATTGATCAGATACCGATCCTCGATATAGACATACATGAGAGAAGTAGCAATTTGTGCATGCAGACTTCGCAGCATTTCATCCGGGATGTCAACCATTGTTTCATCATAGAACATTTGTTTAATCGCGCCAGCAAGACTGCCGGTGGAAATCATCGCAGCACGGAGTTCGTTAGTCGGGAACGCAAAAGTGGTCGAAAGCATGGCAAAATCCTCAGGGGGTTGGTATGAATCAGAGTATAGCAGCGCCAGCAGGTTTGTCAATACCCGGGCTGGCTGTGAGGTGATGGTAAATTAAAATTAAATTTATATAATAACACAAACCATCTGAACCTGTCAAGCTTTTCGTTAAAAATAGACCAAAATAATCCCATGTTGGTAGTAGGGTCTCTTCCCTGCCACCTTATGCTGTTCTGTCGGTTGTTTCTAAAAGAAAAATGGAGATTTTAGTTCCTGGGTCGGTCGAAAATTCGTCATACTAAGGTGGCAGGGAAGGACTTACATATTTTCCCAAATTTGCAAATTGATACGATGGTCATACTCCGAAGGAACTTCATACTCATTCATCCGATACAAGTCATGTTCCTCCATAAATTTCATTTTTTCAATTTCAGTCGAAGTGGGAATGTACATCACTTTTTGTGAAGCTCCACGATTCATTTCGATCGACTTCTTGATGATCCAACGATAAACGTATGAAGTGTCTTCATTAGAATGCCCCTGGGAGGCCATAGGAGCCTCTAGGACGGGTTTTTTCGCACGGGTGATAGTCTGGGGCGCTGGCGCTGGTTTAACGCCTCCAAGGCGCTGAAATTCACTGCGGTAATACAAAGCCTGTTCTTCGTAATAGCGGGTATGTTCTTGCCACTTGGAAATCAATTCATATGCATTGTTCAATAACCCACGAAGACGAACAACATCCGCAGCTTCATCCTTAATTTCCTCTTTTAAATTCTTAATTTCCCTTTGGGCTAACTCTAAATTAAATTTATCTTCCCAATTATCATTCTCAACAGGGGTGGGAACTTCAATTACATGATATTGAGTCTCAACCTCTCGTCGAATTTCAATCTTGGGATTCTGGTTCAGATAATTACGATGACGATTGTTCATCTCAATCATCGCCTTGTTTGCAGCTAATGCAGATTCCTGCATCTCAATTTGCAAACGACGTGCATTATCATACTCGTGTTGATAAATCGGGCGGCTGTTCATGGTCGGCTCCTGTAGAGTGATGTCCAGTATAGACGAAAAAAATCCCCTACCGATGGGAGGGGATTGGTTAATTTGGGCAAAATCAGCCCCTTCAGGTGATAACCCACTGGATTAACCAATAGGAACACCTGAGGCGAGAATGAAAATTTCATCCAGCTATTTGAACTTTCCATCTCTAATTTAATTTCAAAATTAGTTGTACTTATCCAGCAAGTTTAATTCTACTCATTACCAGCAACCGCATATCTCGTCATGCAGGAAACGCCACGGTATCACCAGGAAAATTGCTGTATCTTGTCCATGTAACCAGCATAGACCTTCCTCCGGGCCAGAGGGGGAAATCCATTATGGTGGAATTTCAATACCACTTCCCAGATGGACAAATACCCAGACCTATTACAGTCTGGGTACTAATCCCCTCATGAGGTTAATTTTTTGTATAATACTCTTTTCCATTTCAATACGCGATGCGCACTTAAGAACAGCATCGATCTTTTCCGAAGGACAAAAAATTAATAAAACAGACTCCCAATCTACTTCCTGACACGCTGGCGAACTGAACCAATGATTTTATTGTACACTAAACTCATCCCGCCAATAAAGTGTCACCAATTAGCGGTATGTGTATTTAACCACTAGAAACGGGACTTGTCAAGTGTTTTTGAAGAAATCTTCCAGAATCTTACGAATTGCTGCTTTCTTAATCAGTCCATTTTCTTTCGCGAAGATTTCGAGTTTTTCGTCAAGGGTTGCATCGATTTTAAATTTAATTTCAACCAGACCCAAAGATGTATCTACCTGCATTTCGACAGTTTGGTCAACAGCCACTTGATTTTCTTCATCAAGTCCGAGACGACCTTCTTCCCAATTTTCTTTTGTTCCAAGAATTTTATCCATGGTTCACCTTCACCGGGCACGAATACAAGACAGCTTCGGAGTCAGCGGAACACTTCGATCACCAGGGATATCATTCATTCGCTGGAACATACTGCGCATAATAGGCGCCACCTGTACATTGAAGAGATAACATTGGAAGTTCGCGTTATATCCCTTATTAATATGATACATAACCACATTTTGACGAATCATTCGGCGCTTGAGTTCCGGTGCATATGCAAGTTGTTGTTCTTCGGTCATCTTCACATACCGCTTCAGGAACGTCTGGAAACCAACCAGCTTCGGAATCTTTAGACGCATTTCTTTGGCCGAATGGATAATTTCCGAATTAAAGCGAATCATCGCACGAACGTCTTTGATAAAATTTTCAGTAATCTTCATGTTTAATCCTTAAAAAACTTCGGCATCTGCCGACAACAGAAAAAACTCTTCTTCACTAAGTTCATCCACCATTTCAACCTTATGTTCATGGTAAACGACCTGCTGCTCACTTTCGGCCAAAACCGGACTATCGATCAGCAAAATACTAATTTTATCCCCCAAACAAGCTTCAACAAAGCTCTTTCTTATTTGATCCGTGTTAAGAAACTTTACATCCCAATCAACTCTTTGTAATAAATCACGTTCGTGGTTAAGCAAATTTCCATTCGACACCCGAAGAAAGAAATCATATTTCCACGCAAATTTATTACCCGGCTTCAAAAATTTGGCGAAATGGCGATCAACCCCTCGACATGGATCCCCTTCAATCATACCATTATAATCTTGGGGTGATCTGGTGACTGCCCCCAATAAATCGAAAATACCACAAAATTTAGGGTCAGAATAATCCGTGTCGCCTCGATACACCCCATCGCCCCATCGATCTTGAAACCGAATGAACATCAGTAATCCTTTCGAAAACGATCAACTAACTTCTGAAGATGTTCATTTGCAGCCGGCTCAATCTTTTTCTTTTGTTCAACAGGCTTCGGCTTCACACGCTTCGCAATAATCTTCGGTTGAACAGGTTGCGTCATGTATTCAGGAGCGAATTCTACCCACCGGCCAGTCTCAATCAGTTCCTCTGCTTGAATCTTCGCAGAAAGAACCGAATTAGCAAAAGTCAGATTGCCAGTCTTGGCAGCATGTTCAGAACGACACGTAACAACTACGGTATTCTTCTGCCCCTCTTGCTCATAAACCACCATATGAAAAGGGAGGTTCGCGACTTGAGTTACATACTGACGATTCTTACGATCATAAGTCCAACTGATTGCCATGATTTCTCCTAGTAACGCGATGGGTCTATTCTACACCAGCCCGGCCACCAGCGCCAGCAAAGACCCCACCACGCTCATGGACATTAGTAGTTTGTAATCATTAAATGATCTACACTACGGTCGTTTCTATTTTTCATGTTCACCATGTAATTTTTACCAAACCTAAGAATTTTAAAATCAGAATAAATTTCTTCAATAAAGTCTGTGTGCTTAATTACCACCATCCAAGGAACATGTTTTCTAACTAAGCAATCTCTCAATCTAATTTGGTCTTCTTTCTTGACATCCTCACCGCCCTAAAGGACGGTGATTCCCGGAATCACTTCCGTAATTTTCTGTTTCATTGACCGACTGCGAAATTTTTACGTCTCGACTTACATGATCTCCACAGACTAGCTCCGCTTGT
>JACCEC012877537.1_pt1 | contig 16193 bp, 15 predicted proteins | sample 7450121 | NCBI WGS metagenome assembly JACCEC01 (sample SAMN15323455, study PRJNA562643) | freshwater metagenome | isolation source: river surface water | place: USA:Blue River Watershed | collected 2017-08-18 | reverse complement strand
GGAGCATTAGCGGGATTAAGTGGGGCACTTGTTGCTATTTCTAATCCATTAGTTTTTGTACTTCTCGGACTGGTTGTCGTCGCGCTTGTAGTTACCAATCTTGCTAGGGCGCTGCCGCTTCTTATCTCTCTTATTCCTGGCGCTGCTCTCTTGATGCCATGGTTTGTTGCAACTAGTTCTCTGAACCCTGCTCTGTTTGCCCTGACCAGTTCAAACCGATTCGATGTGCCAGATCTATTGATTTGGTATGTGGCGGTGCTGGGACTGGCTTTAGTGCTTGCCGCTGCACTCGGAAGAACACTGCAAAGCTTGGCTATTGCGAGCTTGAGCGCTCTATTGATTGCAGCTGATCGAATTCTTGGTTATTCATTTGCTGAAGTTGCCGGGCTACTTTCTCTGGCGATAGTTTTGCTGCTGATTTTTGTCTTCCAAGGCATTAAGAAGCGACAGCTCAAAATAGCATTGGCTGCTGTTTTGGCAGCGGGAGTTGCAACGAGTGCAGTTTTGTTTGGTGTTATGTCGGTAAAACCGCAGCAAAAAGAAGACCTCTCGGCCCCGGCTTTAGTCGTTGCCCAGGCTGATGCAGAAATCTCAACCAGAACGCTGGTAATTCGATTTGACGCGGCTATTGAATCGGAATTGGTTTGGGGCGATGGTAGAAGTGCGGATGAGCGCTCTGTTCTCTATTCGGCCTTTGGGGCTCAATCGGCGATCAAGGAACCGCTAGCGGACTTGACAGCGCAGTTGGTGGCCGCCAATCCAGCAGCGGTTGGAAGTTTGGTGTCGGAGCTCGGAATAGATTTTGTTTTAGTTGTTGGCTCGCAGCCGCAAGCACTAGCGACCAAAGCGGCTGTGACGGGCATGGAGTATTTCCAGATTGCAGGGGAGAGCGAATTCGGCTCTCTATTCCGCGTCACTAGCGAACGCAGTGAACCAGTGGTTGAAATTTTTTCCAGTAATCGCGGATGGCAGCTCGCGCTGTTGGCAATCTATGGACTGTTGCTGATTCCGACTTCTGCAGTTGTTCGGGGCTACCGACGGAGGGAAGCGAAATGAATCCCTTTGCCAAGGCGTTAGTAGCACTGATTAGTTTGGCTTTACCAGTCGGGGCTTATCTAATCCCGACCTCTAATGCAGAGCTAACTCCTCCTGCTAGTGAGTTTGCAATTGATGTCGATCCACTTCCCCTCACGATTGCCTGCCCGGGGGCTTTTGTTGAGGTGGCCGGACGCTCAGGCACGGAGATTGGAAAAATTGAACGTGTTGGTAGCGCCAGCATTCGGTCAAGGTCCAGTGCTGATGCTGAATACCCGACAGCTACTGAGAGCTTCGTAGGGCTAAGTGCAGAAGGTGAGAATCAGTCCACTGAGTTGCTAAGTGCAATTCAGTACCAAGTCGTTGACCGACCACGTGCTAGTGGATTACTTGCCGGCTACTGCGAGCAACCAAAGACCAATGGTTGGTTTGTTTCCGGTGAGGGTGGTGCAGGAAAAGAAACTGTTTTGATCGCGGCTAATCCAAACAACGTTGATACTCAATTGCTGGTAGAGGTTCACTTCGGAGACAAGGTCATCACCGAGAGGTTTGTAATTGGGCCGCTTCGCGAAGAACTAATTAGCCTGGCAGCACTCGTTGGTGTCGAACCAAGCTACGCCGTTTATTTCGAGTCCGGTGGAGCTGGTTTGGTGGTTGCGATTCAGCATCGCTACAGCGATGGATTGAACTCACTGGGTGTCTCACTAGACACTGCTATCAGAGAAGCAAGTGAGAATTTGTGGCTGGGGCCAGTAAGAATTTTGGCCGAGGGATATGAGAGGCCAAGACTGCGAGTCTTTGCGCCATTTAGCGATGCCCAATTGAGCGTGACCTATCACTCAGCCTCGACTAGAACGCTTACGCAGGAATTTAGCCTGGCATCTGGCGAATTATTTGAAATTGAACCTGCATTGGTTACCGGTGATTACGCAGTCGAGATTGAAAGTTCCCAGCCAGTTCTGGCCAGTATTTTGAATCCATCATTGAGCCCACTTGATTACCAGTGGATTTCTCCGCTAGAGCGATTTAAGAATCTGTATTTACCGATTCCATCGGTTGACTCAGAGATTGCCCTGATTAATCCAGGATCCGCTCCACTCGAAGTGACATTGGCTGTCAGATCAGATGCAGGAGTGGAATCATCTGTGGTCAGGCTCGCTGCCAAAGAGATTGAAATGTTGCCTTTAAGCGGAAGCAGACTTTCAGTTCAGGCAGATGGAGAGTTTATGGCTGCTCTGCAACTCAAGAGTGCAAGTGGCTATGCGGTAATCAATCCCAGCGAGAATGCAAACCCAGGGCAATCAATAAGTGTTTTTATTCGTTAGCTTGGGTGAATCAATTCCCAAGGGTCTTTGTCGATAAGATCAGCAGCAGCTGAAATAACCGATTGTTCAATTTGGGCTCGCAGGTCAGCGCCCTTGAAGGAAAGTCTTTCAATTGGGATTCGATAAAGCACAATCGTCATACTCGCCTTGCGGGTTGTGTAGCGAGTCAGCGCTTCACCGCGATCTAGTTCAGGTACTTCTTCAATGCGCCACTTAAGATCGGCTAACTCTGGAAACTCAGATCGGAGATATTCGCAGGTTTGTTCCACAACCAAGTGAAAAAGCTCAGTTCGAGTGCCGTGTTTGAAGAGTTTGGAGGGTAGGGGCCTGCGCATCCCGCGTCCGTGCCGGTCTCGACTGATGGCTGCCATGAGGGCATTGTATTCTTGGGTGTCAATTGCGGTGAGGGTGATTTTTGGTCGATTTCGATAAGTTCGTCAAAACCTACGATGTTCGCGGTCTAGTCGGCACTGAGCTAACCGAAGAGATTGTGCGGTGTTTCGGAGCTGCCTTTGCTGATGAATTGTCTCTTTCAGGCAAAGAGCTCGTGGTTGGCCATGACATGAGAGATTCTTCACCTGGCTTTGCAAATGCATTTGCTGAAGGAGCTAACCTTCGTGGAGCTAGTTCGCTAATGATTGGCCTTTGCTCAACCGATATGAGCTACTTTGCATCCGGCAAACTCAATCTCCCGGCAGCTATGTTCACAGCATCCCATAATCCAGCTAGCTATAACGGAATCAAATTCTCTCGAGCGGGTGCTAGGGGAATCAGTTTGGATACGGGACTTTCTCAAATTAGGGACCGGGCAAAAGTTTTTCTTTCCTCTGGAATTAGTGAGAATGAGCAAATTGGAAGTAAAAGGGAATTGAATGTTCTCGCTGACTACGCAGACTATTTGAACGAGTTAGTTGATTTGAGCAAAATTAGAAAGCTCAAGATGGTGGTTGATGCAGCTAATGGAATGGGTGGCCTGACTGTTCCAGCTGTCCTAGGCAACAATCCCAATATTGAAATAGTGGATTTGTATTTTGATCTAGACGGAACCTTCCCAAATCATGAGGCCAATCCACTGGAACCAAAGAATCTGGTGGACCTACAAAGGAAGGTGCTTGAAGTCGGAGCAGACCTAGGACTGGCATTTGATGGTGATGCGGACCGATGCTTCGTGGTTGATGAAAAAGGTTACGCGGTTAGCCCTTCTTCTATTGCTGCGATAGTTTCCCGACGGGAAATTGCAAGAGTACGAAACCTAGGTGAAAAGAACATTGTGATTCTTCACAACCTTCTGACTTCTAAGTTTGTGAGTGAAGAGATTGAGCGCAATGGTGCTAAAGCCGTGAAAACCAAAGTGGGCCACTCTCTAATCAAAGACAAGATGGCTGAGACTGGTGCTGTCTTTGGCGGTGAACACTCAGCTCACTATTACTTCAGGGATTTCTGGGGAGCTGACAATGGAATGTTGGCTGCCATGCATGTCATCAGCGAGCTCGGTATGGGTCAACTTCAGATGTCAGAGCTTGCCGCTAGAACCACTCCTTACTTTGCCTCTGGGGAGATTAATTCGACAGTCACTGATCGCCAAGCCGCGCTTGAGCGGGTGAGGCAAAGTCTTGGGGCAGTCAGCGAAGAAGAGTTTGACGGAACCACCTTCTATGGAGGAGAGCAGGGTGCCTGGTGGTGGGCGAATATCCGGCCGTCCAATACCGAACCGCTCTTGAGGCTCAATGTCGAAGCCAATAATGAGAGCCTGATGAGAGAAATTACCGACAGGGCTGTTGCGGCAATTCGAAACAGCTAAATTTGTCTCAGGCTAGTTTGCCGATTGGAGGTGTCATGTCCCACAGGATTTTGGTGGTTGATGACGATGATGCTCTGCGCGAGATGGTCGGCCTAGTACTTTCCGCCAGTGGCTACTCACCGGTCTTCGCCAGCGATGGACTATCAGCGGTGGATGTTTTCAAAGAGCAGAACCCCGATCTTGTGCTCCTCGACATCATGCTGCCTGGCCAAAGTGGAATTGAAGTTTGCAAATCAATCAGATCATTTTCAGGTGTACCAATTGTGATGTTGACTGCCAAGGGTGACACCGATGACGTTGTGGCTGGCCTAGAGGCTGGTGCTGATGATTACGTTGTGAAACCTCACAATGGTGCTGAATTAGTTGCTCGAATTCGGGCAAGATTGCGTCCAATATCTGAAGATGCAAGCACTGTTCAAATTGGACCACTGTCGCTTGATCCAAAGACTTTTGAAGTCAAACGTGGATCGCAGATGCTTTCACTCACTCCACTGGAATTCAAACTTCTTCACACTCTGGCAGTAAAGCCACAGCAGGTATTCAGTCGCGAAATGTTGCTTGAGCAGGTTTGGGGTTACCAATACAAGGCTGACACTCGATTGGTAAATGTTCACGTTCAGCGTCTTCGCTCAAAGATCGAAGAGGATCCCGAGAACCCAAAGATTGTGATGACAGTTCGCGGTCACGGATATCGAGCTGGCTCTGACTCTCAGTGATTTCTTTATTTCGTAAGTCTCTAACTGCCCGTGCAGTATTGACCACTGTTTTTCTGGGTGGAATCTCTGTTGCCATCATCGGAAGCTTTCTGTCTTATTCACTTGCAAATAGTTTTTATCAAAACCGACTGAGTCAGGTGCTGACAGAAACAGAGCGCGCAGTGGACTCAGTGCAGACCACAATCGCTGCTAGCTCTTTGACTGACGAGACAGCGCTTCAGACACTATTGAACTCAGTGGTGCCGTCGTTGGAAATCTCCGGTGGTTCTGCCCCAAGGCAAGTCGCACTTTTGCGATCCCCGGGGCAAGGGCAACTGCAACTTTTTCAATCACCGATTTCGCAGAATCTAGATTTGCAAGCAATTCCAGATGAGCTCAGGACCGAGGTTCGAGAAGCCGCTGGACGCCTCACCTACACACCTGTGTCACTGAAATCAGAAGACTCAGAAGTTCCCGGTATTACGGTCGGTACTCCCATCGCTATTCCGATTGCTGGAAACTTCGAGCTGTATTTGGTTTACAGTCTTGCCGCTGAACAAAGAGCGCTTGAGCTCGTGCAGAACGCTTTGGCTATTGGTGGTTTCTTCCTATTGGCATTGATTGCAGCAGCCAGCTTCTTTGTAACAAGGAGACTGGTGGCACCAGTTGAAAAGGCCGCAGAGGCAGCGCGAGAAATATCTGAGGGCAAGCTAGATAAGAGATTGCCTGAAACGGGACAGGACATCCTGGCCACCTTAGCCAGCTCCTTCAACAAAATGGCCACTAGCCTTCAGACACAGATTGAAAGACTCGATGCGCTATCTCGCATGCAGCGAAGATTTGTTTCCGACGTTTCCCATGAACTAAGAACTCCAATGACAACGATTAAGTTAGCTGGAGAGGTTCTGTTTAGTAATCGCTCAAAGTTGGAGCCATCCCTTTCGAGATCGGCTGAGTTATTGCAAGACCAAATCGAAAGATTTGACAGGCTACTGAGCGATTTGCTTGAAATCTCTCGCTACGACGCCGGAGCTATCGTTCCTGAATTTGAATATCACGATGTCAAGGCAGTGGCGGCTGCAGCGATCAAATCAATTGAGCCGCTCGCCAAGGATAGAAATACCAGCCTTGATTTGCTGGCACCCGATGAGCCAGTCCGAGCAGAGATTGATGCCAGAAGAATTGAGCGACTGTTGCGTAACCTGCTGTCAAACGCCATTGAGCATGGAGGCGGCAAGGATGTCAGTGTTGAGATTGGTGAAAATGCCCAGGCTGTCGCAATTTGTGTAACAGATCATGGTGTGGGTATGAGTCGAAATGAACTGGATCGAGTATTTGATCGTTTTTGGCGTGCAGACCCAGCGCGCCAGCGATCGGTTGGTGGGACCGGTCTTGGACTGGCAATTTCTAAAGAGGACTCAACTTTGCACCGAGGCTGGCTGCAAGTTTGGTCTAAGCCAAAGGTTGGAACCAGTTTCCGATTGACACTGCCTAAGTCAAGGGAAGCAGTGATTGCCAATTCTCCGCTTCCATTGCCTCCGAGAGGCCTGGAGGCGTAATGCGCAAACTTGTACTCCTAATTACTGCAGCGCTTTTGAGTGGTTGCGCCAGCCTGCCAAGCAATTTGAATGTTGAGGTAGGACCTGAGCTTTCAACACCAGACCAACAAGATCTCTCTTTCTATTCCCCGGCTTCACCACTGCCTGGCGCTAGCCCAAGTGAGATAGTTTCAGGATTCTTGTCGGCAGGAACTGGTCCACAAAACGACTACCAGGTTGCCAGGGAGTATCTAACTGATGGTTTTGCCTCACGTTGGCGCCCAGGAGATCAGACTCTAATTCGGGTAGGTGCTTATGATCTTCAATCCGCTAGTGACGCGGTGCAGGTAGTCAACGTATTAGTCGGGGCCAAAGTAAATGAGGACGGCTCCTATGAAAACGTATCGCCCATTACAACCAACCTTAGATTTCGTTTAGCGCAAGAGAACGGGGAGTGGCGCATATCTAGTGCACCAAACCTCACAGTCGTTACTGTTCCTGTTTTTGAAGTTGTTTTTTCTCAATTCCCGATTTACTTCTTGGATTCATCTGGATCGCAGCTGGTACCAGATGTTAGGTGGTTTCCAAAACGTTCCTCAACGCCTACACAGCTAGTCAATGCTCTACTCAACGGACCAGCCGCCTGGCTTAGTGAATCGGTACTCTCAGCTATTCCAGCAGGAACCAAATTGCAAGTAAACGCAGTTTTGGTGCAAGAAGGTAAGGCACTAGTTGATTTGGATGCAACTGCCTTGGCTGCGGATAATCGCCAGCGCGGACTTCTTCTGACTCAGCTGAGGAGCACGCTACTGCAGCTGCCCGGGATTGTTGATGTCGCGGTTTTGATTGCGGGTGCAGAACAAAACATTTCAGCCGCAGAAATTCCTGCCATTCCAGCCTCTGCCACATTTGCACTCACTAATGGCGGAATAACCAGGTTGAGTGGATCAGAAGCTGGGCCAGTGCTTGGCACCGAGGACGTACTCGCCACACTAAATCCTTCACGCCTGGCAGTTGGTGCTGAGGGGCAGCAGCTGGTGATTGCGACTTCTTCAGGCATCTATCGACTCAATCAAGAAGGGGATAATTTCACCCGTTCTCGGATTTCTTCCACCAACTTGGTTGCCGACATGCAGACTGATTTGTTTGGGCAAACCTGGATCTTCAGAGGTTCTATTGCAAACAGCATTGAAGTAATAGATAGCTCAAATAACTCCATTGAATTACCACTTCCGTTTTCGGGCAGTGTTGTTAGTGCAGCCGTTTCGCCAGAGGGCGCGCGCTTAGCGGTACTGGTTTCTGATTCCGGTCAATCGATTCGCATATTCGGAATCGTTAGAAACCAGCAGGGAGTTCCAATCCGCCTTACGGGAAACCTAGTGGTTGAACCAGAGGCTACTGGGGTCGCATCTCTTTCCTGGCAGCAATCAACCGTGGTGCGAATGCTTTCAAAAACTGTGAGCGGAGCAGGCAGTATCTATGACTATCCCATTAGCGGTCCACGCAAGCAAAGAACAGCACCGCTGGTAACGGGTTCAGTCATTGAAGCAGGTTTTGCTGTTATTGATAGCTATCTCTTGTCGGAGGCTGGCGAAGTTTGGATTCTCTCTGGTAACACCTGGCAGCGAATCCAAACTGATGTTATTGACATTGCCAGCGGTCGCTGAGCTTTATCCACAGAACTTGTAACGGACTCCACAATCAGCAACTTGTGCTGAAGACTCACAACATGTTGCTCGACTTTCTTTTGCCCTCGCCATGTGTGGTGTGTGGAAAGCTCCCCAAACCCTTGTGCGGTAATTGCAGGCCGGTGGGCGGCTTTCACTCTGGAAACATCACCGATCTGAGCATCTATTTCTCTAATGAGCTCACTGGCAACTTTGAGCTAATTATGAAGAGCTACAAAGACAAAAGTCGAATGGCGCTAGAGAAACCATTAGCTCAGCTAATGAATCTGTTAGTAGCGGAGGTTCAAAAGCGGGAACCGTTTGATTACTATGCCATTCCACCAAAAAACGCCGCGAATTTTCGTAAACGAGGATTTGTTCCAATCGAACGCCTGGTAGCCAAAACATCACTTGCCAAAAAAAGAAGAGTGTTTCTTAAGAAAACCAGAAATATTCAAGATCAACGTCTTTTGAGCATGCCTGCTCGAATCACTAACACCACCTTGGCATTCGAGGCAGTGCCAGGAGGCGGTCGGGTCTTGCTGGTAGATGATGTGGCTACGACCGGCTCCACTCTTTTAGAAATGCGCCGCAGTTTATTGGCAGCTGGCTATCAGCCCGTTGCTTCCTGCGTATTGGCTAGGAGATTTGGCATCGGGTTTGACAGCCCGTCATTTAGGCGTAATTTGGAAGTAGGGCTAGGACCCGATCGGAGGTAAAAATGGAAATTAGATTCACAGGAAAAAACCTCAGTATTTCAGATCGCTTCAAAGAATATGTTTCAGAAAAAGCAGGCAAGGTTGAACAATTTGCTCATCGGCCACAAGAGCTGAACATAAAGGTCACGAGATTTGATCACAACCGCAACGCCGGTCAAGAAGACGCAGTTGAGCTAACCGTATTTGAACCTGGTCACATTGTTCGGGCGGAAGCACAGGCATCAGATAAGTTCTCTGCCTTCGACATGGCTTTCCAAAAGCTCCTGCAGAGACTGCGGAGATATTCCGATCGACACAAAGTCCACCGAGGCGGCGCTCACAAAAATCTTGGTGCAAGCGAGCTATCAGCCTCTAATTTCTCAGCATTAGACATAACTCCGGTTGACCATGATCTATTGACGGGAGAAATTCCAATCGTTGAGGAAACGGCGGGACTGGTAATTCGCAGAAAAGAATTCAAAAGAGTGTCGATGACCTCTCAAGAAGCGGTTGATCAGATGGAGCTGCTCGGCCACGACTTCTACCTCTTTCACGACTCTGAGTACGATTCGGCGGCAGTGGTTTACCGCCGAAAAGGCTACAGTTACGGGGTTATCAGCCTGGGTCGCTAGCCAGCTGCCGCGACTAGAATTACCCCGTTACTAAGGAGTATTACTTGGCTTCCATTCTCGATAGCCTCTTGCGCGCAGGCGAGGGCAGACTGCTTCGAAAGCTTGAATCAATCTCTAAAGAGGTCAATGCTCTAGAGCCGCACTACCAACAGCTCTCTGATGAAGAGCTGAAGGGGGAGACGAGAACACTAAGAGAGCGTTTTGCCAACGGTGAGACGCTGGACGAATTATTGCCAGAAGCATTTGCCGCGGTTCGAGAGGCATCGGTCAGAACCTTGGGCCTTAGACACTTCGATGTCCAGATCATGGGTGGAGCAGCGCTTCACCTAGGGAACATAGCCGAGATGAAAACCGGAGAAGGAAAGACTCTGGTCGCAACCCTTGCTGCTTATCTAAATGCGATTCCTGGTCGAGGAGTACACGTCGTTACAGTCAATGATTTCTTGGCTGGTTACCAGTCTGAATTGATGGGCAGAATTTATCGCGCACTGGGAATGACCATTGGTTGCATTCTGACTGGGCAAGATCCAGAGTTTAGAAGAACGCAGTATGCCTGCGACATCACCTATGGAACAAACAACGAATTTGGCTTTGATTACCTGCGCGACAATATGGCTCTTACCAAGCAAGACTTAGTCCAGCGTGGCCACTACTTCGCTGTCGTCGATGAGGTTGACTCAATTTTGATTGATGAGGCAAGAACGCCACTCATCATCTCTGGTCCAGCGAGTGCTGATGTAAATCGCTGGTTTAGTGTTTTTGCAAAATTGGTTCAGACCTTGAAAATTGATGAAGACTACGAAGTCGATGAGAAAAAGCGAACCGTTGCGGTTTTGGAATCAGGTATCGACAAAGTCGAGGACTACCTTGGAATCAATAACCTCTACGAAACTGCCAACACCCCACTGATTTCATTCCTGAATAACTCAGTACGCGCCAAGGAACTTTTTAGACGAGACCGGGACTATGTGGTCACCAACGGCGAAGTTCTGATTGTCGATGAGCACACTGGCCGAATTCTTCCGGGCCGCCGCTACAACGAAGGACTTCACCAGGCAATTGAGGCCAAAGAGAATGTTGCAATCAAGGCAGAGAATCAGACTCTTGCCTCGATTACTCTGCAGAACTACTTCAGGCTTTACAACAAGCTCAGTGGTATGACTGGAACAGCCGAAACTGAAGCTGCTGAATTCATGTCTACGTACCAATTGGGCGTGGTTCCAATTCCAACCAACAAGCCCATGATTCGCAAAGATCAGTCAGATTTGATCTATAAGAATGAAGAGGCCAAGTTCAAGATGGTGGTTGCCGACATCATGGATCGGCACAAAAAGGGACAACCGATGCTGGTTGGAACGACCTCTGTCGAAAAGAGCGAGTATCTCTCGAAATTGCTTGCCAAAGCTGGCGTGCGTCACGAAGTTTTAAATGCAAAAAACAATGCTCGTGAAGCTGTAATTGTTGCCCAGGCGGGCCGCTTCGGTGCCGTAACCGTGGCAACCAACATGGCTGGTCGTGGAACCGACATCATGCTTGGTGGTAACGCGGAGTTCTTGGCAGTTCAAGAAATGCAGAAACTAGGACTCGATCCTGCTGAAAACCCAGAAGAGTATGAAGCTAAGTGGGACGAAGTTTTCGAGCGCGTCAAGGCTGAAGTAGCGCAAGAGGCTGAGAAGGTGCTTGCGGTTGGCGGACTTTACGTGCTTGGAACCGAACGTCACGAGTCTCGCCGAATTGATAACCAGTTGCGCGGTCGCTCCGGTCGACAGGGAGATCCTGGCGAATCCCGCTTCTATCTGTCACTAACTGACGACCTCATGCGCCTATTCAATTCGCAAGCTGCGGCAGCTTTGATGAACCGCTCCTCTGTGCCCGATGATCAAGCAATTGAGTCAAAGATGGTCTCCAAGGCTATTGCGTCTGCGCAATCACAGGTGGAGGCAAGAAATGCCGAGATTCGCAAGAACATTTTGAAATACGACGACGTGATGAACCGCCAGCGTGAGGCAATCTATGCAGATCGCCGCCAAATCCTCGAAGGTGAGGACATCTCGAAGACCTTTGATGCGTTCCTGGCAGAAGTTATCGCCGACACAATCAACCGAAACACTCTGGGTGGCTCGGTTGACTGGGACCTACAGTCGCTGTGGAACCAACTAAAAACCATCTATCCAATTTCTTTGGAGATTGATGAAGTCATTGCTGAAGTCGGCTCACCCGCCAAACTCACTAGTAAGTGGCTTATCGAAGAAATTACCAGCGACGCCAGAATTGCCTATGGCCGCCGAACCAGTGAAATTGGTGAGCAGCTAATGCGCGAATTGGAGAGGCGAGTAATGCTGTCGGTGATTGACCGCAAATGGCGAGATCACCTCTACGAAATGGACTACCTCAAAGAAGGAATCGGCCTTCGTGCTATGGCTCAGCGTGATCCATTGGTTGAGTATCAGCGCGAGGGATATGGAATGTTCCAAGAGATGATGGCGGCCATTCGCGAAGAAGCCGTCCAACTGATGTTCAATTTGGAAGTCAAGCAGGCAGTTCCTGATGTTACTCAGCAACAGCCGCAGCAGTTGACTTACTCTGCCCCGTCCGAGCAAGGTGGAGTTGAGGTTCAACAGCAGAAATCAGGCAGTGACGATTCAGGCCAGCAGCCACCAAAGAACTCTGGCTCAGGATCTGCTTTCTTCAAGAGTTAATCAGAACTATTTCGGTGATTCGATACCTCTCGTAGATCAGCTCTGCTCGAATCGACACCGCCTTAATGGCGCCAGATATTTGCAGTAAGACAACTCCTTGGTATGCGTTGGCATCAGTTTCAAAGGTTTTTGTTTTTCGAAGAACTATCTCTGGACGTTGTCCCAAACCTGTTAGCTGTCGCTGTCTCGCCCCCCGGCGGTATCGCTGACAAACGTCATAGTAAGCCCCATCGCTTAGCCACCTGGCCAATTGTTCAGGCCGTCTCAGACCTGCCAGGACCTCAACATAAGCTGCAGAAATTTCCGCGAAAAACTTTGACAGATCAGGTTGATCTGTTACCTGCGAAGTAATAGTCATTTCCCCCTCATCTCTTCAGGTGGCAGAAAGTATCCATCTGAGAGCAATTTCCGGAAAGAGCTGAGGTCCTTGCTGTGGATAACTCTCATTTGAAAATAGGAAGTTGTGCTCTTATCGGGTCATGGAAATAATCAGAGAACTTGAAGAGGAATTTGCTGCCAGGCGATTGGCTAATGGTTTGGGCCGAATAAGACTTCGAACCTTTGCCAATCTATACAACTTAGACGAGGCAAGACTTGCCTCCGACTTCGTTTTGGCCCGATCCGGCAACCGTATCTACTTTTTCCCAAATCATTCAATTTCTGAGGTAAGTGGAATTGAGATTCACCAAGCTCTGCAACAGAGCCTCACAATCACCTTGGCAGAGCAGCGACAACCCGTGAAATTGCTCTTGTCTTACAACACTGATACTCAGTCCGCCTGGCTTTTGAACGTGGAGGGTGAGTGGCTGAGGGTCGCAGGTCAAGAGGGAGTTCTCTGGATACCAATCAGCAGATTAGTTGTGGCCGAAACTGATCTTCTCGTAAGCGAGAGTCGCTCATGAGTATGCGAATAAGAAAAAGAGTGAACCCTTGGACAATTGCGATATTTATTCTCAGTATGGCAGCGGCAGCTGTTGTGGTTTTTACGCTCAATAAGCCACTGCCTACATACCTAATTGCCAAGAGGGACTTAGTTCCCGGTGAGCTAATAACCGAACAAGATGTTGAGCAACTCAACCTGGACCTTGGTCCACTGGCAGCTAACTACATAAATGAATTACCAGATGATTTGGCAGTACGTTCAGCGGTGCCGCAAGGGGAATTGATTCCGGTTTCAAGACTTGGGACTCAATTGGCACCGAACCAAACCGCAATTCGCCTAATGCCAGCTACGAAGCCAGCAGCAGCTGTAATGGCCGGAACCTTGGTCTCAGTCTGGCAAGTGGTTGAAGTGGAGGGGGAGTTTCAGCCTCAGCAATTAGTAGCGATAGCTGAAGTGGCGGCTATTCAATATGGCGAAGGACTCTTTTCTGAGGAAGTGCCGGAGATTGAGTTACTACTGGGCAAAGAGCAAGCCATGCTCGTGATTACTGCACTGGCTGCTGACCACGACGTCTTCGTGTTGCCGTTGAAATGACAGTTCTAGATTTTCGAAAGGAAGTGGATTTACCTGCCACCTCCACCAAAGCCAAAAGCATTCTGTGTTGGGGATCTGCTGGGTCAGGCAAATCCAGCCTGGCAGTCAATCTTGCATTTGAGCTAGCAAATAATGGATGGCGAGCTTGTTTGATTGACGCTGATACTTACCATCCATCAGTGGCGGCTCTGCTTGGGATGACGCAAGCAAATGGAGGACTGGCTGCAATATTGCGCTTGTTGCGGCAAGAACGATTTGATGACAACGAGTATCAGCGACTGGTCCAAGAGATTAGCTTTTCCCAAACCAAGATTTCTATTGTCACAGGCATTCCAGCACATACACGCTGGCCTGAAGTTGACCCGCCCGCGCTAAATCTCCTGCTTCAAAACTTTGCTGGCCGCTTTGATTTCTTAGTGTGGGACACGGCCAGCTACACGCAAACCGGGCTTATGTGCGGCGAGAGTGGCAGAGATCGAAATCAGGCAACGGCCTTTCTGCTTTCCCGGGCAGATTTGGTGTTGGCTACTTTCCTGGCCGATCCAGTTGGCTTGAACAGATTTCTGTTTGATTTACGGGAGGTTGGTCGAGAGGTGTGGCCAGTTGCGAATCGCCTGCGCAGTGCCGCACTGGGTCGCAATCCGCAAGGCCAAGTTAGAAGTATCTTGAGTAAAACAGCCAACCTTATCCTGGCCGGAGAGATTGCGGAAGACGAGGGCTTTGACATCATGTTGCAAAGCACCAAGCCCTTGTTGCTTCAAAACCGCGCATCCAAGGCCCAACAGGGGATCAGAAGACTTGCCCAGGAAATAGCAGCTGGGTTGGGCGAGTAAACTCGCCAAAGTGGAGGACACTAATCAGCTAAGCCAGCAATGGATTAGAACTTTGATGGCGGATTGGCAGCTAATTGCGGATGCTGCCTTTTCTGACTTAGTTCTATGGGTGCCAAAGCGAACCAAACTTCACGTCTATGCTCACGCCCGACCCTCGACTGCTGCCACACTGTTCTATCGAGACATCACAGGCAACATTGCCCGAACGGACTGGCTGAAAGTAATCAACGAAGCTTGGGAGAGCGGAAAACCAGTAATTGCGCCGACGCTATCTGAATTCAGCGGGAACGCAACGCGAATCTCTGCCTATCCGGTCTTTGCGCCAGATCAAACTGATTCCCAAGCACCAATAGCCATAATCACACGGCATACCAACCTTGGTGAGTCAAGGTATCCAAATAAGTTGCAGTTGAACTTCGTGGCAACTGCTGAGCAGTTGCTTGCAATGGTGAGCCAAGGGGAGTTTCCTATTCGGGAGGCAGGGACAGCACCCAGACGAGGTGCTCCCCGTGTCACAGATGGACTCATCAGGCTTGATAAATCTGGTCGTGTTCTCTTTGCATCGCCCAATGCTCTGTCGATGTTTAATCGCGCAGGCATGGATGGCGAACTCGAGGGTAGACTGCTTGCAGAGGTGGTGAATTCAATTTCAGATCGCGAGTCAAATGTTGACGAGGGACTCCCGCTTGTCTTGACTGGCAAGGGTGCTTGGCGCACCGACATTGAGTTCCCTGAAATAACAATTGCTGCTAGATCTATTCCGATCACAGACCAAAAGGAGCGAGTCGGTGCCGCAGTCCTTTGCCGCGATGTAACTGAGCTCCGAGTTCGTGAACGTGAGCTTTTGACTAAGGATCTAACGATTCGAGAGATTCATCACAGAGTCAAAAATAACCTTCAAACGGTTGCGTCCTTACTTCGGATCCAATCGCGCCAGAGCAACACAGAAGAAGTAAAGGAGACTTTGGCCCAAGCAATGCGAAGGGTCAGCGCTATTGCCGTGGTGCATGATGTGCTTTCAGAGGGAATTGATCAAGAGGTCTCGTTTGACCAAATATTTAATCGAATTCTTCTGCTAGTACCTGAAATTGCGACCGGATACCACACAACAGTAAAGACAACACTGGTGGGAAGCTTTGGGGAACTTTCAACAGAGAAGGCAACAGCATTGGCACTTGTTTTGACCGAACTGGTTGCCAATGCAGTCGAGCACGGTCTTTCAGATAAGTCAGGGGAAGTCGTAGTCGCAGCTGATCGAGGCGCTAAAACGCTAAAGATTGAAGTAGTTGACGACGGTGTTGGGTTGCCAGAAGGAAAAGTTGGGACGGGTCTTGGTACTCAGATTGTAAGAACGCTGGTTGAATCCGAGCTCAGAGGGAAAATAACTTGGACTTCGCCGATTCGCGGCGGTACCAAAGTTTCGATTGACTTGCCGGTTTAGCTAGCGCGGCGAGCGCGGGCATAACGGCGCTTTAGCGATCTGCGCTCGTCTTCACTTAGGCCACCCCAAACCCCAGTGTCCTGGTTTTCACGAATGGCATATTCAAGGCATTGAGCAGAAACGGTGCATTGGCGGCAGATTGACTTGGCCTTCTCAATTTGCTCGAGAGCAGGCCCAGTGTTTCCAACTGGGAAAAATAGCTCCGGATCTTCATTGAGGCAACGGGCCTGGTTTAGCCAACGCATATCCATATTTTCTGTTATTCCTAAGGTCGATTACGTCTTTGTTTGCAGGTAGAGTCCTACTGACGCCAAAATGTTTTCACACGGAGACAAAGAAATCAATACCCAAT
>JACCEC011515950.1_pt1 | contig 16196 bp, 24 predicted proteins | sample 7450121 | NCBI WGS metagenome assembly JACCEC01 (sample SAMN15323455, study PRJNA562643) | freshwater metagenome | isolation source: river surface water | place: USA:Blue River Watershed | collected 2017-08-18 | reverse complement strand
TTAGTTTTTGGATCCATCACAGGTTTTCCATCTTTACCTTGAACATCAACACACACTTGTTTTGTTTTTGGTTCTTCCTTTGCTGCCTCAGCATAGGCAACGCCTGTAAGAGCTAGGGCTAAACCAACTGAGATTAATAACTTTTTCATAAATTCTCCTTATAATTCCGGCATTGGTTCATCTGCCGGTCCAAGTCTTCCACCTCTTGTAACTGGAGAACTGAATGATTGATTCTGCCCTCCGCCGAAACCGCCTCCAAAGGATTTCTGTGGTGCTGCTGCACCTGGATTTCCAAAGGTTTGTGTGACGGTTGTCTGTACTGGAGCACCAAAGTTGGGCTGGGCTGGCTGTCCCACTGGTGCCGGCGGCGTATATGTTGTACCGACATTTGATGGTAAGTTGATTCCGCCATTATTTGCTCCATTCATTTTTTCTTGTGTTCTTCCGTATGCGGCAATACCAAGCACTGCACCCATTGCGATATGATATAATCCTGCACCTTGTAGTGTAATAGGTTGCCATTGAACATTCACCTGTCCTTTACTTACGCTTTGTAATATACTCCATAGGATTGGAAAAATCACAAAATCTGCAATACAGGTCAGCATATATGACCATCCCATCATAGGACGCCATTTGCTGTTCATCCAATCTTCTTTTTTCTTTTCGCTTGCGCTCATTTTTCCATATTCTTCGCTCGACATTGTCCGCTCCTTAACTGTTATTTTTTAAATGCTGCTAATATTTTAGCCTGTATAGTTTTTGCAAATTCGGGCTGAGGAAAATTCCACCCTATAAATGCACCTATGGCTAACCAAAATAATGTTTCTAACATAATCGTCTCCTTAGAACCAAAGGAACAATCCCTGGCCACTTAAAAATATACCCACTCCCGCCACTGCAAAACTAGCATAAAACATTGGCATACTAACAGCTAAAATACTCGCAGATAATACAACAATGGCAAGCTGATAAGCAGTACTAGCATACCCAATCCACGGACTTGATTTTTTAGCTAATTCTCTGTCCGCTTCCATCTTACGAGCTTGAACAGCTAGTTCTTTTTTGTCAGCATTCATTCTTTCTTTTTCTGCTTGAAACTCTGCACGTAATTTAGGATCATTTGTAGTTTTAGCCGCAATCTCATAACTGACACCGCGTCCATTCTTTGCTTGATATTGGGCCCAGGTATTATTAGCACCCAGAGTATTAGTTAGAACTGCACCGGATAATTTTCCACCGTACCAACTGTTAACGGCCAAGAATAAAGCAAACACGCTGATAACCATACCTGCTTTATCTTTAATCTTTGCCTCTCGCTCGCTGCGACTTCCAGCCGGAGGCTTAGGTGCATCTGGATCTTTTGGCTCTTTGTTGATTAACTTCAACACTGAATCTACTACGCTCATTTTCGCTCCTTAAAAATTAAAAACCAAATATATTTTTCTTTGGTGGTTCAATTACGATCTGTTTTGTATTTTGTTGTATTGCCTGTAATTGCATAATAGCTGTTGCTCTAACTGATGGATCTGTGCTTTTACTCATCTCAATTAATGCATTTAATCTTGCTGCTTCTGCCACTGTTAAATCTTTTGAAATTGATTTCTGAGCTTCAACATAGGTTTGATAATCTCTACTTGTAGCAGCACAGCCGGCTAACAACACACTAAAAACTGATATTAAAATAATCTTCATTTTATTTAACACTGTTATAAATTTTTTTCTGCTCAGTATACCATTCGTTCCAACCGTCTACTTTAGTTGAACATTCGTGATATAGAGTATAATTGTGTATGATCACTTTTAACATTTCTGTAATAGCGACCTTGTCCCCTTCTACTTTTTTAAGGCTTTCGCATTTTTCAGTTAATGACTGTGGAACTTCTGGAAACTTTGGTTTTACCGGTACAGCAGTTGCACAGCCCGCTAACGCTAAAACAACCAGCAAAGAGTAGATTTTCATTTCTTTCCCTCCGCTGCTTTGTTTAGTTCTGTGGCCTGATTATGTAGATCAATGATTTCTTTAGGAACAGGACATTGCTCAATGTACTTGATAATTTCTTCCTTTTTAACCACTTCTCGATCTACATATTGAATAATATCTTTGCCTTTTTCTCTTATTACTTTTGTTTTTTCAACTACTTTTGTTTGTATTTCTGTATTTTTATTTTTAGCCTCTTCTTCGGCTATTTTAACTTTAGCTTCCATTTCGGCAACTTTAGCTCGCCACTCCATTTCCACTCCGTATCCGCCTTTAAAATAAATCCCCGCAACTAGCAATGTAGCACTGACTATCTGAAATAATAGATAGTAAGGTGCAAGAAATGGAAATTTATTTAGGATTCTGTGTAAAACAAAAAACGCTAAGAAAGAACTTATTGCACCGACAATTAAAATTCCATTTACAACATATAACAAAAAACTGTCAGGTAGCAACGAAAGCATCCACATTTTACACTCCTAATACTTCTAGAGCGTGATTATAATGCTTGATGCGATCTTCTAGACCAATAGTACCTCCGTTGATACGTTTGGTCAATGTTAGAATGTCACCAGAATCTGCCCATTGGTTGAGTTTGTTTTGTTCCCAGAAGAAACAGGCACTTTGTACAGCACCTTCAAAAGTTTCTAAGTAATCAGGAACTTCTTCAACGGGCATTTCTAAACTGGCGGCAAAAAATGTATAATTGTTTTTACCTGTCAATTGAATCAATCCGCGACCACAGTATCTCCAACCGTCACCTGATGCTTCGTCGCCGTTGCCCATACGATTCGCATAGACTCTGTTCGCAATCATCTGTGGCTTGTTGGCATATTGCGCTGCTGTAGCATCGTCTAGAAAATATTTAGGAAACACTCGTCTTAGACTAGCAGCTTTGTAATTTAGATTTTCTTTTAGAAATTTAAACCCGCCGCTTTCGTGAGCACATTGAGCAACAAAGGCGGCAACACGTTTTGGTGAGTCAATATCGTACTCTGGACAAATTTCGCTCAATGCGCCGTACCAATTGTCGAGGTATTTGATACCGTGAACCATCTCTGCTAGATGCTCTTTGGTAAAATTAAAAGAAAACGCCATCTTAAATCTCCATTGTAATTTTCATAGCACGTTTACCATTCTCTAAAATGAAATGATTGCCGTACTTGTTTATGTTTAAATCGCCAAGTAGTTTTGTTAACCACATAACTTCGGCTTGGCTCCGAGAATCCATTTTGATAGTTTCGCTGAGATCCTTTTCTAGATATTCTTTATCGTCAGCCATTTCTACTAGATTAAATGAAACTTTGATACCAAATGGTTTTTCAATTGTAATCTTGTTTCCTTCTACTACGATATTATCTTTAAATGTTTTAGAAAAGAATTTTTCAATGCTTTCTACCCGTATACCTTCGATCATTTGGTCATAATCGTCTGGACTGGTCGGCACTGTTTCTAAAATCTTTTCTTCGCTAAACGGAACACTATGAATTTTTTTATAGTATCTAAATTTCCATTCATTGATACCTGTTAGATGCTTTACACCTTCTGTGATTTCTTTAATGTACTGAGGTAACATTTTAGATCTAGGAAGTTCCACAAACACCTGATAATGCCCGTTCTTATCTTCGCCAGTACTTATGTCAGAATCTAAAACAAAATTAAATCCCTTTTCAATAAATTCCATCATATCCTTTGCAGGACTTCTATCTTTTACCTTAAAAGATAAGACAGAAACATCTCGGTCATCACCCATTTTACTTGAATAAAGATCAATTTCAAAAATATTATGAACTAGATCTTGTAGGTCATTTGGGCGTAGACCTTCTCTTAGAATTCTTTTAGACATTTTGTGTTAAATCCTGTACGTCTTGCTCGCTTTGATCTACAACTTTATTTTTTACCGCATTAACAGTATTTGGAATTTGATTAACATCAAGATTTTTATAACCCTCGCTGATATCAGACATTAGCTTTTTAGGCATCTTAATTCTTACAACCCAAACTGATTTTTGATCAATTTTTCCCTTTTTAGTTCCGGGTCTCATATCATCGGGTGTTTTGATTTTTCTAACTTCATAGACAGTGTCTTTTTTAAACCCTACTTTGCAACCGTAATCAATTAATCTGTAACCGCCCTTTTTATCTGGCATTTTATCTTCCGGCCACATAAACTCGCAGGTAATCCAATATCTCGAATCTGTAGGTCCTGCGACTAATTCGCCGTCGATCCAATTTTCGTAGACATAGACATCTAGCTCGTCTATGACTCGTTCAAAGTCCTTTAGAATACTTAGACTAGAATTTGATTCGTAGATATTCTGGATATTTTGTAGAATTTCTTTAGTATTTTGCATATCTTATGCCCTCATTGTATTTATTACGGAAACGATATGTAATCATATAATAAATTTAGCTTTGAATTAAATATTTTTGTGTTCGGTCACGGACACATCGGTTAAAAGGTCCGTGCCTAGCACTTTAAATAGGAGGCTATCCTTTGAGTAAAAAGCGTAGAGATGCACGTCATCTAGCAGTAAATCACACTAGTCATAGTGAAAACAACAATGTAGTACCGTTAAACAAGTTCCTTCCAAAGAAAAAATCCAGGGTTATGATATACCCTAAAAACTTAAATCAAGAAACTTATCTATTCAAACTCAACGAAGAACAAAAAAGCATATTATTTGCCATAGGGCCAGCGGGCACGGGCAAAACTATGATAGCTGTTCAGTGGGCCATTAAAATGTTACAAGAGGGGGTGATCGATAAAATCGTTGTTACCAGGCCCGCAGTTAGTGTAGATGAAGATCTAGGATTTTTACCAGGAACTTTAGAAGAAAAAATGGCGCCCTGGACAAGGCCTATTTTTGATGTTTTTGAGGAGTATTACTACGCAAAAGAAATTGCACAAATGTTAGAAGAGGGGGTGATTGAAATAAGTCCGTTGGCCTATATGCGGGGCCGAACATTTAAAAACAGTTTTGTCATTGCCGATGAGATGCAAAACACTACACCTAGTCAAATGAAAATGCTATTGACTAGACTAGGCGAAAAGTCTAGAATGATTGTAACAGGAGATTTAAATCAAGCAGATAGACCGAGCGAAAATGGATTACTCGAATTCTTAAATTTCTACAATGATTTCAAGGGAAGCAAATATGTAGATCTTTGTAGATTTGATTCTGGAGATATTGAACGCCACCCGGCAGTTAAGGAGATATTAAAGATCTACGGAGAAAAATAACAAAAGGGCCGCTAAGGCCCTTTTATTATCCTTGACTGCTGTCTACTAAAATATCTAACGGTAGATCATAGTAGAAATATTGAGTTCCAAACCTCGGAGCTTGAACTTTCCACTCACCGTTAATAATTACACCACTAGGACTACTGGTTGTTCCATCCCACTCCGTTCCGTCCATAAGAATTGAGTTATCAACAGAAATAACAGGAACACTGGCTAGATAAGATACCATTCTTAAATTTGCATTATGCCAATCATCCATAACACTGTCGTGAACAGAGTTTTCACCTCTTTCTGCATTTGTAGAATGAATGAATAATTTAATGCCTTCTCTGTATGCTATTTTTGGTAAATTTGGAAAACCTTCCCTGCCATAAATGTCGTTACAGATGAATCCGCAGGCCGGAATAGTATGGTCCTCTTCCTTAATAATCATATAATTAAGGCTGTTTCCTTCAACAACTCCTATATCCTGATCGTGACCAGTAATAATAATCTTGTTGGTTAAACCACTAAGCAATCCATCTTTATTATAATAACGAATTTGATTTCGTTTTACTGAATTTTCTTTTTCTTTTTCTATCCAGATAGTTCCTAAAAAAAGACCAATCCTTTTTTCTTTTGCATATTCTTCTATCTTTTTAAGAGATGAAGTTAACAAATTCAAATCTTTATCAAAATCTATAACATATCCGCTCAATGCGCCTTCTGGTGTTATAAGATAATCTACAGAATTTTCATAAGCCCAATCTATGGCTTTAGAAATAGTTTCTACATTTTTTTCAATACTTTTTGAGCAGGGAATCTGCGCCCCACCAAATCTTAAAAAATCTTTCATTTAAACTCTTCTGGTAATCTAGCTTTTAGTTCATCGCCGAGCAGTCTCTTATAGAATTCAAGCATATCATCGAACCCAGCTTCTTTGTTAAGAAGATTTACCACACACTTTTTTTCTTGAAAATCTAGGATTACCTTAGCAGATTGAAGATGTTTGGTTCGAATATTCTTTCTAAATTCAGTTACCTCGTCCCACTTTCCGTTGGGTTTTTGGTAATAATAAACAATCATATATCTTTCCAAAGTTATCTCCTTAGATTTTTCCTAGCCTAATCATAGTTGCCGCAAGATTAATTTCTGGGTCACTGACCAGCGTATGATCAACTAAACCTTGTTTAATGACTAAAATGGCCTTTTCTTGACTTTCGTCGTCACCGAACAATGAAACATTGTCGTACAGCCAACGATACATTTCTTGCATTTCTTCTGCACGAAGTTTTCCACAGATCAATTTTCTAGCTTCACTGACTTTGCCTGCCTTAAACAGCTCAGTGAATTCAAAACGCCATTCCGAGCTTTCAGCGTCGCCTGCTGTAGGAGAAATCAACTTTCCTTCTGTTGAGTTCATTTGAACAGTGTTGATGCACTTTCTTAGATCGGGGTAAGTTGCTCTAACATACGTGTCGAGGGTTTCTAGATCAAACTCAACATTTTCTTCTACAAGAATAGTAGCTACTCTAGCTGTAAATTCAGTTTGATCAATTCTTTCAAAGTGAAATCCTTGACACCGACTGTGAATAGCTGGAATAATTTTATTAGGGTAGTTGCAGGTTAGGATAAAACGTGCAGTTTCGTGATAGGTCTCCATCACTCCGCGCAAAATTGCCTGAGCATTTAGTGATAGATAATCGGCCTCGTCTAAGAGCACGACCTTAAACGGACCAAACGGAATCATCTGTACAAAGTTAATGATCTTTTCTCTTACAGTATCAACATTGTTTTCACGGCTGGCGTTAATTTCTAGAATATCATATTCTTCAATGCCAATTTCATTGAGAATGAGTTTTGCTAGAGTTGTTTTTCCAATACCTGCACTGCCGCTGAATAACAGATGCGGAATTGACTTATTTTTAATCCAGCCCTCAACCTGTTTACGTTGATTGTCGTCTCTCCAGACATAGCCATCGACGGTTTTAGGACGATAAGTTTCTACCCAAAGTTTAGTCATTTTGTTCCTTAAATTTCATATAGGGTGCAATATCATTATCAAAGATCTGAGCCATTTTATTCCAAATTACGTTTCTTTCAGATACAGTTAATCCAGAAGTCATTCTAAATGACTCATCTTTATCTAATCCATAATCGTGCCTATAAGTATAGCACATACTAGTGATAATTTCTTCGCGAGTCTTCATCTAACGTCTCCTATATAATATAATATAGATTAAAAAAGGGTCTGTCAAGACCCTTTTGTTTTGTTCAAACAGTTTTATTGTTCGAAGCCTTGTTTTAAAATTTTCTTTTCTAGATCGGTATACGGTTTTAGATTTGGCGGAGTCCAACCTAATGGTTTAAGAACTTTACCGTCTTCACGTTTGCGAACCTTACCAGTTTCTTTGTCAATTTTGGCAAAATTTGTACGCATAACTTCTTTCCATCCGCCTTCGCCGTCAAAACCTGCAGAATGAATAGCACCAACTGTAACCACAATAAAATCTAATAGAGCATCAAGAGTTTCAACTCTGTCATTATTATCTATAGCTAATTTTAGCTCTTTCCATTCCTCTTCCATTAGGTTAAGGTAAAGATTAAATTGTTCCTGATTCCAACTGTCGGTGGTTTGGTCACAGGCCCGCATAAATTTTTCTTGATCGCGAAAAGGATTTGTCATAGTGAGTCCGGAATGTATTGATCTTCAAATGTAGGTTCGTCTTTAGAAATAGCTAAAATACAATTTATATCTACCTTTCTAATTACTTTTTCTCCATTGCCGTCGTCTATTTTAATACCCCTAGTCCAACGTCCGTGTTCGATGAGAATCCAATCGCCGATAGAAACGTCGTTCTGTTCAGAACCAATAGCATAAACTTTTGCCCATCTAGGTCTGATACCGTGAGTTTTTCCGTCGTCGGAACGAAGAATAATACCACTTGATGTTTTTTGTTCTTCGAAACTCATATCGGAGACAATAACGCTGTCTTTTAGAGGTCGTAGATTTTTTACCTGCCGAGCTGCAAAAGCAAAGTCGCTCATACTTACTCCGATTGTTCAGTATTGTTTTCTTGAGGACGATTGTCTTTTCTTCTAGAGACTACATCGTCTTTAACTGCTCGTGAATTCTGTTGATAGTATTCTGCTAAGATTTCTTCTCTTTTGCGAATAATCTGACCACCCGGTCCTAGTTCGTCGCCTCTGGCATTTACTTGAACATTTCCTACAGCTGGAGTTAGCTCGTTCTTAAGAGCTAGCTTTTCCATATCAAGTTGTTTGCCCTGCATAGTTGTGTATAATTTACCCATTTTCTTCTCCTTTGAAGAACTCCTCTATTGGAAGTCTGTATTTAATACTGTTAATTTTGTGTATGCCAATTAAGAATAAACAATAACTGGCTACACTAGATCCTCTACCTACACCCCAAACAACATCGTTTTGTCTTAGAACATCAACAATATATTTCATTGTTTTAAGTACAGGGATCATACTGTTCTTATTATATAGCAATATTTCTTCTTGTACTCGATTTTTTTCTTCGTCAGTTTGACATTGATCTAACAGCCATTTTTCAATGTCTAGTTCTAGGTATTGTTTTGGAAGAAACCACTGTATTTTATCAAAACTGTCAACTTGGGGAATATCGTAGTCAAGTTTTTCTGATAAACACCGTTCTACGTACCTTTCAAGAATTTCAGAATTCTCTGTTACAGTGTTTTTGAGTATCGAAGGGCCGTGATTAAGTACGCCTTCTAGTAGATCATTAATATTGTTTTTAATTTTTATCGACATTGATAAGTTGGTCTAAGTCACCGTCTAACTGAGTATTTTTAAGAGCTTTACGGTATCTCACGGACATCTCCTCTTTGTATATGTTAACAAAGGTAGCGAGTTGTGTCAAGAGATCTGCGTTACCCAAACGTTGCGCTTGGAAATATTTTTTAGTTAGTTCGTTTAACCTAGCTTCAACTTCTGAATCTTTTAACTGAGACAGATCGTCTGAAAATGGATGAAACATTAGACAAATGGTCCTTTGTACTCCATAAAGATAGCACTACCGCCTGGTCTTCTCCACACATCGATAATGATTGGATTTTCACTAGAAGAAACTGTTAGTGTACCAGGGAAGCTGCTATTTTTCTTAAAAGATACACCACCACTTGTGCTAAAAGTAATAGTCTTGGATGTTCCATCTGCTGAGGCTATTTCGAGTCTAATTTTTCCAAACCCGTTTGTTGGAAAGTTAGCAAATGAAAGAGTTGCATTTCCGCTGACGCTAAAATATTGATAATTTCCGTTTGTATAGCTAATTTCTGTTGGCCCTGTAACATTGGTACCAGCAAAGAAAACTTTTTCTGCACTGTTTGCCAACAATGCATTAGAAATGATTCGACCACCAAAGTTGCTACCGTCAGTGATGCTGGTTAAAATCAGTCCAGCGGTTCTAGTATCAAGAGCTTCAATCTCAGTTTTTGCAAAAGCAAAATTATTTTTGATTGCAGCAAAATTTTCTCTAAAAACCTGAGTGTCGTTATCAACACCTGGTAAAGGAAAATTTTCATTGATGATTTGCGAATTAATTTGACTCATTATAATTTTTCTCCACGTTGCGGAAATACTAGATATTTATCCTGTATGTAACCGTCTACAGCGTCAATTACATAGCGATCTATTTCAAAATCTAGCTGTTTAAAATCAAATCTTTCTGCTTCGTTTTCCGCATTAAAACGTGATTTGATATTTGAAAGTATATAGTCCCCTTGTCCGGGTTTGGCATAGCAAAGTGGCACAGCCTTTACAAATCCAGTTTCTACAAAAGTTTCCGGTTGTATGCTGCGCATCCAAAGTGGTAGATATTCTCTTTCTCTTTTTCCTAGGGCTTTTATACGCTTACGCATATTTTTAACGCTGTTAGGAAACACTCGTTGATGATCTCGATCACTGACAAACGGTATATCGCTGTCTACTTTTATAGCATCGTAACTGACAATAACAGGACTGTCGATTACATTTGGAAGGTCAATAACTTCGCTGATACTAACTCCGTTTTTTTCTAAGTTATCTATCATTTCTACATAGATTACTTCATAGATAACTTCTTGAGAAATTGGATCTTTGGCCACTGCCTTTTTAACATTTCCAAAACGCAGACGTTTTCTATAGTGATTGCGGCTCATTGCCTGTACAAATTTAACAGCTTCAACGCTTTCAATGCCTGCAAACAGCAACATTTTTAATTCTGATTGTACTCCAAAGTTTTCATCGTTTTGTCTGTATAATCTTTCTGGTTCAAAAATTGATGAATCAGTTATAAATTCATACCAAATATTTCTAAGTGATTTCTTTTGAAATGCCTTGACATAAAGATTGCTGTATACAATAGGATCTTCATCAGAAACTCTAATAGTAAATGTTCTATCAAATTGAGCAAAGTTAAAGACATCGCTGGCACGCACAGTAAATTGATAGGATCGGTCAAAGGTTGTAAGATCACCATCGAAGGTAGTGGGACTGGTTAAATTACTGTCAAAGTTAGTTAATCCCTTGTCGCCATTCTGTGCATACTGTCTAACTTTTCCTACTATGACTCCTGAAGATAATAATGACAGTCCTGGAGGAAGTCTGCTAAGGCTTTTATCAGGGTTAGTAGTAACTAGACTATAATTTACAAATCCGCCGTACAATTTACTTTCCGCTACTACAGACAACATACTGCCCATATTTGGTTTAATTGATCCTAGGTCACTGGACGAAATCCATTCTATGCCACTTTCAATCTCTCCAATTATATCAATAGTGAATGTTTTATCAGATGTAGATACTTCAGTTTGGTCAGCAGAGGTTGATGTTGCTCGTATTGTGAATGTATAGCTTTTTGTAATAGCTGGTTGATATGGAACAATACCAGTCACTTCCCCCGCTAAACTGTCAATTACCATTCCTGGCGGCAGATCACTAGGTGTTCCTATTACAATATTAGTTCCATTAAACACTGTTTCTGGAAGTGTTCCAAAAGACACAGTTGGTGGACTTGCGTATAGATCTCCTTTTTCTATAACATCAACTCCCACAATTCTTCCGTTCTTTATTCTTGCTACTGCTGTTGCTCCGCTGCCACCGCCTCCATCAAAGGTCACTGTAGGAATAGTGAAATAATTTATTCCTCCGTTAATTATCTTAACAGAAGTTACCTTTCCGCCTTGAATTTCAGCTTGGGCTATAGCACCGCTTCCGCCAATGTCTAATCTAAATCTATTAGCATCAATGTTTTGAAATCCTTTGATATAATATGAAGTGGTAAAAGAATTAGAATCAGACAAACTAAATTTTTGACCTATTGCAGGTCTAACAAAATCTCCGTTGGACTTTAATGTTATATCTACATAAATTTCGTTAGAGCCTTTAACGGTTCTTCCAAAAACTTTTCCTGTGGTAGTTTTGTTTATACCTAATAATTTATAATCTATGGTTCCGTTAAGACTTGGTGGGTCATAAACATCTAAAAATAAAGTTATGTAATTGTTTGCTCTTCTTCTACCAAGATACGATTCTGTTATCCAGATAGGATTTCTTAGAGAAGAAAGGTCAGCAGTAAATAGACCAGTGCCTAATCTTAGAATATCATTGTCTGCTCTTAGGAAATCTTCAGTAACAACATAAATTGAAAATTCTCTTCTAACTTCAAATATTCCATCAGTTGCTGCCACTACAAATTTATAATAACGATTTAATCTACGAGGAGCTAGAACTGATTCTGAAAAGTCAAATACTCTATCGTCAAAGGTAAAAGTGTCATAGCCTGTTTTTGGCCTATCACCTATATCGTATGGTAATATGTCGTAGAATGCTCCGTCAAAGAAACCAGAAGCTGTGTTATATTCTAAAGAAAATATAGGATCAGTAAAACCGTATATTCTTCCTGTTTCAGTTAAGAACAAACCAGGAGGAAGTTCTCCTCCATTGTTAGGAATATAATATTTTATAGTATCGCCCGCAGGCATATCTGGGTCGATGGCTGTTAGATAAAAATCTACCCTATCATTGTCTAATACAAATAATCTATTATTTGCACCTACCGGCAGTAAACCGCCATTGGTAATCCAGGTTGGACTGTCGGGGCCTTCTACAGTTAATTTAAATGTCCTATCAACACTTTCTATATTATTTTTTAATCTAAGAACAAATCTACTTTCTACTATAGTTTTAACTTCGGTAGGTGTTCCAATTAGAGTATTATTTAAAAGTCTAAGACCTCTCGGTAAGGAACCAGAAATAAGACTGATAGTTGTAGCGCCAAATACGGCACCTCTCACTGAAATTTCAACACCAACCTTTTCATTTGTTAGTGTATTTGTACTAATTTCTAATATTTTTGTTGTGGGGTTGTAATTAACTATAGTAGTGTTGGGAGCTATACCGTCTCCGGTTATCTTCCAACCAGCTTGTAAAGTTAGATTTCCAGTAGTTGTAACATTGATAAATGTTGTAGGACCCGAGGCCCAAGACACTGTAATTACAGAAGCCCAGTCGATTACCAACGGAGGATTTACCGTCACTCTTTCGGGAATTGGAGAATTAGTTAAACTTCCGGCAGAAGTTACCCATTTAATTGTTGGCATAAGCTCTTTCCATTTTATATATTTATTTTAGTATGGAAAGAAGAAAACTGCTAAATTATACCAAAGTTATTTGTCTCCAAGAAGAACCATCAAAAAATACAGGGTATGCGCCGCCAGATCCAACACTAGCCGGATCCCAATTTACTCTATCAGCAACAGCAAATGAACCTACTACTGCTCCTGCTGGTGCCGCATCTAATGGTTTTAATCTTAGTGTTTTTGCTTCACTGTCAATGATTACAGTACTGTCATCACCGACTAAGGACCCTTTTAAAGTACCAACAAGATCAGCAGTAACAACTCCAGTTTGAGCGTTAACTAAAATACTGCTGTCATTACCATAAACAGAACCGTATAAAGGGCCTTGAAAAATACCGTCAAATGATTCACTATTCCAGTTAACTAAAATACGACCAGAGTCTGCTATTACATTACCTCTTAGATCGCCGCTAACTTGACCAGTATGAATTCCGTTAGATGGGCCAGTGTGTGTTCCGTTAGTGCTGCCAAAAACACCAGCTGAACAAATAACAGTTCCAACGGTCAATGAAGCCCAGGGATTTGTGTTAGTTCCTAATGTGCTTAAAGAACTGTTTGGAATTAAACTAGAATCTACTCTATCAACACCTAGTCTTCGAATTCCTGTTATATCATTATTATTCATAACAAGATGACCGGCTGCTGTGTATTCTGGTTCGAAGGTTGTTACAAACTGTCCTCCTACGAACGTAGTTACAGTTCTTAAACCGGCTTCGGCCAATCCCCCTACAAATTTTCCACCTAGGGTAGTTCCGTCACCGACAAAAACTTTTTTAGTATCTGTGGTATAGATTAATTCGCCTTCTGCGAATGTGACTAATTTTCTTTCTGCATCAGTACCACGTCTTAGTTGTAAGGCCATTTGATGTTTCTCCGTTGATTCTTATATAGTTCCAAAATCTAAAACAAAAGGCGAACCTCCTGTTATTGTTCCTAATTCCAAGTCAGTTGTGAATAGAATTAATTGAAATACTGTTTCTATTATTGGGGTTATGTGACCAAAATCAAAAGATCTTGGATTTTCTGCTATATCTCTAATATCAATGCCGTAGACAAGGCCTGTGACATTACCAATTAGCGTTCCTGTACCGGTTCCGTTATTCTGTCTTAATGTTAGATTTCCGTTCATCGAACCGGGCCCCTGAATGGCGTAACCGTTAAGATTTAAGTTTCCACTCAGAGTAGGATTTGGATCTGCGGATAATCTTGCAGGTTCTCCAAACGCTGAAATTCTTACATATTGCCCATCTATAGTTATTGTTACATTATCGCCACCTCTTATACCGAATTGGCCGGTTGCTGAAGCTGCGGTTAAATTTCCTGCATCTGTTAGAACTGTAGTAAAGGAATTTTGTAAAGGACTATCTATTAATATTGTATTTGTTTGATCAGTTAGTGTTAGATTTGATCCTGCTACTAATTTTTTAAATTCAAACAAATCTACGTTTTTACCTTTAAAAACGCCAACACCGCTAGTACCAACGTTTATTCCGTTGGAAACCAGAGCTCTAGAATCAATATCTGCAAAATTTGCATTGACTTTTTGGAAAGCCGTGCGCAGATCGTCCCCTAGACCGTCATTTACTACATTACCGATGTTAATTGTTTGTACGGGCATATCTTTTCTCTGTTCTTATATTTACCGTTTATTGTTTGAGATCTCTTTAGTATATTTACTCTTACAGTCCGTAGGTAGCTTTGTCATTGTTATAGTTTTGTAAAACCTGCACAGATGTTAGTTCTACATTGTAGCAATAGACTTTACCAATTCTACCATTTAACAGATTTCCTGAACCATAGGCAGCTACGCTGGCAGTACCAGTTCCAGGATGTGCTGTTTTTTGTGCAGTATAAGTTGCATCTAATACGCCGTTGATATATAGCGCCATACCATTTGTAGTGCTAAACGTCAGTGTTACATTATACCAAGTGCTTAGATTTATAGTAGCTGTAGAAGGGAAAGCTGTAAAGCTGCCCCAGTCTGCGTGTCCGCAGTAGATCTTTTTGTCTACACTGGCTGCTGGACCCATATAGATAAAGTGTCCATCACCGCTGAATATGTTGTTGTCTTGATAACCGTTTAGGTAAAACCAAGCTGACTTTGTATAGGCAGTGGTATTAACTATTCCAGTTGTGGCAGTATTAGCATATTGTCCTGTGCCACTGAATGTAAAATAACTGGGGGTACCTGAAGTATATGTAGGTGATCCAAATAATGTAAGATTTTGTGCAGGTGCTGCCAAGTCAGTCCAAGTTGTACCACTGCCTGGATAACTGGTAGCATTGTCTGGATCAAGTCGTAAAACTAAATTTGTAGTAACAACACCAGCGGGTGCAACTCGCCTACGACCAAACTTAAACGATCCTGTGAATGAACTTAGCATCTTAGAATCCTGTTAACTGTCCAAGCACTGTGTAACCGCTGACTTCATTAATAATGCTAAAGGTTACTACATCAGTTCTGCTACTGCTAGGGGTTGGATTAGTATTGCCTTGCCAGTTTATAGTTTGGCTAACTCCGCCTATCTGTACAACGGTTGGATAATATCCAGTTACCCCTTGAACTATAATTAGGCTTACTGCGGTAACATAACCAGTGCTTAAATTTAAATTAGTAAAATTAGCAGTCCAGTTTGCATCTGGGCTAGTGTGATAGAATATGTGACCACTTGAACAGTCGTGTGTCACAGTACCTGTGGCATCTACTTTTGTTTGGAATTTTTCGTGTACTCCGTCATCTATCTTGAGAATATTAAGAGTTGGACTGGTAGTAAAAGCTGTAGTTTGAACTGTCGAGTCTGGGAATGTTAAACTACCATTATTTTCAAAAGTCCAGATAGGAGGATTAGACATAGCATATCCGTTAATCTGTGCCACATAATCCAAACCACCTATATGCAGACTTTTGCTTGGAGCGGATGGTGATCCGCCTGACATATAATCTGATATACTTACCTTGCCGGTGGATTGATTAGCAAAGATTCCACCAGCAGTCACTCCTAAATCAAGTTGTCCGTTGTCGTTAAATGTCCAAGAACCAACAGCAGTAGTGAGGTTGATAACACCGTCGGCACCGGATGAAGATGTAGCCGCAACTAAATTGATATCGCCTGCAGCACCATTGGTATTGCCGCCTGATGTGATCGTTACAGAACCACCAGGACCGTTGTTAACTGTTGACCCGGCAGTGATAGTTATGCTACCACCGTCACCGGTTATGGTGTCACCTGCTCTAAGATCAATATTACCAGCATCGCCGGTTACAGCATCACCTGCCCTGATATTAAGCATACCAACGTCGCCGGTTACTGTGTCCCTGCCTCTACCA
>JACCEC010057062.1_pt1 | contig 16198 bp, 15 predicted proteins | sample 7450121 | NCBI WGS metagenome assembly JACCEC01 (sample SAMN15323455, study PRJNA562643) | freshwater metagenome | isolation source: river surface water | place: USA:Blue River Watershed | collected 2017-08-18 | reverse complement strand
TGCGTGACAAGTAGGCCGAGAGCGTTTCGGTTGAGCGGAAATTGCTTGCGACCATGGGCAGATCTTTGATGATCAGGCCAGCAGCATGGACTTTGTCGGATTCGACATCCTCGGGGTTGACGCCGTAGTTGCCAATGTGCGGATACGTGAGGGTCACGATCTGCTGGCAGTAGCTGGGGTCTGTGAGGATTTCTTGATAGCCTGTGAGGGAGGTATTGAAAACCACCTCACCAACAGTGGAGCCAGGAGCTCCAATGGAATTGCCGACAAAGACTGTGCCGTCTGCAAGCGCCAAAATGGCTAAGGGGAAGGTTCCCTGAAGAGACAAAAGCACTGGGTTCTCCGGTATGGTTCGGGTACGCCCCAGCACGCGCAAGATTCACCTTAAAAGGTTCACTTTTTGGCTGCTTTTGAAGGGAAATGGCTTGTTGTGAGCGGGTGCGTACAGGTTGATGCGGGAAAGCCTCTCATTATAGCCGTGTCTCTTTGCAAGACCGCCGGCTCAACCATCGATTTTTTCAATTTAGGCGGCTGAACTGGTCGGATCAAAATCCGTCAATTAGAGGTGGCACTGGCATGCAAACAAATGGCCGCCGCTGTGGCCACGTTCAGGGACTCTTCCCCGCCAGGCTGTGCGATGCGAACCTTTAGGGCAACAAGCGCCATCAGCTCTGGTGAAACCCCCTGCCCCTCGTGGCCCATCACCCATGCACACCGCCTTGGCAGCTTGCCCTGTTGAATCAATTCATGCAAAAAAGGACCTTCATGCACATCGGTTCCCAACAATGGAACCTGCAGACTTTGCAAGTCGTCCAAACTGGCTGACTCGATCAGCCCCATTCCAAAATGCGCGCCCATGCCTGCGCGCAGCACTTTAGGCGACCACAAACCGGCTGTTCCTTTGATGGCCACGACTTGTTTGAAGCCAAAAGCGGAGGCACTGCGCAAAATGGCCCCCACATTGCCCGCATCTTGAAGCCGATCCAAAACCACCGTGGCGGCTTGTGGGTCTAAATCAGGAGTTGATGGCAACGTCATTAAAAAGCCCATTTTGGAGGGCGACTCCAGCGCACTCAAGCCCGAAAACAGATCGTCAGGTACCACCCAAACTTCTTCTGCACACTGGGCCCACTCAAACTCTGAGGCTTGCCAGATGGCTTCTGAAAAAACAGCCAGCTCGGGTTTGACACCTCGTGACAAAGCAGCTCTGCACAAATGGTCGCCTTCCATCCACACCAAACCCAGCTTGCGATAGGCTTGCGAGTCTTGTGCCAAACGGCGAATGGTTTTCAGACGGGGATTGTCCCGCGAAGTAATCAGTTTCATGATTTTGGCGATGCTTGCAGCACTTGCGTCACGGGTGCAAAAGTTTTGCGGTGAAAAGGTGTTGCGCCCCAAGTATGGAGTGCCTTCAAATGAACCGCGGTGCCATATCCCTTGTGGGCATCAAAGCCGTATTCTGGAAACTGACTGTGCATGTCGTCGCACAGACGATCGCGGTGGACTTTGGCCAAAATGGAGGCTGCAGAAATTTCTTGCACCTTTTCATCACCCTTCACGATGGCCTCTGCGCGAACGTCCAAAATAGGCAAGCGGTTGCCATCAACATACACCAAGGTTGGCTTTAACCTCAATGCCTCCACAGCCCTTTGCATGGCCAACATCGTCGCTTGCAAAATATTCAGGGTGTCAATTTCTTCGACACTGGCTTCAGCAATGGCAAAGCACAAAGCCTTGGCTCGAATTTCATCGAACAAGCGCTCCCGTGTCTTGGCCGTTAATTTTTTGGAGTCGGCCAAGCCTTTGATGGGTTTGAGTTCATCCAAAATCACCGCGGCAGCCACCACAGGGCCAGCCAAGGGGCCGCGCCCAGCCTCGTCCACGCCAGCCAACAAGCCAGGGACATCCCAAGCCAAGCTGACTTGCTCAGGCTTTGACAAGCGTTTGGATCGCATGGGCGGCCAATGTAGGGGTGTCACGCAACAAAGATGCGTGCAGGGTTTCAAAACGACGTGCCAAGGCTTGGGCTTTCTCGGGCGAGCGCAGCCAATCTAATACGGCATTCGACATGTTGAGGGGTGTGGCCTGATCCTGCAAAAGCTCAGGCACACAAAATTCTTGCGCCAAGATATTGGGCAAACCCACCCATGGCTGGAGCTTTTTGCGCTTCATCATTTGCCAACTGAGCCAGTTCATGTTGTACGCAATGACCATGGGCTTTTTGAAGAGCGCCGCTTCAAGGGTGGCGGTGCCACTGGCAATGAGCGTGACATCACAAGCGGCCAATGCAGCATGCGACTGTCCCTTCAAAATCTGAACCTGTGAAGCACCGACTTGATCGCGCAGGTTCTCAATGCGAGCCATCATAGAAGGCATCGCGGGCAGCACAAATTGCAATTGCGGTTGCTGCTGAGCCAGCAATTGGGCCGTTTGAAAAAACCGCTCGGCCAGGTACGTAATTTCAGATTCCCGGCTGCCAGGCAACAGGGCCACGACCGGACGCTCTGGGTCCAGGTTCAATTCCTGTCTGGCCTTCAGCATGTCCACATGCATGGGAATGGCCTGCGCCAATGGATGTCCGACATACGTGGCCGCAATGCCATGTTGATGCAGCAATTGCGTTTCGAATGGAAATATGCAAAGCACATGGTCCACGCTTTGTTTGATTTTTTCAATCCGCTCGGCACGCCAGGCCCAAATGGAGGGGCAGACAAAATGCACGGTGGGAATGCCGGATTGTTTCAAATCGCGCTCTAAGTCGAGATTGAAATCGGGTGCATCCACCCCCACAAACACTTCGGGTGGTTTGGCCAAAAGTTGCGCTTTGAGTTGATTGCGGATGCCCACAATTTCACGGTAGTGACGCAACACCTCGACATAGCCGCGCACTGCCAATTTCTCCGAAGGCCACAAAGCATGAAAGCCTTGCGCTTGCATTCTGGGTCCCCCAATGCCATACAAGTTGGCATCGGGCCATTGCGCGCGAATACCCTGCATCATCAAGCCCGCCAAAAGATCGCCCGAAGTTTCGCCGGCCACCATGGCCATGGAAAAAGCCCCATCAGGGGCTTTTGAAAGCGAAACATTTGGCAAGTGTTGCACCTGTTATCTCACAATGCCGCGCTCGGGCGATGTGGCTTGCAAGAAGCTGAGCATCATGTCGACGTCGGCCTTGGCTTCTGGGTATTTTTGAGTGAGCAACTCAATTTCTGTTTGTGCTTGCGTCAAAGTGAGTTGCTGGCGATACAAGCTTTTGTGCATGGCCTTGACCGCAGAAATTCTCTCGGCAGAAAAACCGCGCCGGCGCAAGCCTTCAAAGTTCATGGAGCGTGCTTGTGCAGGTTGACCTTGCGCCATCACAAAGGGCGGCAAGTCGGCAAAAAGCAATGAATGCATGGCCGTGAAACTGTGGGCACCCAATCTGCAAAATTGATGCACGACCGTAAAGCCACCCAAAATCACCCAATCGTCAACATGCACATGGCCTGCCAGTTGAGAGCTGTTGGCAAAAATGGTGTGATTACCCACCACACAGTCGTGTGCCAAATGCACGTAAGCCATGATCCAGTTGTCATTGCCCAACTTGGTGACACCTGTATCGCCGGGTGACCCAATGTTGAAGGTGCAAAATTCCCGAATGGTATTGCGGTCGCCGATGATCAACTCACAGGGCTCACCCGCATATTTTTTATCTTGCGGCACTGCGCCCAAAGAGTTGAACTGAAAAATTTTGTTGTCTTTGCCAATGGTGGTGTGGCCTTCAATCACGCAGTGACTGGCGATGGTGGTGCCAGCATCAACGCGAACATGTGGACCGATGACCGTGTAAGGGCCTACCGTGACACTGCTGTCCAGTTGGGCCGAGGGGTCAATGATGGCGGTTGGGTGAATGCGAGACACGGTGGTCATAGGCTTCTGAAATTAAGCAACCTTGCGCATGGTGCACATCAACTCGGCTTCTACCGCAATCTCTTCACCCACTTTGGCGCGCGCTTTGAATTTGAAAATTCCCGCTTTCATGCGGTCCAATTCGACTTCCAAAATCAGTTGATCGCCTGGCTCGACGGGACGCTTGAAACGCGCGCCATCAATGCCCGCAAAGTAGTACACGGTATTTTCGTCAGGTGTTTCACCCATGGTGTCAAAGGCCAGCAAAGCCGCGGCTTGCGCCAAGGCCTCCAGCATCAATACGCCAGGCATGACAGGGCGTGAGGGAAAGTGGCCCGTGAAATAAGGCTCGTTGACGGAGACATTTTTCAATGCCTTGATGCGCACGCCCTTCTCAATTTCCAAGACGCGATCAACCAACAAAATGGGAAACCGGTGTGGCAATTGTTTGAGAATTTGATAAATGTCCATCATGATGATTTTCCTGAAATGGGAGACTGAGGGCGATGCGCCTCAAGCGCTTTGATACGGTCGCGAAGTTGATGCAATTGCTTGAGGCTGGCTGCATTTTTTTCCCAGGATGCATTGTCATCGATGGGAAACAGGCCGGTGTATTGACCAGGTTTTTGAATAGAGCGCGTGACGACGGAAGCGGCAGAAATGTGCACACCGTCTGCCAAACTCAAGTGACCCAAAACAATGGCACCGCCACCCACGGTGCAGTGGGCACCAATGCGCGCGCTGCCCGCCACACCCACACAGCCAGCCATGGCGGTGTGTTTGCCAATGTGAACGTTGTGGCCAATTTGAATGAGGTTGTCGAGCTTGACACCGTCTTCAATGACCGTGTCTTGCAATGCACCACGGTCAATGCAGGTGTTGGCACCGATTTCGACATCGTTGCCAATCGTGACTGCACCAAGCTGTTCAATTTTTTCCCAAGCACCTTGATGCAAGGCAAAACCAAAACCATCGGCGCCAATGACCACACCAGCGTGAACAATGCAACGTTCACCAATTTGGCAATTTTCGCCCAGTGTGACTCTGGATTTGAGTTGCGTATGCGCTCCCACTTTGGCGCCCTGCTCTACAACACACAAAGGACCGATGATGGCCGTCTCGTGAACAAAGGCTGTGGGGTCAATGACGGCACTGGGATGAATTCGATGCGCAGGGACTGGCCTGGTTTTCTTTTTCCAAAGTTGCGTCAATCGTGCAAAGTAAAAGTATGGATCGTCCGAAACAATGCATGCACCGCGCTCAAGGGCCAATTCCTTGAATTGAGGTGTGACGATGACACAGGCCGCTTGGGACTGCTTCAAATGGGATTGGTATTTGGGGTGACTGAGGAAACTCAGGTCACGAGGACCCGCTGTTTCTAGCGGGGCCAGTTGCGCAATGGGAGTTTGTGGACTGCCGTGAAGGCTGCCGCCTAAAGCTTCAACAATTTCACCAAGCTGCAGCACAACACAGGTCCAATGCGCTCAGCAATTACTTGCCAGCGGTTGCGTTGAGTGACTTGATGACTTTGTCAGTGATGTCGTGCTTGGGATTGATGTAAACGGCCTCTTGAAAAATCACATCGTATTTTTCTGCTTCGGCAACTTGCTTTACAGCGCGGTTAGCGCGTTCAATCACAACTTGCTGCTCTTCGTTCTTGCGCGTGTTCAAGTCTTCTTGGAACTCACGACGCTTGCGCTGGAACTCACGGTCTTGGTCCATCAACTGTTTTTGGCGCGTGTTGCGCTGCGTTTCGGACAAAGTGGGGGCTTCGCGCTCAAACTTGTCTGAAGCTGTTTTGATGGTGTTGCCCAAATCCACCAAGTCTTTTTCGCGCTTGGCAAATTCTTGCTCCAACTTGGCTTGGGCATTTTTGGCCGTGCTGGCTTCGCGGAAAATGCGATCGGTGTTCACAAAACCAATTTTGAATTCCTGTGCGCTGGCGGCAGTGGCGCCCAAAGCGCCGAGAGCCAACAAACAGACTTGTGAGAAATGGCGAAGTGTTTTCATTAAAAAGAAGTTCCAATTTGGAATTGCAATCTCTGGATTTTATCCGTAACCTGGCGTCGCATTGGCATGGCATAGGAAAAGCGCAGAGGACCCATGGGCGAAATCCAGCTCAAGCCAACGCCGTAGGAGGATCTGAGCTCGGAAAGGCTGATTTTTTCATTCTCGCCAAAGGCTCGGCCGACGTCGGTAAAGGCAAATAATCTCAAAGTACGGTCGTTGCCAGCACCAGGGAATGGTGCCAACAATTCTGCATTCATGACAATTTTCTTGGGTCCGCCCAAATACAAGCTGTTGGTGCTGTCCGAAGGTCCCAATGTTGATTGCTGGAAGCCACGGACACTGCCCAAGCCACCTACAAAGTAGTTTTTGAACAAGGGATAAGGTCGGTTAGAAAGACCTTGACCCCAGCCCAAATCAGCATTGAGTGCTAAAGTATACCTTTTAGTCAGCGGCGTGTATTGCTGAATTTGATAATTGGTTCGCACATAACGGGCATCGCCTGCCATGCTCAAATCCGAATTAAATCGCTGCAGCATGCCACGTGTTGGCACCAAAGCACTGTCTCGGCCATCCCTTGCCCAACCGACGGTCAATGGCAAGGAATTGCTGGTGTAACCAAACTGCTGCATGTATTCCACATAGGCATTGGGCAAGTTGGTTCCTGGACGAATGGACGTCTGCTCTAGGTTTGCGCCAAAGTACACGGTGTCAATTTCACTGAACGGCACACCGAAGCGCATGCCAGCGCCAGAACTCACCAAACTGTAAGCGTTCAAATCACCCAAGTAAGGCCGCGTGGTGCGGTGAAAAACATCAATGGTTCTAGAAATACCTTCAGGTGTGTAGTACGGGTCGGTGGTACTGATCACAATGGTTCGGTTGTACTTGCTGGTATTGACCTCTGTGGCCAAATAATTGCCAGAACCAAAAGCATTTTCTTGGCGAATACCAAAGCTCAAAGCCACTTTTTCGGTGGAAGAAAAGCCAGCACCCAAGGTCACACTGCCAGTGGGTTTCTCGACCACATTGATGGTCAAGTCAACTTGGTCGGTGGTGGCAGGCACCTCTTGCGTATCAATGTTGACTTCTGTGAAAAAGCCCAAGCGGTCGACACGGTCGCGCGACAGCTTGATTTTGTCACCGTCGTACCAAGCCGACTCCAATTGACGGAATTCTCGGCGAATGACTTCATCGCGTGTGCGGTTGTTGCCTGCCACATTGATGCGGCGCACATATGCACGGCGTGATGGCTCAGCTTGCAAAACAAAACTGACGCGGTTGTTGAGTCGATCGATTTCAGGACGTACATCAACGCGTGCAAATGCAAAACCAAACTTACCGAAATAATCGGTAAATGCTTTGGTGGTTTCAGCGACTGTTTCAGCGTTGTAGGGCTGGCCCAATCCAATTTTGACCAAGGCCTTGAACTCATCGTCCTTGCCCAAGTAATTGCCTTCAAGCTTCACGCCAGACACGACAAAACGCTCACCTTCAGTGACGTTGATGGCAATGGAGATGTCTTGCTTGTCAGGCGAAATGGCGACCTGCGTCGAGTCGATGCGAAATTCTAAAAACCCGCGGCTTAAATAATAAGAGCGCAAGGTTTCCAAATCGGCATTGAGCTTGGTGCGTGAGTAACGGTCTGATTTGGTGTACCAACTCAGCCACCCTCCGACATCTAAATTGAACTGGTCTTTCAGCGTGTCTTCCGTGAAAGCTTGGTTGCCTGTGATGCGAATTTCTTTGATCTTGGAAGGTCCACCTTCCGTCACTGTGAAGGTGAGCTTGACGCGATTGCGCTCTACAGGGGTGACCGTGGTGACAACCTCAGCGCCATACAAACTGCGAGTGATGTACTGACGCTTGAGTTCTTGTTCGGCTTTGTCTGCAAGTGCTTTGTCAAAGGGACGACCTTCAGAAATGCCCACTTCTTTCAGCGCTTTGACCAACACGTCTTTGTCAAACTCTTTGAGGCCCACCCACTCGACTTCAGAAATAGAGGGACGCTCTTCCACAATGACCACCAGCACATCGCCTTGTGCATCGAGACGCACATCTTTGAACAACCCCAAAGCAAACAAGGCGCGAATGGCAGCCGCACCAGACTCATCGTTGTAAAGATCGCCAACACGAAAAGGCAACGAGGCGAAAACGGTACCAGACTCAATGCGCTGCAAACCTTCGACGCGAATGTCTTTCAATTTGAAGGGCTCAATGGCCCAAGCGGACATGCTGCCAAGTGCCGCTGCAATGAGGACACACAAAGGCTGCAAGCGAAACTGTTGAGGGAGAAAGTTCATGCGTTTGAATTAAGTAAAGAGTCGTGTCAGGTCATTGAAAAACGCCAAGCTCATGACGCCAATCAATAAAGCCAAACCCACTTTCTGCAAACCCCGCTGCCAAGCAACGGAAACCGGCTTGCCGGTGAGTGACTCCCAAAGATAATACATCAGGTGACCCCCGTCCAACATGGGCAAAGGCAGGAGATTGAGCAAACCCAAACTGACACTGATCAGGGCCAAAAAGCTCACATAAGAAGGCCACCCCCTTTGAGCCGACTGCCCAGCCTGCTCGGCGATGGTTAAAGGACCGCTGAGATGCTTCGAAGAGGCCTCTCCGATGAGCATTTGACCGATCATTTGGCCCGTCATTTGCGTAATTTGAGCAACTTGCCCAAAACCTTGTACCCAGCCCTCCCAAAAACCAGCTTTGACCCATTCTGTGTCGGAGGGAACGCCGACAACCGCCCCAATTCGTTTGACCGCACTGGCTTCAGGCTGACCAGGCAATGCCTTCAGCACGGGTTTGACGGCCAAGGACAGGCGCTGCCCCTGTCGGTCAATTTCCCAGATTGCGTCTTGGCTTGAGCCTTCCTCGGTTTCTTTGACGTCATCCTGCGGGTCAGCGTCTCCTCGAATCAAAGCCCTTAGATGTTGGGCATCCTTGACCTCTTGCAAACCCACCTTCAAGACGCGATCACCCGCCTGCAAACCGGCCAAATCGGCGGGAGCACCTGCCTCAACTCGGCCGATGATGGGCAGAATTTTGGGGTGACCCCACCAAGCCAACGCACTGGACAAGACAACGGCCAACAATAAATTGGCCAATGGCCCGGCCGCCACGATGCATGCCCTCGCCTTGACGCTCTGACGATCAAAGGCCAAGGCAAGTTGTGAAGAAGGCACATCACCCTCTCTGCTGTCCAACATCTGAACGAAACCACCCAAGGGCAAGGCGCCAATTCGAAATTCTGTGTTTTGACCTGGCTTCTGATTTTGGGGACGCCAGCGGTAAAGGGTGTGGCCAAAGCCTATTGAGAAAACCAGTACAGGCACACCAAAGGCCACCGCCATGCGGTAATGGCCATATTCATGCACTGCAATGAGCAGTGTCAGTGCAAACAAAAAAGCTAAAAGCGTGAGCACGAGCGCCGTAAATTCAAAAAGATTTTCAGGCTACACCGATGCGGCCAACAAGCTCAAGGGCTTGAGCACGGCTGAGCGCATCTAGCGCTAAAAGGTCACTCAAGCTTTGGGGCGATGAGGGCACCACCTTGGCCAATGTTTCCATGTTGACTTGGTGGATTTGATCAAACCTGATTTGCTTGTTGAGAAATGCCTCTACCGCAATTTCATTGGCTGCATTGAGGACAGCGCAGGTGCCCGGAGCAGCCTTCAAAGATTGCCATGCCAATTTCAAACCCGGAAAGCGTGCTTCGTGGCCATGGTCATCAATGGCTTCAAAGGTCATTGGCTTGAGGTTGTGAAAATCCAAACCTTGCGCACCTGATGTGATGCGCTCTGGCCAACTGAGGCCATAGGCAATGGGAACGCGCATGTCGGGTGTGCCCAATTGCGCCACCACGGACGTGTCTTTGTACTTCACCATCGAATGAATGATGCTTTGGGGATGAATCACCACATTCAATTGCTCGGGCGCTACACCAAACAAATAGCGTGCCTCGATCACTTCGAGCGCCTTGTTCATCATGGTGGCAGAGTCGACCGATATTTTGCGACCCATCACCCAGTTGGGGTGGGCACAAGCTTCTTCTGGCGTGACATCGCGCAGGCTTGAGACATCCCTGGTTCTGAAGGGACCACCCGACGCAGTCAGAATAATTTGCTCAATCCGATCGGCCCAGGTTGAAGGATTTTCGGGCAAGGACTGAAAGACGGCAGAGTGCTCGCTGTCAATGGGCAACAAAACAGCACCGCCTTTTTTGACGGCGCTCAAGAAAACTTCACCCCCCACCACCAACGCCTCTTTGTTGGCCAGCAACAGACGCTTGCCTGCGTTTGCTGCAGCCAAGCAGGGAGACAAACCTGCAGCGCCCACAATGGCGGCCATGACGGCATGGACATCTGGATGCGAAGCCACCGTGTCCAGCGCTTGCGCACCCCACAAAACTTCAACAGACAAACCTTCGGCCTTGACGCGGTCTGCAAGCAAGCGACCCGCGCTTTCTTGCGCCATCACGGCATAGCGCGGTTTGTATTGAGCGCATTGCGCAAGGATGGCATCTACTTGAACAGAAGCTGTCAGAGCAAAAACCTGGTATCGATCAAGATGACGTGACAACACATCTAAAGTGTTGGCGCCAATCGAACCGGTAGAACCCAAGATGGTGATGTTTTGTTTCATAACGCGAGTGCAGTTTATGCAGTTGGCCAGTGAAGCAACATGAGGGCAATGGGCAAGCTAGGCAGCAAGGCATCCAAGCGGTCGAGGACACCACCATGGCCAGGCAATAAATTGGAACTGTCTTTCACACCGGCACTGCGCTTGACCAGAGACTCAACAAGATCACCCACCACACTCATGGTGGTGATGAAAATCAAACTGAGTGCCCACAAGAAAACACCGTGCGTCATCATGTGTGTGAACAAGCTGGTACCCGGCCATTGATAGGTTTGCTCAAGTTGCATCCACACCCACGCCAGCACAAATACACCCAACAAACCACCGATGGCGCCTTCCCAACTTTTGCCAGGGCTGACCGTCGGGGCCAATTTGCGATGGATGATGCGTCCCCCTAAAGCTTTGCCGCAGAAATAAGCGAACACATCCGCAGCCCACACCACACAAAAAATAGACAAAAGCAATTGAACACTGGCTGTGCGGGCTTGCGCCATGGCGAGCCAGGCCAACCAAAGCATGAACAGCCCCAGAAGCCAACGCAAATCGCGATGCCACAAGGCCCAACCTTGAACGCCTCGCTGAAGCATCCAGGCCGTTAAGCCGACCCAACTGGCACCCGCCATCCACCATACCCAAGCATCCGTGCTGGTGGTCCAACCAGCCCACCACGCAAAAATGCACAGGTCAACACAGATGACGCCCGAGAGAATGGACTGGCGACTGGACATGCCGTTCATGTTGCCCCACTCCCAAGCACCAGCCCCAATCATGAGGATGGACAGAAGCAAAAAAGGCTGAGGTGAGTCGGCAAACAAGGCTGGCAACAAAACGGCCAGCAAGGCCAAAGCAGTGATGATGCGTTGCTTGAGCATCGAATCAACCGATGATCTTGAGAGATGGGATGATTCGATGCATCGGAACAGTTATCAAGGCCTTAAACGGCCATGATCTCATGTTCTTTGCCTGTGACCAATTGGTCGATTTCGGCAATGTGCTTGTCGGTGACTTTTTGCACTTCGGCTTCTGAGCGTTTTTGTTCGTCTTCAGAAGCCAGCTTGTCTTTGACCAACTTTTTCACGGATTCGTTGGCGTCGCGGCGCAAATTGCGCACAGCAATTTTGGCGTTTTCGCCTTCGGTGCGAACCAACTTGGTCATTTCCTTGCGACGCTCTTCGCTCATGGGCGGCATAGGCACACGAATCAAATCACCCATGGCGGCAGGATTCAAACCCAAATCGCTTTCGCGAATGGCTTTTTCAATCTTGGCGCCCATGTTTTTTTCCCAGGGCTGAACGCTGATGGTGCGCGAGTCAATCAAAGACACGTTGGCCACTTGGGACAAAGGCACCATAGAGCCGTAGTAATCCACTTGGATGGTGTCCAAAATTGCGGGATTGGCACGGCCTGTGCGAATTTTGGTGAGGTTGTTTTTGAAAGCCGCAATGGACTGGTCCATTTTGGTTTGCGTGGTTTTCTTGATGTCTTCTAAGCTCATGAGATTCTCCGGGGCCAAATGAAGCAGGTTCAGTGGCGGGTACAAGAATTAGGCATACACCAAAGTGCCCTCGTCTTCGCCCATGACCACTCGCTTGAGGGCCCCATGCTTGAAAATCGAAAACACTTTGACAGGTAATTTTTGGTCACGGCACAGTGCAAACGCTGTTGCGTCCATGATGCCAAGGTTTTGAGAAATGGCTTCGTCAAACGAAAGTTTGCTGTAACGCGTAGCAGCAGCGTCTTTTTTCGGATCAGCCGTGTAAACACCGTCTACTTTGGTGGCCTTGAGGACCAACTCCGCACCAATTTCTGCGCCGCGCAATGCTGCAGCTGTGTCGGTGGTAAAAAATGGATTGCCAGTGCCTGCGGCAAAAATGACCACCTTGCCTTCTTCAAGATATTGAAGGGCTTTGGGACGGACATAGGGCTCGACGACCTGCTCAATGGCGATGGCCGACATGACGCGCGCAGTGAGGCCCGCTTTGTCCATGGTGTCGGCCAAGGCCAACGCGTTCATGACGGTGGCCAACATGCCCATGTAATCCGCAGTGGCACGGTCCATACCGACAGAGCCACCGGCCACACCTCTGAAGATGTTGCCGCCGCCGATCACCACAGCGACCTGGACACCCAGGCGCGTGACGTCTGCAATTTCTTCAACCATGCGCACAATGGTGGCGCGGTTGATACCAAACTGATCATCACCCATCAACGCCTCGCCGGACAGCTTGAGCAAAATACGCTTATGGGCTGGTTTGGCGATGGTCATGACGGGCTCCTCATAAAGACAGAATTAAGTTTAGCGTTGAATCGCCCTTTCGGGCGACCCTGTTTACCCGGGTTTTAACCCTGATAGCGGCAGATTAACCTGCGTTTTGAGCAGCAGCCACTTGAGCAGCCACTTCAGCAGCAAAGTCGTCGACCTTCTTCTCAATGCCCTCGCCCACCACGTACAAAGTGAAGGCTTTGACTTGGGTGGCTTCGGCTTTGAGCATTTGCTCAACAGTTTGCTTGTCGTTTTTCACGAAAGTTTGGTTGTTCAAAGACACTTCTTTAAGGTACTTCTGAACAGAACCTTCGATCATTTTGGCAGCAATGTCTGCAGGCGTGCCAGACTCGGCAGCCTTGGCTGTTGCAACTGAGCGCTCTTTTTCGATCAGGTCAGCAGGGACATCGTTGCTGGTCAAAGCCACTGGCTTCATAGCGGCAACGTGCATGGCAACGTCTTTGGCGGCTGTGTCTTTACCTTCGTACTCGACCAACACACCAATGCGGGTGCCGTGCAAGTAGGTTGCAATTTGGGCGCCACCGGCCACGCGCTTGAAGCGACGGAAGCTCATGTTCTCGCCGATCTTGCCGATCAGGCCTTTGCGAACTTCTTCCAATGTAGGACCGAAGCCGTCTTGGCTGTAAGGCAACTCGCCCAAAGCAGCCACATCGGCTGGGTTGTTCAAAGCGGCCAACTTGGCAGCGGCATTGGCCAAGGCCAAGAAGCTGTCGTTTTTGGTCACGAAGTCGGTTTCGCAGTTGACTTCAAGCATGGCGCCCGTGTTGCCTTCTGTGTAGGCAACGATCACGCCTTCGGCAGTCACGCGGGAAGCGGCCTTGCCAGCTTTTGTTCCCAATTTAACGCGCAACAACTCTTCTGCTTTGGCCATGTCGCCATCGGCTTCAGTCAGAGCTTTTTTGCATTCCATCATGGGGGCATCGGTTTTAGCGCGCAGTTCAGCGACCATGCTTGCGGTAATAGCAGCCATTTGATTTCTCCGTTTCGTCTTCGAATTAAGGTTCGAACTAAATAAAAATTGATAAAAACTCAGTGAGACTCAGGTTAAAAAAAAGGGGCAAGAAGCCCCTTTTCTCTGGTTGAGAGGGCATTAAGCAGAAGCTTCTTGCACTTCAATAAATTCGTCTGCGCCTTCAGCAGCCACAGCATTGACCACGTCTTGAACGGCGTTTGCACGGCCTTCAATGATCGCGTCGGCAATGCCACGAGCGTACAAAGTAACGGCTTTGGAAGAGTCATCGTTACCTGGGATGATGTAGTCGATGCCTTCAGGTGAGTGGTTGGAGTCCACCACGCCGATCAATGGAATGCCCAATTTCTTGGCTTCCAAAATGGCAATCTTGTGGTAACCCACGTCGATCACGAAAATCGCGTCAGGCAATGTGGCCATGTCTTGAATGCCACCGATGTCTTTTTCAAGCTTCTCGATTTCACGCTTGAACATGAGTTGTTCTTTTTTGCTCAAAGAGTCGAGGCCGACTTCTTGTTGAGCTTTCATGTCCTTCAAGCGCTTGATGGAAGTCTTGACGGTTTTGAAGTTCGTGAGCATGCCGCCCAACCAGCGTTGGTCAACGTAAGGAACGCCAGCGCGCTGAGCTTCAGCAGCCACGGTTTCACGGGCTTGACGCTTTGTACCCACCATGAGGACGGTACCGCGGTTTGCAGAGAGTTGTTTGACGAACTTCAATGCGTCTTGGAACATCGGCAGCGATTTTTCCAAGTTGATGATGTGGATTTTGTTGCGGTGACCGAAGATGAAGGGGGACATCTTGGGGTTCCAGAAGCGGGTTTGGTGACCAAAGTGGACACCGGCTTCCAGCATTTCGCGCATGGTAACGGACATATTGTTTCTCCGAAGGTTGGGTCTAAAATCCGGCTCACACATCGGTTGTTTGGACAAAGCCTTTAAGGGCTTGATTCAAGCAACCAACACCTTGAAGGAGCCGGTTTGCGATTTACTTACAGGGAAATTCCTGCTAAGCCTGTCGAGTATAGCATCCCCAAACGCAATTTTCCCAGCCCTTGACACACTCATTCACCCTAACCTACCAACATTCCCACCATGCGCCCAGACCTGATTTCTACACTGCAGGCCCTCTCCTTAGGGCAATCCAGCGCCCAAGATGAATGGTCAAAAAGCCAAGAGATCGCTAAAAGCACGGCGTGTCAGGATGTTTTTTTGTCCCTTGAAGCAACCGAGCCGACCGCTTTATTCAATACAGACAGCCTGAAACATTCACCCCTCAAAGGTTTGGCTTTTTCGGTGAAGGACCTGTTTGATGTGGCCGGGCAATGCACTTTGGCAGGCTCCAAGGCCTTGATTGGCCAAGCGGCGGCAGCGGCCGATTGCGTTTCAGTTGCCCGACTCAAGCACGCCGGAGGTGCATTTTTGGGTCGGACCAATATGGTTGAATTTGCGTTTTCAGGCGTCGGCATCAACCCGCACTATGGCACGCCAGCAGCATGGGATGCGCTAACAAACACGTCCGTCTTGAGCCAAGGAAAAGCCCATGCCCCGGGCGGTTCTTCATCAGGTGCTGCCGTTTCGGTGGCAACGGGCGCAGCTTTCATTGGCTTGGGCTCGGACACTGGCGGATCCATTCGGATTCCAGCAGCCCTGAATGGCATTGTGGGTTTTAAAAATACAGCCCGACGAGTTCCAACTTCAGGCGCTGTGCCACTGTCTACCACCATGGACACCGTTTGCGCCATGACAAGAAGCGTGCGAGATGCCGTCTTGGCCCATGAAATATTGTCTGCACGCAGCGTGGCCAGATCAAAACGTGCACTTTCAAGTTACCGGCTGGCCATCCCTAGTAGCCTCATGTTCGATGGCATTGATGCTGGCGTTCAAATAGCCTGGGAGCGAACTTTGTCCCAGTTGTCCAAAGCAGGCGCACAATTGATTGAAACGCCCCTGGCTGAAATTCGCGACTTGGCAGGTTTGTTGGCCACAGGTGGGTTTAGTGCGGCTGAGAGCTTCACCTGGCACAGACATCTTTTGGCCAACAATGAAGCCGCCTATGACCCGCGGGTTGCGGCGCGCATTTTGAAAGGCGCCAACATGAAAGCCTTTGAGTATCTAGACCTGCAAAAAGGCCGCGCTGATTGGATTCAGCGAATGCAAGCGGCATTGAATCAATTTGATGCTGCCATTTCACCGACTGTGCCTGTTTACAGCCCCACCATCGACAGTGTGGCACCAGGCCAGGAGCGTGATGAGGCCTTCTTTCATGTGAATGGCTTGTTGCTTCGAAACACCAGTGTGGTCAACATGTTGGACGGTTGCGCATTGTCTTTGCCCATGCATGTTGCCGGTGAGTTGCCCAGCAGCTTGATGGTCTGGCAAGGTCCTATGCACGATGACACCGTGCT
>JACCEC013115854.1_pt1 | contig 16203 bp, 19 predicted proteins | sample 7450121 | NCBI WGS metagenome assembly JACCEC01 (sample SAMN15323455, study PRJNA562643) | freshwater metagenome | isolation source: river surface water | place: USA:Blue River Watershed | collected 2017-08-18 | reverse complement strand
GGGTCAAAGCAGGTATCATAGCAGCCGTTCAAGAATGCCATAGGCCGTCCATCATGCCCAACGCCAACCGGGGCGCAGTCGGATTCCAATCCAGTGAATTCGAACAGCAATACGATCGCCCGTCCAAATCCCAACTCAAGCGTGAAAGCACCGCTCTGCAGAAGCTGGGCGAAACGCTTGTCAACGCCGCGCGTGACCGTGTCAAGCGCATACCCATGCCTGAGGACGTTCAGGAAGCCATCCTTATCTGCCAGCAAATCAGCGACCATGAAGGACGCCGCCGTCAGCTCCAGTATGTTGGCAAGAAAATGCGCACGCTTACCGAAGAAGAAGTGAGCGTGATACAAACTGCGGTCGATGGCTGGCGCGGTACATCGCGCGCCGAGGCAGCGGCTTTGCATGCGATCGAGCGACAGCGCGATCGCTTGCTGGAAGATGACAGCGTCATCACCGAGCTGCGCGCGCGACATCCCGACCTCGACATACAGCATCTGCGTACGCTGGTGCGCAATGCGCGAAAAGAGCAAGCTGAGAAAAAACCGCCCAAAGCTTATCGCGAAATTTTTCAGCTGCTGAAAACACTTCAGGGCGAAACTCAGTCTCCGACCGAATCTGAACACCATGACGACCAAGAAAACCCGTAATCATCCCGATGAGCTGCTGATCGGACTGGTCTCAATATCAGACCGTGCCTCAACCGGCGTCTATGAAGATCAGGGGGTACCCGCACTGCGCGACTGGTTTTCGAACGCGCTTAGCAGTCCATGGCAGTTGGAGACCCGCCTGATCCCTGATGAACAGGCATTGATAGAAAAGACGCTGATTGAACTGGTTGATCAGGTCGGCTGCGATCTGGTGCTGACCACGGGCGGCACCGGGCCAGCGCGGCGCGATGTAACGCCCGAAGCGACACTAGCCGTTGCCACGAAAATCATGCCGGGCTTTGGCGAGCAGATGCGACAAATCAGCCTGCGCTTCGTGCCCACAGCCATTCTGTCGCGGCAAGTGGCGGTGATACGCGAAGCCCATGACCATGCGGCGCTCATCATGAATCTTCCAGGGCAGCCGAAATCCATCCGCGAAACACTGGAAGGCCTGCGCGATGATCAAGGTCAATCGATCGTCGGCGGCATCTTCGCTGCTGTGCCCTATTGCATTGATCTCATTGGTGGTCCCTACATCGAAACCCATGATGCCGTATGTAAAGCTTTCCGTCCTAAATCGGCGATCCGCGCAAAATAACTGCGAAAAATAACATCTCATTGAAGCCATGACCGACCTGCCCTACCTCGAAACCATTGAGCTAAGCACTACTGAGCATCCTGAAGCCGCCGTCATCTGGATGCATGGCCTGGGAGCAGATGGCAATGACTTTGTGCCCATCGTGGGCGAACTCGATCTCACCGGCTGTCCCGGCATACGTTTCATCTTTCCGCACGCCGAGACCATGCCAGTCACCATCAACGGCGGCTATGTGATGCGAGCCTGGTATGACATTCTGGGCATGGACCTCGTGCGCCGCGAAGATGAAGCCGGTTTGCGTCAGTCGCAAATGCGCATTGAGCAATTGATAGAGCGCGAAATAACCCGTGGTATTCCAGCATCGCGTATCGTTCTGGCTGGCTTTTCGCAAGGCTGCGCGATGACCTTGCAAACCGGTCTGCGCTATTCGCAAAAGCTTGCAGGTCTGCTCTGCTTGTCCGGCTATCTGCCACTTGCAGATGCAATCGCCGAAGAGCGTCATTCCGCAAATCAGCAAACTCCGATCTTCCTCGCGCACGGCCGGGGGGATGGTGTCGTCCCGATTGAACGAGCAGAGACTTCGCGCGACCTCTTGCGTGAACAAGGGTATGAAATCGAGTGGCATGACTACCTGATGCAGCACTCGGTTTGCGAAGAAGAAATCACCGACATTGGTCATTGGCTCAGAAGCGTTTTAAGCTAGACAGACGCTGAATAAATCAGCGTTTTGTAGCGCGTCAGTGACCCATCCTGAGCTGGCACCAACACATCATTCACTCCACCAAACTTCCTCACAGCATCCTGCTGCATCGCACTTCCGCTTTCCAAAATCAGCGCGCAGAAAATTTGCGGTAACAAGCAGGTGCCTGCGATCGCGCTCGACTGTCTGATCCTAAGGCTTTGCCTTTTGGTACAAGAAAATGCAGGCAAGCATTTGCCATAAATTATTTATGGATTCCGATGAAGCACATAAAAACGTGCGGCGCTCATGCAACAGAATCAATGATTTTGATAACTTATAGAACGCGATCAATAAACTAGACACTTGCCTTCTGTAGTGTAGGAAAAATATCTGCAGTAACCTCGTCATGACACCTTTAAAAACAAGGTCTCGACAATCCGAAACTCTAGTGGAGCAAGCCATGCAATTTCTCTACCGACCTGAAATGCTACCCTTCGAGTTTCTTGATTCCGAGCGCGACAAGGTACTGGATTTTTGTCTTCGCACACTACTGTGGAGCAATCCGGAAAAATTGCGCGCGTTCATGGGACCTGATCCCACACAAAGTCCTTATTTTTCTGAATTTGGCGAGAGTGGCTTCGAGTGCCGGCTGAAGAATGCAGAAGCACAAGAACTCTCACGGGACTGGCCTAAATGGGCGCAGTACAAAGTCACCGCCTATGATTTTTATGGACAGGACCGACAGGTAAGCTTCTATCCGGCGAAACTGTTTGAAGAACACATACGCAACGGCTTGCGCAAATACATCAAAATTTTTCCTAACAAGCGGGATGCCATCTCACGACTCTGTGCAGATCTCGAACTCGGCACGCTATAACCGAGAATACAGGGCGTTGCCTGCAACCCTGCAGCATTCCCTTTATGATGGCGCATTGCAATTACTTCCCCGGGGATTCGTCATGCGTCAGCACCCTCTCACCTCCGCTCGATTTTTGCTCGCAACCCTATTGCTGAACCTGAGCTTGTCCGCTCAGGCGGCCTCGGATCTGAGTTGCACCATTACCGGCGTCTCCGAGGTGAGCCCTGAAGGATCATTGGAGCCTTTGGCCGGACAAAAAAATTATTACGAGACTGCTGCAGGCGCCGAATTCATCGTACAACGTGACAAGGGCTTGATGATGGGCCGATTTGTCAGTAACGTCGGCTGGAAAGTCAGTGTGCTCGATCCCGGCGCTGCACAAAATTCATACAAAGTCATTGCCACTCGCCAGAGTGGTCGGGTGCAAAGTCAATTTTTTGAAGTGCGACTGCAAGAGAAAGGCGAAAAAAAGCCTTTTGTTCTGGTCGCAGCAGAAATACTTCATGGCTATTGCAAGATGTAGAATAGTGATAACCACGGACGCACCCCGGCAGGGGAGCATCACGATAGAACAATAATGAACGAGACACTCATGCCGACAGAGACGAGCGCCGTACCTAAGGCGGCCTTCAGCGTTCTCTTCCTCTGCATGGGAAATATATGCCGCAGTCCAACAGCGCATGGCGTGTTTCGGCACATGGTCAAAGAAGCAAGCCTTGATGCCATCGTGCATATCAGCTCAGCCGGCACACACAACTATCATCCGGGCAAACCACCTGACAGTCGCAGCCAGCACACCGCGGCGCAGCGCGGTTATGACCTGTCCGACTTACGTGCCCGACAGATCACCGAGGCGGATTTCATTGGACATGATTTATTGCTGGCGATGGACTGGGATAATCTGGCGCTGGCTGAATACACCTGTCCGCCGGCAATGCGCTACAAACTCCGGCGTCTGACGGAATTCTGCCAACAGAATGATGCCGCTGTTGTACCCGATCCCTACTATGGCGGTGAAGAGGGTTTCGCACAGGTGCTCGATCTGATCGAAGATGCCTGCAGCGGCTTGCTGGATCATGTACGCCGACACTTGCATCACAATACACGGCCGCAGGAGGCCCAGGGAGATCGTCAATGAAAAAAACAATCACGGCCATACTGATCCTGATAGTTTTAGCAGGAATCGTCATGGTTGCGCAGATGACTGGCCTGCTCAGCCTCGACATGAGCGGCAAAAAACCAGCTTATCAGAGCAAGGGCAAGCTCGAGGTTGTTTGCGATCTTGAAGTCAGCAGACCCAACGACAATCTTTCACAGCCCTTGGATACCACCCGTTTAACAATGCCTGCGCAGTTTGATTTTGAGGAAAATACCGGTTGGTATACCGGCGAATACGCGATATCAATGAACCGCAAAGGGACCTTACAGGTACAGGATGATCTTCTCAAAGTCAGCCGGCCAGCCTTGTTCAAACGTTACGGACTCATGATCACTGGCGAGCATTTCACGCTCAATCGCAAGAATGGCGAATTCAAGCAGTGGCTAGATCTCGAGGGCGACAAGCATCTGTATCTGATCACGGGTCGCTGCAAGCGTACGACTAATGCGCCCTTTTGAGATGCGTCATGGCAAGCGGTTCGTGGCCTCTCGTGCGCTTGCGACAAGTAAACTTGCCATCTCTACAGCATCGCCATCCTCCTGAATGACGCTTCCGACTGAAAACACTGGCGCCACCCGCGCGCTGGTCATCGCACTGTCGGGAACGCTATCGCTGGCGGTGGCCATGGGTATCGGAAGATTTGCGTTCACGCCGCTCATGCCGATGATGCTGCATGACGGATTGCTTGACCTCGAAAGCGCAAGCTGGCTAGCCAGCGCGAATTACTTCGGTTATCTACTGGGCGCGATTTTATGCACGCTGCAGCCCACGCTGTGGTCAAGGCAAGGCTGGCAGCCCTTGAGCGTTGCGCGCATGGTGCGCGCGGGCTTGCTGCTCACTTGCTTGCTCACGGCGCTCATGGCAACCGACGCACCCGCTGCGTGGCCATGGTTGCGATTTATTGCCGGCGTGATTACTGCAGTCACCTTCGTCTACACAAGTACCTGGTGTCTGGGACGTTTGTCGCGCATGAACCTGCCCTCCTCAGGTGGCATTGTTTACGCAGGCCCAGGAGTTGGGATTGCCAGCAGTGGCCTACTCGCCAGCCTGATGGTGCAATTAAACTGGCATGCCAGTGATGGCTGGATTGCGTTTGCCTTGCTGGCAGCACTGATGACGGCTATTGTGTGGCGCGTTTTTCAGAGTGATGCCGGACTGCCTTTGTCTGGCGCAACGCATGCGCTCTCGGCAAGCGGCGGCAGCACGACCGAAAAAGCTGCCCTGACGCTTGCCTATGGCTTGGCCGGTTTCGGTTACATCATCACAGCGACTTTCCTACCCGTGATTGCGCGCACGGCCATGCCCGGTTCAGCATGGCCCGATCTGTTCTGGCCCATGCTTGGCATCGCCGTGGCATTCGGCGCCATCATGGCATCGCGAATTCCAGCACGTTTCGATCAACGTTATCTGCTGCTAGCTTGCTATCTGATACAGGCAGCCGGTGTAGCGATCGGCAACTGGATGCCGATACTCTCGGGTTTTGCGCTGGGTAGCTTGTTAGTAGGATTACCCTTCACCGCAATCACTTTTTTTGCAATGCAGTTGGGTAGAAAGCTGCATCCGCAATCAGCGCCAGCTATCATTGGCATGTTGTCTGCAGCGTTCGGTTTTGGTCAGATCATCGGCCCACCAGTGGCCGCACTACTACTCGCACGAGCCAGTACGCATGCCGAAGGATTTACATGGTCGCTCAATATCGCAGCGACCACCCTGGTCGCCGGCGCACTAATTTTCTGGTGGATGGCGAAAGTATTTCCGAACGGGACAGACAGCCACGAAACATCAGACTCGCACAAATAGCGGCATGAACCTGACGATCAAGAGGGCGGTGGATCGTTGTAGAGCACGGTAATGCTGATACGTCGGTTACGCGGATCGGCAGGATTATTGGGCGCGAAAGGTGCCGTATCGGCAACCCCCTCGACGCGAGCAAAACGACTACTCGACATGCCTGCCTGTTCAAGCATTCGACGCGTGGCCTCGGCGCGTTCTATCGACAATGACCAGTTCGAGCGATCACTACCCTCTGGAAAAGGTGTGCTGTCGGTATGCCCCTTCACGGCCATTTTATTGGGCATACCTGCCAGTGATTTCGACACCTCATTGATGAGTGCTCGTGCGCGCGGATCCATGGCCGCATTGCCGCTACCAAACATAGAGAAATTTGCCTTGTCGATGATATCGATCCGCAGTCCGTCCTTCTCCCGCGTGAACGTGACCTGACTCTTGAGATCCGCCAGCTGCTGATTCAGGGAAAGCCGCTCGTCAATTTCTTTTTCCAGCTTGTCGAGTTTTTCTTTCTCGGCTTGTGCAGCGATTTGCTGCTTTTGTTCTTCAGTCAGATTTTTCGCATATTTTGGATGCGGCTTGTCATCCGGTGAAGTACCCAAATCTTCGCTCGGCCCTGCTTCGGATCGCGGTGTCACGCGTTCCATGACGGCCTCCTGCTGGGGCGTATCAGGTATGCCATCCGGATCGACGATAGAACGGCCACCAAACATGCCATTCGATCCCGCTGTTTCGCCCATCGCCGCTTCCTTGCGATCGGTGGGCTGGAAATATTCAGCGATGCCCTGACGTTGCTCCTCGGGCGTCGCGCCCAGCAACCACATCAGCAAAAAGAAGGCCATCATGGCCGTCATCATGTCGGCCAGGGCGATCTTCCAAGCGCCACCATGTGCGCCCGCATGCCCCTCTTCCAGCACCTTTTTCCACTTGACCGGCGGCTTGGGAGCCTCGTCCGGCTCCGGCGCCTCAGGCGTAGCCTCAGTCCCCTCAGCCGCATCGGCGGCGGGGACTTCTTCTTCCGGCTTTTTGTCTTCTTCTGCCATGGTGGGATGCGGTCTCTATGCGGCGCACTTGGCGCAAAGGGTCAATAGTTTGAATCGGCAAACGACGCCGCAACTGAAGTGATGTTTGGCAGAAATATAAGCGAAAAGCCAAACGCATGTCGAACTTTCATTCTTATCAAAAATGCATTAATTTGATTTAACGCCCTGTTGCCAGCCGTGCGCTCATGACCCACTTCATGACCTCGGGCATACCGCATCAGCGATTTTGCTGGGACACAAAAAAGCATGTGTCCAAATGTAACGCCTCCTGTCACGTCACCATTTCTTTCTTAAATTAGCTCCATGCCATTGAGGCAGAAATGAACTGATCCCAGGGAGGGATAATGAAAAATCTAGTGAAGACACTCGCACCGCTCGCACTGATAGCAACATGGCCGGCGGCGCATTCTCAGGAGATGGCTCGCGTCGTTTCCAGCACACCCATCGTTCAGCAAGTTACCGTACCGCGTCAAGTGTGCAGCGAGACTCAGATACTGGTGCAACAACCCCGATCCGGTGCCGGTAGTGTGGTGGGTGCGCTGGCCGGCGGCATTCTGGGCAATCAGATAGGTGACGGTTCGGGAAGAGCCGTCGCTACGGCGATCGGCGTAATCGGTGGTGCGATTCTGGGCGATCAACTCGAAGGCGAATCCGCCCCAGTCGCCAGAACCGCGAACAGTTGCACCCAACAAATCACCCATGAAAACCGAGTGGTGGGCTACAACGTGGTTTATGAATACGCGGGGCGCCAGTACACCACGCAGATGAACAGCGACCCCGGATCTCAGATCAGCATCCGGGTGACACCTGCCACCACGGATATGCAGGTTTATACGACACCATCACCGCCGCCGCCTGTCGTTTTGCAGGCACCGCCGCAGGCAAGAATCTACCCGCCAGTGGTCGTTACACCGGCATACCGTCCCCCGGTGTATTACAACTCACCCGTGTACGGCCTGCCTACCGTGAATTTTCGGTGGGGTCATAGCGGTCACAACTCTGGTCACGGGCGCGGGTATAGGCGTCATGACGATGGGTTCCCTGGACGCTGGCGCTAAGCAGAAGCTGAGTAAATAAAACCATAAATTTTTTCAGCTGAATTGATTGTGGCAAACCACTGATTTTGCTGTGTCCCGCGTCGAGCGGCTTCACGGGCTGATCATCAAACATGGATTTGTTCAGCGTCTCCTCAAGTTCACTGTCACACGACATCAATTCTGCGGTGCATGCGGCCCCAATGTAGGCTGCCTGCACCGCTTGTCTTTTCTTCCAGTCCAAAGGCCTCCTGGCCACGCCTGCACGTATACTGCGCACTGACGGCAGCCACGCTGCCACTTTTCAACTGGCCAAGACACACAAAATGAAGGCAGGTCTGATTGGCATCGGGTCCATGGGCATGGCCATGGCGCTGAATCTTCACCGCAAAGGCCTGCAGGTCTTCGCACATGACATCCGCCCTGAGGCCATGCAGGCAGCCAGTGCTGCTGGTATCGGCGTTTGTGCCAGTCCTTCCGAACTGGCGCAACAGACGGACCTGATCATCGTCGTGGTCGTCAACTCGAAGCAGGTTGATCAAATTCTTTTTGGCGAAACTGGCGTGACCCGCGTGCCTTGCGAGGGTAAAACGGTCATGCTGTGCCCGACCATTGCGCCGGAAGACACCTTGGCCATTGCAGAGCAATTGACCAAGCTTGGTCTCACGGTCATTGATGCACCCATCTCAGGCGGTCCTGTGCGCGCTGAAGCGGGCACCATGAGCATCATGCTGGCAGGCTCCGATGAAGTGATCGCTCGTCATCAACCCCTTCTTGATGCGCTGTCGGACAAAATTTTTCGCCTTGGTAATCGTATCGGCGATGGTGCAAGATACAAGCTGGTCAACAATCTCCTCGCTGGCATCAATCTGATTGCAGCCGCCGAAGTTATCGCACTGGGTACGCGACTCGGCCTCGACCAGCAGAAACTCCTTGCGCTGATGAGCGCATCCAGCGGTCAGTCGATGATGCTGGAAGATCGCATGACACGCGCGCTGGCTAATGATTATGCACCCCGGGCCCATGCGCATATTCTGACCAAAGATGTCGCGCTGGGCGTGGCCATGGCAGACAAAGCAGGCCAGGAAACGCCACTGGCAGCGTACGCGCTGGAAATTTTCAAGGCGACGCTGGCCAGCGGTTATGATTCGCTGGATGATGCCGCAGTACTGAAGATTCTTTTGGACGACAAGTAGGAAGTTGATGAATAAATTCGCGTTTTATGGCGAGCCAGCGCAACGATAAGACGCGGGGGTTAGGAAGATCGAGCGCCTGGCGCCCTCTTCTCAAACGTAAAAGTTTATAGTGTTATTGAATCATCGCTTCCACAGAACACAACAAGACCCAAAATAAAAAGGAGACAACGATGGAACGACGTAAATTTATTCAGGCCGCCGGTGGCGCCGCTGCAGCGGCAGTAGCGACATCAGCGACAGCAGAATCGCTGCCGACCCTCACCTGGCGCATGGCGTCCAGCTTTCCCAAGTCGCTGGACACCTTGTTTGGTGGTGCGGAATTCTTTACCCAGCGTGTGTCTGAACTTACCCAAGGCAAATTCACGATTCGTGCCTTTCCAGCGGGTGAACTCGTACCAGCGTTTCAGGTGCTCGATGCAGTACAAAACGGCACCATCGAAATGGGCCACACACCGCTCTATATTTATTTTGGCAAGGACCCGACTTTTACCTTCGATACCTGCGGCCCTTTCGGCATGAGCTCACGCCAGCAGACCGCCTGGTACACCGCTGGCGGTGGCAGGGAAATCTTCATGGAATTCCTGAAGAGCTATGGCATTACCACTCTGCCTTGCGGTAACACAGGCTGTCAGATGGGTGGCTGGTTCCGCAAGGAGATCAAAAATCTGGAAGACATGGCCGGCCTGAAAATGCGCGTGGGCGGATTTGGTGGTCGCATCATGCAAAAGCTGGGCGTAGTGCCACAGCAAATTCCTGCGGGCGACATCTACCCAGCACTGGAAAAAGGCACCATAGACGCCGCCGAATTCGTCGGCCCCTATGACGATGAAAAGCTGGGATTCGACCGCGTTGCGCCTTACTACTACACACCAGGCTGGTGGGAAACCGGCTCGCATCTCTCACTCATCATCGGCAACAAGCAATGGAGTGCCCTGCCCCAGCTCTATCGTGCAGCGCTTACCGCCGCCTCTTACGAGGCACATGTCATGGTGCAGGCTAAATATGACGTTCGCAATCCGCAGGCACTGGCTCGACTGATCAAACGAGGCGTCAAGCTTCGTCCCTTCCCGATGGATGTGATGAAAGCCAGTCTGAAAGCTGCAAAAGAAGTGATGGCAGAAGAAGCATCAAAAAATGCCAACTTCAAAAAAATCTATGAGCACTACACAAATTTTCAGGATCAGCAAAATAAGTGGTACTCGGTTGCGGAACAACGCATGCAGAATTTTCAGATCGCGGCACTCAATGCCAGCACCAAAAAAGAGTAAGAAGCTTCAGACGGGAGTGCCGCAGACGATGCAGCCGCACGGCAAGGCACTCCCAACGTCGCAGGCAGTATTTTTTACAGCTTCTAGGTGACTAACGGTCACGCAGGGAAAACAATGAGACTTCAGGGAAAAACCGCACTGATCACCGCTGCCGGTCAAGGTATCGGTTATGCCAGCGCCCTTGCCATGGCTGCAGAGGGTGCCAGCGTTATTGCAACGGATGTCAACGGCGAGTTACTGTCTCGCTTTGATGGATTGCCGAATATTCAGACCGCTCTGCTGGACGTGATGAATAAAGAAGCAATCAACTCTATCGTTAACAAAATTCCGCGCATTGATGTGCTGTTCAATTGTGCGGGCTACGTCCACGCGGGCAACGTCCTCGAAGCCAGTGATGCGGACTGGAACTTCGCCTTTGATTTCAATGTGCGTTCGCAATTCTGGATGATCCAGGCGGTACTACCCAAAATGCTATCGCAAGGTAAAGGCAGCATCATCAACATGGCCAGCGTGGTCTCCAGCGTTAAAGGTCTGCCTAACCGCTTTGTCTACGGTGCCAGTAAAGCCGCTGTTATTGGCCTGACGAAAGCGGTCGCTGCCGATTACGTCGGCAAAGGCATACGCTGCAATGCCGTCTGTCCCGGCACCGTCGACACGCCCTCGCTTCAGGATCGCATCAATGCTTATGATGATCCGGTCGAAGCACGCAAACAATTTGTTGCCAGACAGCCAATGGGGCGGCTGGCAAAGGCGGAGGAAATCGCACCCGTCGCGGTATTTCTCGCCTCGGAGGACTCAGCCTTTAGCACAGGCAATATCTATTCCGTCGATGGCGGCATGACCATCTGAACGGCTCACGCAATTGACCGTCCACAAGGCGGCCATCATCTTCTCCGCAGAATGTTCGGGGCAGGAGCTCACTTTTCACACTTAATTAATTATTGATTTGATATCAAATTATTCCTTGTGTAGAACACGTCTGACATGAAAAAATAATTTTTTAACCAAAAGTCACTTTTCATGCGCAGTTCAACTGATACGGGCTATAGCAAGCCACCTCTGTGGGGAAGAGCTCTGCTTGTGTGGGGGTCGGTTGCACTGGCGTCAATCGCTTTGCTTTGGACGATGGCGCATGTGGAACGCGCGGCAGATCAGCGTCAGGCAGAACTTGAAGGAAGGCGTCGCGTTATCGACCTTACCAAGAGTTACGCAAAACAGCTGCAGAATTCGATTGAGAGAATCGATCAATTGTCGCTGGTGATCGCCCGTGTGGCCAGTGCCGGCACCAAGACCTTAACGCATCAAATTTTTCAGGATCTGCCATCGTATGACTGGTTCAATCCCTTGCTGATTGACCAGCACGGTATCGTGCAAAGCGCTCTTGGCTCCTCGACCGTTGGGATGTCGGTTTCGGATACCCAATTTTTTCGGAATCATCTCAAATCAACTTCGACCGATCTCACTATCAATCCGCTTGAACCAGGCGTAGGCAAACTCGCGGGCAAACAAGTTGCTCGATTCTCTCGTCGTATCAATGACGCTCAGGGAAAATTCATGGGCGTTATCGTACTGAGTATGCTGCCCGAACAACTCGCCGACCCCAGCAAGACTATCGCACTCAGCACTGGCGATTTGATTGGCATCAGATTTATCAATGGAGGAACCCTGCTGCGGCACGATATCGGCCGCGACTTCTCAATCGGTGATTTTGATCTTCTGAATAACGCTGATGCCAAACAAAATTTCTCGGAAATCCGTGTCCCGGGCAATCTGATGTATGTCGGCCAGACCAGGCTGGAAAAATATCAATTAGAGGCCGTCATTGCGGTCACCCACAGCAATATTCTTCGATCTTTTAACGAGACAGGCGACCTTTACAACCTCCTGCAAGTCGCTGGCAGCAGTCTGATTATTTTTCTTTGCCTCACAGGTGGGTGGCTGCAATCGCGACGCGATGCACGCTTGGATCACAAAAAAAAGATCACCAGCACATTCCGCCTTGCCGTCGATGCCTCGCGCGAAGAGCTTTATATGTTTTCACCCTATTTTGACAAAGATGGAGGAATGACAGACTTTCGATTGGAAGACTGTAATGGACAAGCCTTGCGCATGTCTGGAGGAGAAAGGGAACATTTTATCGGGAAGCGACTGAGCGAGCTCTTCAGCGGCGACAATCTCTTGGGCATAAAATTGTTTCTGCATACTGCAATGAGTGATGGATTTGCTGAGAAAGAAGTATTTGTCTACCGAGAAGGTCCAAAGAAAAAGCTCTGGTTTCAAGCCCGCGCCGTACGCGCCGATCTTGGACTGGCTGTGACCTTGCGCGATATCACTGAGGTCAAAGAAAAAGAGAATCAACTCAAACAGTTAGCACTGACTGATGCGCTGACCCATCTACCAAACCGCCACTGGATGAATCAGCAACTCCCTTTCATGATGGAAGCGGCTGAAAAGAATGGGCAACAATTCGCCGCCTTGTTCATTGATTTGGATAACTTCAAAATCATCAATGACACGCTGGGTCACAAAATAGGGGATGCCTATCTGCAGGCGGTCGCACGCATGCTGCAACAATCGGTGCGCAAGCACGATCATGTGCTGCGTCTGGGCGGCGATGAATTCATGATTCTACTGAATGAACTCGACAGCCCTGACGTTGCACTCGGTATCGCAGAACATCTGCTTATCCGGCTGCGCGACATAGAAACTCTGGATACCAACAGCAGTCTGTCGCCACGTGCCTCGATTGGCATAGCCTTCTATCCCGAAAATGCAACAACACCGGAGGGTCTGGTGCAGGCGGCTGATCTTGCCATGTACGAAGCCAAACGCTCCGGCAAGGACAGGGTTGCTCGCTATTCCAGCAAGATGCTCGATCAACTATCCGAGCGCATGAGCATGGAAAGTGCGCTTCAACGCGCCATTCCCGGCGGGCAGTTGCTGCTCTATCTGCAACCGCGCGCCAGTGCAGCGACCGGCGAACTGGTGGGATTTGAGGCGCTGGTGCGATGGCAGCACCCGGAACTTGGGCTAGTCTCGCCACAGCGTTTCATTCCACTTGCAGAAGAAAGTCACCTCATCGTGGAACTGGGTAACTGGGTCGCTGCGATCACTTGCGAGACACTGGCGCACTGGCGCAGTGACGGTAAGCAAATCGTGCCCATATCGATCAATGTCTCGGCACGGCAGCTGAAAGACTCTGAATTCCGCACGCATCTTCACACGCAAATGCACAAGTACGGTATCCATGCCTCAGAGATTGGCATCGAGCTTACCGAATCCATGACGATCGGCGATAACGACGAAATACAGAACGAACTTCGTCTGTTGGCCGACATGGGCCTCGAACTAATGATTGATGATTTCGGAACGGGTTACTCATCCCTGGCCCGACTGCAAAGCCTGAGTGTCGATGTGCTTAAAATCGATCAGTCCTTTGTCCGCAATCTTTCCGCTGGCGGCGAGGGAATCGTGTTGTGCCAGGCAATGACACAAATGGGCAAAACGCTCGGACTGGCCGTGGTGGCAGAAGGCGTCGAAACCACCGAGCAATTACAAATGCTGCAACTGATGGGCTGCGACGAGATTCAGGGCTACATTGCGTCTCCCCCGGTGCCGACCGATGCGGCTCTGCAGATGCTCGGTGGACCACCCTTCTTTGCGCCGCTGGCTGAAATCAGCAATCCACAAATGAGCGATCGCTCCCTTACATCCTAGCCAATGGGTCTCATCGCCAATCCAATCGGCGCAGCTGTCATTACAATAGAGGTTTTTGAGCCTCTTCTCACGCCATGAAATATCTTCATACGATGGTCCGCGTCAGTGATGTTGACGCCTCCCTGCACTTTTATCGCGATGCACTCGGACTCGAGCTGGTGCGCCAGTTTGACGTTCCCGCCGGCCGCTTTACCCTGATCTATCTGGCTGCTCCCGGCGACCATGACGCGCAAGTCGAACTCACCCACAACTGGGATCCCGAAGATTTGGGCGGCAGCCGCAACTTTGGCCACTTGGCCTATGCGGTAGAAGATATCTACGCTGCCTGCGAGCGACTGCAAGCGCATGGGGTAACGATTCTGCGGCCACCACGAGATGGTCGCATGGCCTTCGTTCGCTCACCCGATAACATCTCCATTGAGCTTTTGCAGCGCGGTGCCCCGCTCGCGCCCGCCGAGCCTTGGACGTCCATGCCCAATGTGGGTGAGTGGTAATTCGCTTTATAACAGGAAATTTGCATGCAGTCTGATACAACGATCGCTGAAGCCAAAGTCTGGCCTACACATTTCGAGGCAGCCCACATGCCCGGCTCACTGCCGATGGGTGGCGTCATTCCAATGACGCCGATCTTCGCCTTCGAAACACCGGCAACACCACTGATACTTTCGCACGAAGCGTCGCTGTCACCCCGGCGCACCGATATCGAATTGGGTGGACTGCTTGCCTTCATGATCGATGACGTTATTACGCCGGCCGAAGCAGACAACATCATCGAAGCCAGCGAGCGCTTTGGCTATCGCGACGAAGCCCCGGGCATTTCCACACCACCGGGCATGCGCATGAACAAAGCCGTGCATTGGCTTGCTGAAGAATCACTGCTGGGCCCCGTGTTCGAACGCATCAGTCACTTGCTACCCGCCTCCATTGACGGCGGCACGCTCCACCCTGCCCTCAGCCGACGCATCAACATGTACCGATACGATGCGAATGACGTATTCAATATGCATACGGATGGCGATTGGCCCGGTTACGGCCTGAGCCCGGATCGTCAGCACATGATCGAATGGCCGGGACTGCGCTCGTGCATGTCGATGCTGCTATATCTGAACGGGCCCGAGGATGGCATCGAGGGCGGCAGCACGCGTCTGTATCGGCCGGATCGCGGCTGGGTGGATATCACACCGCGCAAAGGCTCGGCACTATTTTTCCGTCATGGCTTTGGTCCGCAGAGCGTGCTGCATGAAGGTTGTCGTGTCTTCGGTGATGTATCGAAATATGTCGCACGCATCAATGTGATGTACGAGTGGCGCTAAAAGGGTCTTTCAATGGCCATCGCGGCTAAGCATTACGTGTATGTGATCGAGCTATCGAAAGATGTGCTCTATGAAGCAAAATTCAGAAAAGCCAACCCGGACTACCAGACCGGCAAGCCCTGCGTCTATGTGGGTATGACAGGACTAGATCCGGATCTGCGCTTTGACCGGCACAAGGCCGGCATACAGGCCAATAAATTCGTGCAGACCTACGGCCTGCATCTTCTGCCTGAGCTCTACGAAGCACACAACCCCATGCCATATGAAGATGCGCGATACATGGAGGTAGATCTGGGGATACGCCTACGTGAAGCCGGCTTTGGTGTCTGGCAGGCCTGAGTGAGCAACCAGATTTGATTGCGCACCGCGCGCGAAAGTGGTGCATTCGCTTCATGCCCTAAGTTAAAGCAAAGACACTGAAAAATGCGGTGCTGCTTAGTTGCCACCTTTAGCGCCTGTCACTACAGGCAAAAAGATTTACAGCATCGGATATTCCTCAACCAGTATCGGCTGAATGTGCTCGACAAAATTGGGCAGATCAGCGAGCAGCGTTTTGCCTTCCGGGCTCTGCAACGCCGCGTCGAGCGCCTCTTTGGACTCGAACCATAATTCGGAAAAACCATCGAAACCAAATTTTTCGATATCACCAGCAGCAACCAAATTGACCGAGTAACGCTGCATGCCGGGCAATTTCTTGCACAGCTCCGCATGCACGGTCAGCCAGTGGGTCTCGAATTGTTCACGGGACATGCTTTTTTTGCGCTGGACCATGCCGATGCGCTTGACGCTGCTAGGTTTCATTTTGCCTCCAAAGATGTGCTGTTTGATGCCTATGCATCGAGCGAGATGACGCAGTATAAAAAATTCGACGCAGTCGTCGGTTCGATATTCACGAATACCCG
>JACCEC010373130.1_pt1 | contig 16205 bp, 10 predicted proteins | sample 7450121 | NCBI WGS metagenome assembly JACCEC01 (sample SAMN15323455, study PRJNA562643) | freshwater metagenome | isolation source: river surface water | place: USA:Blue River Watershed | collected 2017-08-18 | reverse complement strand
GGGCTGGGGTAGAAGGTCTGCACCTGATCGGCGCGAAAGCCGTTCTTCTTGAGCCAGACGGCCAGGTTCATCATGTCTTCGTCGCTGGTGCCCGGGTGCGCGGCGATGAAGTACGGAATCAAGTATTGCTTCTTGCCCGCCTCGGCCGAGAACTTGTCGAACATCTGCTTGAAGCGGTCGTAGCTGCCGATGCCCGGCTTCATCATCTTGGACAGCGGCCCCTGCTCGGTGTGCTCGGGCGCGATCTTCAGGTAGCCACCCACATGGTGCTGCACCAGCTCCTTGACGTACTCGGGCGATTGCACCGCCAGGTCGTAGCGCAGGCCCGACCCGATCAGGATCTTCTTGATGCCCTTGAGGCCACGGGCGCGCCGGTACATGCGCACCAGGGCGCTGTGGTCGGTGTTCAGGTTGGGGCAGATGCCGGGGTAGACGCAGGAGGGCTTGCGGCAGGCGGCCTCGATCTCGGGCGACTTGCAGCCGATGCGGTACATGTTGGCGGTGGGGCCGCCCAGGTCGGAGATCACGCCGGTGAAGCCGGCCACCTTGTCGCGGATGTCCTCGATCTCCTGGATCACCGAGTCCTCGGAGCGGCTCTGGATGATGCGGCCCTCGTGCTCGGTGATCGAGCAGAAGGTGCAGCCGCCGAAGCAGCCGCGCATGATGTTGATCGAGAAGCGGATCATCTCCCAGGCCGGGATCTTGGTCGCGCCATCATGGCCGCCGTTTTCGTCCGCGTAGGCCGGATGCGGGCTGCGTGCGTAGGGCAGGCCGAACACCCAGTCCATCTCGGCGGTGGTCAGCGGAATCGGCGGCGGGTTGAGCCAGACATCGCGCGCGGTCTTGCCCTCGCCATGCGCCTGCACCAGCGCGCGCGCATTGCCCGGATTGGTCTCCAGGTGCATGACCCGGTTGGCATGCGCGTAGAGCACCGGGTCGGCCTTGACCGCCTCGAAGCTCGGCAGCCGGATCACGGTGCGGTCACGCGGCGGCCTGCCCTTGCTGGGCAGGGCCGGATTGGACAAGAATTTCAGCGGCTGGACCGCTGCGCCCTGGCTGGCGCCGAGGGACTTGAGCTCGTTGGCCTGGCTGGCGCTGGCCTGCGCCTGCTCGTCGATCGCGCAGGTCTTGCCCTGCGCGGCGGCCTGCTCGGAGGCCATGTGATAGGGATTCGGGTGCGCGTCGATGTGACCTGGCTGATCGACCTCGGTCGAGTCGATCTCGAACCAGTCCGGCGCGGGATTGCGACGCACGAAGGCGGTGCCGCGCACGTCGGTGATCTGATCGACCGGCTCCTTGCGCGCGATGCGGTGCGCGACCTCGACCAGCGCGCGCTCGGCGTTGCCGTAGAGCAGCAGGTCGCACTTGCTGTCGATGACGATCGAGCGGCGCACCGTCTCGCTCCAGTAGTCGTAATGCGCGATGCGGCGCAGCGAGCCCTCGATGCCACCGAGCACGATCGGCACATCCTTGTACGCCTCGCGGCAGCGCTGGCTGTAGACAGTGGCCGCGCGATCCGGCCGCCTGCCGCCGACATCACCCGGCGTGTAGGCGTCATCGCTGCGGATCTTGCGGTCCGCCGTGTAGCGGTTGATCATCGAGTCCATGTTGCCCGCCGTCACGCCCCAGAACAGGTTGGGCTTGCCCAGCGCCTTGAACGGCTCGGCGCTGTGCCAGTCGGGCTGGGCGATGATGCCGACCCGGAAACCCTGCGCTTCGAGCACGCGGCCGATCACGGCCATGCCGAAGCTCGGGTGATCGACATACGCGTCGCCGGTCACCAGGATGATGTCGCAGCTGTCCCAGCCGAGCTGGTCCATCTCCGCGCGGCTCATCGGCAGGAAGGGCGCGGTGCCGAAGCGCTTGGCCCAGTAGGGCCGGTAGCTGGTCAGCGGCTTGGCGTGGCGCGGAAAGAAGGAGACGTCGATGGGGGCGTTCATGGGCGGAGTCCGGGACAACCCGCCATTGTAGTTTTCCGGGGAAAACATGCGCCTCTCATGGTCATCGCTGGCGCTGCTGGCCGGACAGGGCCGCGGTCAGTGCGTGCCGAAGGCGTGGCGCAGCGCGCGCGCGGCGTCCTGGTGCGCGGTCAGCGCTTCGGGAATCGAACGCCCCATCTTGATGAAGTCGTGCACCACGCCGCGGTAAATCTCCAGATCGACCGCCACCCCGCTCAGACGCAGGCGGTCGGCCATCAGCACGCCTTCATCGACCAGCGGGTCGCATTCGGCCAGTCCGAACCAGGCCGGCGCGACGCCGTCCAGATCGGGCGCCAGCAGCGGCGCGAAACGCCAGTCCTCGCATTCCTCGTCGCTATTCAGGTACTGGTCGAACAACCAGTCGATCGCTTCGCGCTCGAGCAGGAAGCCGTGGCCGAAGGTCTTGTGCGACGGCGTGTCGCGTCGGGGCGCGCAGCCCGGGTAGAACAGCAGCTGCAGCGCCAGCCCGATGCCGGCGTCGCGCGCCTGCAGCGCGGTCACCAGGCTCAGCGTGCCGCCGGCGCTGTCACCGCCGACTGCGATGCGCGCCGGATCCAGCCCGAATACGGCGGCGTTCCGATGCAGCCAGAGCAGGCCGTCGAAGGCGTCATCGACCGCGGTCGGGAACTTGTGTTCGGGCGCGAGCCGGTAGTCCAGCGCGAGCACCGCGCAATGCGCCAGGTGGGCCAGATGCCGGCACAGGCTGTCGTGGGTGTCGAGGCTGCCGACCGTGAAGCCGCCGCCATGCAGGTAGAGCAGCACCGGCAGGCCGGGCTCATCCTGAGCCAGCGCCGGCGCGTACAGGCGTGCGGCTATTGTTGAGCCGTCGCGCGTGGGTACCTGCAGGTCTTCCACTCTCTTGAGCTTGTGCGGCGGCAGGTCGAGCACGCTGGCGCCGGCCTCGTAGAAGGCCTTGGCCTGCTGCGGCGACAGCATATGCAGCGGCAGCCGGTTGGCGCGCGCGATGCGGTCGAGCACGCTGCGCATCGCAGGCGTGAGCAGCGCACGGGGATGGTGGTGGCTCATCGGGTCAGAGGAAGCGGTCGAGCAGCTTGCGGCTGTGCCTGTCAAGCGACTGCGGATCGCGGATCATGAACTGCACGCCATGGCTGTCGATCACCAGCAGCGTGGTGCGGTTGAGCTTGCGGATGTCCTCCTCGCCCTTGAGCACGAACTTGCAGCGGCCGCGGTCGGTCTCTACTGTCCAGGCGCTGGGCGTGGCAAAGGAGCTGACCTCCAGCAGGCGCTCGATCACCGGCATGAACTCGCGCTGGTGCAGCTCCTGCTCCAGCAGCGCGCGCTGCTCGGGTGGCAGATCCGCCAGCGCCGCGATCCAGGCGATCTCGTGCCCGTTCGGGCCGACCAGCGAGATGTTGCCCTGCGGCGTCTGGATCGGGAAGGCGCGCACGGCCGTGACCGGCTCGTGGCTCACGCCGTCGGGGGTCCGGACCTTGAGCCGGCCCATCGGGTTGCGTTCGATTCGCATCACTTCACTCCTCGGGCAGCAGGTCGCGGTTGGCATCGGCCTGGCGCTGCTGCGCCTGGTAGAGCCGGTAGTAGGCGCCTTCGCGCGCCATCAGCTCGTCGTGCGAGCCCTCCTCGACCTTGAGCCCCTTGTCCATCACGACCAGGCGGTCGGCCTTGCGCAGCGTCGAGAGCCGGTGCGCGATGGCGATCGTCGTGCGGCCCTTGACCAGGTTGTCGAGCGCGCGCTGGATCTCCTTCTCGGTCTCGGTATCGACGGCGGAGGTCGCCTCGTCGAGGATCAGGATGCGCGGATCGATCAGCAGCGCGCGCGCGATCGAGATGCGCTGGCGCTCGCCGCCCGACAGGCCCTGGCCGCGCTCGCCGACCAGCGAGTCGTAGCCCAGCGGCAGGCGCAGGATGAAGTCATGCGCATGCGCGGCGCGCGCTGCGGCGACGATTTCCTCGCGCGTCGCGTCGGGCTTGCCGTAGGCGATGTTCTCGGCGATGGTGCCGAAGAACAGGAAGGGCTCCTGCAGGACGAGACCGATGTGGCGCCGGTAGTCGGCCACCGCCATCTGGCGGATGTCGGTGCCATCGACCAGGATCGCGCCCTCCGAGATGTCGTAGAAGCGGCAGATCAGGTTGACCAGCGTGCTCTTGCCCGATCCGCTGTGGCCGACCAGACCGATCATCTCGCCCTCCTTGACCGTCAGGTCGAGGTCGCGGATCACGGCGCGGTTGCCGTAGCGGAAACCCGCGCCGCGGATCTCGATCCTGCCGCGCACCCTGGGCAGCACGATCGGCTGCGCCGGCTCCGGCACGCTGGAGACATGATCCAGGATGTCGAAGATGCGCTTGGCGCCCGATGCCGCCTTCTGCGTCACCGAGACGATGCGGCTCATCGAGTCGAGCCGGGTGTAGAAGCGGCCGATGTAGGCGATGAACGCGGTGAGCACGCCGACCGTGATGCTGTTCTGCGACACCAGCCAGATGCCAAACGCCCAGACCACCAGCAGGCCGATCTCGGTCATCAGCGACACGGTGGGCGAGAACAGCGACCAGAGCTTGTTGAGCCGGTCGTTGACCTGCAGGTTGTGCCGGTTGGCGTCGCGGAAGCGGTCGGCTTCGCGCTGCTCCTGCGCGAAGGCCTTGACGACACGGATGCCTGGAATGGTGTCGGCCAGCACGCTGGTGACCTCGGACCAGACGCGGTCGATCTTCTCGAAGCCGGTGCGCAGGCGGTCGCGTACGACATGGATCAGCCAGCCGATGAAGGGCAGCGGCACCAGCGTGGCGAGCGCCAGCTGCGGGTTGATCGAGAACAGGATGCCCGCCGTCATCATGATCATCAGCACGTCGGTCGCGAAGTCGAGCAGGTGCAGCGACAAAAAGACGTTGATGCGGTCGGTCTCGTTGCCGATGCGCGCCATCAGGTCGCCGGTGCGCCGGCCGCCGAAGTATTCGAGCGAGAGCTTGAGCAGGTGCTCGTAGGTCGTGGTGCGCAGGTCGGCGCCGATGCGCTCTGACACCAGCGCCAGGATATAGGTCTTGATCCAGCCCAGCACCCAGGCCAGCAGCGCGGCCCCGAACAGGCCGCTGAGCAGCAGCGTGACCAGGCCGGTGTCGATCGGCTGGCCGTTCTGGTAGGGAATGAGCACCTTGTCCATCAGCGGCATGGTCAGGTAGGGCGGCACCAGCGTCGCGGCGGTCGAGGCCAGCGTGAGCAGGAAGCCGGTCAGCAGCTGCCAGCGGTAGGGATGGGCGAAGCGCCACAGCCGCAGCAGCGTCCAGGTCGATGGCGGCGTGTGGATGACCTGCGCGCAGACCTCGCATTCGTCGGCATCGGGGTCGAGCGGCGACTGGCACTGCGGGCACAGCGAGAGCGGCGCGAGCTGCAGCGGCCTGCCGTGCAGCAGGAACTCGCGTCGCGCCTCGAACTGCTCCAGCAGTCGGCTGGCCTGCAGGTGCGCCCCCAGCGTGTAGCGCCAGGCGGCGATGCGCTGGCCGTCTCGCACCAGTTCCAGCAGGCCGACGCCGTTGTGGTCGCTGTTGAGCAGCGCGATGTCCTGGTCCAGCGCCCAATGGCGCACGGTATCTCTGCCTTCGAACGCCCACAGCTCGTCTGCGGTAACCAGCAGCAGGCCGGCGCCAAAACGCAGCTGCTCGTCGAGGTCGAGCTCCAGCCAGGCCTGGACCGGAGCGCCGTCGAGCCGATGCGATACGGCAGGCCGCCAGATTTCCGGGAAACCGGACGGCAATTGAGCCTGTTCTTGTGGTGACGACATGTTGCAATAAATTTTCAGGGGCCACACGCCAGGGGCGTGAACTAGGTGGAAAATCCAGCGCAGGAGGTTGAGCCATCGGACTGCAGCGGCAAACCGTCACTGATCCCATGGACATCCTGATTCAGTTTGTTCAGATTGTAAAGCTGAGCCGATAACGCAAATCTGCCAACATGAGCCCTGCACCAGGAGCTGCTGTCCGGCGCTAAGCCGGTGCCGCACGACGGGTCGGGGCTAAGCCCGAGATGAAGCACCAACCCATACAGATCCTGCGCACCAACCACCTGCGCGGCCCCAGCATCTGGACCTACCACCAGGCCGTCGAAGTCCTGATCGACATCGGCGCCCTGGAGGACTGTCCTTCGCACACCCTGCCCGGTTTCACCGACCGGCTGCTGGCCTGGCTGCCGGGTCTGCATGAGCACCACTGCGGCCTGGGCTATCGGGGCGGCTTCGTCGAGCGCCTGCGCGACGGCACCTGGCCCGGCCATATCATGGAACATGTGTCGATCGAGCTGCAGAACCTGGCCGGACTGCCGTCGGCGTTCGGCAAGGCGCGCTCGACCGACCAGCGCGGCGTGTACAAGGTCGTCGTGCGCACCGGCCAGAAGGAGGTCGGCATCCGGGCTCTCAATGATGCACGCGACCTCGTGATGGCGGCGATCAACGACGAACCCTTCGACGTCGCGCAGTGCGTCGACCACCTCAAGTACCTGATCGAGCAGCATGCGATGGGGCCGAGCACGCGCGCCATCGTCGAGGCTGCCACGCAGCGCAAGATTCCGCATATCCGCCTGATCGACGACGGCAACCTGGTCCAGCTCGGCTACGGCGCCAAGCAGCGCCGCATCTGGACCGCCGAGACCGACCGCACCAGCGCGATCGCCGAAGGCATTTCCAAGGACAAGGAGCTGACCAAGGAGCTGCTCAAGTCCTGCGGCGTGCCGACGCCAGAAGGTCAGGAGGTCGACAACGCCGAGGAAGCCTGGGAGGCTGCGCAGGACATCGGTCTTCCGGTGGTCGTCAAGCCGTCGGATGCCAACCGCGGCCGCGGCGTGGTGCTCGACCTGCGCACGCGCGAGCAGGTCATGGCCGCCTACGACATCGCTGCCAAGGTCAGCTCCTATGTCATGGTCGAGCGCATGGTCGAGGGCGAGGAGCACCGTCTGCTGATCGTCGGCGGCAAGATGGTCGCCGCCGTGCGCGGCGAGCTGTCCTACATCACGGCCGACGGCCAGTCCAGCGTCATGCAGTTGGTCGAGAGCCAGATCAACTCCGACCCGCGCCGGGGCATCGAGGAGCATTTCCCGCTCAACCCCGTCCTGCTGCCCGCCAACCGCAAGGTCATGCTGGAGCTGCAGCGCCAGGGCCTGACGCCCGAGTCGGTGCCCGAGGCCGGCCGCAAGATCCTGCTTGAGCGCAACGGTGTGCTGAACCAGGACATCACGGACGAGGTCCATCCCGCGACGGCAGAACTGGCCGCACTCGCCGCACGCATCGTCGGGCTCGACATCGCGGGCGTCGATGTGGTCGCCAGCGACATCTCGCGCCCGCTCGAGGCGCAGGGCGGCGCCGTCATCGAGGTCAACGCCGGCCCTGGCCTGCTGATGCACCTGCAGCCCGTCGTCGGCCAGCCGCGTCCGGTCGGCGAGGCCATCGTCGAGCACCTGATGGGCAGCGGCAACAGCGGCCGCATCCCGGTCGTCGGCATCAGCGGCGTCGAGCACACCACGGCGGTCGCCATGCTGACCGGCTGGCTGCTGTACCGCGCCGGCCATGTCACCGGCCTGGCGTGCAACGCCGGCCTGTACCTGCAGATGGACAGGATCGAGACCGCATCGCCTGGCGAGTGGGAGTCGGGCCAGCGCATCCTGATGAACCGAACCACCACCGCTGCCGTGATCGAGAGCGGCCCGCGCAGCATCCTGGAACACGGCCTGGCATACGACCGCTGCCAGGTCGGCGTTGTCACCGGCGTTCCCATGCCTGAAGGCCTGCAGGACCATCACATCCACACCCATGACCAGATGCGCAACGTGCTGCGCACCCAGGTCGATGTCGTGCTGCCGGGCGGCTGCGCCGTGCTCAATGCCGACGACGAGGTCTGCGCCGGGCTGGCCGAACTGTGCGACGGCAACGTGCTGTTCTACACCGTCAACGCCGACCACGAGCTGCTGGCCGAGCACTGCGCCGAAGAAGGCGGACGTTTCCTGGTCGTGCGCGAGCAGCGCATCGTGCTGCTCGACCACCGTGGCGAGACCGCGGTGCTGGACCTGCGCCACGCCATGGTCGAGCGACTGCTGCAGCAGCACCTGCCGCTGCCCGCGCTGCTGGCCGCAGTCGGTGCGGCGCTCGCGCTCGAAATGGACCCCGCGCTGGTGCGTGCCGGCGTCGAGACCGCCGAATAAACCCTTTCCGGATCAAAGATGGAAGTTTCCCGTATCCGGGCCCTGCGCGGCCCCAACCTCTGGTCCCGCCACACCGCGATCGAGGCCGTCGTCAAGCTGGCGCCGCAGGAATGCGACCTGGCGCTGCTGCCAGGCTTTGTCGATCGCCTGCGCGAGCGTTTTCCGCAGCTCGGCGCCCTGCCCCAGTCCGGCGCGTCACTGGCGCACGCTCTCGAGCGCGCGGCGCTGGCGCTGCAGGCCGAGGCTGGCTGCACGGTCAGCTTCAGCCGCAGCGCCAAGGCGCCTGATGAAGGCATCTACCAGATCGTCGTCGAATACTCCGAGGAAAAGGTCGGTCGCATGGCGCTCGATCTGGCGATCGAGCTGGTCGAAGCCGCGCTCGAGAGCCAGCCTTTCGATCTGGTCGAGGCGATCGCCCGCCTGCGCGAGACCGACGAGGATGTCCGCCTGGGCCCCTCGACCGGCTCGATCGTCGATGCGGCGGTCGCGCGCGGCATTCCCTACCGCCGCCTGACCCAGGGCAGCCTGGTCCAGTTCGGCTGGGGCAGCAAGCAGCGCCGCATCCAGGCCGCCGAGATCGATTGCACCAGCGCGATCGCCGAGGGCATCGCGCAGGACAAGGACCTGACCAAGAAGCTGCTGCATGCCGCTGGCGTACCGGTGCCGCTGGGTCGCCCGGTCAAGGACGAGGAAGATGCCTGGGCCGCTGCGCAGGAGCTCGGCGGCGCGGTCGTGATCAAGCCGCTCGACGGCAACCAGGGCAAGGGCGTGACGGTCAACGTGAATACGCGCGACCAAGTCACGGCCGCCTACCGCAACGCGCGCCACTACCGCGAGGAAATCCTGGTCGAGCGCTACCTGCCCGGCATCGACTACCGGCTGCTGGTGGTCGGCGACAAGCTGGTGGCGGCAGCGCGGCGCGACCCGCCGCTGGTGATCGGCGACGGACAGCGAACCGTGCGCGAGCTGGTCGAGATCGTCAACCGCGACCCCAAGCGCGGCGACGGTCATGCCACGCCGCTGACCAAGATCAGGCTCGACGACATTGCCGTCGACCGCCTGCGGGAACAGGGACTGACACCCGAATCGGTCCCGGCTCTCGGCCAGCGCGTCGTGCTGCGCAACAACGCCAACCTCTCGACCGGCGGCAGCGCGACCGACGTCACCGACGAGGTGCATCCGGAAGTTGCTGCGCGCGCCGTCGCGGCGGCACAGATGGTCGGCCTCGACATCTGCGGCGTCGATGTCGTGTGCGAGAACGTGATCGAGCCGCTGGAGAAGCAGAGCGGCGGCATCGTCGAGGTCAACGCCGCGCCGGGACTGCGCATGCACCTGAGCCCGAGCTTCGGCAAGGGCCGCAACGTCGGCGAGGCGGTGATCAGCCACATGTACCCGGACGGTGACGATGGCCGCATCCCGATCGTCGCGGTCACCGGCACCAACGGCAAGACCACCACCGTACGCCTGACTGCGCACCTGCTCAAGGGCAACGGCCTGCGCGTGGGCATGACCAACACCGACGGCGTCTATGTCAATGGCCGTCAGACCGACAGCGGCGACTGCAGCGGCCCGCGCAGCGCGCGCAACGTGCTGATGCACCCGGATTGTGACGCCGCCGTGTTCGAGACCGCGCGCGGCGGCCTGCTGCGCGAAGGCCTGGCGTACGACCGCTGCCAGGTCGCGGTGGTGACCAACGTCGGCAGCGGCGACCACCTGGGGCTGAACTTCATCACCACGCTGGAGGACCTGCGCGTGCTCAAGCGCGTGATCGTCCTCAACGTCGCGCCCGGCGGCATGGCGGTGCTCAACGGCACCGACCCCGAGGTCGTCCGGATGGCCAAGCACTGCCCGGGCCAGATCACCTACTTCGGCTACGACCCGCACCACCCCGTCATCGCCACGCACCGCGCGCTGGGCAAGCGCGTGCTGTTCGTCGATCAGGGCGACATCGTCGCGGCCGAGGCAGGCCAGGAAGTCCGCATCCCGCTCTCGGGCGTGCCACTGACTGCCAACGGCGCGATCCGCTTCCAGATCGACAACGCGATGGCGTCGATCGGCGCTGCCTGGGCCGTCGACGTGCCCTGGGACCGCATCCAGGCCAGCCTGGCGACCTTCGTCAGCGATGCGCAGGCCGTGCCGGGCCGCTTCAACCTGTTCGACTACCGGGGCGCGACGCTGATCGCCGACTACGGCCACAACCCGGACGCGATCCAGGCGCTGTGCGATGCGGTCGTCAACATGCCGGCGATTGAGCGCGTGGTCGTGATCAGCGGTGCGGGCGACCGGCGCGACGAGGACATCCGCGACCAGACCAAGATCCTGGGCCGGGTGTTCGACGAGGTCATCCTGTACCAGGATGCCTGCCAGCGCGGCCGCGCCGATGGCGAGGTCATCGGGCTGCTGCGCGAGGGCCTGGTGGGAGCAACCCGGACGCAGCGCGTGCAGGAGATCCAGGGCGAGTTCAACGCCATCGATACCGCGCTGGCCACGCTGAAAGCCGGCGACCTGTGCCTGATCCTGATCGACCAGGTCGAGGAAGCGCTGGCGCATATCGCGCAGCGCTGCGCGCAAGCCAAGGCCTGAAGCCGATTGCTCTGGCAAAAAGGACTGCCGCGTGCAGTCCTTTTTTATGGCTGTCGGTGCCTGGGCGGTCGGCTTTCAGTCCCAGAACAGGATGGCCTCGCGACCGCTGACCATCAGGTCGAGCTTGAGTCCGACCGGCAGCAGCACCTTGGTCGGCACATGTCCGAAGGGCAGTCCGGTCAGCACCGGAACCTTGAGCTGGCGGCGCAGCCAGTCCACCACGCTCTGCAGCCTGAAACCCTTGTCGTGCGGCGTCAGCTGGAACTGGTTGAACTGGCCAAGCAGAACGGCCTGCTGGCGGCCGAGCACGCCGGCATGCAGCAGTTGCGTGAGCATGCGCTCGATGCGGTAGGGGTGCTCGCCTACGTCCTCCAGGAACAGGATGCCGCCTTCGATCTGCGGAAAGTAGGGCGTGCCGAGCAGCGAGACCAGCACCGAGAGGTTGCCGCCCCAGAGCTTGGCCTGCTCGACGCCCCACCCTGCCTCGCTGACGAGCTCCGGGTGGGCGCGCAGATCCGACAGCGGCAGGCGCCAGCCCGTGCCCTCGCCCTGCCCGCTGAGCAGGTCGTCGAAACAGGCCTGCATGATCTCGTCGGGCTGTTCGGGCTGGCCGAACGCCTCGATCAGCGACGGCCCGGCCCAGCTCGGCGTGCCGGTCTGGGCCAGCATGGCTTGCTGCATGGCGGTGAAGTCGCTCAGTCCCACGAAGGCGGTGCCGCGTTCGACCGCTTGCTGCAGCGCCGCATAAGGCAGGCTGGGCAGCAGTCGCGTGAGTCCGTAGCCGCCACGGGTGGTCATTGCCACTTGTGCCCCGCTGGCGGCAGCACGTGCAATCGCTGCCAGCCGGGTGTCGTCATCACCCGCGAAGCGCTGGTGGCTCGCCAGTGCGTCGGGGTCGATCTCGATCTGATGACCTTGGGCCTGCAGCCGCCTGACGCCGCGCCGGAAGCCGGCCTTGTCGCGCACTGCGCCGCTGGGAGAATAGAGGTAGATATGGGCCATGAGGTGATTATCGGCGCCCTGCTGCGAGCCGCTGCTCATTCGTCCCAGCGGTTTTCTCTCCAGGCGCGCTGGGCGGCGCGGTGACCGGTGTCGGGATAGGGAGCGGTGGCGAGCTCCTCCGGCATGGTAAACAGCTCGCTGTCGTTCAAGGCTGAAATCCCCTTCACTATCTGTTTTTCTTTTTTCCCCATAGCTTCAGCTAATTGCTTTTGTTTTTTTGCGTAAGTTACATATAAAGTCGAGACACCACGCGATCTCGCCCAGGCCAGCAACAGTTCGGCATGCAGCTCCAGGTTGTGCCAGGCCGATTTCTTGGGCTTGTCGCTCTGACCGAAACCGATCAGGTCCGGCAGGAGGACGCGCTGCCCGGCAGCACGGCGCGCGAGCGCCCAAGGCGCCAGCTGAGGCCACCAGGACTTCGAGTCGTGCAACGCCAGCCAGGCGACGGGTGACTCAGGCCCGGTGTCGATGCCGTGCAGGCGCAGCCCTTGCGACTCGGGCAGGCTCATCTCATAGTGCGACGCTGCCTGCAGGGACGGGAACAGCTCCCAGGCAGCAGCGAAGCGACGCTCCGGTGTTCGCAGCGCATCCTGGCGCAGCGGCGCTGCCACCAGGCGTGCCTGCGAGCGGCGGTGCGTGAAAAAGTCGCGCATCAGCTCGGCGCACTCCCCTGCCAGCACGCCGGCCACGACTTCGGTCTGGTGATTGAGCTCACGATACGCGAACAGGTCGAGCACCGAACCGGCGGCTCCGGTCTTGGGCTCGCGCGCACCGAACACCACGCGCCGGATGCGCGCATGCAGCATGGCCTGAGCGCACATGGCGCAGGGCTCCAGCGTCACGTAGAGCTCGCAGTCGTCGAGGCGGTAGTTGCCCAGCCTGGCCGCGGCCTCGCGCAGCGCCAGCATTTCGGCATGCGCCGTCGGATCATGCAGCGCGATGGGCTGGTTGTGCGTGCAGGCGAGCAGCTCGACCGCGTCGGCACTGCTCCCGGGCTGGCGCCTTACCAGCACGGCACCGACCGGCACCTCGCCCTGCTCGGCCGAGCGGCGGGCGGCAGCCAAGGCCTGGCGCATGAAATTGACATCAAGAAGTGCTTGCGGGTCGAACTCTGGCATGGGCTGGATGCTAACCGAGTGCCGCGGACGGATCCTTGGGGCAAAATGCCGGCTTTCCCAGCGCAAGTTTCCATCAGACTCCATGGCCAATCCCCTGCCCCCCACCCTCTCGCTCAAGCTCCCCGAGGACAATATCTTCGAGGATCTCGGACTGCGCCGCTGCGACGATGCGGCAATCGACCTCGACATGGATCTGGTCAAGAAGATCTGCCTGCTCAACGGACTGGACTGGGACAAGGTGCTGGCCAATCCCGGGCCGGTCGTCAGCACCATCCTGACCGTCTGGTACAAGAGTCATCTGGCCGAGGGAGGCTCGCCCGACCCGGTGATGGAGCAGCTCAGGCAGACGCACTGAACCCGGATCAGGCGGCGCGACTTGACGGAGGGCAAGCATTCAGATGGCGTGAGGACCACCCCACCGGCTAACGATCCGCTTCGTAAAGCCGGTATTGCCAGCGTGACTCCCTGTACCACTGCGGCTTCCACAAATGACGCCATGACAAGCGCAGAAACTCTGCCGTCGCCCCATCAGCCACAGGCACGTAAGGTGCGAGCCCGGCGGGCGGCTCGCCTGGCTGGCTGGCTGACCAGATCACCAGCGTTTGGCCGCCGACTGCCGGCAGCCTCTCCCCAGCCTGCCCAGGCACGACAAAACGAGAATCCGGAAAGAAACGGCGCAGGTTGGCTGCGATATGCAGTTCATCGCTGATTACCGTGCCGCCTTTGAAACCACGCTGCTTCAGCTGCTCGGCCAGATCCGGATAGGGCACCCCCCAGCGACAGCGCTGGCAAAAGGGATCGTAGACATAGAGGTTGCCGGTACGGACCAGAAAGGCGATAAGCGTGCAGCCGGCCAGCACCAGCATGAAGACGCGAACGCGCCTGGGGGACGGAAGCGAGGCGCGGGCCTTGTCCGACAGCCAAGCGATGGCCAGCACGAACATCGGCAGCAGGCTGTGGACAGCGTAATCGAAACGCGGGAAGAGCAACACATCGAAGCACAGCAGGTAAGCCAGCTCGAGCAGCAGCACCCATGCCAGCAGTTGTCCGAAATCCGGCGCTGCACCCGCGACTGGCCGTAACGTCTGCCGAAAGATGCTGCGCCAGATACCGGGAAAGGCCAGCGGCAAGATCAATATGTAGGGCGACAGCACGAATACCGGGAAGGTCAGCGCATCGCGCAGGCCTTGCCACATCGCCGAGGCGGAATGCCCGCCACGGGCCGGCCACTGAACAGCAGCAAATTCGACCAGGCGCTGCGGCTCGGCAAGCAACCAGGCGACATAGGGCGAAACGATCAGGAAGAGCAGCGGCAACACGACAAGCAGGCGGCGTAGCGACAGGCGCATGCGGATCGACGGCTGCAGCGCGACTGCACCGGCCAGTGCGCACAGGAAGATCGCGTAGGGACGCTCGGTCAACAGGCCCAAGCCGACCGCACAGGCCAATCCGCAGTAATCGCGCCATCGCCCGCGGTCGACGACGCGGATCAACGCCCAAAATGTCACCACGACAAGAACCATCGCACCGACACGGTACGTGAAGCCTTCGTGGAAGCGCCAGAAGATCTGGTAGACACAGGCCATCGACTCGACAGCGATGAAACCCCACAGGGCGCTGCCGGTGATGCGCCGAGTGATCAGAAACAGGCAACCCGCCATTGCGACCAGGCAGGCATACTTGACGAGCAGGAAGCTCGGCAAGCCGGTTCCGGCGAAACGCTGCACCACCCACAGCAACCAGTCGTACAACGGACCGTACTGCAAGCTGTAACCTGGCGCCAGCACCTGGACCAGGAGATTGTCGAGCGGATCATCGTCGCCGAGATTGCCAGAGGCAAGCAGGCGCAGCGTCGCATGTACCAGCGCGTACACGGCGATGATGACCAGTACGCCCGGCAGAGTCCGGGCGAAAGTGATGCGCCTTTCCGACTCGGGAGGGGTGTTTGCGTTGTGCAGAGCCATGGACAGAATCGGGCCAGGGAAGGTGTTAAAAGTTCATGGCTCAAGCCGCACTGGCCTGTGCCGGAGTGTCGCATTCAGCACCCGGGTTGTCCAGTGCCTCGGCAGCGACTGGCTAATGCTTCCCCAAATATTGGGGTTTCGTTTTCTGCGCACGACTCTTTGGCGGCAGCTATAACTATATTTTTAATTAACACGATCCTTGATGAATTTCAAAACAGCTTCTCTAGCTGATCGCTCGTATGCTGTCGCGTGCCCTTTACCCGGCAAGACAAGCTGATTGGTATCGATGCGTGTTTTCCAGAATGGTCTATCTGAGCATTGGGCATATGGATAGTTTGTATTCTCGAAATACGGATCGCGCTCCCAGTTGATCGCAAGAAATGGCGTGCCATGCTCTGAACCCACTCGCCGCCTTACTGAACACGGAAACCCTGAAACGATGATTCCTTTGAATCCGAGTTCCTTAGTCAAGTAAGCCCCCATTCCCCCCTCGCTGTGACCCATGAGAAATATATTATCCTTGTCGGCCCACTTCATTTCTTTGACCTTGCTTGCGGCATACTCAGCTTCCGCTGGCCTCAAGTCGTTGACAGGCACTTTCCCGATATTAGGCGTACTTGTTTCACTGATACAGTTTACTTCTCTGCCTGGAATTCCGAAAGAGTTCGGAAGAACGACTATATACCCTGCAGCTTTAATTTCTTCCGCCCATCTTCTTTCATGATCATGTATTCCACCACAACCATGCAAGAACACGATGACTGGCATAGGCTTTTCAACTTCAACAGTCTCAACCGTCTTGGTAAAAAATTGGTTGGACACGTAAACGACCGCCTTATCCCACGCCTTAGAAACGTCATATCTACTCATATCAGATGCATCGCTTACCCCAACAGCAAAAAATGCAATAATAACCATTATTCGATTGAGCATAGATCATTCTTTCGGCTGAATTTTCCTGGCACCTGAAAGATGAAATTTCAATTTATTACTGCATTTGACAGATAAAATTGGATAATTTGCGGTCGCTTTAGGTGCATTGATCCACTACGTTTCTGAGTAGCCGTACTGCTGTGCGGTTTTACCTGCAACTGCAAAGCAAAACCCAACAAAATCAACAGATTTTGTTGGGTTGTGAAACTTTTGCGCAAGTTAGAAATTTTGAAAATCGAAAACTTGCGTTCAGAAAATCATTCCCACTCGATCGTCGCCGGCGGCTTGGAGCTCACGTCGTAGGTGACGCGGTTGATGCCGCGCACCTCGTTGATGATGCGGCCCGAGACGCGCTTGAGCAGGCTGTACGGCAGCTCGGCCCAGTCGGCGGTCATGAAGTCGCTGGTGTTGACGGCGCGCAGCGCGACCACATGCTCGTAGGTACGTCCGTCGCCCATCACGCCGACGC
>JACCEC012619723.1_pt1 | contig 16210 bp, 13 predicted proteins | sample 7450121 | NCBI WGS metagenome assembly JACCEC01 (sample SAMN15323455, study PRJNA562643) | freshwater metagenome | isolation source: river surface water | place: USA:Blue River Watershed | collected 2017-08-18 | reverse complement strand
TTGCATCGGGTTACTTCTCCCATGGGAATGAAGATTTATTTAAACCTTTGGTGGATTCCTTGATGTACCATGATGAATATATGCTGTTTGCGGATTATCAAGCTTATATTGATTGCCAACGACAAGTGAGTTTGGCATTCCAAGATACAGAAAAATGGACAAGAATGTCGATTCTGAATGCTTTGCGTATGGGTAAATTCTCTAGCGATCGCACCATCCGCGAATATTGCAACGAAATCTGGAATGTTAAATCGATTCCGGTTGAAATGGAAGGATACAACCCAGAAGCAGCAGGCTTGCGTGTCACCAATTAATCCGAATTACGGTTGACTGTTCACGGTTGATGGTTGACTGTTAATCTATGGGTGGGGAGTGGGGGTGCATAATTTCCCCTATTCCCTATTCCCAGTCCATCGCTGTTCCCTGTTTCCTGATTTCCGTTACTGAGTCATCCCCATGTCACAATCCTACCCACCTGATCCACCCAATCGTCGCTCCAGTACCCGCTTTGATGAGGTGATCGCCGTTGTTGTTGCTTTAGCCACAATGGGCACAATTTTATTTTGGGTGTTAAACCATCCTAGCCGGAAACTGGCGACGACCCCCAATCCAACCTCCGCGACAACTCAAACGGCGACGGAAAATCGTAACTTTTCCCAAATCTTAGAAGAGTCCCTTCCCGATGGGGTTTCGCCTCTGTCTGAAACCACACCCCAACCCACAAGCGTTTCCCCATCCCCGACGGCCACCACCCCGCAACCTTGGTGGGTTGGTTTAGGATTAGTTCCTCAACCCCCCCCAGAGCAACCCGTTGAAGCTTCACCCCAACCGCCAGTGACTCCAGTTGTACCCCAAACCGCGAACGTTACCCCAGCAGAAACCCGTTGTTCAACTCAACCTAATGGGGGAAATTTGTGTTCAACTCCTACACAGCCTCAAACCGTTCAATCTTCTACCCCTTCAGAAACGACTTGGGCGAGTCCGTTTGTTGCCTATTTTATGAATAAAAATTGGGCAACCGGATCAGATCAAAAACTTTTTAAACCCGATGAAAAAATTACGCGGGGAGAATTTGCAGCCCAATTACAAAGGGCGTTTAATGAAAAACCTGAAGAACAGCTGATTCAATTTAAGGATGTTCCTCAAAACTTTTGGGCTCAATCAGCTTTAAAAGAAGTCACTGAATCCGGTTTTTTAGTAGGATATCCTGGGGATGTTTTTCAACCTAAACAAGAAATTCCCCGTGTTCAAGTGTTAGTTGCTTTAGCGAGTGGCTTAGAGCTAAAACCCTCTCAAAACCCTCAACAAACTCTCAAAATTTTTAAGGATATGGATCAAATTCCGTCCTGGGCGGTTGCGGGTGTTGCAGCAGCGACAGAAGCTGGATTAGTTGTAAATTATCCTGTTCAAAATACCCTCAATCCTAATCAATCAGCAACCTATGGTGAAGTAGCATCGATGATTTATCAAGGATTAGTTTATCAAGGAAAAGTAAAACCAATTGCTTCTGATTATATTATTAAATCACCCTAATGCTGAACTGTTGACAGATCTCGAAAAGCCCGTTGATCTTGTTGACTCTTTTGTAAGAATTGAATAAAATCCTGGGAATAATTGGCTAATTACGGTTCACCGTTGGTTGTTAATCCCTAATTGACTTATAATATTTATAAATGTAGTATTATTGTAGTTTTATGATTTCAATTTGTCAAAGCTTCATTAAATTTAACAAACTACAGAGTTTTTGATGGGGTTTTAACTCCCTAAACTGTGTTGAGATCTTGCAGAAGATGTATGATATTGATTAAAATTGTTAAGCATATTCAGCTAACCTTGAACCCATGACTAATCTGACAGAGACGAACCCAATGTCAACGAGTAGTACCATTGAGGATTATTACAGTTCACCCAACTCCACCTTGCTACTGCTCCTAAAAATTGTTGAATATTTTTCCTTGGCTGGTTTTTTAGGTGCAGCGTTCATTAATATTTTTGTTCCTGAGTTGCAAGTTGCTAAAATCTATGAAATTATTTTAGTAGCGACCTGGGTTTGTTTGTTTTTAATTAATCGGCAGGTTTTTCAGAACTATCAACAGTCAGCTAAACTTTCTAAAATGAAGAAAAATGCTGCACTGTATACGATTTTAACCAGTAATTTATTAGTGAGTGAAAATAATCCGATGGATAGCTCGATGATTACCGCAGCGAGAATCCAAGCATTAGAATATGCTCAGGAGTTAATTGATGACTATAAAAAGACCCGAAGAGACTGCCGAAGTATTTACTATGTTTCGCAAACTGCCACGATTGTTTTATCCGGTGTAACTCCAATTTTAGTGTTAGTGGATAAACTAGAAGCTGGGGTATCTTGGTTAAAATGGTTGCCTGTAATTTGTCCGGCGATCGCTGCTATTGTTGCTAGTATTGTCACCTCTTTTCCCTTTCAAGAAAATTGGGTTGCAGCGAATACGGCTGTGGAATTATTAGAAGCGGAACAGGAGAAATTTATCTTAGGCGTGAGTCCTCTCTATCAATATGATGCGATGGAGGATGTTCAACTGTCTAAAAAAGCTCAAAGAGCCATTGAAAACTTTATTGTTCAGGTGAATACCATTCATCTTAAACAAGTTCAATCGGCGAGTGAGAAAAAACAAGAACAACCACCAGATTCAACTCCTAATATTGAAGCGAATGCGCCTACTAAAGCCTAACTGATGGTGTTGAAAGTTTGAGCTTTCAAAACAATAAACAATCATATTAACCCGCTTAGGCGGGTTTTTTTATATCATAATTCTGTCTAAAAACGACAATAATTCATTAATATTTCTCCGGCTTCGTTTAAGTCTTGACCCAGGGTCAGAAATCCATCTTCATGTCCTGCCATCACTAATATTTTCTTTTCCCGTAAATTTTCTTCTTCAAATAACCTAAACATTTCTTGCGCCATTTTTGGAGTTCCATATTGAACTTCTTTGCGAGTCGTCGGAACCTGATTTAATAACTTTCGCCACAATTGGGGGTGATGAACATGAATAACAGCATTAATATTCGGTTCATAACTATAAATAGCCGCATGGGTTAAGGATTCTGAAGAGGCTTGAATTGGCCCACAACAGGTGAGATGATTTTGTTCAATATTAAACTTAGTCACAACGGTGTAATGGTCGGGATTGAGTTTAGCTAAATGTCCCGTTTGGCTTCCTGAAATAATAAATTGTAAAGTATTAGCAATGCGAATACTAATATTTCCGAATCCCACCCCATTTTCATAAACTCCAATCAATCCTAAGTCATGAATGCGATCGCGCCAGAGCATTAAAGATTCTATTAACTCAACCGCAACGTTTTCCCCTGGAATACATTCACAGGAATACTTAACTACACCTTCATCAAACATTTGAAATTTTCCCTCCGACTGAGAATATAACCAGTTTATAGCAGGAGATATAAACCAGGGAACAGACCCGAAATGATTATTCAGGGTTGATTCAACCTTGGGTTGATCGAGGAAAATGACTATTGACTCTCAGCACTATCCCCTCAAGCCATTTTGGATCAGACAAAAATATAGATTTCTCGTCAAAGATGGATACTCCAAAATCTAACCTTTACCAAATCTTTACACAATAAAATTTAAAGCTTTACAAAAAGTGCTAGAATCCTGATCTGGTTTTAGGATAAAATCCAACCATTGAAAATCTGATTACATATCACTCTTCGAGTAGTAAACCTTGATTCCTCTATCCAGTACATTTATAGATCAGCGATGGCTCAAAGCTAGGTTTCTCAATCCAAAAACCGTTGGTAGAATCGATAGAATTGAAGGGAAACAAAAGTTAACTACTTGATAGAAGTGAAAACTCAACTTTAACCCATTGCCAGTTGAGCTTTTTTATATTGTTATATAACATTGACTCGGCTTTTTCTCCAATAAAAAGTTAATTTTAATATTGTTTAGGACAGGACAGAAAACCCTATGGCTAACGACATCAACATCCTCAATCTTCCCATTAATAATATCTCCAAAACCCAACTTATTAAACGTTTAGGTTCAAGGGGGGGTGTGGTTTTTACCCCTAACGTCGATCACTTAATGAAATTACAGAAAGACCCGGAATTTTATGATATTTATCAAGGTTCAACCTACCGGGTTTGTGATAGTAAGATCTTGATGTATGCGTCTAATTTTTTAGGTCAGCCTATCCAAGAGAAAATTTCTGGCTCTGACTTATTCCCCGCTTTCTATGATTATTATAAAAATCATCAAAAAGTAACAATTTTCTTGATGGGAGCCGCTGAAGGAGTAGCTCAACGAGCCCAGGAAAATATTAATAAAAAGGTGGGGCGGAAAATGATTATCGAGTCTTATTCCCCTCCCTTTGGCTTTGAAAAAGATGAGGTAGAATGTCAACGGATTATTGATCGCATTAATCAGTCGGGTGCTACTGTATTAGCCATTGGTGTCGGTTCTCCTAAACAAGAAAAGTGGATTGCTAAATATCGGAATAAACTCAAAAATATCAAAGTATTTTTAGCCATTGGTGCAACCATTGACTTTGAAGCTGGAGAAAAAGGTCGCTCCCCAAAATGGATGAGTGATATGGGGGTGGAATGGTTGTATCGTTTGTTGTCTGAACCCAAACGCTTATGGAAGCGGTATTTGGTTGAGGATCTGCCCTTCTTCTGGTTATTACTATTACAAAAGTTAAGACTCTATACACCTCCATTCTCTACGCGAGAAGAATTTATTAATTGGGAGTCTCCGCGCTTAGGAAAAATCTTACGAAAAGCCGGGTTACTTTCGGGTGATCAAGTTCACACCATTTTAGAACGACAAAAACAAGAACCGGGTAAACGATTTGGGGATTTTGTTGTTGAATTGGGATGGTTAGAACAAGATACCGTTGATTTCTTTGCTGATTATTTACCACAGTTAGGGTTATCAAAACAGCGATATCCTTTAGGTTATTATCTGTATAAAGCTAAATTGCTCAATGAATCCCAAATTGATTTGATTCTGGAAGAACAAGAGGAATTAAAACTCCAGTTTGGGGAAATTGCCGTGATGAAAGGGTGGGTTAAACAGGAAACCATAGATACGGTCTTGGATTATTTAACCCAACAAGAATTTATTAATTGGGAGTCTCCCTTCTTAGGCGAAATGTTACGAAAAGCCGGGTTACTTTCGGGTGATCAAGTTCACACCATTTTAGAACGACAAAAACAAGAACCGGGTAAACGATTTGGGGATTTTGCTGTTGAGTTGGGATGGTTAGAACAAGACACCGTTGATTTCTTTGCCGATGATTTACCGCAGGTGGAACAGACAAAACATCGGCATCCCTTGGGTTACTACCTCTGCAAAGCTAAGTTATTAGATGAATCCCAAATTAATTTAATTCTCGAAGAACAAAAAGAATTAAAACTCCAGTTTGGGGAAATTGCCGTGATGAAAGGGTGGGTCAAACAGCAAACCTTGGATACGGTACTGGATTATTTCACCCAAGAATTTCAAGATTCTTTAGCGGCATAAATTATTAAGTTTCTGTTTTGTCCTTCTGGCTCGTTGAGATGGGATAACCGTGATCTCGACGAGTCTTTTTTTTGATCTATAACGGTAGGGAACAGAGAACAGAGAATAGGGAATAGGGAATTAGAAGTATCAAACACTTTAATGCGTGGCTCTATAAAGCGTATCTCGTTGTTGATAGGGACGTCCCAAGGAAGCGATCGCATTTTGTAAGGTTTCAGGTTCCATACAAGTTCCACCTTTCGCGCCAGCCATAGTGGTAATGTGTTCTTCCATTAACGTGCCACCGATGTCATTACATCCCCACCGCAGCGCCTCTGTAGCGCCATCTAAACCTAATTTGACCCAACTGGGTTGATGGTTCGGAATATAATGACCAAGGAAAATTCGAGCCACGGCCGTTAATAATAAGGTATCCGCTAAAATCGGTTGATCCCGTCCCACTCGTCGGCGCAAAGGAGCCGGAGCGTTCTCCCCGACAAAGGGTAAGACAATAAATTCTGTAATTTTAGCCGGATAATTCCGTTCAATTGCCTTTTTTTGCAGCGATCGCAACTGTTGTAAATGGATCATTTGCTGTTGGGGAGTTTCAATATGACCCGATAGCATAGTGCTGGTGGTGGGAATACCGAGACGATGGGCTGTTGAGACAATTTCTAACCATGTCGCCGTCTTAATTTTTTCAGGACAGATGATTTTGCGTACCGAATCATCTAAAATTTCCGCAGCCGTTCCTGGCATTGAACCCACTCCCGCATCACGTAATGCTATCAGAACATCGGCATAACTGATCTCATCTTCTCTGGCGATAAATTGGACTTCTTGAGGAGAAAAAGCATGAAGATGGAGGTGAGGAAACTGAGTTTTAATCGTTTCAACTAAATGCAGATAGTAAGGTAGAGATTTTCCGTTCATTTTCGCGGCTGGGTTTAACCCTCCCTGGATACAAATTTCCGTCGCTCCACGTTGCACCGCGTCAGCCGTTTTTTCTAAAATTTGATGGATTTCTAACGAGAACGCTCCCTCCTCTGGTGCATCGCGGCGAAAGGCACAAAAACTACAATGTTGTTCACAGATATTTGTAAAATTAATATTGCGGTTAATCACATAAGTTACAATTTCTCCCGCTTGTTGAGAACGTAAAATATCACTGACTCTGCGAATTTTATCCACTTTTTCAGGATCGGTTTGCTTCAGTAAAACCACTCCTTCCTCTAGGAATAAATCATCGCCAAGTAGGGCTCGGTTAAGAATGGTATCAACAGTTAAATTTAGGATCATAAATTGAGCAATATAAGAAGAAGTGACGTTTATTGTTCTGGACAGCAGAGCCGGGTCAAACAGAAATCGATGAATCTTCTGTCAGGTTCCCAACTCGCCAATAGACTCCAGAATTTTGTTGTTTATCCTGAGAATATCGCCATGAACAAGTTGTTATTCTTTCAAAAACGGTTTTTGTTATTCAAACCCCTTGGTATTTTAACGGCGGGTACTGGGGTGTTGCAAGTTTCCCTGAGTTTAGGAATCAGTTGGTTTTTGCTTCATGCAGTGCCTTTCAATTTTCTGTTGGGACAATCTACATTAACATTAGCGCAAACCAGTAGCCAACCCAATGTCAATGCTTTATTTCAAACGGGTATTGATCAATTTCGTCAAGGGCTATTCCCTGAAGCTTTAGCAACGTTTCAAACCGTTTTAGAACAACAACAAAAACAAGGAAAGCAAGCTGAAATTGCAGAAACCCTGACCTATATTGGTGAAGTATATAGTAATTTAGGCAATGATACCGAAGCTCTCAAGGTTTTACAACAAGCTCTCAATTTCTATCGACAATTAAATCAACAAGCTGCCAATCAAAACCCGGTTTATCAAATGGGAATTAGTCGCAGTTTAAATTTAATTGGGTTTGCCTATCGCAATCAAAATAAAGTTTCAGAAGCGTTGAAATTACACCAAGAAGCATTGCAAATTGCTCAGTCGATTGATGATCGGGTAAATATTGGCGAATCTTTGCATAATTTAGCTTCCGATTATACCACATTAAAACAATATGATCAAGCGTTAAAATTGTATCAACAAGCCCGCACTGTTCGGGAACAAGTGGGAGATAAACGGGATCTCAGTCGCACGTTAAATAATTTAGGAGCTTTGTATTTAATTCAGGGAGATCATCAAAAAGCCCTAGAGATTTATCAACAAGCGTTAGCGCTGCGTCGCCAAATCGGAGATCAAGCTGGAGTGGGTCGATTATTGAGTAATATGGGGTTATTGTATCGTCAGTTAGGAGATGAGGGTCAAGCCTTAGTTTATTTGAAACAAGCCTCAGAATTAATGACCCGAATTGAAGATCACTCTGGTGCTGCAAAAATCTATAATTCAATCGGTGAAATTCAGGAAAAATCACAACAAACTGATCAAGCTTTAATCTCTTATCAAAAAGCGATTGAATTATCAAAATTAGCTAATAATCAAGATAATTTAAGTATAGCTTTTAATAATTTAGCAACGGTTTATTATAGTCAAGGTCAATATTCCCAAGCTTTAGAAGCTTATCAAAGTGCATTATCGGTTTACCAAACCCTTAATAATAAGCCTGAAATTGGCACAACTTTAAATAATATTGGGCAAGTTTATGAGCGTTTAGGAAACTATCCCCAAGCTTTACAAACTTGGAAAGAAGCTTTAGCAATTCTTCAACAAACCGGAAACCAAAAAGCCATTCAAGAAACCCAACGGAGTATTGACTCAGTGCAGAAAAAACAAGAAGGCGGAGTCTAGGAAAAACAGGGAGAGGAAAAGGGAAATCATGGAGTATAGTGCTACGCATTACAGTTAGGAAAATTCTAAATTCCGAAACCTTTTCATTTCGTACTATTCCCAGTTAAACTGTTCCCTAATGCGTAGCACTATGACTATAAAGATAGTTTTTCAGAAGATAAAACCGCCTTTTAAAGTTCAGGATATGCCATTTTATAGGGGTTGATAATAGCATCAAATTCTTCACTAGAAATATAGCCTAATTCCAGACAAACTTCTTTTAAGGTTTGATCTTTTTCAAGGGCAATATGAGCCACCTTTGCTGCATTATCATAACCAATTTTAGGGGCTAATGCTGTCACTAACATTAAAGATTGTTCAACATAACTATCTATTTTTTTGCGGTTGACTTGTAATCCTTTTAACAAGAAATCGGTAAAATTACAGCAACTATCGGATAAAATAGCCACTGATTGTAAGAAATTAAAAATGATCATCGGTTTGAAGACATTTAATTCAAAATGTCCTTGGGAACCCGCAACACTAATGGCTGTATCATAGCCAATGACTTGTGCGGCTACCATTGTCATTGCTTCACATTGGGTGGGGTTAACTTTTCCCGGCATAATAGAGGAACCGGGTTCATTTTCGGGTAAAATTAATTCTCCTAAACCGCAACGGGGCCCACTCCCTAAAAACCGAATATCATTGGCAATTTTCATTAAAGAACAAGCCAAGGTTTTTAAGGCTCCACTTGCCATAACTAAGCCATCATGCGCCGCCATTGCTGCGAATTTATTGGGAGCAGAAATAAAGGGTAATCCCGTTAATTGACTAATTTTATGAGATACGTTTTCGGCAAATCCTTTAGGAGTATTTAATCCGGTTCCAACGGCTGTTCCCCCAATGGCTAATTCATATAAATCAGGTAAAATTAAGTCAATCCGCTTTAAATCTGCATCTAATTGAGCGACATAACCAGAGAATTCTTGACCCAATGTTAAAGGAACAGCATCTTGTAAATGGGTTCTCCCAATTTTGACAATATCGGCAAATTCTTCAGCTTTTTTTTGTAACTCATCCCGCATTGTTTTTACGCTAGGAATTAATCGTTGGCTGACAGCAATTGCCGCCGCAATGTGCATCGCTGTAGGAAATGTATCGTTAGAAGATTGAGACATATTAACATGATCATTGGGATGAATTGGGTTTTTACTGCCTAAAACCCCCCCAGAGATTTCAATAGCACGATTGGCAATCACTTCATTCACATTCATATTAGATTGGGTTCCACTTCCGGTCATCCAAACTCGTAAAGGGAAGTGATCATTGAGTTTGCCCGCAATAACTTCATCGGCAGATTGAACGATTAATTGCGCTTTATCAGATGGAAGTTTTCCTAACTCTTGATTGGTGAGTGCAGCGGCTTTTTTCAGAATACCAAAGGCGGTGATCACTTCCTGGGGCATTAAATCATTGCCAATGGTAAAATAATAAATAGATCGTTGGGTTTGGGCTCCCCAATAGCGATCGCTTGCTACCTCAATTTCTCCCATGCTATCGCGTTCTGTACGGGTATTCTTTTCTGTTGTCATTGCAAAAAAACTCCATTTGATTCAATTCATTCTTGATTTTACAGATTATTGATCCGTTCGATTTAAAACCTCTTGAATTTGTTGTGCTGCTTTATTATTTCCCTGTTGTGTATATAAGATTAAGGCTTTTTCCCAAGCTTTTTTTGCTTCCGTCGTGTCCCCTTTTTTCCATAAAGCTTCCCCTAAATTTTTTAAAGCTTCTGCATAGTCAGCATTAATTTCTAACGCTTTTTGGTAGTGGGATATCGCTTCATCCCATTGACCTTGACTTGCTTTTAAAAATCCCAAGGCATTATAAGCTAAAGCATATTTAGAATTGAGACGAATTGCTTCTTGATATTGTTGAGTTGCTTCCTCAATTTTACGTTGATAAAATAAAGTATTACCTAAATAAAAATGATATTTTGCTTCTTTGGGTTCAACTGCTATTAATTGACGGAAAATAGCTTCAGCAGCACCATAATTTTGAGTTTTATACAGTTGAATTCCTTGCCGGAATGCCGTCTGTCGTGATTTTTTCTGATCCAAACGTTGCTGTTCGGCTTCATTCGGTTTACCGCGCAGGTCATCCGCCGTTGGTAATTCATTTTGAGCTTGTGCTAAGGTTGGGAATAAAAAGGGAATTCCCACAATCATCGTTTGCAGAAGCTTGGCTAGGGATAGATTTGTTTTCATATGGGGGTTTGATCAACACTTGTTTGATAATTTTTTGAGTGAAAGTTTCATTATAATTGAAGTTTTAATGATCAGCAAGTTGGAAAATTCTTACTTTAAGATTTATCCAGGGGAAGTTTAGCAAAATTTTCTAAGAGTAATCGCTTCGACACAACACAACCTTAAACAATGATTATTACTCAGTTACCCTAAATCATGAACTTTTCGATCAAATACGCTTCACCCCAACTAATTTTAACCTGAAATTGTTCTCCCAGACATCCTACCAATTTCAACTGCATATAATTATCTAAATCGCGAGAAGTTGCTGTTAATAAGGGTGTATGCGCTTTATCTAAAATACTAAAGTGAAGATTGGCTGGAAGATAGGTGTTTTCTTTGAAGGGATGAAGCTGTAAATAAATTTCTATTTCTTCTGATAGTTGGGGGTACAATTCAACAACTAAAGCTAAAGTTAATCCAGCAATTTTTAAGCCTAAATCGATAATTTTTGCTCGTCGAATAACAGAGGATGAATAAACTTCAGAGGATCGAAAATTTAAAGCTAACTGGGTTTGATGAAGCTTTAAAATCTCTTCAACTTCTTGCCAAGCTGTTGTAAATAAATGCTCTAACCATTCCCTCAGTTTTGTTTCCTGGGGTTGAATTTGCAATTGGGTTAAATGATCCAGTAAAGCATCGAGGGGTTTTAACTGACAAAGGGGGATTTCTGTTGTTGTCACTTGAGGTACAAATCCTAATAATTTGCCTTCTTTAAAATGTTCATCAAATTCTACAATTACATAACCAATTCGATCTGACCTAGCTTCCAGAGGAATTGAACAATTGGAAGCACCGACTTTGACCGCACGACATTCTAATTTTCCTAAATTGGGAATTGATAAATCGGCGATATTCGCAACTAATCGAATCACAGAATTCCAGCTATCACTACTGAGTAAATCCGTTTCAATTCCTAACATTTGTAAAAAATCATTAACCACTAAAACTGCTAGGGTATTATTGAAAGTTTTTTCAGCTTTCTCAGGGTTAGGTTGATGTTGAGCAAAGCGTTGAGCGAGACGACGACTCATTTGAGGAATCGGGAGAATAATTGAGTCTTCTTCAGTAGCATATCCCATAAGTTTCAATATTATCAAATGACCAAATCAGGGTTAACAATCTCCTTCCGATTGACCAAACTTTCTCATTAAGGGTAAACATTGCCGAGAATAAAAACTGCTGAGAGTGGCACTCGAAATTTTGAATTCTTCGGCTAAAATTTCCCAAAAAGTTTCAGGAGGTAAACGCCGTAAAATTAAAACTTGGCAATTAATATCAGGGCGATTTCTAATAGAAATAAGGATTTGTCAGGATTAATCCCCAGCATGACTGCATATTTTAACAAAACTCTACAACCATGAACAATTGACAAAGCCGATCAAAACCCCCATTTAAGTTGAAGGTTGGGGGTGATGCGGGTAGATTTTCCGACTAACGGGGGTTTTCAACTTCCGGTTGCAAAAATAGATCTTCAGCTTGTTCAGAAGTTGGAGAAATCACACAATTAACAACATTACTAACAATACAAACAACGGGCGCTAAATCAGTTCCTTGTAAAACCGTTCCCCTTAATATCGTTTGAGACAATTCCGCTCGATCAATGTTAGTATCCGCTACAATTGTAGCTGTTAAATTCGTACTTTCTAAAACAGCCCGATCCAGATTTGCTCTGCGTAAATCGGCTCCTAAAAGATTAGCTTTGGTCAGATTTGCGGCTTCTAAATCACTATTAAATAGAAAAGCTTGACGTAAATCAGCATTCTCTAAATTCGCTTGGTTGAGATAAGATTGACTAAGATTTGCACTGACTAAACTAGCATCTCTTAAATCAGCTTTAATCAAATTGACTTGAGCTAAATCCGCTTGGGACAGATCCGCTTCTCTTAAATCAGCCCGTTCTAATAAAGTATTCCTTAAATTAGCATCAAATAAGTTAGCATCTGCTAAATTAGCTTGGGTTAAATCAGCTTTATATAAATTAGCTTGATTCAAATTTGCACTGCGTAAATCAACACCTCTTAAATTAGCCCCTTGTAATTGTGCTTTAAATAAATTTGCCCCTCTTAAATCAAACTGTTGTAAATCCGCGCCTCTTAAATCACACTCAGGACAACGATTTGTTGTTCTTAATTGTTGTAAATCCGATTCACTTTCCGCTTGAGCAACCGTTGCCCATCCTAATGTAGATAGAAGAACAGACAATGCTAAGGTTTTAAAGTTCATTATCCTCACTCCATTAATCTAGTATTTTGACTCAATCCGTTCAAACCCTACGGGTTAGTGATTAATTGAGCATTTGCCCAAATTTTATCACAGACCGGAAGGACAGCAAGTATTTTTTTAGCCTAAATTATTGCCATTTGATAAAATCGGAGTAAAATTAAGCTGTACTAATATTAAATTTTCTCCGGGGAAATTATGGACAACGGAACTTATGAGTTTAATGAATCTCAGAATCAACTGATTTTGGATTTATCTAAAAAAATGATGTTTGTCAGTTACTTTCTGATTGCGAGTGGAGCCTTGGGAACTCTGGCGGGTATCATCACAATTAAGCAAGGCGGATTTTCTGGCATTGTGCAGGGAGTGGTTTTATTAATTACAGGAATTTGGACAATTAATGCTGCAAAAGGTTTTCAATTAATTGTAAATACCCAAGGCAATGATATTGAAAATTTGATGGGTGCTTTGGGGCAACTTCGTAAACTTTATTCCCTGCAATTTTGGCTATTTATGATTTCCTTAATTTTTATCGTGATTGGTTTAATTTTAGCAATTGTTGTTGGGATTTCTGGCGTTGGTAGCTAATTGAATTAATCAAGAAAATTAGCCAATTTTAATTTCATCTATCCCCCTTTCAATACCGCCTTATAATCCCCAAAATCACTGGTGCAAATTTATTATTATTAGGAGATTTTTTAAAAAATCAGACTGATAAAACTCTAAAAAAAGCCAGTTTATCCTAATGAAATTAGCTGACTCCCATCCCTCTAATTTTAAACGAATTGATGCGTTAGATGCGTTGCGAGGACTTGCAGTTTTAGCAATGGTATTATCCGGTGTAATTCCCTTTAATGGAACCTTACCTGCTTGGATGTATCACGCTCAATTTCCGCCTCTAACCCATCAATTTAATCCCAAAATAGCGGGACTGACTTGGGTAGATTTAGTCTTTCCCGTTTTCATTTTTTCATTAGGAACTGCTATTCCGATCGCCTTATCTCGGCGTTTATCTCAAGGATGGACAAATCTTGAAATCAGTTTAGGAATTATAAAACGGGGCTTTTTATTGGGAACTTTTGCGATTGTTTTACAACATTTCCGGCCAACGGTGATTAATCCTGAACCCAGTTCTGAAAAATGGCAACTCGCCTTAATAGGATTTGGAATCTTATTTTTAATGTTTGTTCAGTTCCCTAGAGAGATTCCTAAATGGATTAATTTAATCGTAAATTTAATCGGTTGGGTAGCTGCGATCACTACTTTAACTCAAATTCAATACCCCCATAATGCCAAATTCCCTGAATTTTCTCTGTATCGAAGTGATATTATTTTAATAGTTTTAACCAATATTATTATCTTTACCTCGTTAATTTGGTTAATAACCCGAAATTCTCCTCAATTTAGAATAGCATTAATGGGCATTTTATTTGCCTTAATTTTATCAAAATCTTCCCCAGGATGGATGAGCGATCTATTATCATTTTCTCCTGTTCCTTGGTTATATCGATTTGACTATTTAAAATATTTATTTATTGCCATCCCAGGAACTTTAATTGGGGATCAAATTGTCACATATCAACAAATCAATGATGAATATATCCCGAAAACTTGGAACCGATTTCGCCTAGGGGGAATTGTGATTTTAATATTACTAATCATTTTCACTGTAGTCATCGGTTTACAAGCTCGTTTACTCCCCCAAACCACCGGAATTAGTGTAATTTTATTAATTGTTAGTTATCGCTTGCTCAAAAATCCTAGCCATCCCCTAGAAGAGTTACTGAATCAAATGTATCATTGGGGAATGTATGGGTTAATTTTAGGATTAGCTTTTGAACCCTATCAAGGAGGAATCAAAAAAGACCCTACGACAATGAGTTATTTTTTTATAACACTAGCGATCGCAATTTTCCTGTTTATGATCTTAACCATTCTCATCGATAGCTTTCACCAAACCTTCTGGTTTCAGTTATTCATCGATACCGGGAAAAATCCCATGATTGGTTATTTAGCTTTTGCCAATTTGTTATGGCCGATTTTAGAGTTAAACGGTTGGAGTCTTCAAATTGAAGCATTAACAAATACCCCGTTTCTAGGATTTTTACGAGGATTATCTTATACTATAATTATAGCATTATTTGTGAGTTTATGTACTCGATTAAAATTATTTTGGAAAACATAATTTTATGCTGAATTCTGGATTAAAAACCTCAAACTTAATTGTTGTAACTGGCCCATCCCGTTCAGGAAAAAGTGAATGGGCGGAAACCTTAGCCATACAGTCTCAAAAACCAGTCATTTATATTGCTACTTCTGTTCATGATCCAACAGATGAGGAATGGAAAATGCGGATTCAAAAACATCAAAAACGTCGTCCGAATAACTGGAAACTATTAGAAATTCCAATCGAATTAACCGCAACATTACAAAAAATATCCTGTCAAAATAATTGTATCCTTGTAGATTCATTAGGAACTTGGTTAGCCAATCTTCTTGATCAAGATGAAACAACCTGGGAAAATACTCAAAAACAATTATTACAAACCTTGCATGAAATCCCAGGAAATGTCATTTTAGTAGCAGAAGAAACAGGATGGGGAATTGTTCCCGCTTATCCCATTGGTCGAACCTTCCGCGATCGTTTAGGGGCGTTAGTTCGTCATTTAGGAGCGATCGCAAACCGTGTTTATCTGGTGACAGGCGGTTATGTTTTAAATCTGACAGAATTGGGTTCTCCTTTAAAGTCAGAATAACTAAAACCTGATCCCCTATTTTTGTTTTCAGTCAAACTTTTCTCAGCTACAGTCAGTTTAAATTTTATGTCTAAATGGTTTTTCTTGCACTGGCGTTTTCTATGTTTATTAATGATTTTAGGAACAATATTAACCCCATTTATTTTAAACGTTTATATTAAAACAGTGACGAATCATCGTCGATATTTTCAAGTTGAAAAAGTCCCCAATGAACCTGTTGCAATTGTTTTTGGGGCGGGAGTTTGGGCGGATGGAACCCCCACACCCATGTTAGCTGATCGGGTAGAAGGAGCAGTTGAATTATATCGTTTAGGGCGAGTTCATAAAATATTAATGACCGGAGATAACGCCACTCCTGAATATAATGAAGTCGTAGCAATGCAGCGATATGCAGAACGTTTAGGGGTTCCCAGTAAAGATATTAAATTAGATTATGCAGGATTTAGTACCTATGAAAGTTGTTATCGTGCTAAAGTAATTTTTGGGGTCGAAAGAGCCGTTTTAATTACCCAAAAATATCATCTTCCCCGTGCAGTTTACACCTGTAATCAATTGGGGATACAAGCAGTGGGTCTAGGAACACCGGACTGGGGAAAATTTCGGGATGATTCCATGAGATTCTATACCCAACGGGA
>JACCEC012294064.1_pt1 | contig 16216 bp, 10 predicted proteins | sample 7450121 | NCBI WGS metagenome assembly JACCEC01 (sample SAMN15323455, study PRJNA562643) | freshwater metagenome | isolation source: river surface water | place: USA:Blue River Watershed | collected 2017-08-18 | reverse complement strand
CGATGGAGATCACGAGGCGCAGGTTGGCCTCGATCATCTCCTTCTTGGCCTCGCGTGAGGCGCGCTCGCCCTCGTTCATGCGCTTGTTGATCTCCTTGAGCTCCAGGAGCGGCACGACAACGCGGGCCTGGATGTCGGCCAGCTTCTTCTGCAGTTCCTGGATCGGCGGGATGTTGCGGCCCATGACCGTGCTCCAGGGCTTACCGGCCGCGGCCTGCTTCTCCACCCACTTGGGATTGAGCAGGTTGGGCGGGAATTCCTTGAGGAAGACCTCCTGGGGCATGCCGCACTTGTCCACGATGATGCGGCGCAGCTCGCGCTCCTTCTTGCGCACGTCATCGACCTGGGTGCGCAGCATGTCGCACAGCTTCTCGATGGTCTTGGCCGTGAAGCGGATGGTCATGAGCTCGGCGGACAGGGCCTGCTGCGCCTTCATGTAGGCGGGCGTGCCGTAGCCTTCCTTGTCGTAGACCTTGTGCACCTTCTCGAAGAGCGAGGCGATGCGGTCGAAGCGCTCGAGCGCCTGGGTCTTGAGCTCCTCGAGCTTCTTGGTCAGGGCCTTGGAGCCGCCGTTGCCGTCGTCGTCGTCGTCGGCATCGAACTCGTCGAAGTCTTCCTCGGCCACGTAGTCGTCGGCCTCGTTGGGGTTGGAAAAGCCGTCGACGATGGTGGAGATGACCACCTTGCCCTCACGGATCTCGCCCGCCATGCGCAGGATCTCGGCGATGGTGGCGGGTGAGGCCGAGATGGCTTCCATCATGGCCTGCAGCCCGCCTTCGATGCGCTTGGCGATCTCGATCTCGCCTTCGCGCGTGAGGAGTTCGACCGTGCCCATCTCGCGCATGTACATGCGCACCGGGTCGGTGGTGCGGCCGAATTCGCTGTCGACGGTGGACAGGGCGGCTTCGGCCTCTTCCTCGGCTTCCTCGGCGGTGGCCGCGGTCGGCGTGGTGTTGTTGAGCAACAGCATCTCGGCGTCGGGCGTCTGTTCGTAGACGGCGACACCGAGGTCGTTGAGCATGGTGACCACGACCTCGAGGGTCTCGGCCTCCACCAGCTTCTCGGGCAGGTGGTCGGTGATCTCGGAGTGGGTGAGGTAGCCGCGGGTCTTGCCCAGCGTGATCAGGGTCTTCAGGCGCTGGCGGCGCTTGAGCATTTCCTCTTCGGTCAGGATGGTCTCGTCCAGGCCGAATTCCTTCATCAAGGCCCGTTCCTTGGCCTTGCTGATCTTCATGCGCAGGGGCTTGGCCTTCTCGGTGGTCTCGACGGCGGCTTCGTCGGCGAACTCGGCCTCCATGTCGGGCACGTCATCGTCTTCGGCGGCGGGCTTGGCGCCGGCCTTGGGCTTGCGTCCGCGCTTGGCGGCGGTCTTGGGCGGGGCTTCGGACTCGGCCGCGGCGGCCTTGGGCGGACGGCCGGGTTTTTTCTTCAGCAGGTCCGCTGCGGCGGCCGCGGCGGCTTTGGCGGGTTTCTTGGGCTCTTCCTTGGCAGCGGTGGTCTTGCTGGGTTTGGCGGAGGTTTTGGCGGGCACTGGCTTGGCTTTCGTTGCAGGCTTGGCTGGCGCCTTGGCCTTGGCTGCGGGCTTGACGGCCTTCAGCGCGGGCTTGGAGGCGGGCGAAGCGGGTTTGACCACTTTCTTGGCAACGGGTTTCGCAGCCGCCTTGCTGGGCTTGGCTGTCTTTTTGGAAGCTGGCATGAACGAGTACCTCAGAACTGCAAATCGGAAGGAACACGGGTGCGCCACGAAACCCGGCGCAGGAGACAAGTGACTGCGGCAGGCCGCAATCGACTCAATGGCAAGATGGGAGGGCGAACATTTGGGATACAGCCCTTGCGGTGAGGAGGCCAAACATGCACTTGATGCGTGCGCTGCGTGTCACAGCGGGCCAGGTCCGGAGGTACTGCTGTCGCTCTTGCCGATAGCAAACCCTGGATTATACCTGTTTCGATGGGTTTCAGCCGGGCTCGCCCGGGCTGCGGGCGCGGGCGACCAGCTCACGCAGCCTTTCGTAAGCCTGGGGGTCGGTGGCAGCCCGGGCGGACAGGGCCTTCATCTCCTCGGCCCGTCGCTGCTGGCGCTCCAGGGCCAGGATATGGCCGAGCTCGCCCGGGTCGGCCTCGATGGCGGCCGGCAGGCGGGCCATCAGGCCCTGGGCGTAGGCCTCGTGCGCATGGCCCTGCAGCTCCTGGCGCAGGGCCGGCCAGGGCTGGGGACCCTGGTCCTGCATGCGGGCGTCCAGCCAGGCGAACAGCGGGCCATGCGGGGCGCCCAGTTCGCACAGGAGGTGGTGGTCGTCGTTGGACAGCCGACCCCAGGCCTGGGCGTCGGCCAGCAGGATCTGCAGCGCCCGGTCAGCCCGGCCCGGGGGCAGGCTGCGTCCGGGCGTACGCCGGCGGGGGGGGGCGGCGTCAGACCGCCGGCGGGTCGGCGTGTCCGTGCCCGGGCGGCCTTGCGGGTGGCGCTGGCCGCTCCACAGGCTGGCCAGTTCGCGCGCGTCAAGCTGGGCGTGGTCGGCCAGTTCGGCCAGCAGCTGGCGCTTGAGCGCACCATCGGGCAGCAGGCTCCATAGCGGCTTGGCGTTGGCCATCATGTGGGCCCGGCCCTCGGCGGTGGACAGGTCGCAGCCCTCGCGCGCACTGTCCACCAGGAAACGGGACAGGGGCGTGGCGTCGCCGATGTAGCGCGAGAAGGCGTCGGGGCCAAAGGCGCGGATGTAGCTGTCGGGATCGTGCTCGGGCGGCAGGAACAGAAACTTCACCGAGCGCACGTCGGTGGCGTAAGGCAAGGCGCCTTCCAGGGCCTTGCGGGCCGCGCGCCGGCCGGCCGCGTCGCCATCGAAGCTGAAGACCACGCTGTCGGTGAAGCGAAAGAGCTTTTGCACATGGTCGGTGGTGCAGGCGGTGCCCAGGGTGGCCACCGCGTTCGGAAACCCGAGCTGGGCCAGGGCGACCACGTCCATGTAGCCCTCGGTCACCAGCACAAAGCCTTTTTCGCGCAGCGCCTGGCGCGCCTCGAACAGGCCGTACAGTTCACGCCCCTTGCTGAAGACGGGGGTCTCCGGGGAGTTGAGGTACTTGGGTTTCTCGTCGCCCAGCACGCGCCCGCCAAAGCCGATGCATTCGCCCTTGACGTTGCGGATCGGGAACATGATGCGGTCGCGGAAGCGGTCGTAGCGCTTGTCGTCCTCTTCGTTGACGATGACCAGGCCGCTTTCCACCAGCAGCGGGTCGTCGTACTGCGGAAAGACGCTGGCCAGGCTGCGCCAGCCTTCGGGGGCGTAGCCCAGGCCGAACTGCCTGGCGACCTCACCCGACAAGCCGCGGCCCTTGAGGTAGTCGATCGCCCGCGGGGAGGTCCTGAGGTGCTTGCGATAGGACTCGCCGGCCTTCTCGAGCACGTCGGTCAGCGTGGCCTGCTTCTCGCGCTGCTGCGCGGCCAGGGCCCGGTCCTGGGGGGAGCGTTCGTCCTCGGGCACCTGCATGCCGAACTGGCCGGCCAGGTCCTTGACCGCCTCGACAAAGCCCAGGCCCGCGTGCTCCATGAGAAAGCCGATGGCGTTGCCGTGCTTGCCGCATCCGAAGCAGTGATAGAACTGCTTGGTGGGGCTGACGGTGAAGGAGGGCGACTTCTCCGAGTGGAAGGGGCACAGGCCGGAGAAGTTGGCCCCGGTTTTCTTCAGCGGTACGTAGCGCCCGACGATCTCGACCACGTCGGCGCGTGCCAGCAGCTCCTGGATGAAGGTGTCGGGAATGGCCATGCGTAGGGGTGATTATTCACCCATGACCACACCCTCGCGCCGCGGGTCGGCCCCGCCGAACCAGCCCCCAGGCACCCGGGTGATGGCCTGCAGTCCGCTGGTCATGGGCTGCTCGCGCACTTCGGCGCCGCGCTGGCGCAGGGCTTGGGCGGTGGCGGGGGGGAAGCGTTTTTCCTCGAGCAGCGTAGGGCCGTTGTTGGAGGCGAAATTGGGCAGGTTGATCGCCTGCTGCGCGTTCAGGCCCCAGCCCAGCGTGCCCACCAGGGTCTTGGCGGTGAAGTGGATGATCAATGCGCCGCCGGGGCTGCCCGCGGACATGACCAGCTGGCCGGTGGCCTTGTCGAAGACGAGTGTGGGCGCCATCGACGAACGGGGGCGCTTGCCAGGCTGCACGCGGTTGGCGATGGGCCGTCCCTGGGCGTCGGCGGGCGCGAAGCTGAAGTCGGTCAGCTCGTTGTTCAAGAGGAAGCCGCCGCTGCGACCGGGCGCGCTGGTCACCATCTGGCGCGCGCCGAACTGGTCTTCGATGGTGGTGGTCATCGCCAGCGCCTGACCGTAGCCGTCCACGATCGACAGGTGCGAGGTGCCGAACTCCGGTTGGTCGGGCATGGGGGCCAGGGCGGCGGTGCCACCGCCCGGCGTACCGGGCTGGGCGACCTTCATGCTCTGGGGGCCGATCAGGCGGGCGCGCGAGGCCAGGTAGGCCGGGTCCAGCAGGCTGTCCCAGCGTCCGGCGGGCGGCGCCACGAAGTCGGGGTCGGCCACGTACTGCGCGCGGTCGGCGAAGGCCAGGCGCGCGGCTTCCGTGTACAGGTGCAGCCAGTCGGCCGAGGGCAGGCCGTCCTGCAGCGGCAGGGACGCGGCGTTCGTGTGCTGCAGGATGCCCAGGATCTGGCCCACCGCGATGGCGCCGGAGCTGGGAGGCGGAAAGCCGCAGACCCGCCAGTCACGTCCGCTGGCGCGCCAGTCGTGGCACAGGGGCGTGCGTTTTTTCGGCTGGTAATTGGCCAGGTCGGCCAGGGCCAGGGCGCCGGGGTTGGTCGGGTGGCTGCGCACCTTGGCAACGATGGCCTGGGCGACCTCACCTTCGTGCAGGGCGCGCGAGCCCTCGGCGGCGATCTTGCGCAGGACGGCGGCCAGCTCGGGGTTGCGCAGCACCGTGCCCACCGCGCGCGGCTCGCCATCGGGCCGGTAGAAATAGGCCGCAGCCACCGGGTCCTTTTTCAGGTGGGCGTCGTTGCGAAGCAGGGTGTGCAGCCGCGGGCTGATCTGAAAGCCGCTTTCGGCCAGGACGATGGCGGGTTGCATCAGTTGCGCCCAGGGCAGGCGTCCGTGCTGTCGGTGCGCCATTTCGAGCATGCGCACCGCACCGGGCACGCCCACCGAGCGTCCACCCACCACGGCTTCGTAGAAAGGCAGGGGCTTGCCATCCGCGCCGAGGAACAGCTTGTCATCGGCGGCCGCCGGCGCGGTCTCGCGGCCATCGTAGGCCTCGACGTCCTTGCCGTTGAAATGCATCAGGAAGGCCCCGCCGCCGATGCCGCTCGACTGGGGCTCCACCAGCGTGAGCACCATCTGCACCGCAACCGCCGCATCGACCGCGCTGCCTCCGGCCCTCAGCACCTGGTAGCCGGCGTGGGTGGCCAGGGGATTGGCAGCCGCCACGGCGAAGCGGCGGGTGGACCAGCCGAGTTTCTCGGTGTTGCCCGAGGCCGCCTCGGGCAACAGGGGCGGCTGGTAGCTGAAGGTGGGGGGGGCCGAGGGCGAGGACGAGGGCGCGCCCGGGGCCGGGCCGGTGGGCGCGCTGGTGCAGGCAGCCAGGACGGCGCCGGCAAGCAGGAGGGAAAGGCGTAGGGTCATGGCGGTGTCCACAGGGTGACACGCCATGTTAGCCCCGGCCGGGGTGCTCAGCGCGGCGCGAGTCGGATGGCGCCGTCCAGGCGGATCACCTCGCCATTGAGCATGTCGTTCTCGAAGATGTGGCGCGCCAGCTTGGCATAGTCCTGGGGGGTGCCCAGGCGCGAGGGGAAGGGCACGGCGGCGGCCAACGAGTCCTGGACCTCCTGGGGCATCCCGAACATCATGGGTGTGCCGAAGATGCCGGGGGCGATGGTCATGTTGCGGATGCCGTTGCGGGACAGGTCGCGGGCAATGGGCAGGGTCATGCCGACCACGCCGCCCTTGGTGGCGCTGTAGGCGGCCTGGCCGATCTGGCCGTCATAGGCGGCCACCGAGGCGGTGTTCACGATGCAACCGCGCTCGCCGGTGGGCTCGGGGTCGTTCTTGCACATGGCCTCGGCGGCCAGGCGGATCATGTTGAAGGTGCCGATCAAGTTGACGGTGACGACCTTGGTGAACACACCCAGGTTGTGCGCGCCGTTCTTGCCCACGGTCTTCTCGGCGGGGGCGATGCCCGCGCAGTTCACGAGGCCCATGAGCTTGCCCAGGGAGGTGGCCTTGGCCACCACGGCCTGGCCGTCGGCTTCGCTGCTCACGTCGCACTTGACGAAGACGCCGCCGATTTCCTTGGCGATGGCCTCGCCCTTTTCCACCTGCATGTCGGCGATGACCACTTTGCCGCCAGCCTGCGACAGCATGCGTGCCGTGCCTTCGCCCAGGCCCGAGGCGCCGCCGGTGACGATGAAGACCTTGCCGCTGATTTCCATGGGAGCTCCTGATGGTGTGACGTTGACGTAAACGTCACATTATCGTTGCTTCCTTACTTGAAGCCGACCCGGTCCAGCATCTGCTGCACCTTCACCGTGTGGGCCCCGACAGCGGCCAGGGGGATGGTCTCCGCCTTGAAGTCGCCGCCGCTCATGGCTTGCAGGGCTGGGTTGTTGACCTTCACGCCCTTGGCGGTGGGCCACTCGTTGTTGCCGTTGGCGAAATAGCCCTGGGCCTCGGGGCTGGCCAGGTACTCCAGGAACTTCACCGCCGCGGCGGTGTTCTTCGCGTGGCGGGCCACGGCGCCCCCGGCGATGTTCAGGTGCGTCCCCCAGGAAGACTGGTTGGGGAAGACCACGCCGACCTTCTCCATGAGGGCCTTGTCCTCGGGACTGCTGGAGCGCAGCAGGCGGGCGATGTAATAGGTGTTGCTCACCGCGATCTGGCACTCGCCGGCGCCGACGGCCTTGATCTGGTCGGTGTCGCCGCCCTTGGGATCACGCGCCAGGTTGGCCACGATGCCCTTGAGCCAGTCCTCGGCCTTCTTCTCGCCCAGGTGCGTGGTCATGGCGCCGAACAGGGACAGGTTGTACGGGTGCGAGCCCGAACGGATGCAGACCTTGCCCTTGTGCTTCGGGTCGGCCAGCTCCTCGTAGGTGTCCACGTCCTCGCGCTTGACCTTGAGCTTGTCGTAGACGATCACGCGGGCCCGGGTGGAAAAGCCGAACCAGGCCGTCCCCTCGGCAGTGGGTGCGTCGCGGTACTGGGCGGGCAGGACGTCCTGCAGGAGCTTGGACTTGACCGGCTTGAACAGGCCATCCACTTCGCCCTTGTACAGGCGGGCGGCGTCGACCAGCAGGATCACGTCGGCGGGGGAGGCGCTGCCCTCGGCCTTCAGGCGAGCCAGGATGCCGGCATCGTCCGCGTCCACGCGCTGGATCTTGATGCCCGTGGCTTTGGTGAAGTTGGCGTACAGCGCCTCGTCCGTCGAGTAGTGGCGGGCCGAGTACAGGTTCAGGACCTGCTCCTGGGCGAGTACCGGGGTGCCGGCGGCGAGCAAGGTCAGGAAGGAAAGGGCGGTGAGGGCTTGGCGACTCATCAGGGGTCCAGGGTTACGGATGCGGGGGGTGCAGGTCAGTTCGAAACGAAGTATAACACAAACGAGAATCATTCTTGTTTGTGTCCATCCGGGAGGTGACGGCGGGTGGCGGATGGGCCCGATGCCGCGGTGGCGCCGCCCCGTTGCCCACATGTCATACCGGCTTGTGCCCGTGTTGGCCACGGCTTATCCACAAGGTTGTCCCATGACCGGCGGGGCAGGCCGGCATACCATTGCGGATTGCGAAGGAAATCATGTCTGCAGTCTTGAGTCCCGTCGATGACGACTTCCCGCGCGACCGCGAAGTGGCGCAATTGCGGGTTCCCCCGCACTCCCTCGAAGCCGAATCCAGCGTGCTGGGCGGCCTGCTGCTGGACAACGAAGCTTGGGACCGTGTCGCGGACCTGCTCAGCGCCGGCGACTTCTACCGCTACGAACACCGGCTGATCTTCAAGGCGATTCACGGCCTGGTGGAGGCCAACAAGCCCGCCGACGTCATCACCGTGTTCGAAGCCCTGCAGAGCCTGGGCAACGCCGACGAAGTGGGCGGCCTGAGCTACCTGAACTCCCTGGCTCAGTACGTGCCCAGCGCCGGCAACATCCGCCGCTACGCCGAGATCGTGCGGGAGCGCGGCATCCTGCGCAAGCTCGTGTCGGCCTCCGACGAAATCGCCACTGCCGCCTTCAACCCTCTGGGCAAGGCGGTGGACACCATCCTGGATGAGGCCGAGCAGAGGATCTTCAGCATCGGCGAGGAAGGCTCGCGGATGAAGGAAGGCTTCCAGGACATGAGCGCCCTGGTGGTCGACCTCATGGACCGCGTCCAGGAGATGGCGGACAACCCCAACGACATCACCGGCGTGCCCACCGGCTTCTACGACCTGGACCGCATGACCTCGGGCCTGCAGGCAGGCGACCTGATCATCCTGGCGGCCCGACCCTCCATGGGCAAGGCGCAGCCGCTGGACAGCCTCGTGCGCATGCGTGGGGGCGGCTTCAAGCCGATGGGGGACCTGGCGGTGGGGGATGCGCTGGCGTCGGTGGACGGCCGGCCCTCCATCGTCACCGGTGTCTATCCCCAGGGCATCAAGCAGACCTTCCGGATCACCTTCTCCGATGGCCGCAGCACCGAGTGCTGTGCCGAGCACCTGTGGAAGGTGGATTGCCGGCACTGGGAAGCGCCGCGCGTGGTCTCCACGCAGGACTTGATCGAACTGCTGGCCCGCAAGCGTTACCAGGATCGCCTATGGGTCGAATGCGCCACCGGCGATTTCGGCCACGACGACCCGTTGCCGGTGGATCCCTGGGTGCTGGGCGCCTTGCTCGGGGACGGCTGCCTCACCGGCACCGGCTCGGTGATGTTCTCCTCCGCCAGCGACGAGATGCTGGACCGCCTGCGTGGTCGCGTGGGCGGTGAGATGGAGCTGGTGCACGCGCAGGCCCATGACTGGCGCATCGTCCGCCGTGGCGGTGCCCATGTGAAGGGTGTCCAGGGCGTAGCGCCCAACTCCCTGCGCACCGCGCTCGAGGCGATGGGCCTGTCCGGTTGCAGCAGCGACCACAAGTTCATCCCGCGCCTCTACCTGGAGGCCTGCCGAGAGGCTCGCCTGAACCTGCTGCGTGGCCTGCTGGATACCGATGGCTGGATCGAGCGCTGGGGCAGCGTGCGCCTGTCCACTGCCAGCGGGCCATTGGCCCGCGATGTCGCAGAACTGGTGAGATCGCTCGGGGGCTGGTGTTCGATCACGACCAAGCAACCGCATTTCACCAATGTGGCTGGCATGCGCGTGGCCGGATTGCCGGCCTTCGTGTGCCACATCAGCCACCCGCAGCCGCAATCCCTCTTCCTGCTGTCGGACAAGCTGGCGCGCGCGCCGCAGGCGTGGACGCGCAAGAAGCGGCTGACCCTGCGTTCCATCGAGCCGGCGCGGGAAGTGCCTTGCCAGTGCATCTCGGTGAGTCATCCGGATCGTCTGTATCTGACGGATGGCGACATCGTCACGCATAACACCTCCCTGGCGATCAACATCGCCGAGCATGTGGCGCTGTACGAGGAACTACCCGTTGCCGTGTTCTCCATGGAGATGGGTGCCGCCCAGCTGGCCGTTCGTATCGTCGGCTCCATCGGCCGCATCGACCAGGGCCACCTGCGCACCGGCAAGCTCTCCGACGAGGAGTGGCCGCGCCTGACCGAAGCCATCGAGAAGCTGCGCAACATCTCCCTGCACATCGACGAGACCCCGGGTCTCACGGTCAGCCAGCTGCGCACCAACGCCCGCCGTCTGGCCCGACAGTGCGGCGGCAAGCTGGGCCTGATCGTGGTGGACTACCTGCAGCTCATGAGTGTGTCCAGCGGCATGAGCGACGAGAACCGCGCCACCGCCGTGGGCGAGATCTCGCGCGGACTCAAGATGCTGGCCAAGGAGCTGGGCTGCCCGGTGATCGCGCTGTCGCAGCTGTCACGCGGCGTGGAGTCGCGCCCCGACAAGCGGCCCATGATGAGCGACCTGCGCGAATCGGGGGCCATCGAGCAGGATGCCGATGTCATCATGTTCATCTACCGCGACGACTACTACAACAAGGACTCGAAAGAGCCCGGCGTCGCCGAGGTGATCATCAGCAAGCAGCGTAACGGCCCGACGGGTACCGCCAAGCTGGCCTTCCTCAAGCCCTTGACCAAGTTCGAGTCGCTGGCCAGTGGCGGGGCAGGCTCCGACTACTTCTGACCCGCCGCTTGGCACGCAGCAAAAAGGGCCCCTTGGGGCCCTTTGCCTTGCCAATCACGTGGTCGGGCTACAGCACCTCTGACGCAAAGTCCGCCAGCCGCGAGCGCTCGCCGCGCGCCAGGGTGATGTGGCCGCTGTGCGGCCAGCCCTTGAACTTGTCCACCGCGAAGGTCAGGCCCGAGGAGCCTTCGGTCAGGTAGGGCGTGTCGATCTGGGCCAGGTTGCCCATGCAGATGATCTTGGTGCCCGGACCCGCGCGCGTGACCAGCGTCTTCATCTGCTTGGGCGTGAGGTTCTGCGCCTCGTCGATGATCAGGTACTTGTTCAGGAAAGTACGCCCGCGCATGAAGTTCAGGCTCTTGATCTTGATGCGGCTGCGGATCAATTCGTTGGTGGCGGCGCGGCCCCACTCGCCAGCGCTGGTCTCGGTCTTGGCCAGCACCTCCAGGTTGTCGTCCAGTGCGCCCATCCAGGGGCCCATCTTTTCCTCCTCGGTGCCGGGCAGGAAGCCGATGTCCTCGCCCACGCTGACGGTGGCGCGGGTCATGATGATCTCGGTGTAGCGGCGGTCGTCCAGCACCTGGGTCAGGCCTGCGGCCAGGGCCATCAGGGTCTTGCCGGTGCCTGCGGTGCCGGTGAGGGTGACGAAGTCGACCTCGGGATCCATCAGCAGGTTCATCGCGAAGTTCTGTTCGCGGTTGCGGGTGGTCACGCCCCAGACGGCGTTCTTGAGGTGACCGAAGTCCTTGAGGGTCTTGAGCACCGCGGTCTTGCCGCGGATCTCGGTCACGCGGGCATAGAGGCTGGGCTCGCCCGGGGCTTCGAAATACACGAACTGGTTGATCAACAGGCTGGGCACGACGGGCCCGGCAATGCGGTAGTAGGTGAAGCTGCCGCTTTGCCAGCTCTCGACGGTCTTGCCGTGGCGCGCCCAGAAGTCCGCCGGCAGGGCCAGGGCGCCGGAATACAGCAGGTCCAGGTCGTCGATGGTCTTGTCGTTGCGGTAGTCCTCGGTGGCCAGGCCCAGGGCCCGGGCCTTGACCCGCATGTTGATGTCCTTGGACACCAGCACCACCTCGCGCGGCGCGTGCTGCTCACGCAGGGCCTGCACCACGCCCAGGATCTGGTTGTCGGCCTTGCCCTGGGGCAGGTTGTGGGGCAGGGGGTTGGCGAAAGCCTGGGTCTGGAAGAACAGGCTGCCGCCTGCCTCGCGGTGGCCGGTGGAGTCCAGCTTCAGGCCGCTGCCGATGTCCGCGCCCTGCTCGCCGGCCAGGGCGTCCAGCGAGCGGCTGGCCTGGCGGGCGTTGCGGGCGACCTCGGTCATGCCCTTCTTGTGCCCGTCCAGTTCCTCCAGCACGATCATGGGCAGGAAGATGTCGTGTTCCTCGAAGCGGAACAGGCACATGGGGTCGTGCATCAGCACGTTGGTGTCCAGCACGAAGAGCTTGGTCGGGCCGGTGGGCCGGGTCTTGGCCTTGCGTGGGCGGGCTTCGGCGGCCGGAGGGGTCACGGGCTTGCGGCGGGCCGCAGCGGGCCGCTCGGCCTCGATCACCCCCGTCACCGGCACCTCGTCAAACGCCAGGGCGGCCGTTGCGCCCCCCCGGGGGGCGAAGTCCTCGACCTGGGGCCGCTCAGGCAGGGGGCTGCCCGTGGGCGATACCGCTTCCGATTTCCGGGCCGTCTTGTGCGAAGACCGGGCCGGCGCGTCGTAGGCCTGGGCGGGGAGCAGGGCGGCGCGCTTGGAGGGGGCGGGAGGCAGGGGCATAGGGCGAGGAATTCCCGGGAGTGAGAGGGTTCAGGAAACAAAAAAGCCGTCGGACGGGCCGGACGGCTTTCTGGGGGCTGGCAGTGATGACGCGGGGCGTCAGGAACAACAGCATGCGGCCATTATGCAGCCTTTTTCAGCTGCTTGACGGCCTTCAGAACCTCGTCGGAGTGACCGGGCACCTTGATGCCGCGCCACTCCTGCTTGAGGACGCCGTCGGCCCCGATCAGGAAGGTGCTGCGCTCGATGCCCTTGACCTTCTTGCCGTACATGATCTTGTTCTTGACCACGCCGAACATGTGGCACATCTTTTCCTCGGTGTCGGCGATCAGCTCGAAGGGCAGTTCGAGCTTGGACTTGAACTCGTCGTGCGATTTCATGTTGTCGCGGGAAACGCCGAAGACGATGGCACCGGCCTTCACGAAGTCCTTGTACTTGTCGCGAAACTGCATGGCTTCGGTGGTGCAGCCCGGGGTGTTGTCCTTCGGGTAGAAGTACAGGACGACCGTCTGGCCCAGGTGGGTGGTGTTGGACACCTTGACCCCGCCGGTGGCATTGGCCTCGAACTCCGGGATGGGTTTATTGACAACGATCGCCATGGATTTGTATCTCGTGTGACAGGGGGTTGGTCGTTGTGGGCGGCCGCAGCAGTCCGCGAAACCCCCGATTTTAACCCAAATGGTTTGTCGGCCCCCGGTGGGCGGGGCAGCGCCGCTGAGCCCCTGCTGCGCGACCTTCAGGAGCCGGGGGGATCAGGCCGGTGTTTCGAGCAACAGGGCCGCCGCCACGGTGCGTCCCTCCTGGGCCAGGATGTTGTAGGTGCGGCAGGCGGCGGCTGTGTCCATGGTCTCGACCCCGATGCGCCGGGCCATGAGCGGTGCGATCCAGGCCGGGTGGGGAAAGCGGATGCGGTCGCCGCTGCCGAAGATCACGACCTCGACCTCCAGGCCCGCCAGCAGGGCGAAATGGGCGGCTTCCAGACCCTCGTAGGTGGCCGCCGGCCAGTCCATGCGGCGTCCGTCCGAGGCGATGACCACGCTGCGCTCGATGCGCTCGCCGTTGACCGCCACCCAGCCCCGTCCGTGTCCGGTGATCGTGGGGGCGAGGGAGCGGTCCGGCTGGAGCTTCATGGTGCGTCAACTATGGTCAAATTATAGGTTTTCACCTGTGCGAGCGCCTTCGGAGGGGCTTTGAAGACTATCCAGAAATCGGCCAAGCTGGCCAACGTGCTGTACGACATCCGTGGACCCATCATGGATGCGGCGCGGCGCATGGAGGAAGAGGGTCACAAGATCATCAAGCTCAATATCGGCAACCTGGCCGTGTTCGGCTTCGATGCGCCCGAGGAAATCCAGCAGGACATGATCCGCAACCTGCCCAACTCGGCAGGCTACTCCGACAGCAAGGGCATCTTCGCCGCGCGCAAGGCGGTGATGCACTACACGCAGCAGCAAGGCATCCCGGGCGTCACGCTCGACGACATCTACCTGGGTAACGGCGCCAGCGAGCTGATCGTCACGGCCACCAACGCGCTGCTCAATGACGGCGACGAACTGCTGCTGCCCGCGCCGGACTACCCGCTGTGGACTGCCGCCGCCACGCTGGCCGGCGGCAAACCGGTGCACTACCTGTGCGACGAGGCCAACGGCTGGATGCCTGACCCGGCCGACATCCGCCGCAAGATCACGCCGCGCACCAAGGGCCTCGTCGTCATCAACCCCAACAACCCGACGGGCGCGCTGTACTCCGATGCGCTCCTGAAGGAGATCGTCGCGATCGCGCGCGAGCACGGGCTGGTGCTGCTGGCGGACGAGGTCTATGACAAGGTGCTGTATGACGACATGAAGCACACCGCGATCGGCAGCCTGTCCGACGATGTGCTGACGCTCACGTTCAACTCGCTGTCCAAGAGCTACCGCTCCTGCGGTTACCGTGCGGGCTGGATGGTGGTGTCCGGCGACAAGAAGGCGGCGGCCGATTACATCGAGGGCCTGAACATGCTCTCGAACATGCGCCTGTGCGCCAATGTGCCGGGCCAGTACGCCATTCAGACCGCGCTGGGCGGCTACCAGAGCATCAACGACCTGGTGGGCGAGGGCGGACGCCTGCGCCGCCAGCGTGACCTGGCCTATGAGCTGATCACCGCCATCCCGGGCGTGAGCTGCGTCAAACCGCAGGCGGCGCTGTACATGTTCCCGCGCCTGGACCCCAAGGTGTACCCGGTCAAAGACGACCGCCAGTTCTTTCTCGAGCTGCTCCAGGAAACCCGCGTGATGCTGGTGCAGGGCACCGGCTTCAACTGGCACGCGCCGGACCATTTCCGCATCGTGTTCCTGCCCCACGAGGACGACCTGCGCGAGGCCATCGGCCGCATCGCCAAGTTCCTCGAAACCTACCGTTCGCGTCACTCGAAATGAAACCCATCCAAGTCGGCCTGCTGGGCATCGGCACCGTCGGCAGCGGCGTGTTCAACGTCCTCGCCCGCAACCAGAATGAAATCCAGCGCCGCGCCGGCCGCGGGATCGCGGTCACCATGGTCGCCGACCTGGACACCGCGCGTGCGCAGGCTGTCGTCGGTACCCAGGCGAAGGTGGTCAGCGATGCACGCGCCGTCATCGCCAACCCCGAGATCGACATCGTCATCGAGCTGATTGGCGGCTACGGCATTGCCCGCCAGCTGGTGATGGAGGCCATCGCGGCCGGCAAACACGTGGTCACCGCCAACAAGGCGCTCCTGGCCGTGCATGGCACCGAGATCTTTGCCGCCGCCCACAGGAAGGGCGTGATGGTGGCCTTCGAGGCGGCCGTGGCGGGAGGCATCCCGATCATCAAGTCGCTGCGCGAGGGCCTGACGGCCAACCGCATCGAGTGGATCGCCGGCATCATCAACGGCACCACGAACTTCATCCTGTCGGAGATGCGTGACAAGGGCCTGGACTTCGACGTGGTCCTGAAGGAGGCGCAGCGTCTGGGCTACGCCGAAGCCGACCCGACCTTCGACATCGAGGGTGTGGATGCGGCGCACAAGGCCACCATCATGTCGGCCATTGCCTTCGGCATCCCGGTGCAGTTCGACAAGGCCTATGTCGAGGGCATCACGAAGCTGGGGGCCCAGGACATCCGCTACGCCGAGCAACTGGGCTACCGCATCAAGCTCCTGGGCCTGACCAAGCGCACCCCGAAAGGCATCGAACTGCGCGTGCACCCCAGCCTCGTGCCGGCCAAGCGCCTGCTGGCCAATGTCGAGGGCGCCATGAACGCGGTGATGGTGCAGGGCGACGCCGTGGGCACCACCCTGTACTACGGAAAGGGCGCGGGCAGCGAGCCCACCGCCAGCGCGGTGATCGCCGACCTGGTGGACATCACCCGCCTGCACACGGCGGACGCCGCGCAGCGCGTGCCGCATCTGGCCTTCCAGCCCGATCAAATGAGCGATCAGCCGGTACTGCCGATGTCCGAGGTGGTGACCAGCTACTACCTGCGCCTGCGCGTGGCCGACCAGGCCGGCGTACTGGCCCAGGTGACGGGGCTGCTGGCCGAGGCGGGGATCTCCATCGACGCCATGCTGCAACGCGAGGCCGGCGAGGGCGAGAAGCAGACCGACCTCATCATCCTCACCCACGACACCCGCGAGGGCACGATGGACGCGACGCTGGCGAAGATGCAGGCCCTGACCACCGTCCTGGCGCCCATCACCCGCATCCGCAAGGAAGAACTCGCCTGACCTCATGAGCCCCCACGTTCACTTCGTTCTCTGCCCCCCGAGGGGGCGCTCATTGCCCTTCGGGCGGCCGGGCGGGCACTGATGTTGTACCTGTCCACCCGCGGCCATCCGGACCGCAAGCGTTTCTGCGAGATCCTGCTCGAGGGCCTGGCACCCGACGGGGGCCTCTACCTGCCCGAGCGCTACCCGCAGGTCGATGCGGCCACCCTGGCGCGCTGGCGCGGCCTCCCGTACGCCGAACTGGCCTTCGAGATCCTCTCGCTGTACATCGACGACATCCCGGCAGGTGACCTGCGCGCGATCTGCCGCAAGACCTATACCGCCGCGGTGTTTGGCACGCCCGAGATCGTGCCCCTGCGCAAGCTGGAAGACGGCCTGTACCTCGAAGCCCTGTCCAACGGCCCCACGCTGGCCTTCAAGGACATGGCCATGCAGTTGCTGGGTAACCTGTTCGAGTACGAACTGGCCCGCCGTGGT
>JACCEC011317008.1_pt1 | contig 16223 bp, 5 predicted proteins | sample 7450121 | NCBI WGS metagenome assembly JACCEC01 (sample SAMN15323455, study PRJNA562643) | freshwater metagenome | isolation source: river surface water | place: USA:Blue River Watershed | collected 2017-08-18 | reverse complement strand
GTATTCGTTAAGTTACCCACACAAGATACCATATTTAATTCAGGTACATCTATAATTGCCCATCTGTTATCAATATTTGATGGTATATAGATACTCCAATTAATACCATCCGGTGATGTTATAAATTCACCACCTGTACCAGTTGTAGATGTTACAATGAATAATTTATAATATGTAGACCAACAAATGGATACAAAAGAGTAGCTTTTCGTATCTGGTGTACTTCTTAATGTCCAATTAATACCATCTGTTGATGTAACTATTTGTTGACCATTAATTGTTGAACCACCATTACATATTGCTAACATATTTAAATCAGACGACCAAGCGATTCCGTTCCAATCTGCGGTTATTGGTAAAGAACGACTTGTCCAAGTAGTGCCGTTTGTAGATGTTAATACATAATTAGCATTAATAAATGTTGCTACAAACATATTTAATGATGAAACCCAAAGTATAGACTTTGGATCGTTTGTTGGTGTTGGATTTGTAAATGAACCAACAGTCCAATTTATACCATCTGTAGATGTAATTAAATTATTTGTCGCACCACTACCCATAGCTACAAATATACCTAATGTTGGAGACCATTCTACCCATTGCCACACATTACTTACTGATGTAGTACGAGCAGTCCAAGTCGTACCATTTGGCGATGTCATTATATTGGAAGTACCCGAAGTAGCAGAAGCAACAGCGACAAATAATGATAATGATGGAGACCAAGTAATAGACATCCATTTATTATTAGAAGGTGTTGTACGAGCTGTCCAAGCCATACCATTCTGTGAAGTTGCTGCCATAGATGTACTATTTCCTGATTTCATACCAACCGCACAAAATAGTTGAAGAGATGGAGCATATGCAACAGCTCTAAAGTTAATACTCGTATTATGATTATTGATTTCAAATGTTAAATTTTGTTCAAAATCATCTGGAATATATACATTGTTTGAAATCATACTATTTGTATTTATAATCGTTGAAATATTACCAGTACTATTTTTACCAATACCATATAATTTACCTAATGATGCTGACCAAGCTAATGAGTTCCACGAGTAAGCAGTGTCGGTAGGAGGATAGGTTAATAGCCAATCTATACCATTTGATGAAGTAGCAATTACATTGTCTGATATATCTGTTGACGATGATACATAAAATTTAGATATTTCAGGAACCCAAATCACTTGACCCCAAGCAAAGTCGTTGTAATTTGTATTACGAGTTGTCCATGTGATACCATCTGGTGAAGTCATGATACGGTTATTTGTACCCGTCGAAGCAACCGCACAGAAGAGGGACAATGAAGGCGACCAAGCAATTGAGTTCCAAGTATTATTCGCAGGCGAAGTGCGGATTGTCCAAGTGATGCCATCCGAGGAGGTCATTACACGATTACCTGTACCTGATGAAGAAACTGCGCAAAGAAGATTAATTGAAGGAGCCCAAGTTACAGATGTCCAATTGTTATCCGCAGCCGAAGTGCGCAATGTCCATGTGCTTCCATCAGGAGAGGTCATTACACGATTTCCGGTACCCGAAGAAGCAACCGCAACAAAGAGATTCAGTTCCGGAGCCCAGCACACCGATGTCCAATTGTTATCAGCGGGTGTTGAAATAGGCGCCCAATTCGTACCATCCGGTGATGTCATGACGCGATATCCAGTACCGGTTGAGGCAACCGCGCAGTAAAGATTGAGGGATGGAGACCAAGCGATGGATGACCAATTTTTATCATACAAACCGCGTGAAACAGTCGTTTGATCCGTCCAAGTAGAACCATTTGGACTTGAAACAATTACATTGGATGAACCACTACCGACACCCACAAACAGATTCCCTGACCAATCATACGCATTCATATTGTTCAGTATATTCAATGAGTTTGCTGCGGATAGAGTGAAGTTGCGACCATCACTAAATATACCATTCGTATGTGTTATAATCCGGTTCGATGTAGTTGTTAAAGATGATACAGCACAAATTTTACCAATTTCAGGAGCCCAGCAAATAGATGAAAAAGTATTAAATGTAGATGTACCAATAAGTGTCCAAGTAATAGCATCTGTAGATGTCATCATAAAGCTATTAGTATCTTCACTTACTACATAAAAGCGTTGAATATCATTTGCCCAAGCAATAGATGACCATGCGTAATCTGCAGAAGAAGTACGACTTGTCCAAGTTTGACCATCTGGTGATGTCATTACACGATCATTTGTACCACTATTTGCCACAGCAACAAAAAGATTCAGTTCGGGAGCCCAGCACACCGAAGTCCAAGCATTTGATGAAGAAGCCGCATAGCGAGTCCAAGTCGTACCATCTGATGATGTCATTACATGACCACCTGTTGAAGAAACAGCAACGAAGATACCTAATTCAGGAGACCAGCAAACAGATGACCAGCTTCCACCATTGTATGAATCGCGAATTGTCCACGTAATACCATCAGAAGAGGTCATCACTAATTGTGCGGCATTTACAGGAGATACATTTGTGGCAACCGCAACAAAGAGAGAAAGCTGAGGAGACCAGCAAACGGATGACCAGCTATTATCCACAATGGATGAGCGAGCTGTCCACGTGATACCATCTGGAGATGTAATTACACGATTACCAGTACCAGATGAAGCAACGGCAACATAGAGTTTTAATTGCGATGACCAGCAAACAGATGTTAAATTATTTGTATTTGGAGCAGTACGAGCTGTCCAAGAGGTACCATTTGTAGATGTGATAATGCTTCCAGTTGTTCCGGATGAAGCAACTGCTACATATTGTAATAATTCAGGAGACCAACATACTGAACGACGATTTACATTTGAAGGAGGAGCAGTGTAAGTAAAAGCTGAAATATTTACTGAAATATTTTTTGGATTATATACATTTGTACTTATATTGGATGTAACATTTCCAACAATACCCATTGTGATGATATTACCCACAATCACATTTTCCGTAATCACATTACCCACAATCACATTTGCTGTGGTATTTCCGATAAGCACATTTTCGGTAAGTATGTTTCCAATCAGTATATTTGCGCTAATAATATTACCCAAGAAGTAATCCGTCTCCGTAATCGAGCTCGACGATGCTGCGCTTACCACACCTGTTGTAGCACGCATTACTGTACTGGTCGCATCATTATTATTCACTGCGCAAAGTGTTCCAATCGATGGAGCCCAAGCGACAGTGTAGAAATCACCGCTGATCGACCCCGTATTCATCGAGTACCAATTGATACCATCTTTGCTAAATACAGCACGAGTTGTACCACTACCAGCTACCGCAACAAACATTTCGTGATCGGGGATCCAAATAACACTATTGTATATTTGAGATTCCGGATTGTTGCGCAATGTCCAATTGATACCATCGGGCGATGTCATAATGCTGCTCGTCGAGCTGGTACGTCCAACAGCGCAGAAGAGGCCAAGTGTTGATGACCAAGCAACCGAGTACCAGCGCTTGTAAATATTTGAATTGCGCAATGTCCAAGTAATCGCATCCGGAGAGGTCATCACGTTATTTGTTGTGGAACCACCACCATTTTGAGCACCCGCAACCGAAACAAAGAGGTTCAGCTCCGGCGACCATGTTAGGCCTTGCCACTCGAAGTTGTTAGGTGTCGTCCGCGATGTCCATGTGATACCATCCGATGAAGTCATTACCGCTGAGTTGGTCGCTGCACCTGTCCAAGCAACCGCAACAAAGAGTGATTTCTCCTTCGACCATATCACATTGTACCAAGAACCCGATGGGCATGAACGCGCTGTCCAATTGATACCATTGGGACTCGTTGCTACACGCCCATTTGCGACGGCAACAAAGAGTGAACGTTCCGCTGACCAGCATACCGATGTCCAGAGAGTATCGGCCGTGCTGACGCGTTGAGTCCATGTGTTGCCATCGGGCGAAGTGAGGAAGAAGTAGCCACTGGGGCCATTGTAAGCACCCGCAACAAAGATGCTCAGCTCGGGAGACCAGCACACCGAGTAGAGTGGTTGAGTGATGCTTACCGACGAGAAGGTGCTTGCCGCAATATTGCTCGAACTATTTGCCGAGTAAGGGAGTGAAACCGTACCGATATTCTTGCTCACCACAATATTGCCATTCAGATTTCCGCTGGTCAGATCATTCCAAATCGATGATACCGAAACAGGTGTAATCGCAACCGAAGAGAGGGTCAGATTGCTAATATTCAGATTCGCATTACCCGCTCCCACAATATTTCCCGTCACACCCGTTACATACGTATTACCGATCACCACATTTGGTACCACTATATTTCCGATTATCACATTTTCCGTAATCACATTACCAATCACCACATTGGGAACCACCGTATTTCCCACAATTACATTGGAGAGTTCAATATTACCCACAACGACACTTTGATACACATTTCCGACAATGCCATTGCCCACCGTATTTCCAACTACTAAGGTTTGTTCAATATTACCGATCACAATATTACCCAAAATATTACCCACTACAATATTTGCGGTAATATTGCCCACTACAACATTTGCGTACACATTACCGACGATCACATTGGCAAGTTCATATCCACTGATCACATTTGCCGTCACGTTTCCAACGATCACATTTGCCACAGTGTTGCCAATCAGTACTTCCTCTTCATAGGTTCCGATGATCACATTTGCGGTGGTATTGCCAGTGATCACATTTTCGACAGTATATCCGGAGATCACTTGTGTGGTGGTTTGACCCACAAACACTTGACTCTCGGTATTACCAACGATCACATTCGATTCGGTGTATCCGGTGATGATGTTGGAGGATATATTTCCGGTGATCACATTCGATGAAATATTACCAACAATGCCAATCACTTCGATATTTCCAACAAGAATGTTGGATGAAATATTACCAACGACCACATTTGACACAGTGTTGCCGATTTCAAGGAAAGTAGAAAGATTACCCACAATCAAATTGGCCGTTGTATTGCTTACAATGATCTCGGTTAAAATATTACCCAAATAAATATTTCCCACCACCACTTCACCCACCTTCACATTTGCGAGCACATTACCGACAACCACATCTTGAACCACATTTCCCGAAATGATGTTTGCCGTCGTATATCCAGTAATCACATTGCTGGTGATATAAGAGTTGAGATTTGCCATATCAATGTTGCCACCTGCGGAATTGGAGGAGATGAATGCGATCGTGGTATTGTTCAGATTCATATCAACGGCTTGAAGCGTATTCACATCCACATTTGCGTTGAAAATAAATTCGCCACTACCGGTCAGTTTATTCGACGTCAGTGTATCGGATTCCACATTGCCTGTGGTAGTAATACGACGGAGCGCATTGTAGGAACCGGCTTCCACGCGTCCGGCGTTGAGGTTTCCCATTTTGGCACTTTGGTTGATAAAGAGCGCATCGGCATACACCGCATTACCCGAAACGGTGCTGCTATTGAATACGCGACGATTGATATTCGCAGTATTCGTAATATTTACATTAGATGCGATAGCACTATTGGTGGTAAGGATCAGATTACCATTTGTGTTGATATCATTTGTGGTGTGGTTATATTGGGAGGATACATAAAGAGTATCACTTATATTGACAGCATTGCTATTGAGAAGGGAGATACCGTCAACGGATGCGAAGAGAGTGGTGACATTCAGATCATCTTCGAAAACACCATTTACCACATCCGCAAAACGACGAACAATCTTATGTTCAGCAGCACTCTCATCCATCACTTCTGCCGTTCCTGCCATGGTGATCTCCGTAGGGGTCAGATACGCAAGAGTGCTTCCAAATGCGTTCTTTTGCGAAATGGCTCCTTGATTCGTCTCATTTTCCACCGTCATCGCATCGGATGCGAGCGTGGTGATGGTGCTCACACCATCCATGTTTACTTGATTCGAAAAAGACGCACTATTATTCACAATGGAGAAGCCAGTACCCAGAAGGTTCGAAGTGGTCATATTGTTGGTAATATTTCCATCCTTCGCAACAACATTTTCGTGATTCTCAACATCGGATGCTTGAAGAGTATTGCTCGCAACGATGTTGCTTTGGAGAGCGCCATTTACATCGACGTTTTTGCTAAATGTACCGCTACCATTGCTAAGGGAGATGGAAGGAAGGGTATAGCTATTGGCGTACATATAGGATGAAACGTTTAGGTTGCGAAGCAGCACGTTTTGGACGTTGGCTACTTGACCATTTTGTCCACTCAGCGAAGAGAGGCTCATCAGATTACCGCGAAGAGTGTTGATCACAGCGCTATTGCCACTACCGGTGATGGTACCTTTGGCGATAATAACACGATCACTCTCCAAACCGGTGGACTCGATACCGGTGTTGGTGAATAGAGAGTGGCTCACGTCGAGATTGCTCTCGCTCATGGTTTGGAAGGTGTGGGTAGCGTTGGGAGCTACGGCGTAGACATTCGATGGGACTTGATAATTGTTGAGTGTAATCACATCGGAAGCGATATTTGCGATCGCGGACGGATTACGATTTGAGTCAGTACGAATTGACATTTTAAAAGGTCTCTTTTTAATATAAATATATATTAAAATTATGATTTCTAAAAAATAAAAATAGATTCATTTGATTTATACATATGAAACGCACTTACTTTTCGCGAAAATAAAAGTGAATCATATTTACGCGAAGAGTGCCACCTCCTCTTTGAGTGAGCGGATCTCATGAATGATCTCTTTCATCGCATTGAGCAGAATGGGTGTAAGCTCTTGGTAGCGCACCGTATATGCCTTCTCTTCATTCTCAGGAACATCGACCAGTTCGGGGATCGCAGCAAGCACTTCTTGGGCAATCACACCTACCTTGCGTTGCGATCCTTCGGCATCGCTATTATAATTGTAGTAAACACCGCGGATCTTCTCAATCTTCTCTAAGCATCCCTCAATTTCACTCACATTCTTCTTGAAACGAGCATCCGACACCGATGACCACGATTGAGAATTCGTGGCGGTCAGTTTCACACCCACTCCACCATCATAAATATAGAAATCATTGCTATTCTCTTGGTAGCCCATTTGCCATACATAATTATTCTCTTTCACGAAGGAAATGGCACTTGGGGCGCTATTACCATCCGTGGTGATCGTTACGATACCAAACTTATTTTGATCATAATGACCATCCACACCAAAGTGCGTGTAGCCATTCACTTTGAGGGTATAGTTGCTATCAAGTGTGGAAAGATTACCGCCATCGACATAAAGATCGTTCGAAATAAGGGTACCCGTAGTGGTCAGATTACCGCCATTCAGTTCGATCGATTGTGTATCAAGCGATTGGGAAGTGAGAGCATTGGAAAGGGTCATGCTGCTGCCGCTCACACTTGCGGATGCGTTAATCACGTTGCTTGTAAGAGTATCGCTCACAGTAAGGTTGCCATTTACCGTTGCGTTTGCGGACACATTGAGGCTTTGAGTGGTCAGATTTTGTGCCACACTCATATTGTCCGAAGTCATGGAGGAGGATACATTCAGGGTAGTGATATTCGCGGTAGTGGTGGTCAGATTGGTGCTGGTTAATTCGGAAGCTACGGCAAGGGTGGCGGTGGAAATATTGGAAGATACATCAAGTGAGGTGGATGTGATCTTTTCGGCCACTTGTGCGTTATTCACGCTCAGGTTGCCATATGTGGTGATGGATCCAACAGCGGTGATATTTCCGGAAGCGTTGATTTGGGGGAAGTTGCCATCCGCAATGTTGGCCAGATCATAAATGCGACCCGAAACATCGGTAAAGACGAATTTACCAAGGTTGTTGAGGATCATCGATGCCGCGGTGGTGCCATTATTCTCAATCAGAATACCGCTACCCGCTACGGAAACACCTCCTTTATTGAGGGTGATGGTATTGTCGCTAAATTGCGTATTGGTAGACATCACATTGGTGATCGAGCCTTGTATGATCACGGTATCATTGGTGCTACCGATGTGGATCTTTTGGCTGGTGGTCGAAGGACTACCGATGTAGATATTTCCGAGTACTTGGTCGCCGAGGTAGAGGTTGTCGGCGGCATCGCGGGAAAGGAGATAGTTGAGTGTGGAAATGTTGCCATAAAGTGCGGAAGAGCCAATGTTGGACTGTTTGAGATCGAGTATATCTTGAATATTGCTACTCTCGATCTTATTGGCCGTAAGGGTGCCTGAAACATTCAGGTTTGCCGTTTCAATATTACCATTCATTGTGGCGCCATTTGCGATCACAACGTTGGGGGCATAAATCGCGTAGGTGACGATCAGATTTGCGGTAGATACATTTGAAGTGAAGATACCATTTTGTGCTTCTACATTTGCGGAAGATACAAGATTCCCATTTTGTACATTGAGTGAGCCAACACTCATGCTTCCCGATGCCGCAAGTGTATTCACATTCATATTCACCGCATTCACCAAACCAGTCGTAATCGCATTACCCGAAATGACCGTGCGACCAGCATTGAAGTTGAGAGTGCCATTCACATTTGCGTCTGAGAAGCTCACCGTTGTTGCGCTGAGTGTATTCACCGTCGCGGTTTGGGTAGACAAGTTGCCGCTTACCGAAACATTGCCATTCAGTCTGCTTTCACCATTCACTTGGAGATTGCCACCCACCGTAAGGTTGCCACTCACCGTTCCCGATCCCGCATTGATATTACCCGTCGTGATAATACCACCATTATTGCGAATGAAGAGGGAAGAGCCGATCAGATTGCCCGCATTGATATCGCCTTCGGTGGTTAAACCGGTGGTGCCGAGATTGAGACCTTTGGTGGCGACGTTGCCAAGGAGGGTGAGGTTGGCACCGGTGATGATGTTGCCGGCGGCAATATTGGAGGTGATAAACATATTGAGAGCATTGATATTACCCGCATTGAGATTACCTGAAATATTCGCGTTGTTGATATTCGCAACATTGGAGGAGAGAGTGTATGTTGTGGAGAAATCACCATTGACGATCAGTTTATTGGTGATCACATTACCTGCCGACACATTACCGGTCGTCGAGATGGTACCCGAGCCGGTGTTGAGGGATGATGAGATGACGGTAGAAGTGACGGTGACGAAACCGGTAGTATTCATATTTCCGCTACCCAGATCCACCACATTTGCGCTCAGATTGGTGGTGATAATATTAGCACCCACTCGCAGATTCGTCGAGTTGATATTTCCCGCATTCACATTACCCACATTCATGTTGCCACTGGTGATAATATTCGCATTATTGGCATTGATACCATTCACATTGAGTGTATTATTCACAGTGAGTGTGTTGATATTACCGAAAGTGGCGTTAAAGCGACCTTGGTTGAGGTGAATATCACCGGTAGTCATGGTGAGTTGACCCATTGTGACAGTACCGGCAACGGTAAGCGTATTTCCTACATTCATATTGAGCGAAGTAAGGTTGCCATTCACATTCATCTTGGAAGTGGTCAGATTGCCACCTACAATGGATGTACTATCCACGCCGTTGGTGATGATCAGGTTTCCGTTTACCGTTTGGTTATTCACCGTGAGCGATGACACGCTTGCGTTGGCGATATTGGCATTATTCATGGCAACATTTGCGGTAAATGTGATACCTGAATCAATGAAGTAGGCACCATTGGTGAAGAGATTCTTCACACCCAGATTTCCGGACACATTTGCGTTCTTGGTATTGAGCGCGTTGGACACGGTAAGGTTGCTGGTAGTAATCGCTCCGGTGGAGATGGTACCCACATTGGCGGAATTTGCGGAAATGTTGGAGGAGAAAGTACCATTGCCATTCATGAAGGTGATGCCATTCAGATACATGTTGGTAGACACAAGAGAGCTGGTAATGTTGGCATTTGTGGCGGAAAGATTATTCACATTGGCGATACTTCCGTTATTCATATCAATGGCATTGAAGAAACCTTGTGAAGCAGAGATGGAAGCATTGGAGGTGAGGGTACCGGATACGATCAGATTCGCGATTTGGGCACTTTCGGAAACAAGGATATTGGAGGAGTAAATGTTTGCCGAAGTGATCAGTTTGGAGTTGATAATATTTCCGACACTGATATTTCCTAATGCTACTTTGCTATTACCAGTGATGGTATTTAGCGATATAATATTCGAAACGGTGAGTGTACTCTGTTCTACACCACTCAGAGTCACCAATTTCAGGTTGTTGGGGTTGATGGTTACACGAGACATTTAAAGAGGTATATTTTAATCTTTCCATATATTTTTTTTAACATTTACGGAAAAAAAAATAATCACATATATGATCATATATTTTTCTGGAAAAATAAACGAACATATAAATTTTTTGATAAAAACAAAAATGTAAAATAGAAAATACAAAAATGTAAAATAGAAAATACAAAAATGTAAAATAGAAGATTACTCTTACTCTTTCAGTGATTGAACTTCTTCTTTCAGATCTTTATAAAGATCATATAATTCCTTAATACTATTGAGAAGTACAGGTGTTAGTTCGCTATATCTCACAGTCATTGGATCTTCTGGGCGAGAAGGTAAATCGACCAATTCGGGGAATTGTGCGTGTACTTCTTGTGCGATGACTCCGATTTTGCGTGGCGCGGATTCATCTTCGACGGTATAATTATAATACACACCATTCATTTGATAAACCCGTTCTAAGCATCCATCGATCACCTCTATATTCTTCTTAAACCGTCGATCCGAAACAGATGACCATGATTGAGCATTTGTTGCAGTGAGTTTCAGACCCATTGATCCATCATGAATATAAAAATCATTTGTGCCATCGGATTTATATCCCATTTGCCAAGCATAGTGATCTTTGCGAACAAATGCCATTCCATGTACATTGGATGCGTCATCCGTCGTTATCGTAACAACTCCTAACTTATTCACATCATAATCATTGCTTAAACCCAAATGTAAGAAACCATTCATGCGAACATCATAATTTTGATCCATGGTGGTGATCGCATTTCCGGCAACAAGATTTCCATGAACATTCAGATTTCCATTTGTGAGTGTGGCAATATTTGCGGTAAGGGCATTTAAATCCACTAAATTGAGCGTTTGTTGAACAGGTGCTTGGACATTACCATCCGTGCGTTTGACATCGAGTTGACCGGATGAACCGATGACAAGTTCGGTACCCACACTCTTTCCGGAAACAGAGGCAGCAAGAGGAGTGAGCGAAATGAGCGAAAATTCACTCTTATTTACAAGTGAGCGCGCTTTGCGATTGGCGGTTGACATATTGGGCGATTTGGTTCTTTAATCTATATCCTTATACTTTTTATCATTCCTTAAAAAATATATTACCATATATGGTAAGATAATTTATCCGAAAAATAAATTCTATTTAATTTTGTAGAAAAATAATCTTATTTATCTTTTCAATCATCTTTCAGTTCGATGCTCTTATTTTGGACGAAGCATTGGGTATAATGTTTCCAATTCTCGCTTCGGCAATGTACGCACGTACTATTTCGTGAAAGCCATATTTCCATACACTCTTTATGAATATGTTTCTTACAATCCGGGCAATTGAGTCGATTTCCACTCGAAGCTTCAATTTCATCGAAGCAAATGGGGCACTCTTCCTCATTTACAGGTCGAGTGCTATTCAAATAAGAGTTGCGATCTAGAATGACCTTGCGAATGATCAGCTTATCATCAATCGTTTGGCATGTATCTTTCATACGATTCTTCTCAATATTCAACATGATTACATCGCGTTGAGCGCTCATTTTATTCATAATCATTTGAACTTCATTTTTATTGAGTCGATGATTGCGGAAAAAATCCGCAGTTACATATCCAACCACACGACACATGATGAAAGAAATATGTTTACACACTGTATCATCGGTACTACTCTTAAAACGATGCGCAGGGCAATCACAATTGAAGATCTTCTTTGACGAATCATATACATCGGGATTATAGAGATCTACTTGATAACTTTCACGAACGCCTTTCTTATTGAGTGTTCCCATCACGGTGAATGATCCCATAAGAGCGCGTTCACGAGCAGTGTTGGATCGTGTGTTTTGCTCAAAATTCACAAAGTACATTTGATCCTCCATGCTGCGACGCTTAACACGCTCCAAAATGTCAATTTGCTTCTGATTCGTAAGACGTTTGATCACATCATTGATTGAAAGCGAAACATTTGCGACTTGGGGCGCAGGTGCTAATACAGGTGGCACGTGTGCGGGTACAGGTGCTGATACAGGTGCTGATACAGGTGGCACATGTGCTGGCACAGGTGCGGGAGCAGGTGCTGGCACAGGTGCGGGAGCAGGTGCTGGAACAGGAGTGGGAGCAGCTTTCTGTTTCCGTGTATATTCGCGCTTCTTCTTAGGTTCCTCTTTCATTTGAGGTTGAGGAGTTCCTGCTACCTCTTCTTTCATTTGAGGTTGAGAAGCAGCAGCGGTAGCAAGTATATAATCATCCAACTTCTTCTTATACTCCTCTTCCAGTTGCTTCTTCTGTTCTTCAAATTTCATGCGGCGCTCTTCTTCAATCTCTTCCTCTTTGCGCCGATTAATCGCCCGGATATCGTCAATTTCATCCAGAATGCTCTTAAAATGTTGAATATGTTTCTTCGTCTCCATTTCATAATAGTAGAGTTTGTAATTGGGAATCTCCCAAACTCCCTCTTTGCCCTTCTTCAAAATCTCTTCAAGGAGAGCTACATCATAGTACGGATCGCATGGATCCTCATCCGGAAAAGGTTTACTCATCTTTCTACTTTTTATAGATCACAATTCCTCTATAATCAAATAATACTCTATATCAAAACTTTATGTTCTATATCAAAAAAATAAAAATAAATATTACAAAATAAAATTGATATAGAGAATAGAAAAAATGATTCGATATATGACTGAAGAGAGAGATAGTACATATCCAATATCAAAAAGATGGGAGGTTATACTTTATCGATTTATAATCACGATGAGATTGTCGATAAGCTCGATGAATTACTCGAATTTATTCAATGGATTCTTCCCGATGAGAATTTCGACGCAAATGATTTCACAAAATTATATGGATCATATGCGCTTTATAAAAATATCTATATGTACTATGAAGGATCCCATTTGATCGCAGTTGCGTCATGTAATTTTTATTATGATCCACATCGTGAAGATGAAGTGATCATCTATCTCATGGTCATCGCTGTTCATCCGGATTATCAGAATAGTGGGGTGGGAAGTCGATTTTTAAATCATATTTTAGATATGAATAATCAGTCGAATATATGGATCAAGATTCATAAAACAAATCACCAATCCCAGCGCTTTTTCAAAAAGAATATGTTTGAAAAAGTGAGTAAAAAAGAGGTTCCATGTGTGATCAATCCATCGTATCGAAAGCCATATGACATGTATGTTCATTACAAATCAGATCGAAATGCGTTTTGATTTATTTATGATTCTTCTATATATTGAATCTCCATCAACGATTCCAAATAAATATATAAATCCATATCATTTTTTTGAATATACTCCGCACATTTCGGTGTCATATGACAAATATATGATGACGATGATATTTTTTCCCGATATGTGAGAATTTGGCATAATGCGCGGACTCTTCCACAAACACCATAATAATCTTTACTGGTGCTATCTTTTCGGCGCTTTCCATTTGGATGATGCATATGCCATTCAAAAGATAAAACTTCACTCTTCGTTTCAAATCCGGATATGTAGAATGCGAGTGTCCAATCTTGATATTTATGAGTTGCCTTTGCCCCACCTTTTAGGATTCCATTATGTTGATTTAAACGACGCGTGAAATCATTTGTAATTCCAACATATGTATTTTGATACGCATGTGTAATCATATAACATATATACTCCATCTTATATCTCTTCTTATGATTCTATACTCTATATTCTATTTTATTTTTATGATATTATAAAAATCATACGCAATGCTTATTTTCAGCTCCCTTTCGAGAACTTCTTTTCCACATTACGCTTTCCCACACTACTCCCTTGCGAGAATAGTATTTCGATAATTTTTGAGCATATAATAAGGTTTTTACACACACTTCATCACATGCCTAATCAATCATATAAGAAAATAAAAATCAGATCTTTCTAACTGTCAATTTTTATTTAGTTTTGCTTACGCCAAACTAAATAAAAATTGCTCGATTCAAAGAATCGTCAATTTTTATTTTGAAAATAACGTATGGTATTTTCAAAATAAAAATAAGTTCTGTAGGTCAATTTTTATTTAGTTTTGCTTACGTAAAACTAAATAAAAATTGCTCGATTCTTTAAATTGTCAATTTTTCTTTGAAAATAACATATGTTATTTTCAAAATAAAAATAAGTTCCATAAGTAATCATATCATATCATATATATTCCACATCTTATATCTCTTTTTAAGATTTTAAACTCTATTTTTATTTTTTATGAAATTATAAAAATCATACATACATAACACTTATTTCCACTCTTGCGAGCTTATTTCCATATTACACGTGCTTTCCCACCCCTTGCGGGGTTTCGACAATTTTTGAGCTTGTGATACACCAGGCTTGCGCCAAGCACATCACATGCCTAATCAATCATATAAGAAAATAAAATCAGATCTTTTTAACTTTCAATTTTTATTTAGTTTTACGTAAAACTAAATAAAAATTGCTCGATTCTTTAAATTGTCAATTTTTCTTTGAAAAGAACATACGTTATTTTCAAAGAAAAATTGGTTCCGTAGGTCAATTTTTCTTTGAAAAGAACATAAATCAAAAAAATCGATAAATAAGATTATTTTATGAACGTATCCAAAAAGATGATTTCTCTCTTCGTTTGAAAATGATCGTTCTTCCATAGAACGTAAAAAGAAGAGATGGACGAGCTCGTCGCCTTTTGGGCATCCAATCCCCACTTGTGGTTTGATGCTTCCCATGAAGATGACATCATGATCACCGCGAAGTTTGAGCATCTTCTTGACTTGCCATGTGATGCGTTGGAGGATTATCCGAAGATCCTCTTATACGATCAAATTGCCCGGCATGTGTGTCGAGTTCGTAAGGCAGATCATGCTCCTTATTTTGAGCGCGCATTTGAGGTTGCTCAAAGGATCATTGAGAAAGATGGATCGTTGAATCTCCGTGCTCCAATCGAGCGAGTATTTATCCTCTTGGTGTATCGCCACACATTTCAAATCCCGTATATTGAGAAAGTGATTGAATTGGTTCAAACGTGGATGACGGAATCAAACAATTCTGTGCCTATTTACCGGCGATTTTATCAAGCATCGCTTCAATCTCTTGCGAAATTAAAGAATCGCGAAGATCTACTTTATTATGGTGTTGCGAAATATCATGATTCGGAAATCGATTCCATTTTGGATCGCGAAAAGTCGCCAAAGATGAAGGATTTCATGGCACTTGATCACAAAGCATTATTGGATCGCATATGTGATGATCCGTTATACACCCATTTTGAAGAGCAAATCCGCATTTTACCCCATGAAACGATTGGTGTTTCCATTTCCGGAGGCGTGGATTCAATGGTATGTATGGTCTTATTGTCCGCATTTCTGAATAAACATCAGAGTGCTGGTGCCGTCGCCTTTACAGTCAATTATGGGAATCGCTGTGAGCAAGATATCGAAATTGAGATGACGCATAGGGTGATTCGTGCTTTGGGGAACATAAAGCATTATGTCCGCAAGATAACAGAGATAAAACGCACCCAGGATCATAATCGCGAATTATACGAAGATTTAACCCGAAACATCCGCTTCGATTGTTATAAAATTGTGGGTAGTGGAGTACCCTTTATCTTGGGACATAATCGCGATGATGCGTTAGAGAATATTGTAAGCAATATCAAAAAAGAACGATCATATCAAAATCTATTTGGTATGAATCCGGTGGGAAATGAGAAGGGAGTGTCGTTGTGGCGACCACTCCTTTCCATATGGAAGAGCGATATCATCGCATTTGCCCAAAAGTATGGCATCCCCTTTGTGTATGACTCTACACCATCATGGAGTGAACGAGGAAAGATGCGCGACATATTATTCCCCTTTCTCAATCAGTTTGACCCTCGCATTTTGGACGGTTTATACACACTTGCCACCAATTATAAAGAAATATATCGCGTGTATGAATCCTCACTACCACACATCACATTTGAAGAGACATGTGCGATTGTGGAAGATAAAAAGATCTACTTTGAGGATTATATGAAGCG
>JACCEC012079025.1_pt1 | contig 16228 bp, 35 predicted proteins | sample 7450121 | NCBI WGS metagenome assembly JACCEC01 (sample SAMN15323455, study PRJNA562643) | freshwater metagenome | isolation source: river surface water | place: USA:Blue River Watershed | collected 2017-08-18 | reverse complement strand
GCTGTGGCGCAGACTGCCAAAGAGGGGAAGGAACTGAACGAATCCGCCCTGGTGAACGCACGCTGATCTCATCTTCAGGGTCACGCATCACCCACTCCCTGTAATCGTCGGACTCTCTATCAACAACGATAAGATTTAATTCTTCCAGTCTTTCAATGGCGCGGAGATAAAGTGAAAGACGGTTGCGTGATGAAGGGGCTGGTGGCACATAACAGGGTGTCGTCAACCCCTTCTCCTTATGGTTGAGAAAGTGTAAGTAGACGTTCCGCTGATTAATCGTCAGTGATTGCATGGTCTTGAGCGGGATGTGAGGTTAAAGACAACGGAGGGAGTCGTAACCCCCTCCCCGAAATCCGGAAGTAAATACTTCCACTTCTACCTAAAAGGGTGCATCATCCTCGGTCTGCAAGGACACCCGCTCCCTGGGGATCGAACCACGGTTGTTGTTGAGGTGGGCTGCAGCCGCATGCACAAAAGCAGTCTCGAAATCACGCATCGGATCAATGTCACCAATCAGCTTGAGCATCTGCACGAGCTGCTTCGATGCACCGACCTGGGCGTTGATGTTACCAGCCTCGCGAGCGTCCATACGATCAGCCTGCAGAGCAGCAAAGGTCTGAGCAAACAGGAACGCCCTGTCGTGGACTGGAACCGATGCCTTCGCTAGTTGCTCTCCCTGCGCTACGTACGTACGTGCCTGGCGTGAGGACACGTTGTACTTGGTGACGAGCTTACGGACGACGACACGACCCGGCCAGCCCTCAGCCAGTAGATCGGCTGCTTCCTCGCAACGGTTCTCGAACTCTTCCTTGGTGCAGCGTGCGTTGGTCATGGTTGGTGTGGTGTGCTGGTGTGCAGGTGGTTAGGGATGCTGACTAAGAGGGGCACGGAAGTGAGCTGAAAGGCAGCCAATAAGGAGAAACCTCGTAGGTGTCGGGATCGTGCAGCCATGTAGCACTGTAAAGCGTCCAGGAGTCACTACACACGTCCCAGTGCCAGCACTCCCCCTTTTCATTGCAGTCCTCAGCGCGTGGAGCACGCTCTTTAGATGGGACGGGAATCGGAAGACTTGGGTTAATCATTTCAGGTCTCATGGTGTGTAGAACTACTGACGAACAGGAGCATTCTCAAAGACTTCCTCTAACTCAATGTCTTTGTAATACTGATACTCTTGTCCATTCGGATCACGATCCGCCTCTGTCTTCCTTACGGTGAGGTCGTGATTTGAGAGATAGGAGCCTAGACCGTGAACAGCCAACATCGTGAACATGTTGCCCATTGTCCGATAGTCCTGTCGAGCCATCTCTTTGAGGACGTTGTACTGGTTCTCTGTCAGTTTGATTGTGATTGCGTAGTCCATGGTTGGTGATTGTGGTGTGTACAGATTGAAAGGCTGTTACTCTCTACTGGCCATGATCATGATGGAGACGATGATGTAGCCAGTCCCTAAAAGTCCTAGAGCTAGGAGGATTGCTACAGCCCATGGGAATTGGTCCATTGCATTAACGTGTAACGTCAACTACAACATTACTTCCTAATCTTGCCTTGATTGACGACAACATCGTCGGGATACTTGACGTTTATTGAGACAACATCGAATCGCTTAAAGAGTCGACGTTGTGTAGAAGTGAAGAGGCTATCAAGATCATCGGGATAGCCATAGAGTTCCTCTTCATGCTCACGATAAGTTTGGAGCATCATCTGAAGAGTTTCGAATTCTTTCTGGGTGAGGTCCATGGTTGGTGGTGGTTGTGCGTGTGTGGTGATCAGAAGAAGAGTCGGCCGTTCTCGTTAGGGCGGTCGCTCTCGTCAGACTCTAACTTGAGCGGGCATGGTTTCCACTCTTGATGTAGGAAGAGTTTATACTGTTCGATCAACTCAACCAGTTCGTGCTGACTACGGCCTTTGAACGATTTGTTCGGCGGTAAAGTCTCTTTGTAGATGAGAGCTTTTGCACGGATTGGAGCAACGTCTGGGGCCTGTCCGAGATAGGAAAGACCGTGACGTTTACCTTCATTCTCGAGTACTGCGATAACCTCGAGATCTCCTTTTGAGGTTACGTTGAACTGTTCAACGTAGATGATGGCGTGCATTGGTTGGAATTGGTGGTGTGTACGTCCAGTGTGTGCATCCGTTCTCATGAAAAGCTTCTTCAACTTCATCGAGAGACGTGACCATCCATCCATGAGTCGGAGAAAAGAGGAGAACATTTCCATGAGGATCAGCATCGCGATGGTCTGGTGGGTGTTTCAGGCTGAGGATGAAGATGTTTTCCGGGAGGGTCGATGGCTTACTCCAGAAGGCTTTGGCAGCGTAGTGTTGGCGTTCCAATTGAAGCGGCAGGAAATCTAAAGAGAATCTAAAGATCGTCAGAGGCAGAGGCTGAGCATGACGATGGTCAGGAGAGTGGAACTGACAATGACTGCGATCATGGTGTGATTGGTGCGGGTGGACCGTAGACTTCCATCTTTGAAACGCAGGCGTATGAATCGCCAACGGCTGTCGGATAGCTGATGATCTTATTGATCTCAGTTCGACAGTTGTAGATGGTTTGCTGATTGATGATCTTCTGCACTCCTATGATGCAGAGGAGTGTGACACCAATACAGAGGATGAATGGCACCTGTTTGGCAGCACCCTCTGCAAGATCTAGTGCTTTGAGGAGTGCCTTTTGCCTGGGGGTGTAGTTACGCTTGGAGATCATGATGTCACTCAGCGAGGTGAACAAGATGCTCTTCTAGATAATCGATGAGCTGGTAGATGTTGTTCAACATCTTCTCTCGTTCTTTGCAGGCATTGTCCCACGCACCAGGTTCAGCCACGTAGTAATCCCTGGCGTTGAATTCGATCGATCGGAAAGCCTGTCTGAACTTCAGTAGTTTCCGGTACGCTGTCTCGTAACCCTCGAGCAGCGTCTTCCGGCCTGTACCGTTCAGATGGATGGTTGGAAGTGAGGTCATGAGTAGTGGGTAACGCGTTGGCGGTAGTTAAGGACGTCACGCTTCCAGGTGCTCTCTGGGTGGTTGAGGACAGCCTCGAATGCTTCATGGACACGGAGCTTGGAACCACCGTGGTTGAGCATCGCGATGGTTGCGTTGTCCAGCTCCTGAAGGAGGTGACTGACGGGATCGGGCTTTTGCTCCGGCAGATCACGACCCTTCTCTTTGTAGTAGTCTTTCCAGTCGTCAGGCAGTTCAGCTGTGGTCATTGTTCTGAGGTAGATAAAGGCTGTGGTTGTGGTTGTGGGTGCGATCACCAGCTACTGTCGTAGATGATGCGCAGACCATTCTTCAAGGCGACTCGTGCATTCTTGCAGAAGTTGAGATCGTCATAGCGATACAAAAGATCGGCTGGCACACCAAAGAAGAACCCTTTGGTGTCACCGAAGCCGCCATTGAGGTTGCTGTCGATGACAGCCTGCTCGAGTTTGTCGATGTCATCGAGTGTGAGCTCCAGCTCCACTCCGTTGAATGGATCATCGAGGGAGGTGTTGGATTCATACTGATCGAGGATGTTGTTCTTCTCCCGCCAGCAGCGCTCCATCCAGCCGTGGAGGTTTGGGTGTTTGCGCCACTGTTTGAGCAGGATGTGGCAGTTTTCGTGCTCGTATTCAGCCTTTTCACTCTGATCAGTGATGTGCTCTGGGGCCTCACCGATCTTGATGAAGGCCCATTGATCGAGTCCCATGGTGTTGTCCTGGTGGTGAAGTGTGTGGTGCTGATCAGGCTGTTGCAGCCCGACCATCGATGTAGACCGTTGGCGTGTTGATGGCGACGCCACGACGCTGTTCGATCTGCTGCTTGGCCTTCAGCATGTCCAACGCATCTTGGAGTGAATCGCTGTAAGTCCAGTTTGCACGTTCGCGTAGGGAGATCACGAACGCTTTGTCAGCCGTATAGAGGCAGCGGCTTTGGTTCGCCTGCATGGTGTGCAGCAGTCGACCACGTACAGCCTCGAGTTCATCCCGGAGCTCTTTCATCTGCAGAGAGAGCAGACGGAAGGTCTCAACATCAGATTCGATCTGAGAAGTGACAGCAGCCGTGCGGATCGTCTGCTTCGTTACGATGCGACGACCCACGTTCGGAAGTCCAGGGATGTCGCGCTTGCTTGTTCTGGTGGTGGCCATGGTGTGGTGTTGGTTGGTGGTGCGGTGGCGGGCCTCAGACGAGACCCGCTGATGGTGTTCTAGCGCAGCCAGGAGTGGATGGCTGTATATGAGAACACACTATTTGCAAAGGTTCACGGGCGTCGGCTCGAAATATCTGTCTCTCTCAATAGGGAGACCGAGCGGCCCACGCAGCCCTGACAGCTCATCGAGGTTGAAGTAGCCATACTCACGCTCCAGGCCACAGACAATGCCGAAGCACTCATTGGTTTCCGGATCGCGTTCAGTGATGTACCACGTCCAATTGGCATCTGGCGTGAACAGTTTCACAAAAGCCATAGCCTTATCCTCAAGGCCATCTTGTGCGTAGAGCGGAGGCAGCTTCTTCTCAAGCTCCTTGGTGAGCAGCTTCACAGGTTTGATGCTCATTCTCCTTGACCCTCCATGCGTGCAACGGCCTTCTCCACTTCATTTCGGAGGCCTTTCAACAGTTCGACGAATGCTTCCTCTTTACCTCTATGTAGTGCCAGATTCTGCACATAATTGATGATGGCACCATGAAGATCGCGCTGATTAATACCTTCAATTGAGATGACTTCACCACCTGCGTGATCGTTGATTATGATCTCAGCGTCATGAATGCAGAAGTGAACACTGGCGTTGTACGCAGTGAATGTGTAAGTCGTTTGCTTGTCCATGATGGAATCAGAATGCGATGTAAGGAGTGGTGTCACGGCCGTTCGGTGTATCGATATCGATCACCTCGATCCGTTGAATGTTGGTGCCACCCTCGATGCGAGGGATGATGTCACTTGGATTCAGTCCTTCACGATGTTCGATCTGGACTAAGACGTAAGCAGTTGCCATGGTGTGTTCAGATAACAGATTCGATGAAACCGAGCTCAAGATCATGGAGAGGACCGTGATCACCACGACGTGCGAGGCGGTACCAGTTCATCTCCCATCCGTTCTGTTCGCGGTCGCACTTGATCAGATCCTCAAGATCACGGAGATCTTCGAGGCCACCGGATAGTTTGATCCGTACCTTGTGCGGGTCGCGGTCGCGGCGGGCGTCAGGCATTGCAGGTGAATCGAGAGAAGGTAAAGGTCAGTAGGAGATGCGAACCTCAGCGATGCCATCGAGCGGCACACCAAGCTTGTAAGCGGCACCAGCGCTTAGATCGATGGAGTTGCAGTCACACCTATCGGTGATGGTCACCTGCAGGCGGCGTGAACCGTTCCGCACTGTGACCTTTGTTCCGCAACTGAGCCAAGGGTGCGCGGCTGACAAACCCCAGTGTTCGTAGGTATCACCACAGAATGTGGTTCTGCCGTGGTACCAGGCGTCGTAGACGGTCGCGGTGACCGGTCGACCCGTGTGGTGAGCGAACACCGGCTGGTTGAGCAGCGCGATGGCCAGGATGGTGCGTTTGAACATGTGAAACTCCTTGCTAAGTGGAGGATTCCGGCATTCTGGCCCAGGCCGGGGTTGGGCGAGCATCAGAACAGCTCGAGGAATTCTTCCAGCGGCTTGTTCTGATCAGCGATCGGCCCGCCAGGGAAGGCAGCCTCAGGCATGTGGCGTTCCTGTGGAGCAGTACCGTACATCGCAGACTGCCACCGAGCGCGGCCAGCAGACGTGTGACCTGTCAGGCGCTCCGCCACCAGCTCAGCCACCAGGTCAAGCATGTCACGGTACGGATCACCAGCGACGTCCATCTGTGCGGTCATCGGCAGGCAGACGTCAGCCCCAGTGTGGAACCGAGCCATCCGCCAGATGAAGTAAGCGCGGCTGTCATCCGGACGCTTCGAACGGAGCGTGCCAGGCTTGCGACCCTTCACGGCTTTGATCAGCGCAGCCAGGTCAGGCTTGGTGAAGTGCCCGAGGCCATCGCACCACATGCACGGCTTCTCTTTCCTTGGGTAGACCGTGCCATCAACAGCGGTGAAGCCTTCATACACAGCGATCTTGGTGCCATTGCAGCGGCTGCAAGGCAGCGTGTCGGCTTCGAATTGGGCCTGGAGATTGTCGGTGTTCATAGTGTGGCTCCGTACTAGGTGGAGATGATCAGGAAAGGGAAAGGATCTCAGGCGTCACGTGCCCGACCCGGTTGCCGTTGATGTCATTCAGGCAGAGACTAATGCCACTATACGGATCGAGGTAGGCAGGCCTGTATTCGATCCGATCTGCAGCGTGGCGCAGGATGCGAGCGAGCTCAGCGGCCTGCTCATCGTAGGTTTTGCCGAATGCGTCATTGTCGACGCAGACACTGATGTTGATGCAATGATCCATGGTGAACCTTTCTAAGAGGTGAACCGGCATCCTAACCCAGGCCGGGATTGGGTGTGTGATCAGCGGAACAGAGGTGAACCAGGGGCGAAATCTTGCAGCAGCTCCGGGAATGCCTGTTCGATTCTTGCTTTGTTCCGAGGGTCGGCTGCAAACCAGGCACGTGCCAGCTTCGCGCAGAACCCTCCGCCATTACGCTCCATGGCCTCAAAGGTTTGATGTAGCTGCATCCGATCAGCGGCAGTGATGGGCATGTTGTGGCTCCGTACTAAGTGGAAGACCGGCATCCTGGCCCAGGCCGGGGTTGGGCATCGATCAGGACTTTACCAGCGTGATCTGTTCGATGTCGAACCCAGGATGCTCCCGGTGCACGTGGTTGATGCAGTCGTCGATGTCGATGCATTCCTCGACCGTGAGGAACACTAGCTTATTGGTGATGGGGTGCTCAAGGATGAGCTTAAAGGTCAGCATGGCTGGCTCCGTACTAGGTGGAGGTGAGCGGTGATCCCGTTCGGGAATGAATCTACCGCATCGGTGGTGGGTGTCTCGGGGCTGTTAACGAATCAACATGGTTCCCCAATAAGAGCAGCTTCAATCAGGCGCACACCACACAGCCAAGACTGGCGATGCGCCCTGCGGATGAAGCTGTCCCATTCACCCTACATCAGGACCGGACACGGCGCGAAAACCTCAGAAAGTTTTCCACAGCGTTACGTAATGTACAAGGCGAAGCCCTGACTTTACACCTGGCCGAGGTCCCGACATCCCTTGCGGCGCAAGGCTTTTCAAGGGATGGGTATGTGAGCTGTACAAGGCTGTGTCGTTAATAAGTTGGCACAAATCGTCCAATAACGATATAACAGTACCGTTATATGCCCTATTTCGGGCGTATTTCGGGCCTGTACAGGGCCTTGCACCCTGTCCAGCGTACCTGCACGAGTGACAGGTACTCAGGAAACGTGAAAAACACGCAAAAACGACTGCTTTGGTCGCTCTGATCCATCCTACCGCACCGCCAGAACCGCTTAAAACTCAGTTATATTGCGAAAAAGTGTAAATTACGCCCTGTTGCGTACTATCAACAACAATTTGCTACTCACTATCAACTATCAACATGAAAAAAGCCCCTCTCGGGGCTGATTTCAGAGTGTGAAGTCCGGATCCCCGTCGCAATCCTCCCAATATTCGGATTCTTGGCCCTCTAGATCATCGTCTGACCCAGGTTCTTGCCATTCGAAGGGCACAACCCAGCCCATATACGGTGATTCCATTGTCAGATGCTCCTAATTTGGTTGAAATGGGGGCCGAAGCCCCCGGTCGATCAGCCGCAGGCAGTGGCTGCAGTCTTGGCACGGCCACCGTGCACCGGGAATGTGATCACAAAGTCGCGATCAGCCCGGGCACAGAGGGGGATGCCGCCGCCGCAGCTGGCGCACTGGGTTGGGGACCCGTCAAAGGTGGCGGGACACTGCCGGAAGGTCACCCCCTGGTGTTCGAACTTAGCGGGGGAGTCACCAGGAACCACGCAAACCACGGGCAGGCCACGCTTTGCCAGCTTGGCAGCCTCCGACTTAACCTCAGTGGAGAGGTTAACCGTGAACCCGCGACGGATTGCGGAACGGATTGCCGCCAGGTTGGCTGCGGTGCGCAAGTGGTGAGTGTAGGTCCAACCGGTAAGACCCTTGGCAGCATCCGCCAACTTGCGCAGCAGATCGCCACGGATCACGCCGGCCTCGTGCCACAGATCGCCAGCCACGTTGTGGCGGAACCGGGATCCGGGCTTAATACGTGCCACGGCAGCGATAAAGTCAGCCACCGGCAATCCACGGGTGCCAGCGGTCACGGCATCCCAATGCATCCGCGTGTAGTAGCCAGCATCTGCGTAGCAACCACCATCACCCGCCAATGGGCAGGTCGATGGGCAGCTGACCCGGCTTGTGGTGCTGACCGGGATAGGCCCAGTCTTGTCGTTGCTGGACTTGAGAGTAAGAGCAGTGTTCATCGCGTTCTAAGAGCGAATTGAATCGGGTTCGATCCCGATGAGCAAATCCTAGGCGATCGGTGGCAACCGATCCCAAAAAGTCATATAACTTTATATGTCACAATTCTTCGTTAAGCACTATCAACTACTATCAACTTTATAAAAGTTGATAAAAGGGGGCCGAGGCCCCCCCCCCTGGTGGTCAGTACCGGTACTGCCAGCCAAGCATGCGGCAGATCCGCAGCCAGCTCGCATCCGTAATACCCCGTGGCCGGTGAACGCTGACCGTCATGCCGATCACGTCATCCTGTCCCATGAACCGCCATGCCGACCAGCTATCTGCACGCAAAAGGTGGTCGTCAGTCTGGCCTTCAAAAGTCAGCCAATCCGGGCAACAGCCGCCCGAACCCTCAGGCCTGCGGCCTGCCATTTGAGCCAGAACCTCGCGCAGATCCCAGACCGCGTGGTCGGAATCATCCCAGAGTCTGCCCAGACAATCGACGTAACCGCGTACTGCAGCGTCACCATGCTCAGCCGATTCGGCCGTGATCACGTCAGCAGTGCAAAGCAGCTCAGCCATGTCGCCTCCTAAGAGCGAACTACTCAGCCAATCTAGACCACCGGCCACCACTGGCGCCAAAAAGTTGTAACTCTTCACATGTCACAGAACTTCGTTAATCACTATCAACTATCAACTTAAAAAAGGGGCCGAGGCCCCTACTTATCACACTCCCTGGCTGTCCAGCCAGTCCCGGATGTCAGCGGGGTGCGTTGCCCAGGCCTCCAGCGCAGCGGCCAGGAGTGAGCACTCCAGGTAGCCGCAGGGTGTGGCCCATACGGTGCCGCCTTCCATGTTGTCGGTCAAGCTGAGAAACTTAGCGAACGTGCTGGTATTGGGGTTGCGGCCCTCGTTGTCCTGCCAGCTCAGCAGTCGGTCGACCGCGTAGATGGCCTGCTCAACAGTCAGGCGGTGCTTGTTTGCAGTGGTCATTGATTGTCTCCGTACTAGGTGGGTGGATGAGGGCCGAGGCCCCCTGGTGGTCAGTCGATAGGGGTCAGTGTCCCATCGAGAATGTCAACCCAGGCGTTCGGGTATCGGTGCTCCCAGATCGCGCAAGCGTGATCCGCGTCCGCGTAAGTTTCGCACTCAACCAGAACCTCCCAGGTTCCTTCATCTGTCATGCGTCCGACTTTAAACATGGTGTCTCCGTACTAGGTGGGTGGACTCCGTCATCTTAGCCCAGGACGGTGTTGGGCGGTTGCCTCGGGTTCTCAGTCAGGCGAGCAGCATTGCGATCAGCTCAGCCTTGCGCGCCTTGCGCTTGGTGCCGGCCAGGCTGCGCAGCTGACTGCAGCTCAGCGCTTCCAGGTCGGTCGCCAGCTCAGCCAGCGGATGCAGCTGCGGCGCCAGCCTGATGGGCACTGGCTTGACCACGATCGGTGCGGCTGCAGGCTCAGCGCTCGGCACCCACAAGCGGCGCCACACGGCAGACAGCTCAGCGTTCCGGGCGTGAACAGCGGCGCCGAGCTGGTAACCGAGCTGATAAGCCAGCTCAGTCAGCAGCACCGTGCACGTGATCACCAGCGCGATGGCTGGCGCAACCACACGGGCTGCACGCTCCAGGTTCTGCGCGATCTGCGCAGTGGTGGGAACAGTAGACATCGGATTCTCCGGGAAAGGTTCAGCCAGGCGGCGCATCGCTTCCAGCGCCAGCCCGGCAGGTAGGGAGAACCCGAGGCAACAAGTCTTTAATTGTCAAGGTGCAGCGGCTTCTAGGTCCGCTTCCCTCACATTAGACCATCGCCGGCCCTCCCGGCCAAAATGTAGCAACTCTTCACATACAGCTTCTTTTTTTCCTGGTATGTAAAGTTTTGTGACAAGCGGGCCAGATAGCAGCCGAAATTTTTTCCCAAAATCAGCCCTTTTATTGAGCAGGTAGGGGGACTAATTAACGTATTCAGTCGATCTAAAATCACATATATCTAGATAATGTATTAATAAAAATGCCTGTCTCTCCTCAGGACTATGTGCTTTGGTCCGACCTCACAGGCAATCCATATCCGCAGACACCTGCTGAACGCATGGCGTTAGCGCCAGAGGTTTATAACTTCACACGTGACATTAACCAAGGACGTCGGCCGCGTGGTGCTGTCCGCCGCGCTGTTGATGTCATCGGCAAGACAGCTTTAGTAGCTGGAGCTATCGCTGGTGGTGCTTATCTTGCAAAAAACTTTGGCTCTTTAGACGTTGATGATGAGCCTGGCATTGGCCCGCTTGCTCAACCAAGTGGTTTCGCTTCTGCTAGCACTGATATCACGCCACCGCCTACTTCTGATCGATATGCGCAGGATGTAATTCCGCATCAAACAGGCACGATGCAAGCTGTGCGCGGCACATCTAGCGGCAAACCAACAGTTGTGGACTCTGAATCAAAGCCTGCAACACAGAGTCACGTCATTGCTACTAGCCAATCGTTTACACCTGGCACTGAAACACAACAATTAGCTGCCAGTTCTGTGCCTCAGTCACCTGTTCGTGATCGTGCAGATGATTTAGTCGCGGAATACCTTAGTGGCGTTGCCGCAGAACAACGTGCTCAAAAACGTATCGATCAGTCTGTTGCTGAATATGGTGCTATGAGAGCAGGTCAAGCAGCTCCTATTCTCAAAGCACTTTTAAAAGAGGGTCGCGAAGAAGGAATTAGCCCAGTTGGACGTAGCGCTGTCGCGGCAGCAGAACGCTTCCGTAAGACTCCTAATTATGCCGCAATGATGCAGGCTGCTGGGGCGAGCATGGAGCCGGAAGAACTTGTCGGAGCACCAGGTGCGACGCCTACGTTTACTGAAGTTCGTGTAACCCCACAAACACGGATTGCCGCTCCCGCATCCACTCCCGCACCTGCAGCTGCACCTGTGAGGGAGGCAGTAACAGCAACTGTACCTGCCGCTTTCTCAACTCCACCGAGCCGTTCTGCCGAAGGTGCGGAGTTAGAGAAACTTTCTCGTTTATCTGGTGTGCCAGTTGAGGCCTTACGTCAAGCCTCTCTTAAAACCCAAGCACCTGGAGAAATTGTTACGCGCCAACCGGATACCATCCGTGTCAGCAAGCCAGCTAAAATTAGAGCAAATGAATTCCTAAGCGCCGTGAGCCAAGAAAAAGGTCCTCTCGCTAGCTACGAAATTCCGCCAGAGCGGAGCAAAGCTATTTCAAGATTGACCTTCTACCCTGGTGGTGAGCTTGGTGTGGAGATGAAGAGTCGTGGTAAACCGGTCGAATATATATACGCCACGACTGACCCTTATCGTTTAGCGATGCGGGAGTACGCCGATGCAGGTTTCCCCGATGAAATGGGTAACATTGCCGGCATCGCTGCTAATAATGCGCTCGCACATCAGCTGGGGCTTCAAAAAGCTGTCGAGCGTGGCGGAACTGTTCGTGAAAAACGTCAACCTATTTATACAGGATTGATGAGTGAAGCTGACATTGTTGCGGCTGGTATGGGCAAGAATGCTCGTGCCAAAGAACAGGCTGAACGCCACTTTGAAACTAGGCAGATTATGGAAGGGCTAGAGCAACGTGCAGCCGCGCGTCGTTCAGGCTTACTTTAAGTAGAGTAAAAATTAAGTACATGAGGTAAGCAATGACCTTTCTGGAGCCAATCATTGCTAGCTTAATTGGCGCTGCCACCGTTGCTGTTGCCGTATTTTTGAAGCAAAATTTAACCGCACAAAATTTTCTTAAATACGGCCCACTCATTAAAAAAGCTTACGACATTATCGATCCTGTTCTAGATCAGAATTTGAGTCGTTGGGACGGATCTAAAATTGATAAAGCTTTTGAGTTATCGCTCGAAACAGTCGCAGATGGGCGTCTGTCATCTACTGAAATTAAACAATTGTCGCTGGAGATGGCGAAGCAATGGTTACCACAAAAAGCAGCTGATAAAGTCAGAACTTTTCAAGCCTCGTCTCCTGAGTTACGTTTCGCTGCAATTGTTGCCGCTAAAGTAGAGGCTATTAGTGCCAATAACATGTTACTCTGATGGCTGGCGGTAACTGGATTAAAGAAGCTGTAAGTAAAAATCCTGGCGGGTTTTCGCGTAAAGCGGAGAAGCGAGACATGAGTACTTCAGAGTTTGCTTCCAAGGTTGCATCTAATCCTGAAGATTATTCAGCAAAAACAGTAAAGCAAGCAAATTTAGCAAAAACGCTTGCAAAATTACGTCGCCGTCGTGGTAGCTAATGGCTAGGCCTCCATATCGCTGGGATCAAACTAACCCATCACAAAAAGCTTTACAACAAGGTACGGCACCTTATAGCGGTACACTTGGGCGCTTCCCTGAATCTGAAGCAAAAGACCCAAGAGATAACATGTGGCGCGCACGTCTCTTGGATAATCCAAAAGCACGTGGATTTGGAGCTAGGGCACAATTTGATGATGATACGGCTGCACAGTCTTATCAAAAGTTGTATGACCTTAGTTTAAATTCTTATTCTTCTTTTGAAGATCCACGTGTACGCAACCAAGCAGACAATTTTTTAAACGCTTATGCTCTTGGTGTTGGCCGTATAATTGATCCTAAGAACGCTGTTTTACCTGAAGACATTGGTCGGAAATATGGAATTGGTCCTTTTGACTATTCTATTCAACCAGCCGACGCAGGTAACGCAGGTATTTTCCCAAGTCGCGGCCCTGGAGTAGCTTAATGAATCCCGCAGCAGGTAAATTAGCTCAAGAGCTACTAAAAAAATACGTATCGACAGTGATGTCTGGCGGTGGTGCTGGTGTCAAAACAGCACTCGAAAATAGTGCACGATTAGGGACTATTGCGCAGGGCACGTCTGAAGCTGCGGCCAAGGCACTTTCACAGCTACCTGGAGTAGGTAAGGTTGCTATGGGACTGCCTGTGAGTATGGATGTTATTCAAGCAGGAGCACGCACACTCCCCGCTGTTGCAGGCGGCTTAACCACACTTGGACTTGGCGGTGGTGCTGTTGTCGCCTCTAACATGCTTGCTAATGCCGTGACTAATCCTGTAAAGCCGACTGCTTTTAGCACTCAACAATATACTCCAGGCCGTTCGCCACTTACAAATGAAATGGCAGCGCAAGCTATCTTAGACCAGCAGCGTTTTATGCACCAGATGCAGCTGATTGAGGCACGTAATGCTGCGGCCGTTGGCTCTGGGTCTTTACAAAGTGGTTACGGCATGCAGGACCTTGATATGATGAAAATAGCAAACCAGATGTTCGCACCAAGTACCTACTAAAGCAATGTCCTCTTACTCTTACGATTGGCAAGATTACGACGAACCAGTTACAAATACTGTTCGTGATTTTCCTTTAGCTGCGTCTGATTATGAGCGCAAACAGTGGTTTGGCGATGACACTGAGCGGCCACTTGGCAGAAATGAGCGGGCTCAAAAGTCAGCCCAAGATTTTCTCTTTGATTACGCTAAAGATATGATGTCTGGTGGACGTAGCTATCAGACTTCAGCACAATCTGCTGCGAGCAGGCGGCGTGAAAGCAGCAGCCCTTACGGAACAAAACAAGTATTCGATAATTTTGCTATTTATACACCAGCACCACTTCAAGTTGGCGGCGGAACTTCAAGTTCTGGCGGTAAGAGTGGAATGTTTGGAGAAATTGGCGGGTTGGCTGGTACGTTAGGTTTGGCAGCTGGTGTATTTGGCCCGTTAGGACCAGCGGTTGGTGCAGGTGTTGGCAAAGTGATTGATATGTTTGCTTAACTCGATTTACAACCTTTAAAATAAAAATCAAAAGAGTAAGTAGTTATGTTGCTGCCACTAATTGGTGCGGGCCTTGGAGGTTACGAAGCGTATCGTCGTAGTGGCGGTAACTTGGGTGCAACTGCGTTAGGCGCTGGTCTTGGTGCAGCCACCCCGGCAGGTTTACGTTTTGCTGGTACAGCCTTAGCAGGAACTCCCATTGGGGCTGCTGGATTGGCTGGCCTAAACAGGATTTTAGGTAAAGCTGGTATTGAAGCTACTGCTAAAGGAATTGGTAATCTTGCCGCTGGCGCAGGCACAACTCTTCTTGGCGTACCTGCTCTTGCTGGTAACGTAGCAGCTGGCGTTGCTCCGGCCGCGGCTACCACTGCTGGTGGTGCTGCTGGTCTTGGCATCCCTGCTATGCAACCCGGTCAGGCTGTATATGACGCAGGGTCTGCAGTACCTGGCGGACTTCCTATTGGGGCTGCGCCTTACAACACCTTGGATATCGCAAATCCCGCAGGACCTTTTGGTGCTGGTCGGACTGGACAGCTTCTCGAGGCTGACGTCCAGTTAGCTAATATTCGTAAATTAATGCCTGAACTCTTTAAGGCTGCTGAAGCACGTTCTAAGACTGAGTTCCAACGACAGATGGCTGCCGCTGGTGTGCGCCAGAATATCGCTACTGCAGCGAACATGCTTGAGCGTAGTCAGCAGACCGCACAACAGATGGGTCTAAACGCTGCTCAACAAATGGGCAGTGCACTCACTAGCCAGTATCAGTATAGCTAAGATGTCGAACCCCAACGTGCCTTTCTACCAGTTCCCAAAGACTGGATTTGCTGCTGATTGGCAATCGAACGTTGGGCTTCCTGACTACTGGTCTTCAGCCTTTAAGCCAACTGCGGCCCAAACGCAAGCTAAAGGAATCAACACGACGACCGGTGGCCGGAACGTATCTCCGTTTGACTACATACCAACGGGTGGTGCAATCCCAGCGTTAGATCCGCAAGTACAGCAGTGGATTGATTTTACAAAAGCAAGCTCTTTAATTAAAAGGCAAGAGCAAGCACAAGCTGCTCGACTCAGTCAGCGATTGACTGAACAACAGCTCGCTTCTTTGTATCCGTACTTGAGTCAAGCTGCAAGTGAGGCAACGGAACGTAATCTTGGCGCCAGTATGCGCTACGCCGATTTTAAAGAGGCGTTACCATCTAGCCTTCAGACAATTGCTGCTTCTCAGCAAGCACAAGCGCTGAACGCTTCTAATGCGCAAGCGGCTTTAATGAATGCAGCTGCCAATATGCAGAACGCTGCTCGCGGCTTTAGAGGCTATCGCGGACAATCGTTCAGCTTTGGTTGAGCTGATCCTATTTACGTCTGAAGTAACATAGGGTATCTTACAGGTGTTCTGCGTATCCGGCTGTGCAAGAGCCCCGATTTTTAATGCCTGTTGAAGAGCCGTTTAAAAGCCATAAAATCTGTGTGCGGCGCTCGAGCATCCACCGCTGGGGCGTATTTGCTCTTGAAGCGATCAAAAAATCAGAAGTGCTAGAAGAGTCGCCATATATTGTTATCAGCTTCAACGAAGTCGCCAATACACCTGCTTGTGAACCCTATACATATTGGCTTGAAGATGAATGTAGCTTGATCGGTTTAGGTTACGCCGGCCTTTATAACCACAGTTTTGAAGCAAATGCCGATTATCAGGTGGATAAAGTGAGTGAACTTATTCGGCACTATGCTATTAAAGATATCGAAGCCGGAGAAGAGATTGTTCTTAATTACGGGAAAGATAATGCTGCTTGTATTAAAGGGCTCAAGTAGATAAACATTAGACTATTAGGATGCTTTTAGGTTTTTAATGGGCGGCAGAGCTAGAAGCGCTCGCAATAGTGGCGGGCGCATGGGTGGCGGTGCAGGTCAATCTTCAACGCCACGGCAACGTAATGCGCGCTCCTCTCGAACACCACAACGTCATGCAGGTGATGTATTTGGTGGTTTGGCTCCACGAGGAATGGGCGGGCGCCGTGGAGTAGGCGGTAGAGGGTTGCCGACACCGGTTGACGTCAGAACGCAGGGTGGAGAAGATACTGAAACAGGGCGCGCACGTGAGGGC
>JACCEC010980279.1_pt1 | contig 16237 bp, 22 predicted proteins | sample 7450121 | NCBI WGS metagenome assembly JACCEC01 (sample SAMN15323455, study PRJNA562643) | freshwater metagenome | isolation source: river surface water | place: USA:Blue River Watershed | collected 2017-08-18 | reverse complement strand
GAGGCTGCAGCCGCGATTCTTCGACCATCATAATATAAGATGACACCGCGATCATAGCGACGCTGATGCATTCCGCGCATATGAACGAATACAAAGACGTACCTTGCGTTCCGCATATCCCTATGAAGAACCCGATAATGTACAGAAACCCCGCAATATGTACACGAAGCGTATCGGCGGACGGCCCGGTACTAAGATAGGCGTCGTACGCCTCATACATAGCGGCTATACATGATACAAAAAATCAAAATCTGTTCTATTTTTTATGTGCGCACACATCTCTTCTGTTATTTTTTCTTCGCCGCAACACGGATGCGCCCTCGCGGCACTCGCACATCCTTGTCAGTTGCGAGAAGCAGAATCGATATCGCAATGCAGTACGCCGAGACCAGCAGCTGCACCGCGCGATTTGGCGCATATTCTCGTGCGACTTCGCACACTCCAAGCGCAATGACAACGCCGGCCCAAAACAGGCATATGCCAATCTTTGTGCGCGCCGTAATGATACGTCCTCGATGTGCAGTTGGGCACATGGTTAATAGCGATTACATAATCAAAAATTTAAAGGGGCTCTGCCCCTTTAAAACCCCCCAACACCGCGAAAAGAACCGTGTACTTCGCGGGCTCACCTAACTTCTAAAGAAAAAGAACATTTCTTTCCAATTTAAAGTAGAATTTCTTGAAGAGCGACAGGGTTCTAAAGGGACGCAGTCTCTTTAAAATACTGATTTTTTGTATAGACATTTATACATAACCGCCGCCATATGAGAAACCTCTGCAAGTACACAGTCTCGCGTGGCGGAGTCGTACGTATATGCAGCTATTTGCGCGCCGGTGAACAGCAAAATATGTTCTCATATCGATCGTTCGCGCAGGTCGCAGGGCATATGACACTTGCAATACCGCATACACGCGTTGTCCATGGCATAACCGGCGAATACTTTCGATGCGCCTACATGACGGGCCTGTGTATGATAATCGTGCCAATGCGGCCCACTGTCAAACTCGACTACGGAAACGTAGGCAATTATACGATATCGTTGGGCGGCCATTTGCATAGACTGATGCTACTCAAGCTTTGAACCGCACAAAAAATACAATCATATATCAACTTTTCTTCAGGGTGCTTCCGGTTATTCGTCGTCCGCCTCCTCCACATTATCATCCGCATCTTCTGCTTCTGCTTCGACATCGTCCCCTTTTTTGGATAGAAGCCGATTGTAGTGCGCAACGTTCGTTTTTTCGTGCGCAAGTTGAAAGAATATACGATGCTCCGAGTGTTTCTTATAGAACTTAACGTAGTCTTCGTATGAAAGCTTCCCGAGATACGCAAATACATAGGGATATCGGTCGCATACTTTACTCGCAGTATCACACGACACTTTCAGAGTTGGACTGAGATGCATCGTGTATCCAAATAACTTTTCCATCACAGAGTAAGGTACGTTCCATGCAACGTCGCTGGTAAAGAGATGTCCGTCTCCTCGCAGTGTGTTTTGCAAGAACACATCTTTGTCGAGCGCACAGAGATATTCTTCGCGTGTCCAGATCCGCGTGATGTAGATCTTGTGCGCCTTAAAGTTGCCCTTATCAACATCGGCCGTAATCTCTTTCGCATCCTTAGGGATGCTGATCTTAAAAAATACATACGTATTTTTACAATAAATTCGCCTGTGCCCCACCACTTTTGCAGATGGCCTGCCGTTGTAAAGTGAATGCCGCCGGGTTTGTTAAGTTGCGGATTCCACGGCAAGATATCTGTGTTCTCGCCGAGCGTAAACAACATGTTTTGATTGCTGTACACGCGGTTTCCATACACGTCGCGAGCCTGCTTCGTCAGCATTTTGATAAACTTATAGCTTGCATTTTTTGTCTCCGCATACAAATGTGAGATCGTCTCTGCGGAAAATTCTCCCTCAATAGTATCGGCGGGGGCATCAATGATCGCCACAGGCGCATCGGCAGCCGCAGCCGCAGGAACTTCAACGACTTCCGCAGCCATCTTATGTAATCATACGGACAATTTTCAAAATTTCTGAAGGGACGTAGTTCCTTAAAACGCCACTAAATGGTCGAGTTCAAAAAAATATGATCGGCGGCACTTACTTGGGCGCGTTCTTCGGGAAGTTGTACCGCTTATAATGCGCGGCATTTTCCTTGATATGGGTCAAACGAAAGTATTCATCGTGTTCTCTGTGCTGTTCATAGAACGCCACATAAGTCTCATACGAAACTTTCCAAAGATGCGCGATGATAGACGGATACTTCTTGCAAAGCGCGCCGACGACTTCTGGAGAAAACCCAACGTCAGGCTGCAGCGGCGCCTTATGCTCGAAGAATTTCTCGGCAATCTCAACGGTCGCGATCGGCCAGCCAACCGATGGAAATGCGTAAAGAGCGTGGCCTGTTTCTGTGCAAGTGTTATTGAGAAATACTTCTCTTTCCATCGCACAGATATAGTCATTGCGCGTCCAGATTTTCGTAATGAAGATCTTGTGCGCCTTGAGAATACCCTTTGAAAGATCGCTTGCGATCTTATCGGTGCCGTTGATTACGCTGATTTCTGCGATATAGCCGCCGAGATGCCACCATTTACTGAGACCGTTTGCAAGCGTAAAGTGAATACCTCCTTTCTCGCCAACAGTCGAATTCCACTCTTCAACGTCCGTATTTTCGCCGAGACGGAAGACCATACCATTGCTTCGAAATAGTTGATTCCCGAATACGTCGCGACTCGCGTTCGTCAACACCTTGACAAATCTCATACCGTTGTCCTTTGTATCGTTGTAAAGATGCGAGATAGTCGCGGGCGCAGCGTTATTCATATGGCCCTCATCCGCAAGAAGAGTAATAGGCATCGCGGCGCTTGTCTCGGCGGCCATCTTGATATAAACCTCATAAACAATTTTCAAATTTTTAAAGGGATTGTGCCCCTTTAAAACCCCCTAAGATCAATGGTTATACCCCCTTAGAACTCCCGAACCGATGAAAAAATTGACTTTTTGCTTCTTAAACAACAAGATAATGGCGATCTGCATTGCAGACGGCGCGCAAGAGATACATTATACGTTGACACTCTACCTCTTCTCACAAGACGAGACGCTCATTAAGAATGCGCTTGCCGAACTGAAAGTACAGGGAGAACCCGTCAATATTGGCGTTGATACGCAAGAATATTGTATGGATAACGACAGTATTCAGTGTCAGGCGAAAAACTTCGCAGACTACTTCGCGAAAAGGCTGCTGGACTACGATCGCAGCATATATGTTTTTACGCACTTCAAGTACTGCTATGAACTTGAACGCCCGTTGGAGGTCTTTGAAGCATACAAAAATCACTTCTACCCCATCAAGCGCATATGTGCCATATTCTTCCGCAGCATTGCAGATGATCATGATGTCATCGGACAAAGCTTTTGGTATACTCGCCGCGGCGAATTTACACAAAAGATTTCACCGGGAAATTACACAGTCAGTACGCCGGAAGGAACCGCAGCCATGCAGTTTGATGTGGATCTATTCAACATCGCAGATATGGACGTGGAGACACGAGCGTCCTTTCTCGACAAAAGCCCAGGCGCTACGCAGGTAATGAACCTCCATTTCAAATACGCAGAGATCCGCAACTTCCGTGATGGCACTACAAAAAAGATTTGCAAAAAGCACGGAGACGCAAGTGACAAGAATTTTGTCTACACACTGGAGCGCGATGTTAAGCATTCTCAAGACGAACACAAGATTACCGTGGAAACATATTCCTCCGATGACTTGCCGGCAGGTATTGACCCCGAAGAAATTCGTGGCAGGTTTGCGAATCTTGAGACGGTTGCGCGTTCTAAGATTATAGAGTGCATACGCACAATACACGACTGTGCCTACATCAAAAATCTGTTTGCAGCGTAATAAAAAATTGACTTTTTTGTTCCTTACATAACAATACGAGTGGCAGCAAAGCGAAAATGCAAGTGAAACAAGGCAACTTCGAGCTCTATCTCTTCTCTCAGGAAGAAGAGCTGATCAAGAGCGCACTCGCCGACCTGAAGGCAAACGGAGAAGTGTTTAATATTACTGTCGACGATCGCAAAGATCCTTCGGTCGAAGACGGCACCATCTGGTGCCAGATGGTGACGTTCACCAATAGGATCGCCGTCGACTTGATGCTGCACAAGCTCGGGCGGCATAATCTCGCCACCACGCCCTTCAAATACGTCTACAAGACCGAATGCACAGAGGCTAACCTCGCCGCATACAAAGAGCGCATCTACCCTATCAAGCGCATACAAGCGGTGTTCTTCCGTGGCAACACTGATGAATACGACATGTTCGGGAAGAACTTTTCGCACCGCGTGTACAACAATATCGTGTGGCAAATTTCCGCGGGCGACTATAAGTGCTCGACGCCCGACAAGGTCATCAACGTGAAATATGATGTCGAAGTCACGGAGGCCGCGGACGAAATGAAATTTCGGATGGATCGCGGCGAAATCCGCTACCCCCATTATAGCGGCGGTACCATGAAACGCATCTACAAGACGCGCGCGGACGTCAATGGCAAATTTCTCGGGTATAGCCTCGAGTATCATAGGGAGAGTTTGTATGGATCCTATTGGAGCCCGGATCTCATCTGCCTTCTCGACGCGGATGTGCCTCCCAAGAAGCGCGTCATCCAGTGGCGCAACGGTCTGGAGGATCCTGAATACGCATCTCCCAGCGCCGTCGCCGTCTTTGAAGACGCGCCGACACTTGATCAAGTTCGCGCCGACATTGACAGCGCGGATGAGGAAGCGCGCGCCGCATTCGCGAAGTACATCCACGACGTGCCAACGAAAGACTTCGTCAAGCAGCTCATTAAAGGGGCTGCACCTAAAAGGGCTGCGCCCCTTTAACCCCCCCCCCATGTTTCTCTTTTTTCTAAAGGGCCGTGCTTTTCGTAAAACCCCACTGCATGTTTCTTTTTTCTAAAGGGGCTGCGCCCCTTTAAAACCCCCATGTTTCTCTTTTTTTCCTGAAGAGCTATGTTCTTCATAAACTCTGCTGCAAAATATTGATTTTTCGATCCGCAGCAGAGTTTCGCCTTAAAGATAAGAATCGCGATGAGGAATCTCCGACGATACACGATAAGCCGCCAAGGAAAAGATTGCAGCACCAACCACACAGTGCTATGCGGGGAACGCTACACCGGTGATATGCATATAAGAAAAGCTAAAATTGTATCAATAAGCAACGAAGTCTGGGCCATATGTTCATACGTGTACACAAGATCGCGCGTGTATACACGCACAACAGTGGCGTACCCGGCCCACGCAAGAATACATTTCTTTCGCGACAATATAGAATTTATCTGGTACAAAGGCAATGTATCGGTGGTCTTGGAGTAGTTTTTTGACGGATCAAGTATGTTTCTTAAAAGTGGGGGTGCGGTTCCAAAGAACGTAGTTCTTTGGAAAAATTGATTCTCCGCGATCTAAGCAACAACGACCATGCGTTTACTCAGAAAGTATCTCGCGGAAAGCTCGGCGGAATCGCACGCGGTGAATATCGCAGCCGTCGAGATATGCAACTACTTTACGATTGACTTTTTCGACGACGGCGAGTGGGTGATCGAGATGACCTTTCCGTCGATGTCTATCTGCGTTGACGACGATATCACGATAAATCCGCGCCGACAGAGTGTCGAGTGCCTCAATTGCGTCGCGATAAAGAGCTCCCTCTACGACTTCGACTTCACATGTATTTCGTGGAACACCGAGTGTATGCAGGTGAAAATATATGCATACGGCGTTGTCTTAGTGAAATGGCAATGATACGCGTTTTTTTTGAAAGATTAAGTCTACGAAGAGTGTGGGAGATCAATGCGGACCTTACGAAAGTATATAATAAAAAATGCGCGTTGGGGGTGCCTAGCGAACTGCTCAAGTCAATGTATCTCAGCATACGAAACGCTTCAGATGAGAGACATAGAGATCGACGAGATTAACGGTAGGGTTTGCAGACTTTTCTACTACAAATACCGATACGAGCACTTGTACACATATGCGGTCACCATAATTTACAATCCGGATCATCTACATTTCAGTTATCACGGCGCCTCTGCTGAATGGGCCAATGGTGTGTTATCGATTCATGAGACGGAATTTTTACAATTAAAAAATAGCTCAAACGATGCCTTCGGATGTCTGCATTTCTGCTTCGCTTGGCGCTGATGGCGTAGATGTACCTTCGACATCCGTAGTGCATTGTTCCTGAATTTCGTCGGGCTTTCTCATGTAACCCAAGAAGCAATACAATATCAACGTGCCTGACATCGCTGCGGCCACATACAGCATGATATTTCCGGCCGTCCTTCTCACACATGTACCGCCGCATTCCCATACATTACAGACATTTATAGCGATAAGATTCAGCGGAATCTTATCACTGATCTTGTACATGCGCTCGCTTCTTTCAAGTGTACACTCGTACGGGGTGTCGAAAATACCAATATCATAAGTGCACCAATTCTTGAAATTGATGACCTCGCAGTGGCTATTCTTCACATATCCGTAGCCGTCCGGTGTGCTGACCGATATAGCGGCCATAAAACCGCCGATCAGAACAAGGCACATAATCACCACGACCCAGCCAAAAAGGATCATCTCGAGCCAATTAGCGGCGCATCCCTTCAGCCCGCGGTAGATATGCACAGCGCCTTCCTTCGTTTCGCGAAACTCCCTAAAGATATACTGCATTTCGCCAGATAGTAAATGCCATGAAATTTCAAAATTTTTTGAAGAGCAACGTTCTTCATACCCCCACTCTTCGTAAAAAAAGAATGAATTGAACCTCCTTTAGCTATACCAATGCGGACTCTACGCAAATACATAGGGCGAAACACAGAGGCGCGATGCTTCATAAACAGTAAGATGCAGGGCCAAGACACATACGGCGACAGTATATTCATACGTAAACATGAAGTCGCGAGGGGAACCGACAGACGCTACATCTCAGACATAATGTTCCGCGAGCATTGTGTAGGGCGAACTGTAAGATTTCATGTTTGCATTTGGCATGGAAGTATATACGCCCGTCGCCACAGTCTAATAACAGAGTGGCAAAAAGACCATATTATGTTCGGTCACTTGAAACAAGGAAGTAGTCGAATACGAAAGATTCGGATAATACCCATCGCATTAGGAGCCGTGCCTCTTTAGAAAAAAACATAGGAGCCCTACGAAGCGCTGCTCTTCATGTGAAGTCCTTCGCGGTCAGCCGCACCAGCGAGAACTCATCTGCGTACTTGCGCAGCCTTCTCTCGATGAAGAGATTCATTGCATTTTCCACATCGCAGATCGTAAAGTCTTTGCTGATCTCGAAATAATTCTTGCGGATGTAATGAATTGCTTCTTGATTTATCCATTCCCATAGCTGCGGATATGTCTCGGACGTACCCGCGAACGCATATACAAACCCATTTTTGTTTTGGATTCGGGGGTGTTTGTGCGCTCTGATCTTCAACGTGCTAATGCACCAATGTTGCTCCACACTTGCGGCAATGGTGTAATATGAACTGTAGTCCTTCTTGTCCGGCGCGGAGCCTTTAGGCACAGCGACACAATCCGCCTCCTTGACATCGCTGACTTCTTCCCATGTTTCTTCGACCATCTTGATATCGGACATCTTGCGACTTGTAATGTAAAGTCGAAAAAATCAATTTTTTGCAAAAGACATAGTCTTTTGTAAGAACGTAGTTCTTTGCGGGGGCTACGCCCCTTTAGAACCCCCTGATTGGTATTAGCACAAAAAACAAACTTCCCAAAGGGTCTACGCTGTTAGAACCCCTTAATCGGGAATTTGCAGAGCATAAGCAACGCTAATTTTGAATGTCATAAAGCAAGTAAAGATGCGTAGGCTGCGCGTATACACAATGCGCATAGGAAAAGAATGTTTCGTAAGCGGAATCGTTCGATGCGGGATATATGGAAGCGCTGTACGTGTATGCAAGGTAATGATTAATGCAGACGTAAGGGACTTGATCACATATATCCCGAGAGACGGCTACACGACGCTCACTAGATGCGGTCACATATTGACGTTATACAATAGGGGATCCTATACCGAAATGTACGGCAGCAAGATAAGACACGGAAAGTATTAAGCGAAACCCTATTCAAAAAAGAGATTCTCGTATTTTCAGAACTGATCGCCGACCAAAAAGGAATCAGTCCATACAGTGCCGCCGCGCAGAAACACATCATACGATGACCAATATTGCAGCACATTGTTGTCGTATTGCAGCTGTTGTTCGAGTGGATACGGAAGAAATACCACCATGTATTGCAGTTCGTACTTTGCATCATAGAGTGCATTTCGCGATTCATGCGTTGTCACAATGACGACGCTCGTCTGCATGTATGGCAAAAGCACCAGCGGCACCATCGAATCCGCAACGCCAATATCAACACTGCCGTTCTTCACATCGTCCGCAGTGATTTCCTTCGACCATATAGAAATATTTCCGATCGCCATGTAGACTTTTCTGACATTTTCATCGATGTTAATACGCATACGATGCACCAACCCACGCATACTGAATGCTCCGTGACCGACCGAATACGACGCGGCTAGCTTTTTTTCATCCGCCGACACGTATGCGTGCGATGCCTCAAACTGCGTCGCGGATCTATAGACGACTGTATCTTCGAATAGTGACGCGGACATAGGGCCGTGTTTATCTTCGCGCCATTCCGTCATCGGCGGCAGCAGTTTTTTCAATTCATCTTCGAATACTACATAGTCGCCGAGCGCGGCTTTAGTCTTCGAAAATACTTTAGTATTTTCGAGCGGATGAAGCCACCACGGAGCCGCCATTGCAAGAAGGTATAGAGGTATACTTGCAAAATCAAAAATGAAATATAGCCGATTGTATAAATCCGATGCAATGCGCCGACTGCGTACTTATGTGTGCGGCGTCAGGATCATCAATGATCGCGGTATGTTACTCTCAAACAACTGCGAAGTTGCGTCATATTTCATCGGCGAGTACTTTTTCATACGCAGAACAAACATCGTAGAACCAGAACAATACATTTCGATCTTTTTCGGTTATCAGCGACGACACAAATACAACGAAAAAGATGGTTGCATGTCACCGCTGTTACTTGTCAGTGCGTTTTGGCCGATATTGAAAATGTATCGTGGGTTGGAATGTATCCGTCTCTGTGCGGGTTCTATTAAGATAGATAAAGTATACTCTGAGGTATTTTGAATTTCTTTTTTTTGATTTAAAGACAGGCCTGTATGAGGAATCTTCGCAGATATATTGTGCACAATATCACATATACATATGTGGTTGAGCAGTGTATCAATACAATTGTTCTGTGTTCTACGCACAAAAACATCGCGTATAATATGGTCATTTATATGTCTGAGTATAAGCTAAGCCGCGTATACACGCACTTCAAGCGTGATCCATATTTCAGTATATGCAATGCATACCTGAGGCCCTCTTATCACTTCAACGAGGATGGTCTTTACTGGTCTCCGAAAGGCGGACCCGTTATGCTCACGCTGGGTGGGGGTATCCGTTTCCGGTTCTGATCGCCACTGTAAAATCTGAAATTATGCCTCTGGATATTCCTCATGTACAGCGCCAAAATCATATGCGCCGACTGCGTACCTACACATGCACCATCAGGACCATCAGTGAGCGCAGCAAATTACTTTTCAACCACTGCGAAGTCGCATCGTATACTAACAGATACTATTTCATACGCGATGTTTGCATTCTCGACCCGGTACTACACTCTTCCATTTATGTGCACCAACGAAAAAGATACAAATACAATGTATACGCTGACTGCATGTGCGTGTTGCGTCTTCTTGACATAACGGAAACGGTTTTGATGATATATCGCGACACGGACCATCTTTATATATACGCAGACAGCAAGACTGAGTTGGTTAAAAAGCACTCTGATGTGTTTTGATAAATCGGTCCTGCAAAGAACATATTTCTTCGTGAACTTTGAAAACATATAGAGACAAACCCCGATGCGCCGACTGCGTACCTATGTATGTGAGATTAGAATCGTCGATGATCGTGGTATCTTACTTTTCAACGGCTACGAAGTCGCATCATATCAAGTCGGTTGGTATTATTTCATGCGCAACGCCAGTGCCGTAGAAACCAACCAATGCCGTTCGATGTATGTTAGATATAGAAACCGATACAAATACAATAAAGAAGATGATTGTATGTCGCCACTTCGCCTTTTCAGCACGTTCGAGCAGACGTTAACATTCTATCGCGGCTTAGAATGTCTTTACTTCAATACGAACCGTACCAAGATAGTCAGGCTATTTCGTGAGGTATTTTAACTCTAAAGAGCTATGCTCTTTGTAAAACCCCGCTCCAATTCAAAAAGAGGCTCTTATGACTAAAGGGGCTCCGCCCCTTTAAACCCCCCCTCCCGATTCTATAAAACTTTGAAATCATATAGTAACTCAATGTCGCCGTGATGCGTCGACTATGCACTTATGTATGCACCGTCAGTACTATTGGAAACAGCCGCACATTACTTTCTAACCACTATGAGATCGCATCATATCTCGTCAACGATCACAAGTACTATTTCATGCGATACGTTTACATCATCGATCCAGCTTCGAATTATTCCATCTATTCTAGTTATTATCGGAAAAAGTACAGGCCCAACGACTACTCCGATTACTCCCATTACATGTCACCGCTGCGTCTTCTCGACATAACGAGAGCAGTCTTAGTAATATACCGTGACACAGATCATCTTTATGTATACGCAGATGGCGATATCGAGCTGGTCGAATGACAACGTGACCTTTTTTTGACCTTTGTGAAATTTGAAAAAAGCCACCAAATATACACGATGAATCCGTTTTATCGTCTACCCAACATCGTCGACACGGTCGACCTTGTCGACAAATACTATGCAAACAGGAAATACATCATGCTGCTATACGACGCGCTTTCGATTACCGACGCCACACACAAAAAATTCATGTCAGCGACAACCGTACCGCGAGTAAGATCTTACTTCAACATCTCAGATTATGTACACAAAGAAGCCCTCGAAGAAAATAGCAAGGCCGGTTTACAAGAATATGTTACCGCGCGCCGAAGAAACTTCGAGGGCGACGACCGCAAAAGCATCGAAGAGAAATTCTGGAACGTCGATTTCAACACGAAACTTCTAAATGAGTTCGATCGAAAGCAGCATGAGAGCCTGTTTGATCTTCAACATGTTGTCAAGTTCCTGCGGCGGCATCACCCCAATAAGCCAACCGAATACATTCTATCAAGCGGCACGCAATATCAACCGATCGACATCAAAGACGCAGTGCTGCAATGCGAGGCCGCAACAGAAACCCGCCTGAAATCACGATGGAGCATCTTCAACTTGCTGGGTTACAAGTGTTTTTCAGTGACAGACGAACGCACGCAAGAGAACATCGGCACCGTCTATGTCAAAATCAGCGCAGGAAATCCCCATACTATTCCTCTCGGCAAGGGTATGTCTCTGATTAAGTCGCCGCCTGGTAGCATCGCCGGCAGCGTTACTCATCAACTATCGCATGAACTCGTGCATGGCGTGCAATATTGCTTTAATAAGTTCTATGATATTCCAAAAGAAGTAGTCGAACTGCCCGCAATGGCTCTTGAAAATGCCCTCGTGCCTGCATCGGAAGAGTGCTTGCAGAAGACAATCGCGCTCTCAATCGCGGATATTCTTGCGGACAACGTCGAAACATTCGATACGATTTTCAAAGAAACTGCACAGAGTACGCCTCCACTGAATGTTGCGAATCGATTCGCGTGGCATTACATCAATTATCCTCGCCAATATTACTCTTACGCGCTCGGACAACTCGTCAAACCTGACCACGGCGACATCGCCGCATGGGTACGGTCGCCACAAATGTGCATCGAGCATGTGCGGAAGCTACTCGCGGATGAATAGACGGTGACTTTCTTAAGGAAAGATAGGAAAATATAGCGGTTCCGAGGCCGAAGGCCTCAACGCACGCCCTTCGGGCGTTGCATGCCTGCGGCGCATGCGAATCGCGTTTTTACAGCGATCTGATGCGTATTTCGCATACGCGAAATTGCGAGCAGTTTCACGAATTAACCGATAAAACACAGCAGCATTAATATTTTTTTGGACGTTTATCCGCATCCGGTCATTTTTTGGCTCTTACTCAGAGAATCGCACTCGTGCGCCACTATACTCTTGAAAACATTACCGCGAACCCAAAAAAAGCGCCGCTGAGAGGAGGTCAAGTCGATGTTCCATGTATGATTTCATCTGGACGCATCAACATTTCTCTCAGAAAATGCGCGAATACATAAAGCGCGACGACGCTCGACAGCGCCACCGCGGCATACAGAAAACGGCGACCCATGTCGACACTGTCGCAATTCCAGCCGCAACGCGCAACATAACAAGCCGCGCCGTCAATATTAACGGGCACAACCTCATCGATCCTGAATATGCTGTCGGTATTTTTGATGCTGCACGTGCCGGATTCTTTCAAAATCATGTCATAATCGCACCAACTCCGATGGTTGATGAGCCAGCATTCTATTTTCGCCACATAACCATACCCATCTGGACCGTCCCGCGACATTGTTGCGAAGACGCCGCCGAGAATACCGAGTATGGCCGCCGCGATCATGCACAGGTAGCCGACCGCCAACACATTATTCTTTGCGTCACCGCTGAGTCCGTTGTAGATATATGTCACGCCGCCTCTCTGAATACGCTGCTCGAACAAGATATGCATCCTTGCATATTATATGTCGCATATATGAAAAAAGAAATATGTGCACCAATTACACAAGACTGATACCTTCAATGTCATTATCCGGCATTGTTTCATCTGGCGTATCATTCGGCGGCGCAGATGGCGCGGACGGCGTTGTGGACGATGCGTCTGACTGCTCTTTCGGCTTATAGTTTGGCACGATTTCATCAGGGCGTGTCAGCTTCACTCTCAGATAACACGCCAAATTATAAAGTGTGATCACTCCCAACAGTGCCGCGGCTGTGTACAGCAGCTTATGCCCGGCGATAACTCTATCACAACTTCCTCCACAGTGCCATATGCGACAATCAGCCTTGTCAATATCGACAGGAATAGTATCATTGATATTGTACAAACGCTCTGTATTCTTAAGAGTGCATGCATCGGGTGTATCAATAATGCCGAGATTGTAGACACACCAGTTCTTGTAATTGATTACCTCGCATCGCACATCCTTCACATAGCCGTATCCGTCCGGCGCACTCGTCGACGCAGCTGCTAATACGATACCGATAACAGCAAGCATAATCGTGGCAACAATAAGCAAAAAGCCTATCACAGCTATGTTACCCTCTGCACTACCCTTCAGACCATGATAGATATGCGTCTCATTACCCTTTCTGATTCGCTGCTCGGGAAGAATGTGCTGCATTCTCGCTTGTTATTCCTCGATGTTCAAATTCAAATTTCTAAAGGGGCTCCGCCCCTTTAAAACCCCCCTGAAAAGCGAATCTCCAAAGGGGCTCCGCCCCTTTAAAACCCCCCTGAAAAGCGAATCTCCAAAGGGGCTCCGCCCCTTTAAAACCCCCTGAAAAGCGAAAAAAACAAACCGCCCAAAAGGCCGCGTCTACTCCGCCGGGTATTCTCCCGGAGCCGCCGGCGCCGGAATGTTGAACGATGTGGGGTCGCGCCCGTTCGCAAATATAAGTTTCATCATCTTAAATCGCTTTTCAAATACCTTGACGTACGCAAGCATCCACTGCGCCGCTGCGCGCTCGCAAGAACTTGTCTTGTCATAATCAAAATCCAGCGTGTCATACTGCTTGCACATCTGCCTCACGATGGCTTTCGCATGTTGTTTTTTGTCCGCGGCATCGATACCAGGCATGAGTGTCTCGAGTAAGTTGTCGAGGAAACATAGTTGCTCAACGATCACGCGGTTGTTCTGCGCGACAACCTTTCGCTTCTTTTCCTCCGCCATCGTATATATAAGAAAAAATTGAACATACTGCACACTATATTTGTTCTGATGTTCCACCGATGCGCAGTCTTCGCAAATACACCGCGCAACTGACAAAAGAATATTGCGACCTATGTCATGTGCGCCGATGCAAAGAGGATACATTTATGATACGCGCGATACGCATAGACTTGCATCGCATGCATATAGGTGTATCACAGTGCGACCTAGCACGAACTAACACTGTATACAGCCAACTCACTAATTCAACGGCAATAATCTTCTATCGCAGCGACATAATATTCACAATAGAAAACGGAAAACTATGCATGCACCCCTGAAAACTGAAAAAGTCGCGCCGAATATCAGATGCGTAGTCTTCGTAAGTACATCACGCAATCCAAGAGCAAATATTGCAATCTGTGCAGCCTGTCAAAATGTAACGACGGCGTGATGACGATACGCGAGGTGGGTGTACACTTGTGCGATTTATATATTTCCGCTATATATTACTACATACCGCAGTTCAATTTCAAAGTCTCCGTCTTTACCAACATAAAAGTTATGCACTCCTATCGCAGCGACATGGGCATCAGCTGGGGGCGTAGTGTGGTGAATATGTTTCGATGAAAAAACTGAAAAAGTCACGCCGAATATCAGATGCGTAGCCTTCGCAAGTACATCACGTGCTCCGAGAAGATCTACTGTACCTTGAATGGTTTAATCAGCTGCGAAAAAGCATACGGGATCACAATTAATACGACAATGGTTCATGCGATGCATGCGGGCATCGACGTTATTCACACAAACACACTTACTAAAAATAACCGCATGGTCACGATTTATATGGCGAAGCAACAACGCGACATTTGCTTCTATCGCGAAGACATGACTATTGAATGGAATAGCGGCGTAATATCTCTTGGTATTTTCAGATAACCTCTTCTTTTTTCTTTGTAAAAAATTGAAACAGTACCGCAATATAAATGCGCAGTCTTCGCAAGTACATCACGCAACTTTCTAAGAAAGGCTGCGACATAAATATAATATCGGAGTGCTCACGAGAACATGTTATAACTGCATTGCGTTCCACAAAAATCTACGAATGCGAGGGTCGAATTATAAGAGTATCTTCATACAAACGCAACACGTCGAAAGACCCCACATGCGTAATCGAAGTCTTTGTAAGTGGTACAACGCTTGTATTCTATCGCGACGGCCTTAGGATAATGCTGTTTGAAGGTGGTATTTTTCTACGAGCCTACTGACCATCACTCAAATCTCAACAAACAGAAACCAACCTCTTCTTTTTTCCTCGGAAAATCCTAGGAACAATCAGGAGCAAAAGCACAGAGAGGCCTTCGGCCTCTCCGCATTCGCTACGCGAATGCTGTGCCTGCGGCGCATGCGAATCGCGTTTTTCAGCCGATTGTGTGAAGATTTCCCATCCGCGAAATCTCAACTAAATTCAAGAAAAACACAAAGAATCACATACACCTAATAAATAATATTCCCCAAACAATTCATTCGTATCCGTACAAAAATTCTCATATCAACAGAGAAACAGCAAATCATAGCAAAAACAAAACGAAAGAAAATAAAAATCAACCAACCCCTCTTCAGCCCCCAAAAACCCCAAATACTCAGAAAATACACCTTCCACATACATCCTCCAAGGAACAGGCCAAATGGCCTAAACCAACTTCTCAAAAATCTCAAAAAAGCAAATTTTCAAATTCCCAGAAAGGCCCAAAGTCCAAACGCACACAGAAATGTAAACACAAAAAAACAGAACAGAAGTGACACTCGTCAACGCAAAAAAGTCAGCCCGACACGAGACGTATCTCTTTCTCGTCGTCAACTCAGCGCAAAAATTCTCAGCGATAACACAAGAATCTCTTTATGCATCGACACGTCAACGCAAAAATTCTCAGCGAGACAATACACTTCTCTTTAACATCACCAAAAATCACTCGACAAACACAACCGGTTAACAACCAAACACTTTAACACTCATTTTTTCCTCGGATTTTCTGAGGAGTAAAGCACAGACACAACCATTCCGCGCACCTACGGTGCACTCCGCATTCGCTACGCGAATGCATGCCTGCAGGTCTACGACGCTCGCCCTTCGGGCGGTACTCAGAGCGCTTCGCGCTCTTCGGCCTGCGGCGCTTGCGAATCGCGTTCTATAAGCCCAAAACCTCAAAAAACACATCCGCGAAATTCTCATGCAAT
>JACCEC012729275.1_pt1 | contig 16246 bp, 17 predicted proteins | sample 7450121 | NCBI WGS metagenome assembly JACCEC01 (sample SAMN15323455, study PRJNA562643) | freshwater metagenome | isolation source: river surface water | place: USA:Blue River Watershed | collected 2017-08-18 | reverse complement strand
GTCTGCATATTGGCGATGGTTACTCGTGTTATTAGGTGGTGCGGAGCAGATAAACTTGTTAATTTGCTCCTCTACACTCCCAGGGGTGTCAACTGTCCACTTACCTACATTCACAACATCTACTTTCACGGCCTTTCCGTTTTCAAAGACTGCTGTATCTGCAATTGACCATTTACTTCTAAAAGGACTTGGAGCACAGTCAACCCATCGCCCTATTCCTTTGACGTGATTAGTCTTAGACACTTGAATGGTCTTTGCGTAACGAAAAGATGTTTGTCTAACTGTCATTGAATCAACATAATAAATTTCGTTAGCAGACTCACTTACTTTAGTCCAATTTCCAACGGTATTAGACAACTGATTTGTATTTGTCGCACAACCGGTTACCGCTACTGCTATCAGTCCAACTAGTAAAATCTTTTTCACTTTAGTCTCCTTATCGAAACAGGACTTATTGGCATTGCCTGTTACGCACACGGCAGGGGTAACTTATTCGCCGCGCTTCATGACAGTGGTCTCTGCAAGACGCTTCCACTTGTCACTGCCTTCGCCGCACATCTTACGCAGATCTGCAACCTTGATCACGGTGCGGAGGCTGAGTTCACGCAGACGATCTTTGTTGCTGTCAACGAACTCGTAAATTTCTTCCTTGACACCATCATCAAAGTCATAGTGGTCCAGCATACCGTCCATCACAATCTGCTTGATGCGAAGCATCTTGTCGCGGGTAGTGTCGAGAGTCAGATCCAGATAGTGGCAACGGCTTTCCAAAGCACCAAGGTGATCCTTCAACTTGGCACTCTTGACGTGCTCAAACTTGATGTTGGTGATGAAGATGGCCGAGCCCTTGAACTCGAAGCGATCTGGCACACCGTCCGAACGCAACATGCGGCTGTCAGTGGTCCAGCAGATGGTGCGCTTCTTGGAACTGTCCAGAGCGGCCTTGAGAATGTTCAACGACAGGTCGTCAAGCAGAACGCTGTCGCAGTCGTCAAACACCAAGACATTGCCAGAGTCGGCATAATTGTAGAGTTTGCAGTAGAGACCAATGGCACTCATAGCACCCTTGACCACTTCGTAGCGAGGACGCTTGCCGCCAATCTTGTCGAACATGGAAGCCTTGTCCAAGACCTTTTCAACACCAAACGACTTGCCAACTCCAGGAGGGCCAACAACAATCATGGCACGAACCGAGCCGTCTACGGCGCCTTCAGTCATCTCTTCCAAGATGTCGAAACGCTCACGGATACGCTCGATGGCTTGCTCATCAGTTTCTTGCACTTTGGGTTCCTTGCGCTTGGGAGCGTCGGTGTTGCTTTCGACACTGGACACCGCACAGTCTGCGGCAGTGGCAGGCTCAATGTCGCGCATGGAATTGACTTTGACGCGGATTTCGCGGCCTGCAAATTCGCCGAGGCTTTCGTCGGCAAGAACAGTGACGTAGCCACCTTTGGTGCCTTCTTTGTAGTCGGCAACGAGTTGGAACGTCTGTTCAACGATGTTGAAGTTACGGTAAGAACCGCGCTTGATTGTGATGTATGCTGACATGGTTTACCTTTCGCGTGGGTGGAACAATTACAACAGTATCTATTATGCGCTCACAGGGCCCAAAAGTCAACCGTTTTTTGACGGTTTTTAGCGGTGTTGCATTTCTGCAACATCTGCTGGGTTTGGGCCTTGTTTTGCATCATGTGTATATTATGCTGGATTTTGGGCCTAAGGTCAACCACTTTTTTGGGGTTTTTTAGGGGGTTTGTAAGTCATTGATTTATAAGCAGATTTTTTGTGGGTTTTTAGCCACAAAAATAGCCCAAAAATGTGGCTTTTTTGCAACACTTTTGGGCTGAAAGTTAGTGTTTACTAACTGTTGATTTTTATCTGCTTGGTTTCCAGCAAATGAAAGAACTCCACAGAGTCCATGCGTTGGTCACGCAACCAGCACACCAAGTTCTCCTTGCCCACATGTTCAATAATTTCTTCTAGGCTTAGATCAATGGTGTCACGACCAATGTTTTTACCTGCGGCTGTTTGGCGCTGAAAGTGTTCTACTCGAGCCTGTTGTTTGGCTCTAAACAGCGGGTGCAATTTTTGCACTTGATCTGAAGGCACAAAAACTATGGCAGTAGGGTAGGGATGATAGAACTCAAAGAAACTTAAACTGAATCCATCATAGTTGTAGATATACTCTCGTCTAGCAGGATCGTTTTGTTTGTCAAACCCCAGTCTAGGAAAGTTTTTTACAGTCAATGTCTTGCTTTGTTTTGTTCCAGACTTCAGTTCAACATGAAAGTAGTTTTGGTCTGGTGCCAGGGCATCATCGCCGGTCCGGCCAATGGCCTTTTTTAGGCTGGGAAGATATTGTTTTAACACATCAAGTGATGTGTATTCGCGATAGCCATAGTTGTCAATGACATTGACGCCTGTTTCGTCAACGACCTCACGGAGTAAACGAAATGCTTCTTCTAATTTTTGTTTGGTAGTTTTCATGCCATTGCTGGCACTACTTAAAAACAAAGGACTGCAATTGCAGTCCTTTTTGGTGTTAGCGCAGTTCTACGTCTTCGAGCCCGGCTACACGAAGTTTGGTCACGTTGTTGATCTGAAACTGCTTTGAATCAATGGCCTTGACCAATCCAAGAAACTTGTTTCTGATCAAGGCAAACTCATTGACGATTGAATCCATGTCGCAGACATCAGGATCTCCGTCCACATACTTTTCAGCATCCCTACTGGTCAGTGTGCGATTGTAGTGTTCGGTAAATTGACGAAACTTTGCGGCACGGACTTTACGCAGTTCTAGGTTTAGATGTTCAAGTATGGCTTCGATTTCTTGCAGTTGATTGAATCGGTATTCTACAATGCCCGGCATTTCTCTGCTGGCACGTTCTAGACTGCCGTCCATTTTTAATTCTCGTCGTGCTTCGCCTAACTCTGTTTCAAAGTAAGCAATACAGTCGGGCAATGTAGAAATATCGCCTTGAACTCGTCTAAACCATTGGCTCATTAGTATTCGTCTTGATCGTCGTTGTCAGAGTCTTCATCGTAGGCTTCTTCCTCACCAAACATTTCTGCTAGTGCGGCATCAAGGCTGGAATCAATTCCGGTTAAATCCTTGCGAAAGTCTTCGATGTTGGTAAACTCTTCGGTTGCTCTTAAAAAGGATGTTGCGGCATCTAAACGCTCTTTCCTATCAATGTAGGGCTTCATTGCGTTCCAAATTTCTGCTAACAGTTCTCCTGTGTATTCACTCATTGTTTCTAAATCTCCATTGGTGCCTCTTTGGGCTGGCATACTTAGTTCCTTACTTGGGCACGACTTGCCAAATATTCATCGTTATGAATCCATGAATCATTGACTAAAAATCCCCATTCTCTCTTTTGAGGTCCGGGCATAAACAATGTCCAACACTCTACACCTTCGCAGAGTTCAATGCGATGGTAAGATGTTGATTGGCATACTCGAAAGTGTCCAGGGCCGCGCCAATGACGTATCTCACCAATCTTTTTGCCGTTGGAGTCAAATTTGGGCACCCATTCGTAGTAGCCGCGTTTGAGAATCAAAGTAGCATAAGGCCATGGATGATCATGCTCACCATCGGGGTCTGATTTAAGAAACTTATGCAAGAATACATTGAAGGGGAAGTGCTTCCTGTCTTTAAGAAATAGGTAATAGCGTTCAAGATAAGGTTCATTGCTCTGCCTATCTAACACCACACGTTTTCTGTCGTGGCGTTCCAAGAAAGATAAAAATTTTACTTTTAGACTCATGGTTTCTCCTACCCATTTCTATTATAGCAATCTGTATGGCCTAAGTCAAGGCCAATGCACAGACTCGCCCAGTAGGCTACGAATTTCCTGAAATTCCCGCCAGGCTTGCTGATACATGGGGTTTTCCTCCAACAGTTTGTTATGACGTCCGCGGGCCTCAGTGAAGAACACAACGGGTAACCCATTGGTCATGTCTGCATGTTCAATCACATGGTTGAGCCTGAGTTCATACTGTCGCCACCGCTCCAGTGTTGCTCCTGTCACTTCAATATGATATAGTGTGTCTTCAACTGCGGAGGTCATGTTTGTAGAGAAGGTGCTGTCCTTTTCTTCAAGCCAAAAAGGTTGAATGACTGCACGACGCAAGGGGCGTTGTGCTATTACACGAACCCCTTGCTCGTTGAGCCACTCTTTTCTTTTTTCCATGACTCCTTGGTCAAGGTTAGTCGTTTGATTCAACAGCATTGGCTTCTTCAGGTTTACCAATTGCACCTTGATAGGCCATGTCCTGGCCGCGAGCCACAACATCTGCCATAACACGATCTAGGATTTCGTTGGTATAACCCTTGCGAAATTCCTTGATCACTTCGCCGTCAAGTGTGGTATAGGACAACTTGTTGCCTTCCTTCTTGAGCCAACCGCGATCTTCAAACAACTCTACTAGACCACTGTATGGGTCCATACCAGAGTTATAGGGAATCTTGACCTGCACACTTTCAAAGGGTTTGGAGTAGCGTGTCTTCATGATTTTGCATGCGGCACGGATACCCTGCACCGTTGAGGTCTTGTTGCCATCCTCGTCCTCTTTGAGTTTGAGTTTCTTCATGGCCACCACCATTGAACTGGCATAGATAAAGCCTTGTCCACCAGTGATCTTGTCATCAGGGTCAAACATGTCCTGGCTGGCATAGGTGTGGTTAGTTACTACCAATCCAATAGGATGTGGAGCAATACGGTTCACGGTGTTCTTGATCAGGGCTGTGAGAGCCTTGGCCTTACGACCCATGTCACCCTTCATGTCACCGGCTTCAAACTGGTTGATATCAGTGGGAGTCAACAACATGCCTACAGAGTCAACAATAAACAAGACTTTTTGCTGTTCTTCATAGGGCAATTCACCATAAGAGTCCTTGTATTCTTTCATGAACTCTGAAATGAACTTGGCCACTTCGTCAATCATGCTGACACCAAATCGCATCAACTTGTCAGGTGATGTGTCAATGCCCAATGCATTGAGCCAGTCCTCGTCAAGTGCGTTTTCGCTGTCTAGGATCACAGGCAAAATTCCTGCCTGCTGTGCATTCCGGACTAGGTTGCCGCTACAGATATAACTCTTACCTGAACCCGACTCACCAGCAAACATTGTTACTTTGCCCAAAGGAACTCCGCGATTGAAGTCACCGGTCATTAGGTAGTTGAGTGTGTGATTGCCTGTGCTGATCCAATCTCTTGGATCGTTAAAGCCTGTGCTCATGCCAGGCACAGCCTTGGTCAGGCTCTTTCTAAATTTACTTACATCAAATGCTTTTTGTGCCATTTTATCCTCGTAGAGTTAAAAGAGGGAAGGCTAGTGCCTCCCCTCAACCAAAGTTATTACTTGGTGCCTTGGCGAGCACGAATCTGTTTAAGGATGTCGTCCACGCTGGGCTTGCCACCGGCCACTGATTCGGCTTTAACTTCTACTGCTGGTGCTGGTGCTGACACAGCCGGAGCACTTACAACAGGCTTGGCTACTGCTGGTGCTGGTGCTGGTGTATCTTCGTCTGAATCTGCTACTGCACCCGAACCTGCAAGTTGAACACCGCTGGGGCGATAGAACTTGCTCCAGCGGTCTGGATCATACAACTGACCATCAACGCTGGCATGGAACATCTCTACGATGGCATCCATGTCGTCCTTGCTGGGACGCTTGGGCATGAAGTCGTTCAAGTTGAACAAGCCATGCTTGGCAATTGCTTCAAGTTCGTCCTCATTGAGTCCACGCTCTTTACGAGCCCATGAACTGGTAGAGTAGTCAGCATAGCCGCCCTTTTGAGTCTTGTTAAGACGGAAGTCTGTGCCACGCTCATAGTCGGTGGGCAGTTCTTCCATTTCAGGATCCATCAGTGCCTGCTTGATAATAGTAAAGATCTGCGGGCTGATGATGAACCTACGGATTGGGTTCTCAGGTGTGTTCTCTTCTTCGATAGGGCTGTTAACTACGAAGCCTTGGAACACATAACTGCGCTTCTTCCAATACTTGCGTCCAAGTTTTTCCATGTTGGGATCCTTGAACCAAGGACGAATCTCTGCGTGAACTGGGCAAGTCTCGCCCCACATTTCAACGCAAGGAACCTGAACAATAACCTTCTTGGTTTCGTCGCCACCCTTGACGCCAGCAAACTCAAAACGCATCATCTGACGCTCACGCCAGAAGAAAGTGTTAGAGTCGTCGCCGTCGGGTAGGAAACGTAGTGTTGCGGAAGTGCCTTCGGGGATGTTCCAGTGAGTGAAGATTGAGTTATCACCACCGCCGGCTTGACCGCCGGACTTTTTTGCTTGCTCGGCAAGGCGAGCACGAATTTCTGCCAATGAAGCCATAATAATTTCTCCTTGATATAGCCAATGTTAGTCTCTAGTGAGCCAAACAACCTATGTCTAATCTACTAGACACAAGTTGTATTATACTTATAGTTTATGGGGTAAATCAAGTGCTCATTTGACCAGAAAACGGTCAAATCAGTCTTAAAGAAGGGTTTTGGTCAAATGAGCCAGGACTTCAGTGACCAGACCTTGTGGACGAATCAATTCAAGGCCAGGAATGGCAGAAGTTCGAAGTTGACGCTTGGTGATGATATCCAACTCATTTTCGGTCACAGGCTGTCTGGCAGGTAGTTGGTATTCTACAATGCCTTCCAATGAACCACTGCGGGCCGCACGTTCCATCATGCGTTTGATCATCATTACTTCGGTGCGACCACGACTCTTGATTTCTTCCAGTTGGCTGGTTGCTTCAAGGCGGTTGCTCCAACGTAGCAGTTCCATGATTTCTTTGCGACGGCGACTTAGTTCAATGATTTTTTCACCAAGGTCGTCCCAGGGCTTGCCGCCTTGGTCAACGTGTAGTGCCATGACTCTGGCACCCATTAGGTGCTTGTGTGGGTAACGCAAACGCTCGCCACGGTGTTCAATAAAGATGTCGCCAATGTTGCGACTTCTAGCACCAGGCTTTTCTTCAGTTACTGCTTTGCTGTGACGAATGATGATTTTGGTTTCGCCCAGTGGATGGTAACTGGTTTTGGTAGTGTTGCGGCTTTCGCTTACAGCAGTTCTGTGAACAAACTGTTTGGGTTCAATTTCACCGTTATAACTGCGGGTGGAAGTTCCATAAAGGTAGTGTTTTACTACTCCTTCAACATGAGGCTTTAGTTCTGTTTTGACCCAGTCCTTGTCGGTCTGCTCAGGATCAAACCAAATTTCAACATCAGTTTTGTCATGTAAAACAATGACCATCACGCTTTTGTCTTTGATGTAAAGATAAGTTGCGTTTTTGCTGTCCATCACAGGTTTACCGTCAGAATTTCTCATAACAACATTATGAGAAAGTCCGTTTAAAGTAGCGGCTACTGCGCTGTTGATTTCTTGTTCTATTGCCATAGTGGACTATTTAGTTTATAAGAACCCAATTGGCATGGGTTTTAAAATTTCATCTGTGCCAGCATTTACTAGCCGCTCGTAGGTGCTGGGATCCCAACTCATAACAACTTCAGTGATGCGTAGGCACAAAATTGTGGCCAACACTAGATCATCTGTTTCGCCATCTTTGGCAGCAAAACTGGCGCCACGAGCCACAAAGTTTTTGAGTTCTCGCAAAAGGTTGCTACTGTTGACTACCATTTTGTCGCCTTCTACATAACTCTTTAGACGCATACATGCAGTCATTTTGCTTTTGTGACTGGTGTTAAATCCACGACGACCTCTGCTTTGTCCGGCCTTGCGTATTTCCTGCACAAAGGTTCCTGGAATATGTTCTTCGCCGTATTCTCGAATACAAACCAATGCGGCTTCACCCAAGGTATTGTTTTCAACACTCCAATACAATTCTGAATCAGACCCAGACTCTTCTTTGAGCCATTTGAGTATTGTTACCAGCGTCCTTAGTTGGCCTTCTACTGAAGTTTTGTTATGTTGCCATTCGGCCACTTGTTCTAAGTATGGCAGTTTGAACACTTGAATGGCCGACATGTCACCACCTGTGCCTAGACTAGGATCCCAACCAATGGCATAGGCTCCTGGTGTGATTGGTTGATAGACTCTGACTTGACCCAATCGCTGGATAGGATCTCGAGTGGTCATGTTCACTAACTTGAGCGCATTGACCAAGGTTTCGTCGGCAATGATGAATTCACATTCATGTTCACGACGGAATCGCTCTTCGCCGATCTTGCTTCGCTCTTGTGCGGCCCAGGCTTCATCGCGCTCTGGATGTTCTGACCATGTAAATTTGATGTTGGCAAAACCATTACGACCAAGTCGAAGTGTAGGACCTGTGTTGCCATACTCGTCTTCTTTTTTGTCTGACTCTTTCCAGATTCTGGCAAACTGATCATCGTCTTGGTTAGGTGTTGATGTGATAATACACTTACCACCTGTTGACAGCGTAGGTGAAATAGAAGTCCAAAACTCGCTGGCAATTCTTGGCTTAACGAACGCAAACTCGTCCAAGTAGATCAATGACAAACTCATACCACGAGCAGTTGTTTCTGTTGTGGTGGTTGATACAATACGTGATCCGTTGTCAAAATCAATGCTGCCTTTGTTGTAACTGGTTGCTCCGGCTTTGAGCCACTCAGGCAAAGTTTCGTAGGTGTAGCGAACACGTTGCATGATTTCTTGAGCACCAGCAAACTTGTGTGCGGCAATGAGAATCGTAGAGTCAGGAATGAACATTGCATACCAAATCAAGTAAGCGGCCGCACATGCTGTCTTGCCCATCTGTCGCCCCAGCATGTTGATGCTGTAGCGATTGGTATGATAACAATGTATAAGTTCTTTTTGATAATCGTAAAGATGAAACTTTACTTTACCGCGTATTGGATGTTGCACCCAACAGTATTTGTCAATAAAGTAAACAGGGTCCTGAGCGCACAAGGCAAGTTCACGGACTTTATCGTCCGTGAACTTTTCTACTTTAAAAGGTGTCTTTACAAAAGTATTTTCTAAGGCCAAGGCCGGCCTCCTTAATTACTTCTTGCGGCTGATATTCTCAGCAACAAACTTTCTGTATTCACCCATAGCAGCCTGGAATGATTCTTCCATGTCTAAACTATGAAGAGCCATTGGGTTTTCACCACCCATGTTTGATTGGCGTGTGCCGTAGTCGGGCTTGCCAGCGCCTGTGCCTTTTTCGCTTGGAAGGCTGTCAAACTCGGTTGGCTCGTCCATTGATGTGCCAGCAGGGCTATTGGCCAATTTGGTTTCATCAAGACCAGCAAGACCCAAAATGCGGCGGGCTTCTGCTTGACCATCATCGCTTTCGCCCATTTGATGTGCAGTATCCTTGCTCATCTTTACTGGATGCATTTTGCCTGAACCTTCAGGAAATTCAAACTCATCCTTGCCTAGTCTTGAGGCTGCGGCAGCGGCTTGACTAAATGCGTTTTCGTCGATGTCATCTTCTTTGACTTCTGAACCCATGATGGCTTTGTCTTTCTTTTCGTCGCTGTCTTTTTCAGCGTCGTGATCATCTTGATCATGATCACCGTCACCATCTTTGTCTAAAGTTTTGACCATGTCATGATCAGCATCATGATCAGCAGGCATGCCAGGAGCGCCAACCATTGCAGGTTCTGCATCTGCGGCAGGAACAGCAGGTTCGTCAGCAGTAGGTTCTGTGGTGCCTACTGCAATACCAGCAAGTTTCAACACATTCATGATTTCATCAGCAGAGTCTGTGGTAACGCTGATGTTCTTGTTGGGCATTGAAATGTTTACTGTCATTGTTTCGCCAGCCTGTGCAGGTGCGGCAGGAGCAGCCATATCGCCCCAGCACTCTTCGACACCTTCCTTAGTAAGGCGAATACTTTCGTCGACCACTTGTTGAATTTCTTGTTCCACTGACTCGTAGGCGCCTTCTTCTGCACTTACTCTGCGTAGCATTGAAAGGGCTTGGCCAGTCACTTGTGGATCAGCATCAACCAAAGCACGGAAAACGTCGGCAGCGGCCAAAAGTTCATTGCGGCTTGGTTGCATACCATTTCTGTGTTTGTTCAAAAATGATGCCAACAAACTTGCTTCGCTAGAATCCATACCTAGCAATGCACCAAATGACTTGGCATTGAAACTGCCTTTGAGGTGTGCTTCGTTGTCAAGATTATCTTGAGCGGCTTGGGCACCTGTTGGGCCTTCGCTTACATTACCAACAGTATCCTCAGTGGCCTGTTGTTGACTTTGAATAGCATAAATGCTTTCAAGGGCACGTTTGATATCGTCCATGATCTATCAACCTTTTGCTTTAGTTAATGGGCTGGCTGATGATGATTTGTCATTCAACACAGGTCCTGATGCCTTGGCATCTGTTTCCTTGGCCAAGACTACTTTCCTACGGTCATCTTTGGCCGCGTCTTTAAGAACTTTTTCTACATAAGCGTCACCAGCAACATCTTCTGATTTGACTGGGTTGGCTTCTTTGTCAGTGTAATCGGCACCAACTTTGACAGAATACTCACCAGGCTCTTCAGCAGAGTCTTGCTGAATAACTGGATCGTCGTGGCTGAATGCTCTTAGTGTTCCTTCTGGAACCATAAGAAGACCACGTAGTTCTGCTTCTAGCATGGCTGGACTAACTGGCAAGCGTGTCACAACGTCAACTAAGACAATTTCGTGACCGCCATATTGCGGGAAATCAGGTGGCATGCTTTGTAGCATTAATTTTTCTGGGCGGCCTACTTCTAGCGCATCATACTTTTTCATATGACGCTCAATGCTTTCTAGTTGGCGCTCAGAGGGTGCAAACACCATCTTAATACGATAGCGATGCTCACGCTGAAGTTGATTAATATACTCTAATAGGGTGGGCATGATAAAATCCTCTCATGGTGCTATTTATTATGACCCACACGGTTTAATATGGCTTTAACTAGATCGTTGCGGTTTGCTACCACTGCGTCCTCAGCATCAACAAAGCCAGCGTTGGCAGCATCGCCTTTTTTGTCCGAATCTAAACGGGCTTTGCGTAATTGCAGTTCAACCATTTTGAGTTTTTTCTCTAGTTTGGCTGTTTTTGCATCTACAGCAGTTTTTAACAGTTGTGCGGCCACTTCAAAGATCTTACCTGCATTTCTGTCATCAACATTGAACCCAAGATCCATCAAGCGTTCGCTTTGTTCTTGTGCAGTTTGAGCAAGGCCATCAAGTTCGCGCTCTGCGCTGGCCATATCAGTAACTGTAGGCAAAGCAACATCAATGCGATCTGCCATGTCAATGGTTGCTTGTGCTACAGTTAACTCGTTCTGAACTTCAGCAGGCAATGCTGGTTCAGTTTGTTGTGTGTCTAGGGAGGCCACTTGTGGTTCGTTTTCTGGTAAGAACCCAAAAACCTCCTCCAATTTCTTAGTCATGCCACTACTTATACTAAGAGCGGCGACTGGTGCGTTTCTGAACAGGCTTTGAAGTGGCCTTGTTGTAGATGTCTTCCTCGGTTAAGATTCTAAAAGTTGCACCTTTGCTGGCGCACCAGCGACGTGCGGCTTCCCATTTGGCCATGTTAAGCACCACAGCAGCCTTGTCTTGTGTGCTACGGGCTGTTTCTAGTGTTACTTGTGATCTAGGTTTGATTTCAATTAGTTCAGCACGGCGTGTGCCTTCTTTGGTTTGATAGGTAACCAAGAAGTCTGGAACATAAAACGTATCTCTGCCGGTAAAGGGATTTCTATAAGGAATACGCACACACTCGCTACCCCAACTGGTAATGTTGGGATTGTTGTCGCAAAATCTCATAAAAGTCAACTCCCAACCTGAACGATATTTGGGACTACCTGAACCTATATACTTTTGTGGATTTAATACGGTATAATAGCCTTGTGTATAATTCTTGGCCATACCTTACTCTTTGATCAGTGGCTGTTCTGTTTCTGATACCAATGGAATGTAATCTTCTGTCACATATTGGTATTCGTTGTAGCGTAGTTCTCTACGAAACACAGGTGCTGACTTGACCGCAACTTTTTTCTTGTAGCGCACGTTTTTAGGAGCACTTCGGTTGATCTTGTCAAGTATTACTTGACTTACATCAAGTCGTCCTGTAGCAACAGACTGTTCCATTAGGCGCCTAAAGTCCATCTTCAAGTCAATGCTGGCTTTCCATAAACTCAACACAAGATTTTCAGCAGGCTTTCTGGCCAGGCCAATGGTCAGGAGTTTTTGAACTGCTCGATCAAATTCAACTTGTGGAATAACAGGATAATTTTGCATGGTTAGAAATCAATGTTCTTGGTTTTGCGATCAAGTTCACGGAAGTTTCTTTCTCTGCCGGCACGAACTTGCTCTACTGTTTGTCCTGTTCTGCGAGCCCATACACGATCTTCTACATCTTGTATTTCTCTACGAACCTGAGCCTTTTCGGCTGGGTCTGTGATGGCTCTGGTTTGAGTGATTCTAGTAGTGTTGCCCTGTCGTTCTACTTTTACTTCGCTGTTGTTTACCGCAGTTGCTCGATCAACACGACTATTGGTAGGAGCCGGTCTTGTGCCATTGGCGCCAGTTGATGGACTGCCAACAGTAGTTCCGCCTATGCCAGGAGCAGTTGGAATAAATGCACTTTCATAGCCAGTGTATGAATACTCGTTACCACTGCTTGGACCTGGTGGTGTAACTGTTCGATTTGCTCTGTCTCTACTGCGTTGCTGATCTAGCACAGTGGATAGGCCTGTGGGATTGTGATTCACTGGTGCATTGGCAATCCAAGCGGCATCTGTGGTTCCATACGGATCTGAGAATCCTTCTAATTGCATCAAACCAGGACTTGCATCAGGAATAGGCTCTGCTGGTGGTGTTGCAGGAGGTGCTGGTGGTGTTTGTGTGGCCTCAGGCTTGGTAAGTTGCGTTTTCTCTTCTTTGGGTTTCTGTGACGGAGGTCCAGGGGGCTTGCCTTCAAACCCATCTGTTTCCAATGTTTCATAGCGTAGTGTAATTGTCCACAAAACAACATCGCTGGTTGAGTAATCCAATGTGTCGTGCTGAGCATCAACAATGAAAGCCTTGCCTAGTGTATAAGTCTTGGCACTACTTTCTAATGCACCACCTGAGTTTTTGTGCATTTTAATGACTACCTTGAGTGGTTTTATTTCTGCTTTCTTACTGCCATCGTTGGGATCAAATTGTCCTTTGACAAAATCCCATATCAACTTATCAACCACATCATTTTGTTGATCATAGAAACTGACTGTGATAGGTTCATAGTTCAATTTTGTTTGAACAACTGTTTTATGATTGTATTGGTTGACTACCTGTGTGTCAGTGGTCCACCTAGGCATTTCAAATGTTTTTAAAGTGACATCACTGATATCTTGCCCTACTGAGCCGCCAGCATCTTCACCACCAGATGAGTCTGAGGAAGCATCTGTGGCCTTTGCTCCTTTGGAAGATTCGTCAAAGGAAAACGATGCAGTCCATGTGTATTTGTAATAGGGGTAAAGGTTAGAAACATTACCGCCATTCTCACTATTGTTGTCAATACCAAATTTGGTAGTGGTTACATTGCCTGGTAGAGAATCAAAAATTGTGTTTGCCATATAAAAACAAAAGGGCTCTTTTTGGAGCCCTTTTGCCTTCTCTTGTAAGCAAAACGTCTCCGTCTTGCATTACTTATCACTATAAGAAAACTACTGCTTTAATTAAAAGCCTGCTTCCTCTTGTGCGCCACTGTTAGAACCATCATCACCGTTGGCTGCGTTCTGACCTTCCAGCATGCCTTGACCGTCCACTTCGTGGTTAGCGTTGTCATACTTGATCTGCAGAGTGATTTGCAATGGATCACTGGTTGCATAGTTGTTTTCACCGTAGTTTACGTTCTGAATGTAACAACCACCCAATGTCCACTTGTCCAATACTGATGGCTCAGAAGAACCATCAAGGTTCTCAATAGCCATTGTGAACTTGTAGTTAGCACCGGCTCTGAAGCCGCTTTGGTTAGCGTGGTCAAGTTGGTTTTGCAATTGTTTTGCAATTGCTCTTGCAACGTTACCTGTGACGTCATCACGAACTGTTAGTGTGATTGGGTCCCATGTGTGCTTACCAGCCAAGAATACTCTTGAGTTATAAACGTCAAGCACAACGTCATCATGTGTGACGCTTGGACGACTGACGCTTACTACCTGACTTGATAGTGTTAAAACTTCGTCATCACCGCCTGCGGCGCCACCAAAATTGGTCAATGATACCCTAAATCTGTATGACAGTTTAGGGTTAACCAAAACCGTATCTGATGTCCCTGGAACGTTGAATTTGCTTAGATCGACTGCCATTTTGAATTATCTCCTTGGCTCTATTTAGCGAGTTCCATTGGCAATCGCGCCAGTGTTGACAACACGAATTGGAATGTAGATGAATTCTGCGGCTTTGACTGGCTCAATGGCCACGTCAACCCACAACTCGTTTCTATCAATTCTAGGTGGAGTGTTGTTGGTAGAATCGCACACTACCAAGAAATCATAAATTGCTCGCTTGGCAATCATGTCTGCTAAGAAGCCATTGAACACATTCAAAACGCGATCGCGTGTGCGCTTGTCGTTGGGTTCAAAGATGAACGGACGAGCAATTACATCAAATCGTTCACGTAGGTATGCCAACAGTCGAGATACGTTAACACGGTCAAGAGCAGAAGCATATGGGTTTAGAGTCTTTTGACCCCAAACATACAAACCTTGTCCTGGGAAGTTGACCAATGGGTTAATGTTTTTCTCATAAAGAGCATCACGCATGCCGTTGTTCAATGCCACTGCCTTGAACTCGTTTTCTGAAGTTACGATACCAAAGTTGCTGATACCACTTGCTACACCACGAGTTAAACCTGCTGGTGCAAACCATGGATAAGCCACTTGGTCGTTGTAGGCATAAGCACGGAGAACAGCGTGACTTGCTGGAACAGCAACGTCATTGCCACTTAGGTCTGTTGACAATGCACTTGGGTAGTAAACAGCAATTGATGAACTGCGTGTTGTTAGACCGTCTTCACCATTGGTGCCTGCGTTGCCACCTAATGCCCAAGCATTGATGTCAGCAACACGGTTTGCCAACTTCATTGGGCTGTCACCGATAACAAACGCTGTTTCCTTACGGTCAACGTTTAGTGTCAACATTTCGTCGATAGTCTCAGGATATCCTGGGCAAGCAATCAAGTTAAATGTTAGTGTTTCTTCACGCAACTCTTCGGTGCCTGTGAATGCTGCCTGCAAACGCTTGACAACAACACGACGTTGTGCCTTGTCACGCATGTAGGCTGAACCTGCTCTAGGACCAGAATCTCTGTTGCCTGATTCACTTTGCCAGTAACCTGCGGCTGCATTCCAACGCTTGACGTTACCTGAACTTACTGCGGTGTTGAATACCAACATGCCTTCTGGATAGAAGTTGTCGTTTGGTGCTTCGTCGTCCATTGGAGTTGCAACGCCACCCATACCTGAGTTATCCTGGTATGTTGATGTTAGGTCAGCAAACAATACACCGTTTGGTGTTGTTTGATCTGCGTTGTCATGTTGAATCCAGTCTGTGCCATCATATACTTTGATCAATGGATAATTGACCATGTCGTTGGTATCAACCCAAACATCATTTACGCCTGGGCCAACTGGTTCGATTGTATCAACTGTGATGTTACCGGCACCAACTGGTTCCCAGCCTGCTGAGGTCTTGCGATAGATGTCGCAGACATCACCGGCATCATACCACAAACGGCCGTCTTCGGTGTCGCCTACTGGTGCGGTTGGTGACACTTCATAGTCTAGTGCAGACCAGGCGCTTGTATAACGACGCAATGAAAACTTTGCTTCGTGACCTGTTGTAATCAAAACATACATGTCACCACCATTTAGTGCTGTATCAAATGCTGTTGTTGCATCGCCATCGCTACCAAAGGCCACACGCTGGTCAGGATTGTTTGGACCAACTTGCTGAACAACCCATGATGAAGTTGATGCGCTGTATTTTTTAACTACCAGGCTAAGACCGTTGTTTGGACTTGTGGTCTTGAACCAAACATTACCTGCTGTTGGAGTAGGATATTGGTAGTGTGGTGATACTGTTACAGTAACGCCTAGATCTGCTGATGTTACTTTCTTCCAATCACCTGAAACATTTTTGTAAAATTCTTTTGTTGTGCCAGAAATATCAAGTGCATAGTCGCCATCGTTACCGCCATAAGGAGTTCCGTCAAACAAATCTACAGACTTGGCTACCCAGTTTGAACCATCACCTTCAAAGATGCCCCATGATGAAGCACTGGT
>JACCEC011062492.1_pt1 | contig 16250 bp, 17 predicted proteins | sample 7450121 | NCBI WGS metagenome assembly JACCEC01 (sample SAMN15323455, study PRJNA562643) | freshwater metagenome | isolation source: river surface water | place: USA:Blue River Watershed | collected 2017-08-18 | reverse complement strand
TCATATATGTAAATTTTGATTTTTCATCTGTCATATATGGTATGCTTCGCCAGTTCGACTCTGTCTCGTGTCGCGTTTTATTTATTGGTGTTTGCTTACGCAAACTTGTTGTTAATGGCGATTTCATATTATTTCTTGGAAGCTGAATAAATAGTTGCCACGTCAAATGTTTGCGGCATAGCAACCACATCTATAAACCCAATTTTTTTCAAAATATTGTTCAAAGCCTCTCCATAAGGAAAAGCCGCCGCTGATTCTGACAAATAACCGTAAGCATCATTGTCTTTTGAAAATAATTTCCCAATGATTGGAAGTATATTTTTGCTATAAAAAGTATAGCCCTGTTTGTATGGAGTTTTATCAGGAACCGAAGTTTCGAGGATAACAAATAGTCCATTTGGCTTTAAAACCCTTAAAATTTCAGACAATCCGATTTCTAAATTTTCGAAATTTCTAACCCCAAATGCTACTGTTATGGCATCAAAATAGTTGTCTTCAAATGGCATTTTTTCTGAATCGGCCAAAACCATTTCTATTCTTTTTGATAAGTTTTTATCAAGAATTTTTTGTTTTCCTACTTCTAGCATTCCTGCTGAAATATCTAATCCTATAATTCTATCAGCATTGGTTTGAGCCATCAAAATAGCCAAGTCGCCAGTTCCTGTAGCAATATCTAAAATAGTCTTTGGGTTAGTTTTAGCAACCATTTGTAAAACTTTTTTGCGCCATTTTACATCAATTCCAAAAGATATTACTCTATTGAGATTGTCATAATTACCCGAAATAGTATCAAACATTGAGGCTACCTGTTCTTTTTTGCTTAAAGAGGAATCTTTGTATGGAGTTATATTTTTTGACATCTTTTAAAATTTGAAGCAAAGTTAAACTAGATTTATGGATAATGAATGACTAATTGTAGATTACCTCGCCAATTTTTGCCAATAATTATTAGAACTTGTTTAGCTTTTTTTATAAAATATTTTAAAAATTTAAGAATTTTTGGTTGAATCAGGTGTTTTTATTTTTTCTGACGAATGTTTGAAATGTGTAATTGTAAAGGTGTTTTTCGTCTTTTGGATTAAACACTTCAGAAGTTAATTCCCAGATTTCTGGGTCTATTTCAGGAAAATAGACATCTGCTTCGAACGAATGATGAACTCTGGTTATGTCAAGCTGATCGGCTAAAAGAATCGATTGTGAGTAGATTTCGCCACCCCCAATTATAAATAGAGTCTCAGTTTTTGTACATACGGAAATGGCTGTTTCTAGATCTTGAACCACAATACATCCCGGGTAAACAAAGGCTTTTTGTCTGGTTATTATCACATGAGTTCTGTTGGGTAAAGGTTTGGGAAAACTTTCAAAAGTTTTTCTTCCCATAATTATATGATGTCCCGAAGTAATTTCTTTAAAACGTTTAAAATCTTTGGGTAAATGCCAAAGCAAGTCGTTGTTTTTGCCAAGGGCATTGTTTTCTGCAATAGCTGCAATCAAAATTATCATTTGCTATCAATTTGATTTTGTATTTGTTCTATTTTTTGTTGCTGTTTGGCAACGAGTTTATTTATTTGTTCCCTTTCCCAATTTTTATTCATAAAACGGTCTGTAATATATACTTTAATAAAATGAAGGATAAACATAAAAGCCCAAAATGTTATAACCCAAATAGCCCAATTTGAAGTAATTCCGAAAACGGCAAAATGATTGGCAAAAAAAATAAATATACCACCTAAAATAAATAATACAAAATGAAAGTAGAGCCCTTTTTTTTGTTTCAACCTTTTTCTAGCATATTCGTATTGTTCGTGTTGCTCTTTTTCCATAATTGCAAGATTTAGATTATAAAGGTAAAAAATAATTTCAAATACTTATAATTATTCACTAAAGATTATTAAATCAGATAACGTTTTCTAGTTTGAAATATTGAAATTTATTTGGTATAAAATTAGAAAAGTTTTTTTTTTTTATGAAGTTTTTTGCAATACTCATAAAACTTTACTTTAATGATTGAAAGTTCAAATATCTAATTTAACTTTGCCCCATAATTCTAAAAATGAAATAGTTATGTCAATAAAAAAACAATTAATAAAAACTAAGCCAGTTTGTAAAGTTACATTTACAGTAGAAGGTAAAGAAGCAAATACTGCTTCAGTAGTTGGAGATTTCAACAATTGGAATCCAGCAGAAGGGGAGTTGTCAAAATTAAAAAACGGTACTTTTAAAGGTGTTTTTGATTTAGCAAAGGATGCAACTTACGAATTTAAGTATTTAGTAGATGGTGTCTATGTAAACGAAAGCGAAGCTGATTCTTTTGTATGGAATGAATTTGCAGGAACTGAAAATAGTGTTTTAACTGTATAACTCTTAAAACAAATTAGAAAAAGCCGTCTCACAAAATTTGAGGCGGTTTTTTTTTGCTTTGATGCTGTCCTAAAATCTGGAGCAATTCAAAATAATATTCTTTGAAGAGTTCCTTGGAACGATTTTTATTTTGATAACTAATCGAAGATTTTGAAGGAGCTTTGTTGATTCCAAGATGATTTAAGTTTCCTGTAGCCGAACGCGAAGCCCATTACTTATATCTCGAACAGATTGACTCTTGGCAAACTGGCAGAATAGCATTGATTAGATGGTTCCAGCTACTGAATCCTTTATTGTGTTTGTCAGTTTCTTTCTTAGCAACAATTTTATTGAATTTTGAACGGTCTAATTTTGAATTTATTTGAGAAAACAAAGTTATATTTGGCATAAGAGTGTGGTTTTTTGTTGTGCAACTCAAAGATAATTTGAGATACAAAATTCAACCCTTTTTTTTGAACTTTTTTTAAACGTTTAGGAAGCTATTGGTGGGAAATGTTAAGAATATTATAATAATACTGCTAGAATTTTAAATGGTTTAATGTAATTTAGCTTTAATATGAAATGCCTATTTTAATGTTCCAATCGGTTGTAAATCTTCCAATTTATGTATAAAAAAATAACTCTCTTTTTTTTAATTTTCCAATTAGCGTTTGTATATGCACAAGAGCAGAGAATTGATGCAAAACTAATTTCGAGTCAGAAGGCAGACTTCGATCTGTTTGTCGGTTTTGATGGAGTAGGGAACCTATATTATATCAATAAAAATATTCTTTTCAAGAAAACCGAGAATGAATTGTGGCAGTATAAAAACATTTCACTAGGTAAAATCACAAAAATTGACTTCCAAAATCAATTAAAAATTATGTTGTATTATGAAAATTTCAATACCATAATAATATTAGACAATCAATTGAGTGAAACTCAAAAAATTAATTTCTCTGAAATTGAAACACCAATCTTAGTTTCTGCTGCTGGAATTGCATCTCAAAATCGGCTTTGGATATACAATAGTCTGACGCAACAAATCGGGCTATTCGATTATTTAAAAAACACATTCCATACGATAACTCCTTCAATCGAGGGAGTTATAAAATGCTATGAATCCGATTTTAACACTTTTTATTGGATTGATGAAAAACTGAAATGGTATTCCTGTGATGTATTTGGAAAAATTAGAACTTTAGGGAAAGTGGCTAATTTTGACCAATTGCAAATCGTATCAAATCAAAAAATAGTTTTTTCTAAAGAGGAAAAATTGTTTTTAGAAGATAGAAGTAAAAATAGTATATACACTATTGAAAATGTAGAAAAATCAATTGAAAAATTCTTCTACAAAGACCAAATTTTATCTATTTTTACCAACCAAGAAATTACAAATTATAAAATCACCATACCATAATGCACATAGCAGTAGCAGGAAACATAGGCGCTGGAAAAACGACATTGACTCGTTTATTAGCCAAACATTTTAAATGGGAACCCCATTTTGAAGACGTTGTTGACAATCCCTATTTAGATGATTTTTATCACCAAATGGAAAGATGGTCTTTTAACTTACAGATTTATTTCCTGAACAGTCGTTTTCGACAAGTGTTGCAAATTCGCCAAAGTGGAAAAAAAATAATTCAAGATCGAACCATATATGAGGACGCAAATATATTTGCACCCAATCTACATGCGATGGGCTTGATGACCAATCGCGATTTTCAAAACTACACTTCACTGTTTGAATTAATGGAATCTATGGTAGAAGCACCAGATATGCTGATTTATTTGCGTAGTTCTATACCCAATTTAGTAAGCCAAATTCATAAACGCGGTCGAGAATACGAAAACACCATTTCGATTGATTACCTTAATCGATTGAATGAGCGTTATGAGGCTTGGATTCAGACTTATGCTAAAGGAAAATTACTAATAATAGATGTGGATAATATTAATTTTGTGGACAATCCAGAAGATTTAGGGATGATTATCAATAAAATCAATGCGGAATTGAATGGGTTGTTTTAGCCTTCGTTACAACTTTATAGAAAGAGAGAGAATAGAAATAAAAAAAATGTCCCGAAAAATCTTCGGGACATTTATATATAAACCAAAAGATTAGTTCACTATTTCAAAGCTTCCACTTTTGCTTTTACTTCTTCTAATGAACCCTCAAAAACTTGAGAGTTTTCTTTTCCGCTTTCAGATGTGGTAACTGTGGCTTTTGCTTTGCCGTTTTCATGGGTCATTTCAACTTTAACCTTTTTTTTAATCATCCCTTCTTTGGCACAACAAGCCTTTGCATTTGTAGGCGCAACAAATTTTCCATCTGCATCATAATGAGACATACATATTTTTTTTTGCTCAGGAGAACATCCTTTATCGTCACACATTTTAGCACATTCTTCTTTGGTCAATGAGGCACATTTGGTCATGTCACAACCCATCGATTTCATGTCACATCTCATTTCTTTTGCTGGCATTGCACATTGTGAAATAGTATTTTTAGAAGACTCATTTCCTAATATTGGAGCAATAACTAAACCAATTAAGCAAGTCAATTTAATCAAAATATTCATTGATGGTCCCGAAGTGTCTTTAAATGGATCTCCAACTGTATCTCCAGTTACGGCTGCTTTGTGTGCGTCTGAACCTTTGTAACTCATTAATCCGTCAACTAAAACTCCTGCTTCAAAAGATTTTTTAGCATTGTCCCATGCTCCACCAGCATTGTTTTGGAAAATAGCCCAAACTACACCTGAAACAGTTACACCAGCCATATATCCGCCGAGCATTTCGGCAACCATTGAATTTGCATAGTCATCTCCCATATACACCAGTTTGCCAAGTATTACAATACCTATTGGGAAACCAATAGTCAAAATTCCAGGCAACATCATTTCGTGCAAAGCGGCTTTTGTTGAAATATCTACACATTTTGCATATTCAGGTTTTCCAGTACCTTCCATAATTCCGGGAATTTCCTTGAACTGACGACGTACTTCATTTACCATATCCATTGCTGCTTTTCCAACAGAATTCATAACTAAAGCCGAAAAAACCACGGGTATCATAGCACCTACAAACAACATTGATAAAACTGGTGCTTTGAAAATATTTATTCCGTCAATTCCTGTGAAAGTGACATATGCGGCGAATAATCCTAGCGAAGTCATAGCGGCCGAAGCGATTGCAAATCCTTTCCCAGTTGCAGCAGTGGTATTCCCAACAGAATCTAAAATATCAGTTCTGGTGCGCACTTCTTTTGGTAACTCACTCATTTCGGCAATTCCACCTGCGTTATCCGATATGGGACCAAAAGCATCAATTGCTAATTGCATAGCTGTTGTAGCCATCATTGCAGAGGCTGCAAGAGCCACTCCATAGAAACCTGCGAAGGAATAAGAAATCCAAATAGCAGCTGCTAACACAATTACTTTAGGAAATGTGGATAACATTCCTGTAGATAATCCAGCTATAATATTGGTTCCTGCACCTGTTGAAGATTTTTCGACAATTGCCAAAACTGGTTTTGTACCCAAACCTGTGTAATATTCTGTAACAAATGATATGATAGCACCAACAATTAAGCCTACAATTGAAGCATAAAAAACTCTAATGGAAGAAATTTCTTTTAATCCTTCACCAAAGAAATTCATATTCATTTTTGAAGGCAGCATATATTCAATTAAGAAATAACAAGCAACTCCAGTAAGCAAAATTGAAACCCAATTTCCAATGTTTAGTGCTTTTTGTACATCAGCTTCCTTTGCATCATTACTGGTGATTTTAACTAACATTGTTCCAATCATAGAAAACAAAATTCCGAAACCAGCTATTGCCATAGGTAATAATATAGGTCCAATCCCGCCAAAAGCGTCTTGAATATTACCACCCATATCATTTATTACATAATTTCCAAGAACCATTGTAGCAAGAACTGTTGCAACATATGAACCAAACAAATCGGCACCCATTCCGGCAACATCACCCACATTATCTCCAACATTATCAGCAATAGTTGCTGGATTTCTCGGATCGTCTTCTGGAATTCCAGCTTCTACTTTACCTACAATATCAGCTCCAACATCTGCTGCTTTTGTATAAATACCACCACCTACACGGGCAAACAAAGCAATTGATTCTGCTCCAAGAGAAAAGCCTGCTAATGTTTCTAATACTGTAGTCATATCTTCAGTTGAAGTCCAAGAACCACCCATATAAACATTATAAAAAATAATGAAAAATCCTGTAAGCCCAAGTACAGCCAATCCAGCTACACCTAATCCCATTACAGTTCCTCCTCCAAAAGAAACTTTTAAAGCAGTTGGCAAACTTGTTCTAGCCGCTTGAGTTGTTCTTACATTGGTTTTTGTTGCAATTTTCATTCCCAAATTTCCAGCTAAAGCCGAAAAAATAGCACCAAAAATGAAGGCAACTACAATTAACAAATGAGATGAATTTCCCGGTAAAAAGGTAATACCTGCCAAAACAATACTTGCAACAATTACAAATACAGTCATTAATTTGTATTCTGCTTTCAGAAAAGCCATTGCACCTTCCTGAATATATTCTGAAATTTCTTTCATTTTGCCGTCTCCAGCATCTTGTTTTAACACCCAAGCCCTTTTAATAGCCATAAAAACTAATCCCACTATTGCCAAAATTATTGGCACATAAATCATTATTGTATTCATAAAAAATAAATTTATATTAAATTTAGAATAATAAAAATTATTATATTAGGTTGCAAACGTACTATATTGAAACTTATAAAGCAATATTCAAATACATAAATATTGCTTTATTAAAAAAAAATACTAAAAATGTTGCTAAATCTTAAATAAATCCTCTGGTTTATTCTCAATTTGATTGAAACGTTCTGTACATTCATCTATAATTGCTAAGGCTTGGTTGAGATCGCCCCAACCTTCTACATCAACAACTTTGTGTTCAAGGTCTTTGTAAACTTGAAAGAAATGTTCGATTTCTTTTAATAAATGATTATTTATATCGGATAAATCATTTAAAGAATTCCAAATTGGGTCTGAAACAGGAACACATATAATCTTTTCATCGGGTCCTTTATCGTCTGCCATATGGAAAACTCCTATTGGTTTTACTTCCATTACACAACCAGGAAAAGTGGGTTCATTTATTAAAACCAAAACATCAAGTGGATCTCCATCTAAAGCCAAAGTTTCAGGTATAAAACCATAATCTGCGGGATACATCATCGAAGAAAATAACATTCTGTCAAATCGAATTCTTTTCAATTTGAAATCGTATTCATACTTATTTCTACTTCCTCTTGGTATCTCAATGAGCACATCAAAAGATTTGTATTTTTCTCTAATCATTTGTTTATTGTTTTTTTTGTTGTTGCAAAAATACACAAACTATATACTTTTTCAACATAAAAAAAATTTCTAATTCATATATGTAAATTTTGATTTTTCAGCGTTCATATATGGTGTGCTTCGCCAGTTCGACTCTGTCTCGGGCCGCCTTTTACTTATTGGTGTTCGCTTTACTGTGTTTATATTTTTTATATGTGTTCAGCAAATTTCATTTGATTTCTCAAACTTGATGTTCATGGCGATTTCAAATTTAGAAAATCGAATTAATAAATTACTGTTCTATTCCTTTTGCACAAATAATAATGCCATAAGAGAAACGTTGCTATCGATTTGTAAGGGCTCCATTTTGATACATAATTTTCCATTTCTTGCTTGTCGTGTATATCGAGTAACTCTTTGATGGTATTTATTACAGCGATATCACCAAGCGGAATAATGTCAGGAGCTTGAAGAGAAAACATTAAATAAATATCGATGGTCCAGTTGCCAATACCTTTGATTTTGATTAATTCCTCTCGGACTTGCTCTGGCGGTTTGGTTGCTAGACTTTCTAAATCAATTTGATTATTAATTATAGAAAGTGATAAGGCTTTTATGTATGATGTTTTTTGTCGGCTTACACCAATGAGTCTAAAGGCATCATCCGAAAAAGAAAGGAGCGATTCTGGATTAAAATTAGGTTGCTTGGCTTTTAATTTCAAAAAAGTAGCTTTGGCAGAATCTATTGATACTTGCTGTTCGAGAATTAATAGTACCAAGGTTTCGAATCCTTGAGGTCGTTTTGGAATTGTTGGCAAACCATATTTTTCAATAATAGGTTTGAAAATGCTGTCTTTTTCTGAAAGGTATTGAATGGCTTTTTGCATTTTAAAAAAAGAATCCAAAAGATATTTTTGTGGCAAATTTATTAGCCTCAGGCATATCAAGATAATTGCCTCTCCACGAAAAATCAACACGGAAAAATTTAAAAATATTTCCTATACCTGCGCTGTATTCCCAATACACCTTGTCGGGGGAAATGTACTCTAGACCAGAAGCGTTTATGGCTCTATTGTCGTCTGAAACGGTCCCATAAACCGATCTAAAACCAATGTTTTCTCTCCAATTTAATTTTCTCATAAACGGAATTCTAGCAAAAAATCTACCGTGGAAATCATGATCCCATTTGAAAGTTACATATTGGTCTGTAATAAATTCATAAAATTGAAGATTATTAAATGTATTCGGAATATTAAAAAGGGATTGATTTCCTGGAACTACACTCATCAAGCCCAATGGAATGTAACCGAAAGTTTTTCCTATTTCAATAATAATATTTGATCTGCCTAATGGACCAATAATAATTGGTTGTTTGTAAAACAATTGCAGTTTTTTATACTCGAAATCACTAGAGAGAATCCCTTTGAATCCTTGACTATAGGTTACAAAAAGACTTGTGAATGGACTATCGGTATTATCTCTTTCTACTCCAAAAGCAATTGGGATTCTTTTTGGGGTATATTCAACTTGAACGTTAATCTCCGATTGGTTGACTTGACTTTTGACAGTTGTTTGGGTTAAATCGGTATAAAAATCTAAACTAAAATCTGGCGATGCTGTTTCTAATGTCCTATAGGAAACACCCGTTGAAAAAGTTAAGTTTTTTATTGGTTCGATCTCAAATTGAATATTGCTCAAATTGACATTGGTTAGCTTGTTATTACTTCCCACAACTAACAATCCTGAAGAAGCAAAATTACGTCCTATAATATCGTTTGTTGTGGTGAGCGATGCTCCAATTTGCTCTATATCTCTTCTATTTCCTGCAGATATTATCACCCGTTTTTTTGGTTCAATCATCCATTTGCCTGTAAGACCATATTTGAATTTATCATCTTTAAAGCCATAGGCCATATATCCTTGTAATCTCCATGGGTCATTAGGTCCAAAATAAGTTCTAGCTCCTGTTCTTAATCGTAATCCTTCGACAGAATTTTGACCGATTATTGAATAAATAGGACCATAATCTAATGCGCCGTAATGAATATAACCACTATCTAATATTTCGACCAAACTATATAATTGTTGAAATTTTCTAACAGTTTGTAATGTATCGAGCATTTTATAGACTCCTTTTTCGTCTTTGGTGAGTTTTTCAAATCGATTTTCATCCCAGTATTGCTCCGATTTGTTATAGACTTCTTTGTCTAAATAATTGACTTCCTCTCTGTAAAACTTCTCTGGTTTTTTGATGTTGAATTTATGGTCTCTATAGAATGATGTTCTTTTTCCATAAATTCCTTTTGAATCCTCTTTTTTATTCAAGGCAAAATCGGTCATCATATAATCTTTGGTCATCAAGAAAATGGAATCATTCATAACCTCAAATTCCTGCTCAATATAGATGTCTTTTACCCAATTGATATTAGCACTTCTTGTCACGGCCATATTAATTTTTTTGATGGCGTATGTGGTATCATTAACCCAAAAATCTCCTTTAAAGGTCAGTTCGTTTTTGCGTCTTGGATAAAAAACAATGTTATAACATTTTTTATTTTCAATGTAAGTGCTATCTCTTAATACATAATTATAAACATCTACACCAGTTGTAGAAAGCGGACTTGTAAAACTTTTGTCAAAAAAAGTGAGATGATTGTCGTAAATATCAAAATCGGTATATAAATCATTAACAAATGCTAAGATTTGTTGATTACCGTTAAATCCAGAGCTTTTATTGGCTTTCGTTTTTTCTTTGATTTTTTTTATTTTGTTGTCACCATAAACATCTGATAAGGCTTCGTTTATAAAAATAGGCAAGTAGGTTTTTCCTGTTATCTTCGAGGTATCAACCTGATTGAAAATAAATTCCATCCCTTTAAATAGTTTGTTTTTCATATAAGCACTGTCGATAGTGTTCATATCAAATTCTATTTTTTCATATTTTTCCATTTGGTATTGGTCAAATAAATACAAACCGTTTTTGCGTCTTTTTTCCCAAATTTTCCGAAGGATATCTAATGCTGGATTGTTTTTTTTCGAAGTTTTTCCTTTATAAATTACAACTTCTTTCAGACTTTGAATTTCGTTTAATTGAATCTTTAAATTATAATTGATGGATTTTTCTAATTCGATTTCTTTATCAGAATAACCTGAAGATGAAATAATAACTGACTCATATGTTTTTGAGGATTCTAAATAAAAAACGCCGTCTTCACTAGAGACCACACCCTCACTAGAATTTTTGAAGGCTACATTTGCAAAAGGGATAGGTTTCAGTTGTTTGTCCAATACTACACCGCTTACTTTAGTTTGTGAAAAAACAGGGTTCACAAAAACAAATAAAAAAAACAAATAAAACAAAATTCTCTTTGCCATAATCAAAAAAAACTTCATCAAAGTTAAATTCTGATGAAGTTTCAAATATAGTTGATTTCTTAGATTGGATTTTCTAAAATTCCGAATATTTTAACAGCTTATTTATATAGTACCTTTTTAACTGCTTTGATAACATCATTTGCATTTGGCAACCACTCTTTTAACAAAACTGGAGAATATGGAGCTGGGGTGTCAGCTGTAGTGATACGTTGAATTGGTGCATCAAGATAATCAAAAGCTTGTTCTTGAACAATATAAGTTATCTCAGAAGAAATACTTGCAAAAGGCCAAGCTTCTTCAAGAATTACTAATCTATTGGTTTTTTTAACAGAATTTAAAATAGCGTCTTTGTCCATTGGGCGTACTGTTCTCAAATCAATAATTTCACATGAGATTCCTTCTTTGGCAAGTTCGTCAGCAGCGATATAGGCTTCTTTGATGATTTTTCCAAATGAAACGATGGTTACGTCTGTTCCTGCTCTTTTTATGTCAGCAACTCCTATAGGAATAGTATATTCACCTTCTGGAACTTCACCTTTGTCACCATACATTTGCTCAGATTCCATAAAAATCACTGGGTCATTATCACGAATTGCTGATTTCAAAAGCCCTTTCGCATCATAAACATTAGAAGGAACAATCACTTTTAGACCCGGAGTATTGGCAAACCAATTTTCAATCGCTTGAGAGTGTGTTGCTCCTAGTTGACCAGCAGAAGCTGTTGGGCCACGAAAAACAATAGGGATATTAAATTGTCCACCTGTCATTTGACGCATCTTGGCGGCGTTATTAATTATTTGATCTATTCCTACCAAACAAAAATTGAAAGTCATATATTCTACAATTGGTCGGCATCCATTCATAGCTGAACCAACAGCAATTCCGGTAAAACCTAACTCGGCAATTGGAGTGTCAATTACTCTTTTATCTCCAAATTCATCCAACATTCCTTTAGATGCTTTGTAGGCACCATTATATTCTGCTACTTCTTCACCCATTAAATATATGGACTCATCGCGACGCATTTCTTCACTCATCGCCTCACAAATGGCTTCTCTAAATTGTATCGTTCTCATTTTTTTATTTATTGTATATGATATTCGAAACGCAAAAATAAATATTTTAAATCACTTAAGAGCATATTTTTTTGTTTAATAAAAAGAAACATTTTTTAATAAGACAACATTTAAAATTGGTGAAATTGCAAAGAGTAACGAAAACGATATAATTATTAAAAAATATTATGCGTGCATAGTATGTTATTCAAATTAATATTATAATTTTGTCATTGACAATTTAGAAAAAAAATAATTTAGGTATGAAAATATTAGTTTGCATCAGTCACGTTCCCGATACTACTTCGAAAATAAATTTTACCAATAGTGACTCCCAATTTGATACAAATGGTGTACAATTTGTGATCAATCCAAATGATGAATTTGGGCTCACTAGAGCAATTTGGTTCCAAGAACAACAAGGTGCAACTATTACAGTTGTCAATGTGGGGGGTCCAGAGACTGAGCCTACATTAAGGAAAGCTTTGGCCATTGGAGCTAATGATGCCATCAGAGTAAATGCCAATCCAACCGATAGTTTTTTTGTTGCCAAACAAATTGCAGAAGTAGTAAAAAATGGTGCTTACGACATTGTCATTGCAGGAAAAGAATCATTGGATTATAATGGTGGTATGGTTCCAGGTATGATTGCAGGGATTTTAGGCTATAATTTCCTAAATTCTTGTACGAATTTAATCATTGAAGGGGCTAATGTAAAAGCTATTCGCGAAATTGATGGAGGTAAAGAAACCATTTCTACAACTCTACCTATTATTATTGGGGGACAAAAAGGATTGGTCGAGGAAAAAGATTTGCGTATTCCGAATATGAGAGGAATTATGACTGCTAGGACGAAAAACCTAACAATAGTAGAACCAATAGAAGTCGCTATTCATACCAAAGCTATCAAATTTGAAAAACCTGCTCCTAAATCGGCAGTGAAATTAGTTTCGGCTGACAATCTAGACGAATTAATCAATTTATTGCACAGCGAAGCCAAAGTAATTTAACAATCAGTTTGCAGTCTCAGTTTTCAGTTACCAAACTCTAAACTCTAAACTCTAAACTCTAAACTTTTATATTTATGTCAATATTAATATATGCTGAATCCGCTGATGGAAAATTCAAAAAAGTAGCTTTCGAATTGGCTTCTTACGCCAAAAAAGTTTCGGATACTTTGGGAACAACAGTTACAGCTGTAACCATAAACATAGGAGATGTTTCTGAATTATCTAAATATGGAGTCGATAAAGTTCTTAAAGTTACCAATGATAAATTAACTGGTTTTTCAGCAAAAGCCTATGCCGATGTTGTCAAACAAGCTGCGCAAAAAGAAGGCGCTAAACTCATTATCTTGTCATCAACGACAGATAGTATTTATCTTGCTCCATTAGTTGCTGTTTCGCTTGAAGCTGGATTTGCTTCGAATGTTGTAAGTCTACCAGTAAGCACTTCGCCTTTTCAAGTGAAAAGGAATGCTTTTTCAAACAAAGCTTTTAATGTTACTGAAATTAACAGTGAGATTAAAATCATTGGTTTAGCTAAAAACTCTTATGGAATTTTAGAAAATGCATCGAATTTATCCGAAGAAGATTTTAATCCAAATATTAGCGACAATGATTTTGGCATTAAAGTAGAATCTGTAGAAAAAGGTTCTGGAAAAGTATCAATAGCTGATGCCGACATAGTAGTTTCGGGAGGTCGCGGATTGAAAGGTCCTGAGAATTGGGGGATGATTGAAGAATTAGCCGAAGTTCTTGGCGCAGCAACTGCTTGTTCAAAACCAGTATCCGATTTAGATTGGAGACCTCATTCAGAGCACGTAGGACAAACAGGAAAACCTGTTGCTTCCAATTTATATATTGCAGTCGGAATATCGGGAGCCATACAACATATTGCTGGAATCAATTCATCGAAAGTAAAAGTGGTCATCAATACCGATCCTGAAGCACCCTTCTTCAAAGTTGCCGATTATGGAATTGTAGGAGATGCTTTTGAAATTGTACCCAAATTAATCGAAAAATTGAAAGTTTTTAAAGCTCAAAACTAAAAAAAACCATAATTATAATACCAAAATAGCTACCTAAAATAAGATAATTGTATCTTTGCTTTAGGTAGCTTTTTAGTTCCACTTTTTTTGACTAAAATTGCACATTAATTTGATCAAAAAATAACATTATATAAACAAGTACATTGTGCTTTTTCTCTTAAAAAAATGAGCCTAGTCAAATTATCCATAAAAGGAATATCTTATAGTCAAACCCAAAATGGAGCTTATGCATTGATACTGAATGAAGTTGATGGTGATAGGAAATTGCCAATTGTTATAGGAGCATTCGAAGCTCAATCTATTGCTATTGCTTTGGAAAAAGAAATAAAACCACCTCGCCCTTTGACACATGATTTATTCAAAAATTTTGCTGATCGTTTCGACATTGTGGTCAAACAAATTATTATCCATAAATTAGTTGATGGCGTTTTTTATTCCAGTATTATTTGCGAAAGAGATAAAATAGAAGAAATAATAGACGCAAGAACTTCAGATGCTATTGCATTGGCTTTGCGATTTAACGCTCCAATTTTTACCTACAAAAACATACTTGATAAAGCTGGAATTTTCTTAAAATCAAATCCTTTAAATCCTGATAAAGATTCGCAAGAAATGGAAGATGTGCTTTCTAATCCAGAATCGTTTAAACAAAATGAAGAAAGCAATCAATCAGGCGAAACCTATTCAAAACATACTTTAGAGCAATTGAACGAATTACTTGAACAGGCTGTTGAACAGGAAGATTATGAAAAAGCCGCAAAGATAAGAGACGAAATTTCAAAAAGATAGTAACAAATTGTTTAATCGGTTAACCGATTAATCGATTAACCGATTAAACCAAGAATGAAACAATATTTAGATTTAGTAAAACACATTTTAGAAAACGGAATTCAAAAAGGAGATCGAACTGGAACTGGAACAAAAAGTGTATTTGGTTACCAAATGCGTTTTGATTTAGCCGAAGGTTTTCCGATGGTTACCACCAAAAAGTTACATCTTAAATCAATTATTTTTGAATTGCTTTGGTTCTTGAAAGGAGAAACTAATATTAAATATTTAAAAGATAACGGCGTAAAAATTTGGGATGCTTGGGCCGATAAAAATGGTAATTTAGGGCCAGTTTATGGACATCAATGGCGCAATTGGAATAGCGAAGAAATAGACCAAATCACTGACCTTATCAAAGAACTCAAAGCCAATCCCAACAGTCGTAGAATGTTAGTTTCGGCATGGAATCCGAGTGTTTTGCCAGATACTTCAATATCATTTGCAGAAAATGTAGCCAACAATAAAGCCGCTTTGCCACCTTGTCACGCTTTCTTTCAGTTTTATGTTGCAGACGGTAAATTGTCTTGCCAATTGTATCAAAGAAGCGCCGATATCTTTCTTGGTGTTCCATTCAATATTGCCTCTTATGCTTTGCTAACGATGATGATTGCTCAAGTTTGCGATTTGAAAGTGGGGGAATTCATTCACACTTTTGGAGATGCACACATTTACAACAACCATTTTGAGCAACTCGAATTGCAATTGTCTCGCAAACCAAAATCATTACCAAAAATGATTTTGAATCCTGCTGTAAAAGACATATTCGAATTTACTTATGAAGATTTCACATTAGAAAATTACGAGCCTCACGATGCTATAAAAGGAAATGTGGCTGTGTAAAAAATTCCTAAAAAAGTATAGTTTTAGAATGAATTTTTTAATCTTGATAGTAATAAATATATGCCAACCCCAGTTTCAGAATGTTTGTATTGTCAAAATAACGAAACCTTACACCATTTAATGATTAAAATTTGTGATTTAGAAGTTTCACAATTATTCTTATTCAAAGAACAATCTTATGCAGGTCGCTGCAATGTAGTTTACAAAGATCACGGTGTCGATTTCACTAATTGAACGATGACCAACTAAATGCTTTTATGCGGGAATGTTGCAACAACTGCAAAAGGCATTGCAGCTGCGTTCAATCCAGATGAAATAAATTATGGAGCTTATGAAGATTCTATTTCACTTCTACACATGCACGTAGTTCCTAAAATTAAAAGGAAGTATGGTTTTAGAGGTGTTTTTGAAATAAAC
>JACCEC012722198.1_pt1 | contig 16252 bp, 12 predicted proteins | sample 7450121 | NCBI WGS metagenome assembly JACCEC01 (sample SAMN15323455, study PRJNA562643) | freshwater metagenome | isolation source: river surface water | place: USA:Blue River Watershed | collected 2017-08-18 | reverse complement strand
GCCTTAAAAAACAAAGAGTTGTAAAACTTCCTAAACCTTTTGGTTTTCTTTTCAACGCGGTTTACAAAAATAATCATTTTCTCCATCTCTCAGATTTTCAAAAGTAGAGAGCCTTAAAAAACAAAGAGTTGTAAAACTTCCTAAACCTTTTGGTTTTCTTTTCAACGCGGTTTACAAAAATAATCATTTTCTCCATCTCTCAGATTTTCAAAAGTAGAGAGCCTTGAAAAAATAAAGGGAAGGATTTAAAGGAAACCGTCAGTTTCCTTTATTATGATTGGCGTAAAATACGAAGGCAAAAACAAAATCGGTGATTTCGAATGGATGATTCAACAACCTCTCTACGACCGCGCCATCTTTATTTATTGCGACACCGACGACGCCCCTGTTTCCAAAGACATTTTCGGTCTGAGAGCATACAAGTCCCGCGCATTCTCGATTCCCGTTTGTACAAAAGAATCCGGCTGCTTCTCTTGTTTAAATATTTACAATAAGCTTATCATTAACACAGCATTCAACAATTTGAGTAATTATATAAAAGACAATAATATCACTACTGTATTTTATTCGTTTGAAAATAATTATAATATTCGCGTCCTCCACGAACACCCTTTTGTCGACTCCACCGTCATCGATTACATTATGCACAAAATCGCAAACGTCTTTTCGACACCCGTGCGCCTCTTGATGCCTCAAAACTCCAAGTCCACCACAATCGGATAGTGGTCCGAGTCAAAGGTTCCGCAAAATTCCTTGTAAGGATGCGGGAATGTCACTTGTTTTACTCTCTCGATCAAATTGGGTGTCATCAAAACGTGGTCTATCATCGACATCTCGTTCGCCGTGGCCTCGCAGTCGCCATTCGGATCCCACCAGTCCGTGTATCTCTCGTTTTGGTTCACTTGGGCAGCCACCGAAAAAAGTTCATACGCGAGAGCATACTCTCCAGCATTTCCTTTCAAAATATCCAAAACAATCGAAATCGGATGATTGTTATTCGAGTCATGAATTTCCGCATCGTAGTCATTCATGTCTCCCGCCACGATAAGTCCGACATTCGGGCTCTCAACAACACGTCTTGTGTTGGGGTCGATGCCGCCGAGTAGTTCTACAATCAATTTTTGTAATACTTCGGCCTGTGCCTCTCGAGAGGCACATCGAGAGGGATCTGTTGGCATCGCCAGCAAATGCGCCCCAATGAAATAAATTGTCATATCGTTAATTTTATAGGTTGTATAATAGTGCTTGCTCACTCCCGATGAACCACTGGGTCCCGTATAATTGCATCCAGAACCAGCAACGGGATAAGTATGCGTGAGAGATGTTCTTTGTAAAGAAACGCTGGGCGAATATTTGGTGAGGACGCCCACATTCTGCCCCGTCGACGTGTCTGTTCCAAAAAGCAAGTATGGCGCATATTGGTTGCCAAGCAGCGCATTGAGCTGGCCAAGCTCATAACACCCCTCGACCTCGCACAAATTCAAAATGTCCGGATTGTATGTCCGGATTACGGCGGCCACATTCTGTAAATGCGTGGTGGCATCCGTGAGATTTTTCCACGAGCAACCGCTGCCTGGACAATTATTGTATGTTTTTAGAAAGAGCCACTCCGCATTGTACTGCATAATTCGTAGAGAGGATAGTGAGTGTGTATCGGATTGACCTACCGTGTAACATTCCGTGTCGTTTGTGTTTGACGCTCTCGATAAATAAAAAGAACAAATAATAAGCGATAAAATTTCGAGTATCATTATTGCAATGCTCTCTATACATTCTCCTGTAATAATTTCTCAATAAGATCGTTCTTTTTCATTTTCGAGACCTGATCAGCCGGCATGCCCTTCCCTGTGAGCAAGGCCTTGAGAGCACTTGGTGTGAGTTTCTTCAGTTCGTCCTTGGTGATTGGCGGGGCCTCCACTTTGTTGACAACAATCGGCGTATCAATGGGTTGCAACGATTTTAATTCCGTCTCTTCTTCCGACTCTTCGTCGTCCACATTGATTTCAACTTCTTCGTCAAACGTTAAATCTACACTCACCACTTTGATTTTTTCTTCTTCTTCTTGTTTCAGGTCGTCATCAAAGTCAATGTCATTGATGTCTGTAATCTTCTTCTCATCAATGCTCTCGTCGTCATCATCGCTCTCGTCATCATCACTATCATCATCGTCACTCTCCTCCTCTTCCTCCGACAAAACAATCTTTATACGGTCATCTCTCTGCTCTTGAAAATCATAATGCGAGTGCTGCTGCTGCTGCTGGTGCTGTTGCTGCTGGTCACCAATCATCATCATCGAGTATACTTCGTTGCGCAGCCTCATGTGTTGTGTGTAAACGTCTTGCACGATTTCGAGACAACTCGCATTCTTTTGCTCCACTTCCACGATTCTCTTTTTGAAATAATAGACCAAAAGGCCCATTAGTATGATCAAAACCGCTAAACTAAATAATAATATCGACTCGAATAAAACTCCCATTCTCTCTTATTTTTTATTATAGCAAGTTAAATAATTATTCGATTTCGGAACGCAAAATTACATTCTATTGTATAAAGATGAACGAAATTCCGGACAACAGCAAAAACATCAACTACCAACTTTTTATTTTAGACCCTCTCTCCGTTATCATTAAACTCGCAATCTTTAGCAACAAAGCGGTCGGTACAAAGTTCCGCATCCAAGACAATGTTATTTATATCCAAGAGCCGGGCTACTTCCAGTCATTGTGCCGCCTTTATTACAATGTGAACAAAACGGAGATTCAGTATTTGTACAATCCGATCCACTTTGCTTGTCTCCATTTTCTGAGTCCGAAATTCACAGACAAGACGCCCAACATTCGGAAACTTTTTGGGTCCGCAGTTCAAGGTCTTGTAAAACTCAAAGAGACATACAAGACGTGTCATCTCGTGGTCTTGTGTCTAAATTATTACATCAGTTTGATTGAGAACCATTTGGACGAAAATATGGTCGACACTCTCTTCAAAAAAGATGCTATGACGCCTCTCTACGACGAGTCCACGTTGCAAAGGATGTACAGCTTTTGGAACAGCGACCGCATCAAGGTTGTTCTCGATATTATCGATTTTTTGTGCAAAGATTATTCGGCGGCAAGTAACGTTCAGTCTCTCGAGATTTTCATTAACAATATTGACGTAGAACTTTGGTAAGGAAACCTACGGTTTCCTTATGATCCTTCCCCTTTTAAAGGAAGGTTCCTAAAGGAACAAAAAAAGGAAAGGGAAGGATTATAAGGGAAAACTTTTAAAAAAAGAAAAGGGAAGGATCATAAGGGAAAACTTTTAAAAAAAGAAAAGGGAAGGATCATAAGGGAAAACTTTTAAAAAAAGAAAAGGGAAGGATCATAAGGAAACCGTAGGTTTCCTTATTTCCCTTATGTAGAGCTCGAGGTCTTCTTCTAAATCGGTGTTTGAATTATTATCGACAATCCCATGATCTTCTTCAAAAGCCGTCTTGATGGTGTCTGCATCTCTCGTCATTTTTTCAATAATCGACTTGTACTTTTGAATTTGCAATTTATTCACCGAACTGCTCTCTGCTTTTCCAAAAAACTCAAACACAAAATGCAAAATTAAAATTACTAATATTGAAATTATTGAAATATTGAAAATCCACGATATCATTTTGGTTTCGTGTTTATATTTCATCGCTACACTTTTGGTTGCCTCTCTTGTCCGCGACATATTTTTTCAATTTGGCAAAACGATTTAAAAATTTTGTGCTTTACTTGTTTAATAATGCCTGCTTTTGTTGTTGTTGAAAAAACCGGATCTCTCAAAGCCCAAAAGGCCACATCGATTAATGAATTATACAAAAAATGCGGATTCAAGACCGCCGACGGATTCGCCTGTGTTCACAGTTGGACCATCGAGTTCAATGAAGTCGAGTACAAGCTCTCTATTTTTGGAAAGACAGACGGACGAGCGAATACTGAAAATAAATTCGAGTTCCCTCCGCCAATCGATAATGTCTTGTTTTTCGGAAGTTGCGCCGCGGTTCTCTCTACCGAAAACGGCGCAGCCAGCGACATGACGCCCGAAGAATTCACCGACATTATTGACAACTTAAATGGCGGTTATTCCGACATCGGATCGGAAGACAGCGAAGAAGAGGATGATGAAGATGACACCGGTTTGCCTAAAACCAAGCACGGTTATGTCAAGGACGACTTTGTTGTCAGTTCGGACGCTGAAGACGAAGACAGTTTCGAAGACTTTGATGAAGAGGAAGAAGAAGAACTCGAAGACGAAGATGATCTCAAGACCAAGAACAAGAAATCATTGAAGAAATCAGAGGAACAAGTTGTTGTTGTTGCTGCTGTTGCTGAGAAAACAAAGAAGAGAGCCGTTTCGAAACCCAAGAAGCCAAAGCTACGCGAAGAACCGGAGCTCACCGTTTATTCGGAGGAGCTGACCGAGGATCCATACTTTTAAAGGAAACTACGTTTCCTTAAAGGCGCAGCCTGACGGCTGATTGATCCTTCCTCTAAGGGCGACAAGGAGCGTCGCTTTTCGCCCCTTCGGGGCTTATCGCTCCAAAGCCCGACGGACTCTTTTTTCTGCTTTGGTTATCAAAAAAATTCCAAATGTCTAAAATCACATTACAATGTGTAAAAGAAAAAAATAAACTGCGAATCAAATTCTTCAGTTTCACCGATGTCGAAGGCAAAGTTTACACTAATGTCTACAACAACGATCTGAACTGTAAGTTCCCGAAAGACATCCGTACCGAGGGGTTTTTTTACGAAATCGGACCTGATGATCTCGTTCTTGTCGCGCGGCCCGGCGTCAAGGCGTTTTATCAGTTGAAAACTGCATCGATCAAAGTTGTTCCCAATGTCAATATTGCTTCTTTGAAAATTTTCGAAATCACCGAGTGCGTCGTGTGTATGGATTCCGCATCCACCGAAATTATTGTTCCATGCGGTCATTTATGTTTGTGTAAAAATTGTTGTGCACAATTGCTAAGAACTCGCAGCAATTGTCCGATTTGTAGACGTGATGTTCAAACTGTTATTGGTAAATAAAAAAAATAAATACTCCAATTTAAAATTAAAAAAAAATTTATTTGCGAACATTTTTATACAAACTTTTATATGATTTTTTGTCGAAAGCCTTCTTTTGGTCGAAGGTTTTCGTTTTGTCATGAAATTTATTCACATACTTTGGTTGGTATGGCTTTTGCGTAGCCTTCGGTCCAGGCGCAGGCTTCGTCACAGCTCTCTGCCTCGTCAACTCGTTGACACTTACAAGTCTCGCCGCATTGTCCACAACTCGTACCGGCGCCCATTTCTTAAATTTCGCATTATACACACAGTGCATTTTATACTCCTTTTTTAAATCGACATATTTATCCAAACTCGTGTTTTGAAAAATATCTTCGTCCTCGCTCTCCTCTCCCAAGTCCACATTCGTATTTTCACGAATATTTCGGAACAGTCCATTCATGTAAACGCTCGACTCGCGGCTCGCAATGTACGCAATATTTGTATATCCCTCGAACGCAAACAAGTGATACACGTCATTTTGCAGATCGGCAGTGACGCGAAACACCGCCTCTCTTAGATTCATCTGCGCATAATGGTCCAAATCGTTCCGGGGAAATAAAAGCGTCGCGTCCGCCGAACTTACTTTCTCCACACACTTCTTTTTATACATGTGGTTTAAATAGGGTGCGATCGTCTTTGAACTCCGGAACTGCAAGTGGTGTGTGGCGTATGCGGTTTTGGACGTTATCGATTCGTAGAATGGCAGCGACTCGAGGAGCGAATTGTCGCCGGCGACCATTGACATATATGGCAGCGCAACCTTTACCGACATTTTTGTAGGCGCATACTTGGTCATGAGCGTATTGTAGTAAGTGAGTTTTTCGCCGAATGTCAAGTGTTTCACGAGCAGGCCGCAAAAAAAATACATGTCCTCGATGATGAAAATCTGTTTCTCGGCAACTTCGCACAAGGATCCGTAGAGTATGGTGCCGTACGCAAGTTGGTGTTCGTAGTTGTTGGTTCCGACGGTGGTGATTTTTGTGACCTTGTGGTCTTTATTTAATTCGAGCAAACAGCACACGTTGTTGTCCTCGCTGTATGTAAACCACATAAACTGTTTCTTCCCGCTGGGGATCGCAATACACACGTCGTATGTGGACGAAACTTTCTTATGCGCGACTGTTTCATAAGAAAGTTCTAATTTCGGGAATCGGTTCTCCATTGTCTTTGTTTGTTATACACATGCATTTTACGTTTATATGGTTTCTTTAAAAATATATATCGGGTTGTTTGGCTTGTATGTTTCGTCGAAATGATCGTTTTCGTATTTTTTCAAATCTCCTATTATCGTGTTTCTCAAATCTTCTATTATCGTGTGACCATCTATTACTGATTTTGCTTCCATTAAATGAATGTATACCAAACCTTTTGTTGTAAACATTTCATACAATTTATTCAAATTGATTGTTATAATTTTGTCATAATCATCACACGCTTTTTCGTTTTGTAAATTACTTATAATGTTGTGATATGACCATGTATAAAGATTCATACCGAGAGTAGATAAATACTTGAACGCATCACTAAAAGGTTTACAAATTTCTGCACTTGACGACAGTTGGGCGGAGTCGTTTAATGAATTTCTAAATTTATTCCAATTTCTCATGTTCCATGTTAGTAATATTCGAATCAGTGTCAAAACGATTGCTTGATATTTGAAACTATCCTTGTGAACTTGGCTTGTGTCAAATAAATCGGAGTCTTTTATTCCAATCACAGCAAGTATGTTTTCGATCAAATATTTTTGCAATTCGAAATCGAGAATTTTATTTCCTGCTTTCACGTCTTTGTAAAATTTTGTTTTAGTATTTGATATTTTGGCTCTTGCTTCATTTGATAACGGGGCTAACCCTTCCAACATTTTATTAAATGTAAAAAGGGCCGTCAGTCGCTCGTCGTCGTTAATTATTTTTTCAAATTCTTCGTTTGATAATGTTTTTGTCGGAGGTGTGTTGTTTGGTTCTTGTAATTCGGAAGACTCTTCTTCTTTTTCGTCTTTTTCAGATTGCTCTTCATTCTCTTGTTCTTCCTCAATATTTAACAAGTTGTTCGCAGACTGGTTCGCAAGTGGGTTTGTAAGTGGGTTTGCAAGTGGGGTCGCAGACGGCTTCACATACGTTTTCCCAAGTGGGTCCGGAAGCGGTTTCTCAGGTGTGTTATCAACTATGTTCGGAAACGGCTTTGCAAGTGGGTTTAATGCACTGGATTCTCCCTCCGGAGGACACGTCCCTTTCGCCTCACACTCGATCTTCGCATCTATTTTCTTGTTTTCCGCCTTCTTCTTATCGTCCTCGTCAATATCGTACAGCGACAAAGTCGGCCGCAGCTTTTGAGTCTCGTTCAGCTCCGACAAGGAATCGTTGAGCTGATCGTTTGCACCACCAAATATTTGCCGTATTTCTCCCAACTTCAAATCACCTTTCCGCAACAATCCAAATTTAATGCTTATTAAATTCACTAAAACAGGAGTGCGCAACATTTGTTTCGCCACTTTGAACAACTTGTCGTTACCTTCAAAATCCTCTAAAAGCTTTTCTTCGTTCTCTCGCAATAGCAATTTATACTCATGTGCAAAATCCGCCATCGACTCTTTTGTCATGCGTCCATTCCGTCTCACGACGATAAATGGATGTGATATTCTCTTGTTTTTGTTTTTATTCAAAATCTTGTTTGTGATTTGGATCAGCTGGATGTCGCGCTTGTCGTTGATGGCGATCTTGACTCGGCGGGTTTTCGTATTGTTGCGCGGCGGATCAAACGGATGGAAGAAATCGTGCGTGTTGCCAATGACATCTCTAAAGTTGAATGTGTCTCTCATCAAGTCCATAAAACTGTACTTGGGATCGATCTTGTTCATTTTTATGTAATCTTTGTTGGCAAGGATCTCGTTGGTTCGTATGTCGACAATTTCGTTGTTTGTGTTGTAAAGAATTTCGACTTGCAACCCGTGCGCGCCTCCGCGTTTTTTCCGTGTTTGTTTTTGTTTCGACTTTTTTTTCTTTGTTGTTCTCATTGTTTGCTATATATTAGAGATATTTTTATTCTTTGTCGAGGGGCTTTTTATGGTGGTGAATCTAATGTGCCTTTTCGAGCTTTGATTGCATTGAGAAATCCCAATTGAGCGGGCGGTCGATTTGGAACAACTGACTGCTTTGAGTCAGGCGTCTCGGTCTTGCTCTTATTTTGTTTTTGTAGAGCACCAAGCAAAGCATTTTTCGTGTTGTTGTTGCTGCTGATTGTATTTTGAGGTTGTGTAGGAGGTCCTTGTGCTACTGCAGACGGCGTGCTCCTGCTTGTATTTGGAGGAGGCGTTGCTCCAGACGCAGTGTTGCTCTCGCTACTCGTGTTTTGGGGTTGTTGTTCTTGTGTCGAGGGAGGTGTTGGGGGCATTATTGTGCTTGTTTTGAGGGGGGAAATATTTTTCCCGAGATCAGTTAGTAAATTAGACGGCACTACTACACGAGATGTTTTTGTTGTTACAGGTGATGTGTTGCTCTCGTTGCTTGTGTTTTGGGACGGCAATACTTGTGGTTTTACAACAGGCTGCCTCGTGATTTTTGGCCTATAATTTGGCGGTTTTGGTAAATTGTCCCATAAGTCCTTCAACTCTTTCTCTCTTTCTTCTTTTTTCGTAACATCCGTGTTATACGATATATCGAGAAAACCGGTAAGTAAGTTAACAGTAGGAATCTGGTTTGTATATTCATTGGCGTGATCGATATTACCGTCATTATACATTTTTTTTATAATATTAAATATATTGGTTTTCCATTCTTCTTTATTAGGTGGTGGCTGTGTATCATTTTCAAGAAGACTACTGTACAGTGCAACATTTTCGATAAAGTCACTTTTGGACGGAATACACTTTTTCAAATCATAAATATATTTTTTCAAAACCATTTTTCCACTTTCCTGCAAAAATTTTCTACAGTAGTTTGCAGTATCAGAACTTAAAAAACGCTTTGCTAATTTCTCCGAGTAGCCACCCTTTTCTTGTAAGTCTTGAATTGTCAGTTTGTCAATATTTTGTGGAATAAACATTTTCATATTCAACTTAGAATAAGTTGCCCATGGTTTTATAATATCGTTTAAAAATGTTTCGTTTTCTTCTTGATTCTTTTTAAGCAATTCTGGATTGGTTCCTAATGATTGTGTTAAGGTTTCTAATTCTTCTTCTAATCTTAATTTTTCTTTAGTATCACTTGAATTTTCAAGCTTTGTACTCAAATTTTGAATATTTTTCAGCAAATCTTCTACAGGTAATTTCTCTGGAAACTTAAACTGTGGAAGTTGTTTTGTAAACTCGTCCAAAACTCTTTTTCTATATTCTGGGTCTGTTTCAAAATCTTTTTTGTATTTTTCTTGACGTTCTTCAGTGGTCATATTTAACAAGTCCGTATCCGAGCTGCTTGTCAAAGAACTGCTACTTTTATTTGCATTAATATTCGGCAAATTCACCGGCGGCGAAGCCGCCGATTGTAACTCTGCGATTTGTGATTGAAGCTCTTGGATTTTGTTTTTCAGCTCTTGTTTTTCGTTTTCTTCTGCGGTTTTTGATTCGAGCTCTTGTTTTTCGTTTTCTTCGTCATTTGTAAACATATCTTTAATATTCGCAATCAGCTGTTGAGCAACATTCGCAGACTGGGATGATATATCAAATGCTTCTCGCGGGGTTTGATAAGGGCTTTGATCAGGGGTTTGATTCGCAGACTCGGATATATCAAATGCTTCTCGCGGGGTTTGATAAGGGCTTTGATCAGGGGTTTGATTATTTATTACCCCACTATCAAACCAGGGTTTTTGCGGGGTTTCTTCCGGCGAACCTTCTGGTGTTGCTTGCTTTTTCGATCCTAAATTTACCAGTGAAAGTGGTTCGAATTCATCGTCTTCTTCTTCGTCTTGTTGCTGAGTTATCTCGGGCGAACTATCTGGGGTTCCTTGTTCTGCTTGCGGTGCTTGCGCTTGCGGTGCTTGCGCTTGCGGTGCTTCTGCTTGCGGTGCTTGTCGAGTTCTTGTGGACGCTGCTTTAAGTTCTTCAGCAAGCTGGTCTTCGAGAGTTCTAACCTGCTGTCTGAGTGTATTTATATCCTCTTCGCATTTTGTATTCGCATTTTCCAACTTTTCTTGCAATTCGCTTGATGAATTTGTCAAATCACTCACTTGCGTGTCTAATCCAGCTTTTACAGCATTCCATTCAACAGTTGCGTCTGTTAACGCCTTTTCGGCCGTTTGTTTCTCAGCCTCTTTGGTTTCCAGCTCGGCTTTTTGTCTCTCAATTTCCTTCTCTAACATAGGTATATCGTTTTTCAAAGAATCTTGCAGCTTATCCATCTCGACAGTTTGTGTCGCAAGTTCTTGTTTAATTCTCTCGATTTCTGTTTGGAGCTTAGTTCGTTGCGTTTCGTGTTCGGCCTGTTTTTGAGAAATCTCTGTTTTGAGCGCATCTTTTTGTATTGCCACCTCGTTCAATTGGTCTTCGGCATTTTTCAAGTTTTTCATCAGTTGCGCTTTATCGGCTTCTGATGTTTTTTTATCTGCATCCATTTTGGTTCTTAGATTTTGTAACTCTTCGTTATTTTGCTGAATTATCTGTTCATTCTCCGATATAGTTTTTGCACGCTTGTCCAAAATTTGTCGCATATCGAATATTTTTGTTCGCATCGCTGCTTTTTGTTTGTCCGTTTTTGTTTTATCCGACTCGGCAAGTTTTAATTTACCTTCTTCTTTTTTAATTGTCTCTTTAAGCTGAGCGATCTCGACATTCAGCATATTGTTTGCTTCATCTTTTTTGTTATTATTTTGTGTGAGTGTTTGTATCTTTGTATTCAATGAAGCTGTTTCAGCATCTGATAATGCTTTCTGCTCACCCATTTGGAGTCTTAGCTTTTCTAATTCTTCCATATTTTTCTGAATCATCTGTTGGTTGTCCGATATAGTTTGTGCACGCGAATCCAAGTCGTTTTGCATTTGGTCGATTGAATTTTGCATCGCTGCTTTTTCTTGGGCGGTTTTTGTATTCGCGCCTATTAAATTATCTTTTTCTTGTTGAATTCTCTCTCTCAGCTGAGTAATCTCTTCATTCAGCTTTCGGTTTGCTTCATCTTTTACGCTATTATTTTGTGTAAGTGATTGTATCTGTGTTTGTAACAAAGCTGTTTCGGTTTCTTTTGTTTTGATATCCTCGCGGAGATTAGATAGAATTTTTAATAAGTCATCCTTTTCAGTTGCATTCTTAATTGATTGGTCAGCGCGAATTACTAATTGTTCCTCGTTTTCTTGAATTCGCTTTTCTAATTCTGCATTTTTTTTGTTTATTGCATCCAAGTTCGAATTCGCTGTTGCAATCTCTTCTTTAAGCTTTGTCACCGTTGTATTTGCCGCTGTTTCGGTATCTTGCAGTTTCTTCTGTAAATCTGCATGTTCTCTCTCTAAAGCTGTCTGTTGATCTTTTAAAGTTGTTAACTCTGTTGAAAGCTTTTGATTACGTTTTAAACGAACGTCCAAAATTTGTTTATCCTTTCTAATTGTGTCAAGTAAATCATTTTTTTCTTCGCTTGTCTTCGTTGTTACGGAGTTTAATTCAGCTTGTGCTTTTGCAAGATTCTCTCTGAGTTCATTCTTGTTCTTTTCTAAAGAAGTCTTTTCTGCTTGTAATTTTTCTACATCTGTGTTTTTTTTGTCGAGAGCAGCCTTTGTCTTTGTAATATCTTCTTTTAGCTTTGCGAGTTCAGTGACAGATGTGGCTGCCTCCTTTTCTGTCTTGTGCAGTTTATTCTGCAAATCTGCCGTGTTGCTCTCTAAAGCTTTCTTTTCAGCACTTAAACTAGCTAAACTTTTTGTTGCCGTTGTAATTTCTTTAGTAAGCCTATCGATATCTGCTTTGAACTGTGCTTTTTCGGCATCTGTTTTGCTGGAATTTGTTAGTATAAGTTGCACATGTTCTTCCAGTAATTTTTCATTACCTTCGATCCTCTTCTGCAATTCGGTTTTTTCTGTGCTTACGGCGTTTAATTCAGCGTGTGCTTTTGCAACTTGTTGTTTAAGTTCGTTCTCCTTAGTTTCGAAAGAAGCCTTTTCCGCTTGTAATTTTGCAGCGTCTGCGTTTATTTTGTCGAGAGCTTCTTGTTTCTGTTTAAGTTCAAGCTTTTGGTCAATTATTTGCCTCTCTTTTTCGGACAATTGTTTTTGCGAATTTTCGGTTCTTTCTTTGATTTCGGTTTGGAGCCTCTGTAAATCTTCTTGTTTTTTCAACACTTCGTCCGTTTTTTCTTGGTTAGCTTCGGTTGTTTCGACAACTTTGTTGTGAGCACGGACAAGCTGAGCTTGTATCGGAGCTTGCGGAGGCGAGGCTGCGACACTTGATTTTGTCGATGTTCCTTTTACCTCTGGCGACGGAATTGCTTTTGGGGACCGGGGCGGTTTTGGGGGTGGGACTGGTGTAAAAAACGGGCTTGACGAGTCCGGTTTTTTAACAACAACTTGTGTATTGCGACCTTCCAATGGCGACTGATTATCTAATTCTTCTTTCGACAATTCAGTATCACCGGGTACATGAACCTGGTTCTTCTCTGAGTTGTTCCTCGTAGACTTCGAAGTCGTAAACGCAGGAGTAATACCATACGCTTCAATCGCTTTGCTGAATATTCCAGATTGAATTTGTTTGTTGGCAATTTCTCTCTCTCTCGGAGTCATGGTATCTGTCAAATCTGTCGGATCAACATCGATTTCTTTCACCCCTGTCTTTGCTCCACCAAAAAATACATTGGATCCTTGACCGCCCGACATGACTCGGGCTCTGCGAAAATTTTTGTTTCTCATTGCATTAAATCGCCGGATCATCTTATTGAGGACAGTCGCATTGAGCATATCGTTTTCATCATTAATGGCAATATTTATCCGCCTGACATTTGTCGTACTGTCATTCGAGCCAGGTATTGTGAAAAACGCCTGCGTTTTGTCATATATATTGTTGTAATCGAACAAACTTTCATCGTTGTACACCGGGTAGAGTTTGTTGCGATTTGCATAAGCATCGTTGTCAAGCTGCTCACCAATTACATGTTCAATAAGTTCACCGGTGTCGTTGTATTTGAGTGTAACATCTATACCGGATGGGTTGCCGCCTTTCTTCTTTCGTTTCGTTTTGGTGTTTTTCCTCTTTTTTCTGTGAACTGTGCCCATTGTATATATATTATTATAATATAAAGGAAACCTAAGGTTTCCTTTAAATCCTTAAAGGAAACCTAGGTTTCCTTTTGATCCTTCCTTTTTAAAGAAAGGAACGGAGAAGTCGTTTATGCACCCTTATGATGCGAACAATTAGATGCCATCGAAGTGTCTATCTATGCGACGGTCAGTGGGTGTCTATGCTTGTAAATATAAAAAAAGTGTATTGATTGTATATTTTGTTATAATGACAAAAAAGAAAGGAGGAAGGATTAAAAGGAAACCTTAGGTTTCCTTTATTTATTCTGGCGCATTGAAATAAATCTTCCTATACTTTTCGATCTTGCTGTCTGGAATGTAGCCATTCAAAAAGAGCTCAATCGCTCTGTCAGCATTGTTCAGCATTTCAATGATGAAATGAATCGAGTAAACTCCGCACTCCGTGGTCCCTCTCTGGTGCTGTTTGTGGTTTCGTAAAAACTTGAACTTGATGCCATTTTCGAGTCCTTGTCGCTTCACTGTCTTGATAAATTGCCCGACCTCGGTCGGAATGTTACCATTCGCACTGTCGAAAAACATGATGATCTTTTTGTGTGCATCGATAAACAGCGAAATCCAATGCGAACCCGGTTCGTCGTGGTCATCTAAATTAAAAACTGCTGCGTATTTGTGTTTGCCTGTCGCCAAGAGAGTCGCCAGATCGAATTTGCACAAGGTCTCTTCGTAACACTTTGCTGTGCGCTTGTCGACAATAAAATTAAAATCGACAGGGGTTGTCCCTAAATATTCGAATGTTTTGTCTTTCTCTTCGAATTGTTTCATAACAGCATCTATGTCATAATTCGATAGCCATTCGTTTTTATTGTGCATCCACTCGGGTGGGTGGTCGGGCGCAAATAACTGATTCTTTACTTGGGTTCTCAGATTGGGGTCGTCGATTTCTTTCACCCAACATCGCTCGTCGCTGCAGTCGAGTTTCATTTTAAGTTCATGCCAAATAAGCACAGGTTTTGTGGCCATGATTATGTTTTCAGGGTGGTCTTTATTGTATTCGTCTCGGATTTTTAATAAAACTTCGAGAGTCATACACGAATCTTTTATAATTTTTTTATTAGCAACACATGGACTGCAATTTAATGATTTAAATTTTTTTTTAGTTTTTGTTTGGTTGTTATTTAATTTTTTAAATAGTGTTCGCATGTGTTTATATATATACTTATAAACAAATTAAAAAAAAAGTTTTGGTATGTAACAGTTCTTACTACTTACTTACCAATTTTCAAGGGTTTTTTCCAACTCGTCCAATGTCATTTCGTCACTTCCTTCCAACATTGCTATTAAATTACTTGGATGGTATCTTTTTCTTATTTGGGATTCTCGGCTACCCCATAACCATTGATGGAATTGTTTTTTGTATTTTAAAGCATAAAACAGGTATATGAACTGACTTATTATTTTTATTTTATTCCGAAGTGTGGTAATATAGTTCTCCATATTTTGGCTTTCGTTTGTTTTATAATAATAAAAAAACGGATTGTCAAAACAATATAATGTTTCCAAAGTAGACGGTAGAGGTGGCAAAGACGTAAGTTGATTTTTTTCACACCACAGTCCTTCCAAAGTAGATGGTAGAGGTGGCAAATATGTCAGTTGATTTTTATGACACCACAATGTATCCAATGCAGATGGCAGCAAAGGCAAGCACGTCAGTTGATTTTTAAAGCAAATCAATCTTTCCAAAGTAGACGGCAAATCGGGCAAACACGTCAACTGATTACAAGAACACTCCAAGTTCTCCAACGTAGATGGCAGTAAAGGCAACCTCGTCAGTTGATTTTTATAACAGTGCATTTTTATTAAAGTAGATGGTAAATCGGGCAAACTTGTCAGTTGATTATCATAACAATGTAATGTTTCCAAAGTAGATGGCAAATCCGGCAAATGCGTCAATTGACAATGACAACACATTATCTTTTTCAAAGTAGATGGCAAATCCGGCAAATTCGCAAGTTCATTATTGTTACAAAACAAATATCTCATAGTAGATGGCAATACAGGCAAACTCGTTAGTTTATTATAATCACAGTCCAAATCTTTCAAAGTAGATGGTAGCAAAGGCAAACATGTCAATTGATTATTACCACAATTCAATATTTCCAACGCAGACGGCAGTAAAGGCAAGTATGTCAGTTTGTTAACAGAACAAATTAATTCAATTAACGAAGATGGCAATACGGGCAAAGATGTTAGTTGATTATTAGCACAACACAAATGTTTCAAAGTAGATGGCAGTACAGGCAAACACGTTAGTTCGCTACCTGGACATTTCAATATTTCCAAAGTTGATGGCAATGCGGGTAAACATGTTAAACGATTATACATACCATATAATTCTTTCAAAGTAGATGGTAGCGAAGGCAAAGACGTGATTTTGTTAAAAGAACATTGCAATATTTCCAGAGTAGATGGCAATGGCGGCAAACACGTTAATATGTTTTCGTGGCAGTCCAATTTTTTTAATTTATAAAATCGCGATAAATCTGGAAGATGGTTGGAAATAAATTTAACCTTTATTTCTTCCACATCATCCGAAAATTGGGCGAAATACTCTTCAATCGTATTATAACTCATTCTAAAAACTGTAAGGAATTAATTTATTAATTTTTTAATAGATTAGTTAATACATTAAATTATGAAAAAAATCTACTTATTTTGACACAACTTTCTTAATGATTTTCTTTTTGACAGGCTCTTCTGCTTGCTTCTCTGGAGCCGGCTTATTTCAACAAATAGAATCATTGTAAAACAGTTGTATTATTTCTATTGTTTTGTTTGTATTATTTCCTGGTTGTAACCAATACGTGATAGTTTCGTAAAGAATATTCAACCGTGTGTGCCACTCGGTTTTCTTAGACTTTTTTACAACACACAATCCATTTTTGTTATTTCCCCAACAAGATGGAATAGTTGTTCCGTTGTTTTCATATTCATCCGGATTAAATCTGATGAACACGATAGGT
>JACCEC010108490.1_pt1 | contig 16256 bp, 19 predicted proteins | sample 7450121 | NCBI WGS metagenome assembly JACCEC01 (sample SAMN15323455, study PRJNA562643) | freshwater metagenome | isolation source: river surface water | place: USA:Blue River Watershed | collected 2017-08-18 | reverse complement strand
TCCGACATGTTTGCACCTCATGGGGTTGTTGATGAGGTGTCGGATGGTATGGATGTGGAGCGGGATGGCAAGCAGAAAAAATTAATTATCAATAATGATTTTTATATTATCAATATCTTCACCTCTTGAATAATAGCGGACAATAAATGGCGTTAAAAGCGGATAGATAAAAAACGTAAATACACCTATAGAAAATTTACCTTCAACCCATTTATCTGTATCTTGAAAAAATATAACTGCACTAAGTAATAGAGCAATTAAAAAACCTAAAATCATAAAATTCATTATTTTTTGGCAAGTGAATTTTGAATAGCGATCACGCCAAAAAATTTGATTTAAATTTGTATTAAATCGCAATAAAAGAGAACAAAGAATAAGAATGCCATATAAAAAAATAGGTTTGGCTTTGACGCCCACATCCTCAACAAGTGGTAAGACTGGATAGACCAGCACTGCAGGGCTCAAAACAATAAGGGCTAAGAAGTTAACTCTCCAAAAATATGACCACCAATGCTTCATCTTGTTCTCTAATTTTATTTAATCAATGCACTCTCTAGATTGCCAGAAGTTTTAAGTTCTGTTACCCAAGTAGGTGACTTGCCACGACCAGTCCATGTCTGCTCTGGGTTTGCAGGGTTGCGATACTTCGGTGCAACTGGCTTCCCCGCATTGGCTGACTTCTTAGCAGTCGCCTTCTTCTTTGCAGTTGCTTTGCCAGACTTCAGAGCGCCAGCAACATCGTCAGCGGTCAAGCCAGCGTCTTTAGCTAACTTCACGATTGCCGCAAGGGCTTTCGCCTGCTTTGCTTTGGTCTTATCTGCCTCTTTCTTCTGAAGCAGAGCAAGTTGCTTTTGAAGTTTGGCGATCTGGGAGGTAGCGTTAAAAGTGCGTGCCATTTAAGGAGCTCCAGTAGGTCGATGAATTATTCTAGGCGTGATTGTCGTATCAATCGATCTAGATCATCGGAAAAGGATGATCTTTGCAACGTAGCCAACCACAAACAAGATCACAAGCAAGACGATAGCCATCAGGGCGTAAATCACAAAAGGTCGCATTGCAATTCAAGTGCAGCATTTTTTGAAATTTATTCAAAAGTTTTTGTATCCCTTAGATGATTCCTTAGATGTGTTAATTTAATTGACTACATTTTGGGTTGCGTTTAGTATAAAAAAAGGAGTTAAAAATGACCAAATTAACGAATGAGCAAAAACAATTTCTTAAAAGTTTTGAAATTCCAATTGAGAAGACCATTGATGGAAATGGCTTCTCTAAATCAGACTGCCTGGCGCTCATGAAAGATTTCGATTATGAAATTGCTTATGGCGTTAGCCCTTGCCAAAAAGAAGGACATACTTTACGTTGGAGAAGTTGGAGCTGTGCACAGTGCAATACTCATCATAGAATTTTTCAGGAAAGACATCGGAGTTACGGATACGTGTACTACGCTTACTCTGAAAAAGCTCAATTAACAAAAGTTGGATTTTGCACAAACATGACTGAGAGAAGAAAAACTCTCAACACTAAAAAGACAGGTTCATTCTATGATTGGGTCATGCCTACTGCTTTATATTGCGAGGAGAATGCTGGCTTCATTGAATCTTTAGTACATAAAGAATTAAATTTATACAGAATTATTGACACTGAATACAAGGATAGTGATGGTCAGGTATCTAAGGAGTTATACAAAATTTCACCTGAATTGGCATGGAAAACTATTCTAAGAATTGGAAAAGAGAATGGCTATGAACCTTAATTCAAAATTCATTTATGCAGAACAATGGCTTGCAGAGGCATTCAAATATATGGCGCCTCTTTTTAGTTCCAAGAATTATCGGATGCCTGATCTAAGAATATTGTACGGTTTCTCCACCGATGGCTATAACCATCGAAAAAAGCGGCAATATCTTGGTGAGTGCTTATCATCTTCTTTTACGCAAGATGGGCAAGTCATTGTTCTCATTACACCCATCCGAAGCTATGGCGTTGACATTTTGTCAATTCTTGGGCATGAGCTGGTTCACGCAGTGGATGACTGTAATGATGGACATGGTGAAGTTTTTAAAAGAATTGCCACTGACATTGGATATGAGTTTATCAACGGTATTGATGTTCCAACAAGATCCTTGCGTGAGAGGCTGAAGGAATTCAGCTCCCAACTCGGAGCATTCCCTGGAGTCAAACTTAAGAATTTTTCGATTTAATTATCTTTTCGAATTTAATATGACTTTAAAAAAACAATTGGTGGATGTTGTCCAAATGGTTCACGGCTGGGCAACAGTCGGTGTTGGTCGCAACGGCTCAATATTGCTTCACAAGCACTTAATTGATGCACTCAAAAGGCGAGCAGAAATCAATGACAACATGATGGAACCGTATGACTACTGGCTAATTGATGGACTAACCGTTAGAGAGCCAAGTTTAGATGGTAAGGTTATTGGAACTGTTGCTGAAATAGAAATTAAAGATAAATCTATTTTGAGGATGTCGGCTAATTCGTTAGAGTATTTGATCGAATCTTCCCGAAAAAGTGGCTCCTAAGTAATCATCGTCACTTCGTTCCGATGATGCTCGCTTCGCTCGCTAGTCCTTTTTGAATTAACCATATAGGGTGGAATCCAACCAAATTCTGCGGGTCTTTTGAAGGCACACCTTGCCATTTCAGGGCTCGGTGTGCGGTCTATCTGCGTCATCTTCGTCAGACACTTGTCATAGGGAGACCAGAATTACTTCTGGTACGGGTGGTCAGTCGTCTCCTCCGTTTGTCCCCCTGCCTTTGTCCAATACATGTTGCTCAACGTGTGCGGCAACCCCTGCCCTTGTAAAGAGCATGAATAGTGATCACTGTTCTGTACTAAGCTAAGACTGATACTGATACTAGTTAATAAAGCTGCATTTGTTTAATTTCTTAGCGTTACTATTTTATCGAAATTGACGACAAATGTCAATATATTTAATTCATTATTGCCATTCTGGCTTGTCACGCCCACGCTTCCCACTACAGGAAACCAACCCATCCGATCAGTTTAATTTCAATGCAATCTGATCGGCCTTGGGGTGATAGTACCGTTTGAGCATATTCAACTGTTTGTGTCCTGTAACGGCACTTAATTCCAACACGTTCGATAGCTTTTCAGCCAGCCTCGTCGTCGCCGTATGTCGCAAATCATGAATCCTGAGATTTGCAATCCCGGCCCTTTTAGCTGCTCTTTGAAAGTTTTTCTCAAGCGCCGGGAAATTCACTGGAAGCACTCTTTCGTCAGCGGTTTTTGGCAAGTTTTCAAGAGTTTTCAGCGCCTTCATTGACAGTGGAACAGTGCGTGATTCACCATTTTTAGTGCACCTTAAAAAAACTGTACGTCTCAAGAGATCAACATCTTCCCATCGCATCCCTAAGATCTCACCTCTTCTCATTGCTGTTTCAATAGCAAGAACTATGAAAGGCTGGGTGTAAACATTACGATTCTTGGCGGGTTCAGTAGCAGCCAGAAGTCTCCTCTCCTCCTCTGGGCTAAGCACCCTGTCTCTGCCCTTAGGAGACGATGGCTTCTTGATAAGTTGCACAGGATTCGTGATGTTTATGCTCCATTCACGTCGTGCATGATTGATGACACTGGAGAGATACGCCAACTCTCTGATAACGGTGCCAGCTGCCACTTCCTGCAACCGCTCATCTCGATAGGCAGCAATTATTATGGGTGTCAGTCCAGATAGAGAATTTTTGCAAATCGGGCGCCTAAGAATTGCTTTTAGCCGAATTGCATCATCTGACCCACCTCTCTTGCTAGGAAGAACTTCTTGAACATACCGTTTGAGGATCTCCCCAAGCGTCGTCGTTTGCGCCTTTTTGTGATCTACAAAGGAGCCTCTATCTAGTTCTACCTCGATGGATCTTGCCCATCTTTCAGCGTCTTGCTTTGTCAAAAAACTCTTAGTTTGATCCGGATAGCCGATCCGACGAACTCTCGCTTGCCATTTGTTCCCATGGAGTCGAAATGAAGCCATGTCTGCACCCTTGAAGGGACAGGAATGGGACAAGCAATCAATCAAGTCCTACAAAGCAGAATCAAGTTGGCGTTCACTTCTCCGCCACATAACTCCCACTCTTGCCCCCATGCTTCTCCAGCAGCTTCACGTCCGTGATGGTCATGCCACGGTCGACGGCCTTGCACATGTCGTAAATGGTCAGCAGCGCCACTTGAACTGCGGTCAAAGCCTCCATCTCCACGCCTGTGGGGCCGACCGTTTCCACCGTGGCCTGGCAGCGCACCGCGCAAGTCTCTTGCGCCAACTCGAAGACCAGGGCGACACGGGTCAGCGCCAGCGGATGACACAAGGGAATCAGATCGCTGGTTTTTTTGGCAGCCTGAATGCCTGCAATGCGGGCGATACCCAAAACATCACCCTTTTTCGCGGTGCCGCTTTCAATCAGGCGAAACGTATCGGGCAACATTTCAATGCGGCCAGTGGCAACCGCGATGCGGTGGGTGGCGGCTTTGGCAGCCACATCCACCATGTGGGCTTGGCCTTGGGCATCAAAATGGGTCAGGGTCATGATGGGTCTTTATCGGGGGTTAACATCCAGACTGGATCATAAGGTCATGCCTATTTTTGCCTCGTCACTCGCCAAAGCCCGTTACGGCTGGATCGTCCTCAGCCTGGGGTTGGGTCTGGCCTGCACAGCACTGCAAGCCCAGGCACCCGCGGCGCACGACTTGCCATCGCTGGGGGATGGGGGCGACATGCCCCTGGGCGAAGAGCGGCGATTGGGCGACAGCATCGCCAGAGAAATTTTGCGCGATCCGGACTTGATTGAAGACCCGATTCTGAGTGACTACATTCAGGGGATCTGGCAACCCCTGATTCAGGCGGCCCGCCAGCGCGGCGAGTTGTCCGCCGAACTGGAGCAACGTTTTGCCTGGGATCTGCTGCTGATCCGCGACAAAAGCGTGAACGCCTTTGCGCTGCCAGGTGGTTATCTGGGTGTGCATCTGGGACTGATCGGCGTGTCTTCCAGCCGCGATGAGCTGGCCTCGGTGCTGGCCCATGAATTGAGCCATGTGACGCAGCGTCATATTGCCCGCCTACTGTCCCAGCAAAGTAAGCAATCACCCTTGATGATGGGCGCCATGGTGCTGGGCTTGCTGGCTGCCAGTCGAAACCCGCAAGCTGCGAACGCCATGATCGTGGGAGGGCAAGCCGTGGCCATCCAAAACCAGCTGAATTTTTCGCGGGACATGGAACGCGAAGCCGATCGGGTGGGTTATGGCGTGATGACCCAGGCAGGGTTTGAGCCCCAGGGTTTTGTCAGCCTCTTTGAAAAACTGCAGCAGGCGGCGCGACTCAACGACAGCGGCGGCTATCCCTATCTGCGCAGCCATCCGATGACCACCGAGCGGATTGCCGACATGCAAGCCCGCCAGCAGTTGCTTTCGCTGGGCCAAGCCTCTGCCCCGCGCCTGACACACCAACTGCTGTCGGCGCGCGCGCGGGTTCTGGCCAATCCAGGCGTGGATGCCCATCGTTTTTTCAGTGCCGATGCCCAACAGGAAAACCGCTCGAGCGGACAGCGGGCAGCCGCTTTGTATGCGGGCGTCATGGCGGACCTGCGCTTGCGTGACCCCACCCATTTGCGCACGCGCCTGGATGAGTTGCGCCTGCTGACCCAAAATGACAGCGAGGCGCAGCGCCAGGTGAATCTGCTGAGTGCCGAGGTGGTACTGCAAACTGGCGCGCCCCAGCAAGCCATTGCCTTGCTGGGAACGCGAGCCCAGGACCGCGCCAGCCGCTTTTTAACCGCTCAAAGCCGTGTGGCCACTGCGTTACCAGCACAAGGCGCAGCAGCGGCACAGGATTTGTTGGGCTGGGTGGCATTGCACCCACGCGATGCCCAGGGCTGGGAATTGTTGGGCCAGGCCTTGAACCTGCAAGGCGACACACTGCGGGCCATTCGGGCACAAGCGGAATCACTGGCTCTGAAATTTGACTACGCCGCAGCCATCGACCGCCTGATGGCTGCGCAGGAGTTGGTCAGGCAGCTGGCACGCTCTGGCCGTCTGGACCGGGGTCAGGAAATGGAAGCCGCGATCATTGACTCGCGGCTGCGCACTTTACAGATCGCGCGGCGGGAACAGACGCTCCAGCGCTGAGTCAATCACGATGCCCAACACGGAATAGATCAGCGAGCCCAGCAGGGCATGGCCAAAATTACGCACCTGAAAGCCTTCCAGAATCGCAGAAGCCGCCCAGAAAAGGGCGGCATTGATCACAAAGAGGAACAGGCCCAGACTCACCAGTGTGACGGGCAAGGTCAAAACCACCAGCACCGGGCGAACCACCAGGTTGAACAACCCAATCACGAGCGCGGCGATCAAGGCCGAGCCAAACCCCCGAACCTCCACACCGCTGTCGATGCTCGCCAGCGCCATCAGGGCCGTCGCACTGAGTAACCACTTCAAAATCAGTTTCATGTGTTCCGAGAATAGCACTCTGTGAAGACACCGCTATGATGCTCCTCCCTATGGCCTGCATTCACATCACCGATATCGAAGCGGCGATCAACTTCTGGCGCGAGAGAACCCCCTCGCCAGACGGTGTCACCCTGAGCCCCGAATTGCGGGCCCTGGCCGAGGTCTATGCCTTGATGGTGTTTTACCGACAGGATGAAGCGGCAGAAAAAGGGTTCCCCGCCCAAGCCTGGGCCGCCTGGCTGACGTGGTACCACACCATGCCCGACACACCTTGCATTGCCATTTGCTCCACCAGCCAGGGGGACCCGGAATGCAAAGGCTGTGGACGCAGTTTTGACGAAGTACAGCGCTGGACCGAGATGAGTCCGGGCGAAAAGCGCACCACCTGGCGGCGCATCACGGTACTGGACAGCGCCTGGCGCTTCAACCGCTATGCGGAGCGCGCCCCGGATCAGACCCTGCGCGCCAGCGAAGCGGCCATGCCCACGTAACTGGCCGGTGTCATGGCCAGCAGGCGCGTCTTTTCTGCCTCGGGAATGGCCAGTGAGCGAATCAGCCCATGCAAGGCTTCTGCGGTCACGGTCTTGCCTCGCGTGACTTCCTTGAGCTTTTCATAAGCCCCCTGAACACCGTAACGGCGCATCACGGTTTGAATGGGTTCTGCCAGAACTTCCCAGGCATTGTCCAAATCGTCTTCGAGCGCCTCGCGGCTGAGCTCCAGCTTGTTCAAACCGATGCCCATGGACTGGTAAGCCAGCACGGCATAGCCCAGTGCAACACCCATGTTGCGCAACACGGTGCTGTCCGTCAGATCGCGTTGCCAGCGGCTGATGGGTAATTTTTCGCTGAGGTGGCGCAACATGGCATTGGCCAGCCCGAGGTTGCCCTCGGCATTTTCAAAATCAATCGGGTTGACTTTGTGGGGCATGGTCGAAGAGCCAATTTCGCCTGCCTTGAGCCGCTGCTTGAAATAGCCCAGTGACACGTAGCCCCAGACATCGCGGGCCCAGTCGATCAGGATGGTGTTGGCACGCGCGACAGCGTCATACAACTCGGCCATGTAATCATGGTTTTCGATCTGGATGCTGTAGGGCTGGAATGTGAGACCCAGTCCTACCGGCCCGGCTGCCGGATCCAGCCGCTCGGGGCTTTCCACCACGCCTCGGCTGACCGCCTCCCAATCGACTTCGGGCCATGCGGACAAATGGGCGTTGTAGTTGCCCACAGCACCATTCATCTTGGCCATGAGCTTGACTTGCGCAATCCGTTCACGGGCTGCGCTCAGGCGGACCACCACATTGGCGATTTCCTTGCCCACCGTGGTGGGGCTCGCAGTCTGACCATGGGTTCGGCTGAGCATGGGCACATCGGCGTAGTCATGCGCCATGCTGCGCAATCGGCTGATCACGGCGTCCAGCCCAGGCAGCAGCACGTGCTCGCGCGCGGCCTTGAGTTGCAAGGCGTGGCTGGTGTTGTTGATGTCCTCGCTGGTGCACGCAAAGTGCACGAACTCATTGGCTGCTGCCAGTTCGTCACGCAAGGCACTGGGCAGGGAGGCCGCAGCGAACTGCGCCTTGATCCAGTACTCCACCGCCTTGACATCGTGGTTGGTGGTTTTCTCAATGTCCTTGATGGCCAAGGCATCATCAGTGGAAAAATCGCGAACCAGGCCCAGCAAATAGGTGCGTGCGGCTTGGCTCAAGGGCTTGAATTCCTGCAAGCCGGCATCGCTCAAGGCAATGAACCAGCAAATTTCCACCTGAACACGACGGTGCATGTAGCCCTGCTCGCTCATCAGGGGACGCAGGGTGCTCAGTTTGGCGGCATAACGGCCGTCCAGTGGCGACAACGCCGTGACAGTGTGAAAGCTCATCCTGCAATTTTAGAGGCTTCGCCGCCGGCATCGGCCCTGACCCGCGCCTGCCGATAGAATCGAGGCAATTCCTTACGAAATTTCATGAAACTCATTGGCGCGATCACCAGCCCTTACGTGCGAAAAGTTCGCATCGTGATGGCCGAAAAAAAACTGGACTACCAATTCGTCAGCGAGGACGTCTGGTCAGCCCACACCACGATTTCACAATCCAACCCCTTGGGCAAAGTCCCTTGCCTGGTGATGGAAGGCGGGGAAGCGCTGTTCGATTCTCGTGTCATCGTGGAATACCTGGACGCGCTGTCTCCGGTTGGCAAGCTGATTCCTGCCACCGGGCGTGAACGCGCGGAGGTGAAAACCTGGGAAGCTTTGTCCGATGGTTTGCTGGATGCGAGCATCCTCGCGCGGCTGGAGGCCTCCTGGCCAGGCCGCCAGGAAGGCGAACGTTCACAAGCCTGGATCGACCGTCAGATGGGCAAAGTCAGCGACAGCCTGCTGGCCATGAGCCGGGGCCTGGGTGATCGCGTTTATTGCAGCGGCATTCATCTGACCCTGTCCGACATTGCGGTGGGTTGTGCCTTGGGCTACCTGGACTTCCGTTTCCCGCAAGTGGATTGGCGCGCACAGCATCCCAATCTGGCACGACTGCATGAAAAATTGATGCAGCGTCCCAGCTTCCAGGACACACGCCCGGCCTGAGTCAGGCCCGAGCGCGTCGCTTGAGCCAGCGCATCAGCGTACCGAGTACGGGCAGCTTTTCATACAGCTCTTCAGCCGCATCCCAGTAGTCTCGGTGCAACACAATGCGCCAGGCACCATCGGCCTCCTGCACGTAGACCAGATGCGTGGCGCCACGAATCACAAACTCGCGCGATGCCCCCTGACCCGTCGCAAACAAGAAATCCCAGGTGATGAAGCATTGATCCGCCTGCAGCACCGTCGTGGTGACCAGAAAACGGGGGGTCACCAGCGTTCGAAACATGTGCTGAAAAATGGCTTCGATGGCCGCAAGGCCTTGCACCTCATTGAAGGGGTCCTTGAAACGTGCCGTCGCAGCATAGTGACAAGGCAGTTGTGCCAGGGATTGCGGTGTCAGCGTTTCAAAATACTGGACGATCGCCTGGGTCAATTCCGCCGGTGAATGAGAGGATGTGCACATGCTTGCCAATGGTTTCGTTCAAAGTCCGGTCGTGCGTCGCACAGCTCGAAAATACCAGCGATAAGGCAGACACCGCAAGAATTTCAGAGCCCAGGTAAACCGGCGCGGGTAATGAATTTCAAAGTCACCCGCAGCCCAGCCTTGCAGCATGCGCCTGGCAGCCTCTGCGGGCTGAATGAGGGCTGGCATATGAAACTGATTTTGCGCGGTCATCGGTGTTTCCACAAAGCCGGGGTTCACCACACTGACCCCCACGCCTCGCGCATGCAGGTCGAGGTACAGCGTTTCAGCCAGATGAATCAATGCAGCCTTGGTTGGACCATAGGCCAGGCTTTGAGGCAAGCCACGGTAGCCAGCCACGCTGGCCACCAGGGACACATGGCCTTCGCGCTGTGCCAGCAGATCCTGCAAAACGGTGTCCAGCAAACGCAAAGCGCCCAGGTAGTTCACATCCTGGTGGCGTAGCATTTGAGACAGGTCGTACTGCTCCGCTCTGAGCGCCTGGTAGTACCCGGCACAGTAGACCACCCAGTCCAAGCCTTGTTGCGCCTTCACCTGCGCTGCCGCCAGCTTCACACTGTCGTGAGAAGTCACATCCACGGTCACTACCGAAGCGTGCGGGTAACGCTGGGCCAGCGCTTCCAAAGGCGCTGACTGGCGACTGGACAACGCCACCCGCGCACCAGCCTGCAGCAAGGCTTCGGCAACCGCGTGACCAATGCCGGACGAAGCCCCAACAATCCAGACGCTGCGACCACGCCAATCCTGCATCGGGGGGTTCAATGGCTTCAGCCAGGACTCGCCCTTCATGATTGAATGCCCAATAAAGCCTGTCGCAAGGTGGGTGCCGTGCTGGAGGATGACAGCCAGATACCCAAAAACCGTTCGCACAAACCGAGATCGGTCATTTCGCCCAGCAAGGTCGCACGCCTGGCATGGTGCCAAAACCGCAAACCTCGCTGCGGAAGGTAGGTGACGGTCAAGCGCTCGCCCGCACGGACATCTGTCAGGACTTGGCTCAACAGGTGCTGCCATTGCTGCGCCATCGGCGGTGAAAGCGCGCCTTGTTTCTGCATTTCCTGCAGGGACCGCTCCACAATCGCTTGTGCTGAAAACGACCGCTGGTACAGCAAACTCAGCACCAATCGGTTCGATGCCCAATCCAGCCCAGCCTCGGGCGACAACCACAGCGACGCCTCATAAATTTCCAAGCCCCAAAAACGGTACATGGATCGCCCTCGCAAGGGCAGGTCTTGCCAGGCATCGCCCAGCTCTTTGACCGAGAAAGCCGCAGGCGTGGCCAGTGCAGACGTCGGCAAACCCATCGTCACCAGCATGGCTGCCAAACAGTGGCGGCGCGCCGCCAGTGCCTGCGTGTTGCTCATGCCTTCAAGGGCTTCAGCAGGGTGTACTGCACCACGTCGGTGTTGCGCTCCCAAAACGCAGCCTCGCAATAGGCCAGGTAGAACTCCCAGGTCCGGATAAAGCGCTCGTCAAAATCGAGTTGAAGCACTTGCGCCTTCTCGTGCATGAACTGCTCGCGCCAGCGGCGCAGCGTTTCCGCATAGTCATGGCCAAACGAAAGCGTGTCGCGCACTTCAAGTCCTGCGGCTTGCGCCTGTTTCACAAACTCACTTGGGCAGGGCAGGCATCCGCCAGGAAAGATGTACTGCTGGATGAAGTCCGTGCCCTGGATGTAGCGTTCAAACAAACTGTCTTCGATCACGATGGTCTGAATACAGGCACGGCCGCCCGGCTTGAGCAAGCGGTTCAGGGTGGCAAAGTACTGCGGCCAATAAGCCTGCCCGACGGCTTCCAGCATTTCAATGGAGCAAATGGCGTCAAAAGGTGGGTCTTGAATATCTCGATAGTCCTGCAAGCGCAAATCCGCCTGGAGTCCTTTGGATTGAAGGCGTTGCTGCGCAAAGTCCAGTTGTGCCTGGCTCAGGGTCACCCCCGTCATCTGAGCGCCGAACTCATCGGCACCCATCTCCGCGACCGCGCCCCAGCCACAACCGATTTCCAGCACGCGGTGCGCAGCACCTGGCAAGACGCCCGCCAGGCGCAATGCACGCGCCATCTTGGCGCGCTGGGCCTGCACCAGGCTTTGCGTGGTATTGCCATCGAACCAGGCCGATGAATAGTTCATGCTGGGGTCCAGCCAAAGCTGGTAAAACAGATTCCCCAAGTCGTAATGGGCGTGGATGTTTTTGGCGCTGTTACGCCGCGTATTGCGGTTCATCCAGTGACGCACCCGATAGGCGAGTCGCCCCAGCCAATGGCCGTACACCAAGTCCTCCATCTCCTTGCGATTGGCCACGAGCACACGCAACAAGTCGACCAGGTTGGGGCTGGCCCAGTCGCCATCCATGTAGCCTTCCGCAAAACCAATGTCGCCAGACTTCAGCGCGGCCGCACAAGGTCGCCAATTTCGCAGAATCAAGGTGCCATGCAGTCCCTCACCTCGTCCGAACTGGTGAGAACGGCCATCTGGACACTGGACAGTCAGGGTGCCGTGGCGAATGCGTTGCAGCAAACCGAAAAGCCTGCGCACGCCCACAGGGGTGTCGCTGGGCAAGGAAAAAAGAGGGGCAGTGGTGGAATTCATGCGACGCGCAGTCCTCACTCATGAAGAAGGATGAACGCTCTCACGCGTGACAAAGTCTGCGGGAGGCTTGGGTTTGTGAAAAAAATGAACGCGCTTGAGCCACAGGGCAAGCGCGTGCAGGTGAATGCGAAAGACAACGCCCCAGGTCATCAGGGGATAAGCCCAAAATGCCCGCCACAACTGGCGGCGCGTGAGTTGACACAAGGTACCGCTGACACTGGTCTGTATCAATGGCCCGGTGGCATCGTCGTGATCAATGCGAACCACCGTCCGCGGATGAGGTCCTGTCGTACGCATGAAGCGAAAACGGTACTGCCCCTCCACCGAACAGAAAGGGGACACATGAAACACCTTCGGCGCTTGCAACTCACGCCCATAAGCCGGCTGGGCCAGCAAATAACAATGCCGCTCGCCAAAGGTGTTGTTCACTTCCACCACAATGGCGCGCAAGCTGCCATCGTCGCGGTGGCAGTACCAGAAACTGACCGGCTTGAAGGTGTGACCTAGCACGCGAGGTAAGCAGTGCAGCCAAATTTCGCCCGTCGCATCGGTGATGTCTTGCGCCCGCAACAATTCGCTCAACCAGGCCAGCGCACCGCCTTCTTGCGGGCTGCGTCCATCGCCATGATCTGCATCGTGAAAAGAAATCAAGCCCGGGCGGTTGACAGGCAGGACACCCGCGCCCTCTCGCGCGATTTGGCGCATTGGCAACATGAGAAAGTAGGTTCCATAGGCAAACGCGTGTCGCACGGGCCGCAGACGGGTGTGCCTGATTTGACCGAAACCTATCCAGGCGCTCATGCAGCCTCGGCTTCGCGGAATTGCAACGAGGCCAGCAGGCTTTGCGCTGCAGCACGGCCTGCTTTCAGTCCATCTTCATGGAAACCATAGCCCATCCAGGCGCCGGCGTACCAGGTGCCATGCACCCCCTGGATTTCGGGCATGCGGGTTTGCGCTTGCATGGCGGCCAGGTCGAACACAGGATGCTCGTAGTCGTAACGTCCCAATACTTTTTGGGGGTCGATGTCTCGGATGGGATTGAGCGAGACCAATACCGGCTGGGCAAACGGCAAGGGCTGCAAACGGTTCAACCAATAGTGCAGACAAACTTGATGGGCCTGCGCTTGCGATGCGGCACGCTCATAGTTCCAGGCGGCCCAGGCGCGTTTTTCGCGCGGCATGACCGACGCATCTGTGTGCAATACCGCCACATTGGGCTGATAACGCACCGCCCCCAGAATGTGCTGCTCAGTCTGTGTAGGCTGCGCCAGCATGCGCAACGACTGGTCGGCATGCGTGGCCAGCACCACATGATCAAAACGCTCGGTCCCCGTTCGGGTGACAAGTCGAACACCCCGTGCATCACGGTCGATGCGCTCCACGGGCGTGGCCAGGCGCTTGTCCCGGATGCGGGCGACGATTTTCTCGACGTAATGCTTCGCACCCCCAGCCACCGTGTGCCACTGCGGGCGGTCGTTCACCTGGATCAATCCGTGGTTGTGACAAAACCGGATGAGGGTTGCGACCGGGAATCTCAGCATCTGATCGGTTGGGCAACTCCATATGCACGCCAGCATCGGCAACAAATACCAATTCCGGAACGTTTCCGAGAACCGATGCTGCGTCAGAAAATCTTCCAGCGGCTGGGCCAGTGCGCTGTCCTGACCGGCTTGCGCCAATCCGGTGGCCAAGGTATTGAATCTCAGAATTTCGCGCAGCATGCGCAAAAAGCGCGGGCGAAAGAGGTTGCGCCGCTGGGCGAACACCGTGTTCATCGTGGCGCCATTCCACTCCAGCGTCTGCTGCCCCAAAGCACCGGGCACTTGGACTGAAAAAGACATGTCCGAACGCGCACTGGGAATTTGCAGTTCGTCGAGCAAGGCGATGAACTGCGGGTAGGTTCTTTCGTTGAACACCAGAAACCCGGTGTCCACCCCATGGCGCACAAACACCCCCTGCGGATTGGGCAGCCGAACGTCGACCGTGTGGGTATGCCCGCCAAAATAATCGCCTGCTTCGAACAGGCTGATATCCACATGATCCACCAGGGCATGGGCCGCCGCCAGGCCAGAAATACCAGAACCCACAATTGCCACACGTGGTCTCATCTCAGCCCCCCTTTTGAGCCAGCAGTTGTTCGATGTCATGCACAAAGGCCTTGTCTTGCGGGCCGGTCAGGCTGTTATAGGCCCGTACGCGCTGACCATCCCGGCTGATCACGTACTTGTAAAAATTCCACTTGGGTGGGGTCTGGGTCACACGAGCCAACTGTTTGAAAAAGGGCGTTGCCTGATCACCTCGAACCGAGGTTTTGCTGAACATCGGAAATTTCACCCCAAAGGTGTTTTCACAAAAATCTGCGATCTTGGTGTTGTCGTCTGGCTCTTGGGAGAAATCGTTCGAGGGAAATCCCAAGACCACCAGACCCCGGCCCTTGTAACGCTCGTACAACGCCTCCAGGCCCTTGTACTGGGATGTGAAGCCACAGTAACTGGCTGTGTTCACCACCACCACCACCTGCCCGGCATACTGGCAAAGAGATTGCGGCTTTTCATCCTGCAAACGCTCCACGGTGTGTTGCAGCACCGAAGGGCAAGCGGCTTGCGGAGCAGCCTGTGCCCAGGCCACCGACGTGCCCAGACTGAGCACCCAGGACAGGAAGGTGCCGGCCCAAACGTCCCTTCGCAAGACTAGGGGATAGGTTGCATTGCGTTTCATATTGGCCGATGATGGAACAATCAAATCGTTTTGTCTAGGACAAAATAATTCCCACAAGCCCTCTTGGTCTATTTGTTTCATGAACCAACGCACCCTTCCCGCGCCCATGACCTTTTCCATCGCTGCCGTCGAGCGCGACACGGGGATTGGGAAAGACACACTGCGGATTTGGGAGCGCCGCTATGGCTTTCCGCAACCCGACCGGGACGCCTATGGCGAGCGCTGCTACAGCCTGGAGCAGGTCGAAAAGCTGCGCATCATCAAGCGCTTGCTGGACCTGGGTCACCGACCGGGGCGGATTGTGGCGCAACCGGTCGAGGCCTTGCAGCGTCTCAGCCAGGGCCAATCAGGTGCGCCTCAGAAAATGGCCGTGAGCGGCACCATCCCTGAATTGCGCGACTTCATGGCATGTATACAGGGCCACGACGCCGATGGTTTGCGCCGGAAACTGCACCAGGCCGTGGCGGCGATGGGACATTTTCGGTTCGTGACCGAGCTCGTGGCGCCGCTCAACACGGCTGTGGGAGATGCCTGGATGCGGGGCGAGTTGCAGATTTTCGAGGAGCATCTGTACACCGAAAGCATCACTGCCGTCTTGCGCCAGGCCATCCACCACATCCCCCAGCCCGGCCCAGAAAGCAGCCCCAGAGTTCTGCTGACCACATTCCCTCAGGAGTCCCATGGCCTGGGGTTGTTGATGGCGGAATGCCTCATGGCGCTGGAGGGCTGCCAGTGCATCTCCCTGGGTACGCAGACCCCCTTGCGCGACATCGTGATGAGTGTGGCCGCACATCAGGTCGATGTGCTGGCCCTGAGCTTCAGCATCAGCCTGAACCCCAACCATGTCCTGGACGGGCTGAATGAATTGCGCCAGCAATTGCCAGCGTCGGTGGCCATTTGGGCCGGTGGACGCTGCCCTGTCCTGCATCGACGGGAATTGTCTGGGGTGACAGTGATGGGTCCCCTGGAAGATATTCCGTCCCACATTCAATCCTGGCGCGATCAACGCGCCGATGCAGACAAGCCAGGGCCACGCTTTTAGAATGCGGCCTTGTCCGTCTTCCCTCTCTTTTGTGCATGAACGCTTCACCGGCCTTTCTCGGCAAAATCGTCTCGCGTGCGCAAGCCCCAGCACGCGTGGTTGAGCTGCGCCATCAGGGCCCGGTGGTGTTCACCAATGGCGTGTTCGATGTGCTGCACCGTGGCCATGTGACTTATCTGGCGCAAGCACGCGCCCTGGGCGGCTCATTGATCCTGGGGCTGAACACGGACGCCTCTGCCCGCCGACTGGGTAAAGGGCCTGACCGCCCGCTGAACAACGAACTCGATCGCGCGATTTTGCTCGCTGCCCTGGCCAGCATTGATTGCGTGACCTGGTTTGATGAAGACACGCCGGAAGCTTTGATCGCAACACTGCAACCGGACATTCTG